>Ga0182012_10000264_pt1 | contig 60071 bp, 50 predicted proteins | sample 612S2SmetaG_FD_120486 | JGI IMG/M metagenome (GOLD analysis project Ga0182012, IMG submission 120486) | Permafrost microbial communities from Stordalen Mire, Sweden - 612S2S metaG | ecosystem: Environmental > Terrestrial > Soil > Wetlands > Permafrost | place: Sweden: Stordalen | collected... | reverse complement strand
CATCGGCTGTTCATGGAAATCCTCTGCGCCCCGGTCGGCGTCACCCACGAGCTCCGGCGCATGAACCTGTACGGCGTGCTCGGCCGCTACATTCCCTCCTTCGGACGCGTCGTGGGCCGCATGCAATACGATCTGTTCCACGCCTACACCGTGGATGCGCACACGCTGTTCGTGGTGAGCAACCTGCGGCGCTTCGCCATTCCCAAGTACAACCACGAGTTCCCGGCGTTGAGCCAGATCATGCAGTCGCTGCCGCGCCAGGAGCTGGCCTATCTGGCCGCCCTGTTCCACGACATCGCCAAGGGACGGGGCGGCGACCATTCCGAGCTCGGCGCGGTCGACGCCGAGGCGTTCTGCCTGGAACAGGGTCTCGGCCGCTACGAGGCGCGCCTGGTCGCCTGGCTGGTCAAGAATCATTTGATCCTGTCCATCACCTCGCAGAAAAAGGACATCAGCGATCCGGACATCATCCACGACTTCGCGCGCCGCGTCGGCGATCAGGCGCATCTCGATTATCTCTACGTGCTCACCGTCGCGGACGTGCGCGGCACGAACCCCAAGCTCTGGAACACCTGGAAAGCGCGGCTGTTCGAGGAGTTCTACGAGCGCACCAAACGCGCCCTGCGCCGCGGCCTGGAAACTCCCGTCGATCAGGATGAGCTGGTCCGCGAGACCCAGGCCGCCGTCCGGGCGAAGATCCCCGCGATTCCCGAGGCGCGCGTGGCGGAGGTGTGGTCGCAATGGACCGAGGCGTATTTTCTGCGCTTCACCCCCGAGGAAATCGCCTGGCACACCACGCTGCTCGCCGACCGGCGGCCCGGCGATGCACCCCTGGTCGCGATCCGGCAGCTGGCGGAGCGCGGGGGCACCGCCGTCCTGACCTATACCCCGCACGGCGTGCACAGCTTCGCGCGCACCACGGCGGTCCTCGATCAGATGGGGCTCAACGTGGTGGATGCCCGCCTGATCACGAGCGCCAACGGCTTCAGCTTGGAAACCTACGTGGTGCTCGAGGACAACGGAGCGGTGATCGCCGATGCGGCGCGCATCCGGGAAATCGAGCGCGGTCTGTGGCGCAACCTGCAGCAAGCGCAGGACTCGCCGGTGACCGTCACCCGCCGCGCCGCGCGGCAGGTGCGCATGTTCTCCACCATGACCCAGGTCAACTTCAGCTTGGACAATCGCAACAACCGTACGATACTGGAGCTGGTGGCCGCGGATCGTCCCGGCCTCTTATCCGAGGTTGGCAAAGTGTTCAAAACGGAGCGCGTCGCGATCAATGGCGCCAAGATCATGACCGTGGGCGAGCGCGCCGAAGACGTGTTCTACATCACCGACATGGAGGGGCGTCCGCTCGCGGACGAAGCCTGCCAGCGCGTACACGACTCCCTGGTGCGTGCGCTCGACCGGCGCGACGCGGCACGGATGTGAGCGTCGATCTGGAACGGTTGCGCGCCCAGATCGAGGACGCCTGGGAGGCGCGGGCGAACGTCGCACCCGGCGCCGCCTCCGCGGAGCTGCGCAGCGCGGTGGAGACCGCGATCGGGATGCTCGATACGGGCGCCCTGCGCGTCGCCGAGAAGCGCGGCGCCGAGTGGCACGTGCATCAGTGGCTGAAGAAGGCGGTGCTGCTCTCGTTCCGCCTTGCGCCGAACGCTCCCCTCGCCGCCGGCGGAGGGCTCAATTTCTACGACAAGGTCCCGCTCAAATTCGCGGGCTGGGACGAGGACCGCTTCGCCGCCGCCGGTGCGCGAGTGGTGCCGCCCGCCACCGTGCGCCGCGGCGCGTTCATCGCTGCGAACGTCGTGCTGATGCCGAGCTACGTGAACATCGGGGCGTATGTCGATTCCGGAACCATGGTCGATACCTGGGCGACCGTGGGCTCGTGCGCCCAGATCGGCAGGAATGTTCATCTGTCAGGGGGCGTCGGCATCGGCGGCGTGCTCGAGCCGCTGCAGGCGAACCCCACCATCATCGAGGACAATTGCTTCATCGGCGCACGCTCCGAAATCGTCGAGGGCGTGATCGTCGAGTCCGGCGCCGTGATCTCGATGGGCGTGTTCATCGGCCAGAGCACCCGCATCTACGACCGCGAGCGGGACGCGATCAGCTACGGCCGCGTCCCCGCAGGCGCGGTGGTGGTCCCTGGGTCGCTGCCGGCGTCGAACGGCAAGTATTCGCTCGCCTGCGCGGTCATCGTGAAGCGCGTCGACGAGCAGACGCGCGCCAAGACCTCGATCAACGAGCTGCTGCGCAACGTCTGAGCGGGGCGTCGTCCCAGAGCATCCCGGGAAGCCTGCCCAATCCGGCGCCGCCCCCGGCAGGCCGGGACTCCCCGAGCAGGAATCAGCCGAAGCGCCCGGTAATGTAGTCCTCGGTAAGCCTCTGCTGCGGGTTCGTGAACACGAGATCCGTCGGCCCGATTTCGATGAGATCGCCCATGTGGAAATAGGCGGTGCGCTGCGACACGCGCGCGGCTTGCTGCATGTTGTGAGTGACGATGACGATGGCGTAATTCTCGCGCAGTTCGTCGATCAAGTCCTCGATCCTCGCGCTCGCGATCGGATCGAGCGCGGAGGTGGGCTCGTCCATGAGAATGACCTCGGGGTTGACGGCGATGGTGCGCGCAATGCAAAGGCGCTGCTGCTGGCCGCCGGACAGACTGGTTCCGGGCTGCGAAAGCCGTTCCTTCACCTCGTCCCACAGCCCCGCGCGCTGCAGGCTGGTCGTCACCAGCTCGTCGAGGTCGGCACGGCTCTTGGTCAGGCCGTGGATGCGGGGACCATAAGCCACATTGGAGTAAATGGAATGCGGGAACGGCGTCGGCTTCTGGAACACGATTCCGACACGCGCCCGCAGCTGCGCGACGTCGTGCCTGCGGTCGTAGATGTCCTGGCCGTCGAGCGTGATCTTGCCGTCGACGCGCGCGCTCGCGATGGTGTCGTTCATGCGGTTCAAGCAGCGGAGGAAGGTCGACTTGCCGCAGCCGGAAGGCCCGATCAAGGCCAGCACCTGATTGCGCCCGATGTCCAGGCTCACATCGCGCACGGCACGCTTCTCGCCATAGTGCACGTTGACCTGCCATGCGCTCATGACCGGGTCTTGGATGGTATCGCGGGCGGCCACGCGCCCGGGTGCGCCGGCCGGCTCCCCTGGATTGATGCCCAATGCGTTCTCCGCCGCCTTCACCCGTTCACCCGAATCGTCCGGTGATGTAATCGTCGGTCTTGCGGTTCTTGGGCGCCGTGAAGATCTCCGAGGAGGGGCCGATCTCCACGAGCTCGCCCAGGTACATGAATCCGGTCACGTTCGACACGCGCGCCGCCTGCTGCAGGTTATGCGTCACTATGACGATACAATACTTTTCACGCAACGCCTGCAGGGTTTCCTCGACCTTCAAGGTCGAGATGGGATCCAGCGCCGCGGTGGGCTCGTCGAGCAGCAGCACCTCGGGCTGCACGGCGATGGTCCGCGCGATGCAAAGCCTCTGCTGTTGTCCGCCCGAGAGGCTCCGGCCGTCGGCGCGAAGCTTGTCTTTGACTTCGTCCCAGATCGCCGCGTCCCTCAACGCCGATTCCACGCGCGCCTTGAGATCGGCGCCGCTCAGGCTCCCGGCCAGCCGCAGGCCGAAGGCTACGTTCTCGAATACCGACATGGGAAACGGCGTAGGCTTCTGGAACACCATGCCGACGCGATATCGAAGATCCGCCACGTCGACGTTGGCACCCAGGATGTCGCGCCCTCCGATCAACACCTCGCCCTCGGCGCGCTGCTTCGGATAGAGCGCATACATCCGGTTCAGAACCCGCAGCAGCGTCGACTTGCCGCAGCCGGAAGGCCCGATGAGCGCCGTGATGGTGCGATCGCCCAGATTCGTGTCGATACTGCGTAACGCCTGTACGGCTCCGTAATAGAAATTGAGCTTGCGGATCTCGATCATCGGCGCAGCGGTATCGACGGGCGCGGGCACCGTCGCGGGCGAAACGCGCGGTTTCATATGCCGCGGCAGCTTCGAGGACGGGATCATCGGCCGCCTCCCCCGCCTCTCGACTGGAGGAGCGCCAGCAAGATCCGCGCCGAGATGCTTAGCAACAAGATCGTCGCCGTGATGATCAGCGCGCCTGCCCACGCCAGATCCTGCCAATCCTTGTACGGACTCAGCGCGAACTGGAAGATCACGACGGGCAGATTCGCCATCGGCGCGTCGAGGTTGCTGCTCCAGAATTGATTGTTGAGCGCGGTGAACAGGAGCGGTGCGGTCTCGCCGCTGATGCGGGCGATGGCGAGCAGGAGTCCGGTCACGATCCCGGAGCGCGCTGCCGGATAGAGGATGCTGAGCGTGGTACGCCAGGGATAGGCGCCGAGGGCCGCGGACGAATCCTTCATGCCCAGGGGCACGAGGTTCAGCATGTCCTCCGTCGTCCGGAGCGTGATCGGTATCGCGAGAATCGCGAGCGACATCGCGCCGGCGAGCGCCGAGAAGTGCCCCATGCGCACCACGACGATTTCGTAGACGAATAGCCCGATGATGATCGACGGCGCGCTCAGCAGCACATCGTTGATGAAGCGTATCGTCGTGGAAAGCCCCGACTGTCGCCCGTACTCGGCGAGGTACGTGCCGGCCAGCACACCGATCGGAGAGCCGATCAATATCCCGAGCAGCGTCATCACCGCGCTGCCGTACAGCGCATTGAGCAGCCCTCCCCGGCTGCCCGGCGGCGGGGTCATTTCCGTGAACAGATGCCAGGACATCCCGGCGATGCCGTGGGAAATGAGCGTCCAGAGGATGGCGGTGAGACAGGCGAGGCCCGCCAACGTCGCGATCAGGGATAGGGCCAAGAACGCGCCGTTCTTGAGCTTGCGGAAAGCCCGGCGGTTCATCGGCCGCTCCGATCGATGCTCAGCCTCACAGAGCCGCCCGGCGCTCGAGCCGCCGCAGCATGGCTTGCGCCACGGCGATCACGGAAAAGGTGATCAGAAACAGGAGCAAGCCGAGTGCAATCAGCGACGAGGTATAAAGCGCGCCAACCGCCTCGGTGAATTCGTTGGCGATGGCCGAGGAGATGGTGGTGCCCGGCGCCAGCAAGGAGGTTGAGATGCGGTGAGCGTTGCCGATCACGAAGGTCACGGCCATGGTCTCTCCCAGCGCCCTGCCGAGACCCAGCATGACGCCGCCGACGATGCCGACGCGCGAATGCGGCACGACCACCCTCCAGATGACCTCCCAGGTCGTGGCGCCGAGACCGTATCCCGACTCCTTCAACATCGGCGGCACCGTGTCGAACACGTCGCGCATGGTCGCCGCGATGAACGGCAACACCATGATGGCCAGCACCAGCCCCGCGGTGAGGATGCCGATGCCGTAGGGCGGCCCCAAGAAGAGCTTGCCGATGCCCGGCAGCGGCCCCACGTGCTCGATCAACCACGGCTGCACGTGACGCTGCAGCACAGGAGCCAGCACGAACAATCCCCAGATGCCGAAAATGATGCTCGGCACCGCGGCCAACAGTTCGACCGCGACGCCGATGGGCCGCTTCAGCAGCGGCGGACACAATTCCGTCAAGAACAGCGCGATGCCGAACCCCACCGGTACGGCGATCAGCATGGCGACCGCCGAGGTCACCACGGTGCCGTAGATGGCCGCCAGCGCGCCGAACTGTTCCGTGACGGGATTCCAGATCTCCCGCGTCACGAAGGAGAGCCGGAAATGCGCGAGCGCGGGCCAGGATCCCTGCAGAAGCGACGCCGCGACGCCGCCCAGAATCACGAGCACGAGGACTGCAGCCGCCAGGGTGGCCGCCCGGAACACTCTCTCGAAGATCAGCTGCTTGGCGGCGTGTCTCGGGTCGATGATCGCCACGGTGTCAGTTTAGCCTCGCTTGGCCGGAACGGTCGCGACCAGCGAACACTCTATCTTGCGCAGGGTTTCAACCGCAACCTCGAGACTGCTGGCCGGTCCAGACGACTACTGGCCGGTCCAGACCGGGTGACCGCCCGAGGTGATGTCGGTGCTCCAGGTTTTCTTGACCAGCGCGATCACCGAGGCCGGCATCGGCACGTAGTCGAGCTCGGCCGCCATGGCGGCGCCGTCCTTGTAGGCCCATGCGAAGAACTTGAGCGCCGCATCGACCTGTGCGGAATCGGAGGGTTCCTTGTACATCAGGATGAAGCTCGCGCCGGTGATCGGCCAGCTCTTCGCTCCCGGCTGATCCGTAAGGATCACATAATACGAGTCCGCCTTGGCCCAATCCGCATTCGCGGCGGCCGCCTGGAAGGCCTCCGCACTGGGGGCGACGACGGCACCCGATTTGTTGCGCAGATCTGCATAGGCCATCTTGTTCTGCATGGCGTAGGCGTACTCGACGTAGCCGATCGCCCCGTCCGTCTGCGCGGTCATGTTCGCCACACCCTCGTTGCCCTTGGCGCCGATGCCGATCGGCCACTGTACGGAGGTCGCCTCGCCGACGGAGGACGAGAACTTGGGACTCGATTTGGACAGATAATCGGTGAACAGAAAATTCGTGCCCGATCCGTCCGAGCGGTAGACCGGCGCGATCGCCGTGCTTGGCAGCTTGAGCGCCGGGTTCAGCTTCTTGATCTTCGCATCATCCCATTTGGCGATATCCCCCATATAGATTTCCGCCACCGTGGCGCCGTCCAGATGCAACTGCCCGGGCCCAATGCCCGCAATGTGGACCACCGGCACGACGCCGCCGATGATCATCGGGAATTGCAGCAGTCCGGCGGCCTTCAAGTCATCGGGCTTCAAGGGCATGTCGGACGCCCCGAAGGTCACGGTCTTGGCCTTGATTTGCTTGATGCCGCCCCCCGAGCCGATGGACTGGTAGTTCAAGCCCACGCCGGTCAGCTTCTTATAAGCGTCCGCCCATTTGGCGTAGATCGGATAGGGGAACGTCGCTCCGGCTCCGGAGATTTCGGTAGCCGCGGAAGCGGCAACGGCCAGGCCCAAACACGCGGCGGTGAGAGCGATTCGCTGGAATGTCTTCATGTGATGGGCTCCGAGTCGATGCGGCACGATCGGATTACCGGCCGTCAAAACCTGCGCGAATTGTCGGCAGCAATTGTGACAGTTTTATGACGGCACCGGCTTATCCGGCAAAATAATCCTCCGGGACGGTCGCGTCGGCCGCCGTTCCAGCCGCCCTCAGGCTGTTGAACACCGGAGTCAGAACCGCGGCAATGGCGAGGTTCAAAATAACCGTGTACAGGGCGGAGTAGCCCGGGAAGGTATACCCCCCCAGGGACAGCGCAAAGGTGGGTGTGAGCTTCGAGGCGACCGCCATCGCGGTACCCGCGAACGTGCCGGCCGCCCAGCCGAGGAGCAGCGCCCAGTCGTTGAACCAGCGCGTATAGACACCCAGCATGACGGAAGGCAGCGTTTGAATGATCCAGATGCCGCCGAGGAGCTGCAGCTGGATCGCGAACTTCGTCGGCACGAACAAAATGAACAGGAGCGCGCCCAATTTCGCGACGAGCGACACCCATTTCGCCATCTGCGCTTCCTGCTTGTCGGTGGGATTGGGATTGACGAATTCGCGGTGAATGTTGCGCGTATACAAGTTGGCCACTGCGATCGACATGATCGCCGCCGGTACCAGCGCGCCGATGGCGATCGCCGCGAACACCACGCCGACGAACCAGGATGGAAAGATGTGCAAGATGAGCGCAGGCACGGCGAAGTTGCTGCCGTATTGCTTGAATCCATGGGCGTACGCGGGCAGGTCTGCGATTCCCCCCGCGATCACGAACAAGCCGATCATGGCGAGCAGTCCGAGCATGAACGAGTAGCCGGGCAGAATCGCGGCGTTGCGGCGGATGGCATGCGAGGAGTTGGCGCTGAGGATGGCGGTCATGGAATGCGGATACAGAAACAACGCCAGCGCGGACCCGAGCGCGAGCGTGGCGTAGCCGCTGTAAGCGCCGGTGGTGTGTTCGCCCGGAACCGCGAGCAACACCTTGCCGGCCGGCACTGCCGCGAAGATCTTGCCGAAACCGCCGAGCTTCATGGGAACGACGATGATGATGGCGAAGGTCGCGACGTAGATCAGGATGTCCTTGACGATGGCGATCGAAGCGGGGGCACGCAGTCCGCTGGAATAGGTGAAGGCCGCGAGCACGGCGAATGCGACGATGAGCGGCAGATCGGCGGCCAGACCGCTTCCCGTCACGCCGAGCGCCCCGACCACCACCTGGATGCCGACCAGCTGCAGCGCGATGTAAGGCAGGGTGGCCACGATGCCGGTGACGGTGACCGCGAGCGCGAGCCAGCGGTTGCCGAAGCGGCCGCGGACGAAATCGGCCGCCGTGATGTAGCCTTTCTTGTGACAGACGTTCCAGAGCCTGGGGAAGATCAGAAACAGCAAAGGATAGATGATGATGGTGTAGGGAACCGCGAAAAACGCGATCGCGCCGGCGCCGAAGGCCAGCGCGGGAACGGCGATGAACGTATAAGCGGTGTAGATGTCCCCGCCCACCAGAAACCAGGTCACCACCGTGCCGAAGCGGCGACCGCCCAGGCCCCACTCGTGCAGCTGATCGAGATCGCCCTTGCGCCAGTGCGCGGCGGCGAAGCCAAGCCAGGTGATGAAGCCAAACAGCAAAATAAAGACCGCGAGCGCGGTCCAATCGATCTCAGGCACCCTACCTCCTCCCCGCCGGAAGCCGGCGCCTTCTCAATCCCGGGTCGCCCAGTACACCACGGCGGTGAACACGGCGCTGACGATGACCCAGAGGAGCTGAAACCAGTAGAAAAACGGCAATCCGATCAGCGTGGGCTCCACTTTGTTGTAGAGCGGCGGCCACAGGATCACCAGCACCTGGACGACGAAGAGCAGGTACCACCAGCTGGCTTTCTCTTTCCTTTGTGCACCCTTCATGGACGGAGCTCTCTCGGTGACGGGCGAGCGACCCTGAGGCAAGACAATTTATACGGAACGCCGCCGACCTGCCAGCGGCTGCTGCACGGTTGAGCGGCCTTCAAGGCCGCGCCGAGGCGCGGGTCTCATGGCCATGAAGCCGCCATGAGACCCGTCGACTCAGCTCGATCGGATCGATCGATCCTTAGAACGAGAAGCGCGCGCCGATCGTCGGATCGATCATGGTCGTGTTGATGTACCCGCTAGCCAGGCCGTGCGACACGTTGGACCACATCGCGCCCGCGTAGGTGTCGAAGCGCTTGGTGAAATGATAATCGAGCGACACGGAGACCGCGTTGAAGTTTCCGCTGCAAGCGGAGGCAACCACCGTCGAGCAGCCCGCATTCGTGCCGCTGGCGTAGGCGAACTGCTTTTCGCCGTAATAGGCGATCGCGGCGGTGAACTGCGGCGTCACCGAATATCGGCCGCCCAACCAGTAGACGTTCAGTTGCTTGTCGCCATCCGCGTAGGCCGTATTGTTCACGGCCCCCAGATTGTATCCGCCGATATCGTCGAAGCCCGGGAGCAGCGGGATCGAGGGATTCATGTAGGTGATGTGCTGGAAACCGCCGTACACGGTCACAGGGACCACCGGCAGCACGGGGGCGAGCGCGTACGAGGCCATGACGCCGAACGAGGCATTGTCGGAGATCGTGCCGGAGACCGAATTGCTCGGCGAGAGGTACAAACCCGCCAATGTTCCGAGCTGCTTGGTGTTCAAGGTACCGGCCGCAACCGCGTCCCGCATCTTGGTGTAGAACACATCCACGGAAGCGCCCGCAAATTCCGCACCCAGCGCCACCTCATACCCGGAGAACGCCTCGCCGCTGCCGGCCGTTGCGTAATTCTGCGCCGAGGAATTCTGGGTCTTGTACTGCGCCCCAAAATGCACGATGTTGAAGAAATGGGCGTCGTACTTGATCGAGCTGTCGAGGCGCCGATCCTGCGTGTCGCCGCCGCCGGCCGGGGTGCCGGACAATCCAAGCAGCGAAAAGGCATACGAAGTCTGCTGAGGATCGTATTTGGCGATCAGGTCGGCGAGCGTCGTGTTCTGCCGGCCGAACGTGATCGTTCCAAACGTCGGGGAGCTCATGCCGACGAAGGCCTGCTCGAACGGCTGACCGGCGATGCTCGAATCGATGTTCGTGCTCTGCGCGTCGAGCGCGCGGCCGTTGTTCTGGGCCACCGATTTGAGGGCGTCGGTGATCTGGCCCGAGGCAGGATTGAAATAGCTCTCGAGCTTGAACACACCGGACCAATCGCCGACGTGCAGCGGCTCCTTGCCCTGCAGTCCGATGCGCGACTGGCTCATGCCGTTCGAGGTGAAGCCGGACACGGCGTTGTTGCTGTTCTTCTGCACGATGTCCGAGCCGCCCGAGATGAAGTAATTGCTGAAGGGCGCGCCGTGGGTTTCGTACTGAAAGTCCATATCGACGATGCCGTAAAGCGTAATACCGTGCCAGGTCAGGCTCTCGTCCACCGGCGCCGGAGGCGAGGTCGGCGCAGTCGTCTGTGCTTGCGCGGTGCTTCCCGCCACCAACAGCGCACCAGCCAAGAGGCTTCCTCCCAGATATGAAAGGCGGCGCCGTTCACCGGCTTGGGTCAGCTTCGCCGCAGCGGCGACGATCGGGTTGAGATTCCTCACGTTGAACTCCATTGATATTGATACGATTGTTGCATTTCTGTCACAGGTGGCCGTGTTGCCAGCTACGAGGGACCGTCGCGTTTGTCTCACTTGAACGGATCGGACCGCGGCAGCTTTAAACGCCTTGCAAGACAAGTCAGCCATTCAGATTCGTTGAGCGTTGATTCGTTCTCGGCTGACAGGAATATTTTTTGCATCGTTGCGCCGGGCCAACACTGCAATCGGGCCCTGGATGCTATGATTGTCCACAAATATTACATCTGTATGACATGACTGACGTTCGCACGACAAAATCGGCGACCTGCCAAAGAGAGCTGGGCCGCAAGCGCGGGCGGCGGCGGCAGGCGAGCTTGTTAGGGCCCGTCCCAGCGGGTTGTTGCATTGCAGCAAATCGGTCGAGGCTGACTGTCACAATCCGTGCGGCGGGCTTGGCGTCTTTGCAACAGCCAGGGCGGTTGCCGCCGGCACGCCACGGCCGGCGTGCCGGTTACCGGGAGTTGTCGATGGACAAGAGATTCTGCACGCGGGTCACGCCGGATGCGCGCGCCGCGATGCTGGCGGCCTCGGCGACCTGGTAGGGGGTGGAGACCAGACCACGCAAGTACACCACTCCGTGATCGGTCTGCACGCTGATCGAGTTGGGCGCCGCCAGTTCGGGACTCTGCGCGAGCAGAGTGCGCACCTCGCCGGTGATCTCGGCGTCCGCGGGGCACTCGCGCAGCCCGCAACTGCCGAACCCGGCGCATCCCGTGAGCGTCGCACTCAGGGTCGCGGCGAGGCAGAAGCAACGCGCCGCCGCGCGCAGTGCCACCCGCACCGCAATCGCACCTCGATGTCGTGGGGTCGTGCTCATGGGCCTGCGCTGCCGAGTGTACGACGAAACGCGGCGATGATTGCCGGCTGAGGCCGGCGGATCGCCGGCACTTCGAGATAGTTCTGCCAGCCCCCGCCGAGGCTCTTGTAGAGTTCCACGTATTGCTCGGCGGCGCTCACCTGCGCCGAGGCGTATTGCTCCTGCAGCTCATAGTATTGGCGCTCGGCATCGACGACATTGAGGAAATCCGTCAGCCCGCGATCGTAGCGTTGCGTCGCGAGCTCCACCGCCCGTTGACCGGCAAGCATTGCCTGTCCCAGGTCATCGAGCCGGGCGCGCTGTGCGGAATATCCATGCATGGCGTCATCGACCTCGCGCACCGCGTTGACGATGGTGCTGCGATAGCGGACCAGACTCGCGTGCGCCTCGAGATCCGCGATGTCGGCTTCGGCATCGAGGGCGCCGAAGTCCAGCAGCGGCCAAACGGCGGCCGGACCGAAAGACCAGAGATGCTTGCCGAGCATCTGACCGGTTGCGGCGCCCTGTCCCTGCTGGGCGCCGATCGACCCCACCAACGCAATTTGCGGGAACAGGTCTGCGGTCGCAACCCCGATGCGGGCGGTCGCGGCGCCGAGCCGGCGCTCCGCCTCGAGAATGTCGGGGCGACGCTTCAGCAGGTCGAGTGGTATGCCGGGGGCGGCCACCGCCGGCGTGGTCGGAACGAGTTCCGGGGTGGAGAGTTCGGCCGCAATGCCCCCGGGAAACTCCCCGAGCAGCTCGGCGATCGCGTTTTTCGCCGCGTCGACTTGCGCCTCCTCGGGCGCTATCTGCGCATCGAGCGTATCGAGCTCGCGGCTCGCCAACGTGACGTCGAGCTCGTTGGTGAAGCCGCGCTCGTAGCGCTGCTCCACGATGCGTTGCGATTCGCGCAGCACGCCGCGCGCCTGGCGCAGCACACCGAGCGCAACCTGGTGACCTCGCAAATCGATGTATGCCCGTACCACGTCGGCAATCACCGATGTGAGCACGCCATAGCGGGCGGCGGCGGCGGCCTGCGCATCAAAACGCGCCGCCTGGAACGCGCGCCGATACTTGCCGAACAGATCGATCTCCCAAACCGCATCGAAGCCCGCCACGGTGTTGATGCGCGCGAGCCCCGTGGAATTATCGGCGGACAGCAGCGGCTGCCCGACCCGGCCCCTTGCGAGATCGGCTCCCGTGCCACGAGCTTCCGCGGCGGTCGCGTCCACCTGCGGCAGCGCATGACCCGCCACCACCGCTTCGTAGGTGCGCGCCTGCTGCAGCCGGGTCAGCGCGATCTCGACATCGAAGTTGGATTTGACGGCTCGATCCACCAGGGAATTCAACTCCTCATCGCCCACCGAACGCCACCAGCTCGCAAGGTCGGCACCGGACGCCGGCGCAGGCGCAGGCGCGGCCGGTGCCGGCGCCGGAGCGGCCGGTGCCGACTCTCCCGCGAGCGCGCCGCCAGAGAACGACTCGGGCAGCCGGGTATCGGGCGTGCGGTAATTCGGGCCCACCGCACAGGCGGTCAGCCCCGCGACGACACCGATCGCGACGATCCGAACCATGCGATCGGGCCTCATCACGGCCTCAATGCGCCGCCGCCGCCACCGTCCCGGTGCCGGCCGGGGCGAGCGGCGGATTGCTGACCGCCACCGTTTCGCCGGCACCGATCTGGCTGCTGATATTGAGCACCAGCCGATCGCCGGGAGCGATGCCGGGACCGAGCTCGAGGAAACTGCCATCGTCGCGCGCGATGGTGACCTTCACGAACTGCACTTTGCCGTCGCTCCCCACGCGCGCCACTTCCGGTCCGCCTGCCCGAAAAATCATCGCGGCGGCGGGCACCTCCACCTGTCCTTTCGCCGGGAGCCGGAACGAGACCGTGACGTACATGCCCGGAACGAGGGCGTTATCCGGGTTCGGCAGGTCGACTTCCGTGCGCATGGTGCGCGCCTGCGGATCGATCGCGTCCGCCGACCGCGTGACCTTCCCGTAAAACACGGCGGCTGCAGATCCGGCCTCCCGGATCTGAGCCGAAATGCCTTGCTTCATGAGCTCACCCGCCGCGCGCTGCGGCACGTCCACGAACACGCGCAGCGGATCGTTCTGGGTGATGCGGTACAACGAGGTGGTGGACGAGCTGCTGCCGGCGGTCACCAGGTTGCCGACATCGATCTTGCGCTCGGTGATGATGCCGTCGAAGGGTGCCCTGACTTGTTTGAACGCGGCGAGCGCGCTGTATTGGTCGACGCGCGACTGATCGAGCGCGACTTCGGCCCTGGCCGCGTACAGCCGCGCCTTGGCCGAATTGTAATCCGCCTTCTTGGCCTCGCGTTCCTGCTCGGAGACGACGCCCTTCGGCGCATCGCGCCAGCGCTCATTGGTCGTCCCGGCAAACTCGCTCTCGGCTTCCCGGGCGGTGACCTGCGCCTGCGACGCTTTCAAAGCGGCCCTCGACGCAGCGAGCTGCGCATCGAGCTCCGGGGTTTCGATGGTGGCGAGCAGCTGCCCTTTCTTGACGCGATCGCCGATATCCACCCACCAGCGGGCCACGTACCCATTGACCCGGGCATAGATCGTACTCTCGTACCAGGCGGCCGTTTGACCCGGCAGCACCAGGTCCTGTCCGACCGTGACGGGCTTGGCGACCACGATGTCCACCGGCGGGGCGGCCGTAGAGTCGGACCGGGCTGCGCTCGCCACGACATGACCATGCAGGAAACGCTCGATACGCACCGCGATGAATCCGATGATCAGTACCACCGCGGCAATGATCACGACTTTCTTGACCTGCTTGCCGGTGTTGGGCTCGAAGCGGGTCGAGACGCCTCCGGATTCCTGCCGCGACGTGTCGTCGGGCAGCGCAACCGGCGGCACCTCTTCCCGCTCCGATGCGGAGGAATCAGGTCGTGAGTCCGGGGGCTGCATGGGGTCTACCTATGGCGTTCGAATCGGGAACGGGGGCGGCTCGGCGGCGCATCAAGCAATACATGGTCGGCACGAAGATCAGTGTCGCGAAGGTGGCGAACAGCAGTCCGCCGATCACCGCCCTTCCGAGCGGCGCATTCTGTTCCCCGCCCTCGCCGATGCCGAGCGCCATTGGCACCATGCCGACGATCATGGCGCCGGCGGTCATGAGGACGGGCCGCAGCCGCGTGTAGCCCGCTGCAGCGGCGGCGCCCAATGGATCATCCCCGGCAGCCATGCGTTGATTGGCAAAGCTCACGACCAGGATGCTGTTTGCCGTGGTGAGACCGATGCACATCAGCGTACCCATCAGCGCCGGCACACTCATCGGCGTCAGCGACAGGAACAGCATCCAAAGCACACCCCCGAGCGCAAACGGCACGGCCATCAATACGATCAGTGGATCCACCCAGCTCTGGAAGTTCATCACCAAAAACAGATAAACCAACACGATGGCCAGCCCGATTCCCGTGAACAGACCCGTGTAGCTCTCCTGCATGGTCTCAATCTGGCCGCTCAGCCGAACCTTGATCGCCTTCGCGGCATCCGGTTGATGTGCGTCGATGACCTTGTCGATGTCGTGCGCCGCAGAGTACAAGTCGCGCCCCTGCACGTCGGCCTGGACGTCGAAGACAGGGCGGATGTTGAGCTGCGAGGCGACCAACGGAAGCGTATCGCGGCCGAACGCCGCCAGATTGGACAGCAGCTGGCTGTCGCCCGGCTCCCCGCCGCTGACCGGCAGGGTCTTGAGGTCCTGCGTAGACCCATACAGGTAGGGCGGGAATTGCACCACCAGCGGGTAGCTCACGCTGTTGCGCGGATCGACCCAGAAGTTGGGGGCCGTCTGCGCGCTCGAGTTGGTGGCGATCAGCACGTCGTTGGCCGCCCCAAGCTGCGTGATACCGGTCAGGGTGGCGAGCGAGCGGTCGATATCGACCGTCAAGGCCGGGGCGTTCGGCACCTGGAACACGTGCGAGTCGACCACGCCGGGGACACCGACCAGGGCCTTCGAGATATCCGAGGCGACGCCGAAGGCGGCCCGCTGATCCGGCCCCGACACGCGGATGTCGATCGGGGCCGGCTGCCCGAAATTCAAGACTTGATCGACGATATCCGCGGGCTGGAAAAAGAACTGCAGCTGCGCGAAGCGCGCGGGGAGCTCCCGACGCAGCATGGCGATCAATGCGGCGGTCGGCGTGTGCTTCTTGGTGAGCGAGATCAGTATCTCGCCGTCCATCGGGCCCACCGTCGCCGAATCGCTCAGCGCGATATTGATGCCGCTGTACGGGAGCCCGATGTTGTCGAGCATCACATCGATTTGACCGTTGCCGACCAGGCGGCGGATTTCCGCCTCCACCTGGCCGAAGTATTGCTGAGTTCGCTCGATCCGGGTGCCCGGCGGTGCGCGCACGTGCAGGCGCATCTGACCGGCGTCGACTTGCGGAAAGAAATCACGCCCGAGTTGCGGAAAGAGCAGCGCCGACAGCACCATCAGCACGACGAACGCGGTCACGGTGACCACCGGCTGCGACAGCGCCCACGACAGGATATTGCGGTACCCCTCCCGAAACTCCTCGAATTTGCGCTCGAATCCCTGCTGGAAATTGACCAACGGGTTCGCGGAATGGCGCTTCTGACCGATGGCGCGGTGGTGCTCCTCGGCCTCGTAGCGGTGCACCGACTTGGCCATCAAGAAGTTGAACAGCACGGGCACCATCGTGAACGACAGCACAAGGCTCGCGAGCAGCGCACCGATCACCGACAAGGACAGCGGAGAGAACAGATACTTCGCCGTGCCCTGCAGCAAAAATACCGGCACGAAAACGATGCAGATGCAAAGCGTCGACAGCAACGTCGGGACCGCCACCTCCGAGGCGCCGTTGACGATGGCCTGGTGCAGAGGCTCGCGCATCGCGACGTGCCGCTCGATGTTTTCGATCACGACCGTGCCGTTGTCGACCAGGATCCCGATGGCGAGCGCAAACCCCCCCAGCGTCATGGTGTTGAGAGTCTGTCCGGCTACGTCGATGAACAGCACGGAGGTGATGATCGACAACGGGATGGCCGCGAGAATGATCAGCGACAGGCGCACGTTGCCGAGAAACAGGATGATCACCATGGCGGTCAGCGCCGCCGCCATGGACGCGCTCAACAGCACGCTGTCGAGCGCCGCTTTGACGAACACCGATTGGTCGAACAGCGCCTTGATCGTGACGCCTTTCGGCAGCACGTTCGCGAGGTCCTTCAGCGCCGCGCGCACCCCGTCGATGACGGCGAGGGTCGATACGCCGCCCGTCTTGCGGATCACCATGAGCGCGCCGGGCGTGCCGTTGACCGACACGGAGTTGGTCTGCACCTGGAAACCGTCGTGCACGTGCGCCACATCGCGCATGAACACCATTCGGCCTGCGACCTGTTTGATCGGGAAGGAATTGATGGTGTCGATGACATCCGGCGTATTGTTCATCGCCAGCGTGTAATCCTTGTCGCCGATCTTCACATCGCCGGAGGGCAGAATCACATTCTGGTGCTGAAGCGCGCTGCTGACATCGCTCGCGGACAGGCCGCGCGCCTCCAGGGCACGCGGATCCAGATCGGCCATGATGACGCGCGGCTTGCCCCCGTAGGGATACGGAACCTCGGCACCGTGCACCACCGCGAGCGCCGGCCGGATGATGTTCTGGCCCAGATCGTTCAGCTTGGTGTCGGGCAGCGATTTGCTCGACAGGCTCAGCTGGATGATCGGCACATCGGTCGCCCCGTAGCGCAGCACCAGGGGCGGGGTGATGTTGGGAGGCATGTATTTGAGCACGACGAGCGCGCTCGAGGCGAGCTGGGAGATCGCGCGGGTCACGTCCGCACCCTCGTGCAGATAAACCTTCTCCACGCCGACACCCTGATAGCTCACCGCTTCGATGCGCGAGATGTCGTCGACCAGGGAGGCGAGCTGTCGCTCGTGCAGCGTGAGAATGCGGTTCTGGATGTCCTGGGCGCTCATGCCGTTGTAAGTCCAGACCACGGCCACGACGGGAATGTCTATCTCGGGGAAGATATCGACCGGCATGCGCAGGCCGGCGCCGATCCCCATGAGCGAGACCAGAATAAGGACGGCCATCACGGTGTACGGCCGCTTGAGTGCTGCTTCTGCGATGGACATTCGATGACTCGGGAGGTTCCCGCGGACACTGTAGCCGAGCGGCGGCGCGGGGTCAGGGGCCGAAAGTCACGATCGCGCGTGACCAAAGTCACTTGTTGACGAGCGGTCTCGCATGCCGGTGCGACATGATGGCGAGCTCCGTGCGCGTGTTGGCGTGGAGCTTCTCCATGATCCGGCTGACATAATTTTTCACCGTCCCCTCGGCAAGGGACAACGCGTTGGCGATCTGCCGGTTGCTCATTCCCCCGGCAATGTGCTGCAGCACTTTCTCTTCCTTGTCGGTCAACGTGTCGCTCTCGAATCCGGTCGCGGGACGGGACGAACGGCTCTCCGTGGGAGGCGGCGGCGTTTCGGAGGCCGCCTGCGCAAACCGCCGGAATTGATCCATGACCTTGCGCGCAATCTGCGGGGTCAATCGTGATTCGCCGCGGCACAGGGCCCGAACCGTCTCGAGCAATTCATCTTCGGCCGCGTCTTTCAACAGATAGGCCTGCGCGCCGGCGCGCACCGCTTCGAAGACGGTCTCGTCGTCGTCGAGCGTGGTCAGCACCAGGATCTGGGTCCCGGGTAATTCCTGCGTGATCTCCCGGGTGGCCGCCACTCCGCCTTTGACCGGCATGTGCAGATCCATCAACACCACATCGGGAAGCAACAGTCGGGCCAGCTCCACCGCCTCGACCCCGTCGCGCGCCTGACCGACCACTTCCATATCGGGTTCCATGGATATCAGGAGCGCCGCCCCGCGGCGTACCACCTCCTGATCCTCGGCGATCACCACGCGGATCGGCGGCGGGCGGCCATGTTCACTGGATGTCACGCTTGGTATTCCTTTCGCGGCCTGCCACCATCGTATGCTCAGTGCGGTTCCGCGTGGAATCATGCGGCTCGGGGCGCGTCGTTTGGAAGTGACTTTCGTCATGAGTTGATCCGGCGATGAGCAAGGGGGTTGCGCTTTGCGGTTGAACTGGTTTCGTGGAATGAACCCGCGGCACAGCCTCGGTGCAGGCGCGATGTGGTTGATCATCGGACTGGCGATCACCTTTTCCGTGTCGGCCGGAATCTGGGTGGGCAGCATCGCCCGGCAGAACCTGCTGGAACAGCACGTCCGGCGCTTGTTGCTCGAAACGGATCAGCTGAGTTCCGAGCTCGGCCAGGCGCTCGCGGGCCGCCTCGATGCGATCGACGCGGCCGGGCGCATCGTGCAAACCACCGAGGGCGACACGCACCCTGATCGTTTGAACGAGATTTTCAGCGAGTTGACCGCAGCCTACCCGGAACTCGGATGGATTGCCGCCGCGGACCCCGGCGGGATCATACGCGCCACGGACGGCGAGCTGGCTCGGGGATCGGACGTTGCATCGAACCCCTGGTTCATCGCCGCGCGCGACAGTCCCTGGCTCGGCGTCATCACCTCCGGTCCCGTGAAACCGGACGGCGTGGCGCTCGGGGATCTGGCAGCGCCCGTGCGCGATTCGTCGGGCCGGCTGATCGGCGTGGTCGCGAGCCATTTACGCTGGCCCCGCGCACCGCATCATCCCGAGCGGCTCACCGACGAGTCCAATCCGCACGTCGCCGCGCAGGCGTTCGTGGTGAGTCGAGACGGGCTGGTGCTCGTGGGGCCGGCCGAGCTTCGCGATCGGCGCTGGAACGGCACGCCGGTCGATGCCACGGTCCCCACCGATTCGCGGCTGGATGCCCCTCGATTCGAGCGGCTGCCGGATGGGAGCCATGTCCTCGTGGCGCGCGAGGTCCTGAGCACGGGCCTGCAGGTGTCCTCGCTGGGATGGTGGGTGCAGCTATCCGAGCCCAAGGAGCGTGTCTATCAACGCGCCGACGCGATTGCCTTCGAAATCCTCTGGGTGTCCCTGGGTCTTGGCCTGGCCACTTGCCTGCTGGGCGCTCTCGGCGCACGCCAACTGACGGGCCGACTGAGACGCCTGACCGAGTCCGTGAACTCTGTGGGCCAAAACGCGGCGCAGCGCATCGATATTCCGGACGGGATCGACGAGGTCGCCCAGCTCGCGCGGGCGTTCGCCCGCATCCTCGGTGATCTGCAGGATGAGCGGCGCGAACTTCAAAGACTGAGCGGCGAGCTCGAACGGCGAGTGGCCGTGAGGACCCGTGAGGTGGAGCGGCTGGCGGAGGAATCCCGTTACGCGGCCATCGTGCGCGAGCGCCTCAAGATGGCCCGCGACCTGCACGACACCCTCGCGCACTCGATGATGGCCATGCTGAGCGAAATCCGCTTCCTTCGAAAATTACAGGCGCGAGAGCCCGGCGCTCTTGCCGAGGAACTTGCGCGGGCGGAGATGATTGCGCACGAGGGCCTGCGCGAAGCGCGTTCGGCGATCGCCCAGATGCGCGTCACCGCCGTGCGAGAGACCGGGATCGGCCCGGCGCTTGCAGCGGAATTGGAGCACTTTGCCAACCGCACGGGTGTGGAAGGGAAATTCCAAGCCGATCCGGGCGCGGCACGCTTCGGCGACGAACGGGCGGAAACCCTGTTGCGCATGGCCCAGGAAGCCCTGCGCAATGTCGAGCGCCACGCGCAGGCGACGCGCGTGCGCATCGAACTGGGGGCCATCGATGGGGGACGGATCGAGTTGCGGATTGCGGACAACGGCATCGGCTTCGATCCGCTCGTCTCGCGCCCGGGCCATTACGGCCTGGTGGGATTGCGGGAGCAGGCGGAATTGATCGGCGCCGAGCTGCAGCTGGAGTCCGGAATGCACGGCACCTCGGTCTCCATCCGGCTGCGCGTGGCCCCGGTGCAATTCACCGCCTAGCCGCCCATGCACGAGGACAACCTCGCGGCCGCCGGGTTCATCGTGCGTCCAGCCAATACTCCCGAGCGCCGAGCCATGCTGAAGCGCCTTCCCTCGAACCGTTTCATCATGCGCACCGAGGGCGACGACAACAACCAAGAAGCAGAAAGAATGGCGACCATTGGCTTCATTGGATGACTCCTGACGATCCCGCATGTACATGAGCCCCCGCGGCGGGGCGGCTTGATCCATCAAAGCATGCGCGCTGCCGGCCGTCTGGACGTTACCGCACGCTGCGACCGAACGCCAATCATGCGCTTTCAAACTACGTATAAGTCCTTAGGCGCCTGCGAGCTGAAATCGTTGTTGCATGCTTGCGAAACTCTGCAAGTCTGCGTATCGTCCGCGCGTCGCAACAACTCGGCGCTTTCATGCTCCTCTGCCGATTACCGTCTTGGGCAACACGCCATGAGCCGCATCCAGCGCGGGATGTTTTTGCCGCACTCGCGCTGAAGGCACTACTCCTGCTGGCGCTCTATCTTCTGTTTTTCGGTCCCGCCCATCGCACGTCCTCGGACGCCGTGCAAACTGCCAACGCGATGGTCGGCACGCAGTCAGCGAAGGATGCTCCATGAATTCCACGCATTTGGTTGATTTGTCGCGCCTCCAGTTTGCCGTCACGGCGATGTACCACTTTCTGTTCGTGCCGCTGACCCTGGGCCTGTCGATTCTGTTGGCGATCATGGAGAGCGTCTTCGTCATGACCGGCCGCACGATTTGGCGCGACATGACGCGCTTCTGGGGAATTCTCTTCGGCATCAATTTCGCAATGGGCGTGGCCACCGGCATCACGATGGAGTTTCAGTTCGGCACGAACTGGGCGTACTACTCGCACTACGTGGGCGACATCTTCGGCGTGCCGCTGGCGATCGAAGGACTGATGGCGTTTTTCCTCGAAGGAACTTTCATTGGCCTGTTCTTTTTTGGCTGGGACCGGCTCAGCCGGCGACAGCATTTGGTGGTCACCTGGTTGGTTGCCATCGGCAGCAACCTGTCGGCGCTATGGATATTGATTGCCAACGCGTGGATGCAGAATCCCACCGGCGCTCACTTCAATTCAACGACGATGCGGATGGAGCTCGATTCCATCCGGGACGTCATTTTCAACCCCGTTGCGCAGTCCAAGTTCGTCCATACGGTGAGCGCTGGGTACGTCACCGGAGCCATCTTCGTGCTGGCCGTAAGTGCCTGGTATCTGCTCAAAGGGCGGCATATCGAGTTTGCCAGACGCTCGGCGACCGTCGCCATCGGCTTCGGACTGGCCGCTGCCCTGTCGGTGGTGGTGCTCGGGGACGAAAGCGGCTACACCGTGACCGAGCATCAGAAAATGAAGCTCGCCGCAATCGAGAGCGAATGGCATACGGAGCCCGCTCCGGCCGCTTTCACAATATTTGGGCTGCCGGACATGGCGACCCACGAGACCCACGCCCGGATTGAAGTTCCTTGGTTGTTGGGGTTGATGGCCACGCGCTCGACGGATACCGAAGTCCCGGGCATCTTCGAGCTCGTCGAGCACGCCAAGCAACGGATCATCAACGGCATCCCGGCGGCAACGGCCCTGCGGACGCTGCGGCAGCACCCCGACGACGCCGCGGCTCGGCAGACGCTGAAGGACCATGCCGGAGATCTCGGCTACGCCTTGTTGCTTCGCAAATACGTGGATATTCCATCCCAGGCCACGGCGGCGCAGATCGCCCAGGCTGCCTGGGATACCGTGCCGTCGGTGGCGCCGATATTCTGGTCTTTTCGGGTGATGGTCGGATTGGGCTTCTTCTTCATCGGCTTGTTTGCGATCGGGTTCTACCTGGCCGCCCGGCGCCGGGTGGCGCAGAGCCGGACGTTCCTGAAGGTCGCGCTGTGGACTCTCCCGTTACCGTGGATTGCCGCGGAAATGGGCTGGTTCGTGGCCGAGCATGGGCGCCAACCCTGGTCCATCGAGGGGGTATTGCCGACGTTTTTGGCGGTGTCGCCGATCCCGGTGTCGAGCGTCGCCATGAGCCTCGCGGGTTTCGTTCTTTTCTACACCGTGCTGGCCGTGATCGACGTATTTCTGCTGAAAAAATACGTGAAGCTCGGACCCGGAGCCGAGTCCTCGCCCGGTGATTTTGCCGCTGGTGCCGCAGGCGGCCTCACTCCCGCCGGTCTGCAATACTAGGAGCGATCATGTTGGATTTTCAAACGCTGAAGGTCATTTGGTGGCTGCTCCTCGGCATCCTCCTGATCGGTTTTGCAATCATGGATGGCTTCGACCTCGGCGCCGGCATGCTCCTGCCCTTCATCGGCCGGAGCGACACGGAGCGGCGCGTCGTCATCAACACGATCGGCCCCGTCTGGGAAGGCAATCAGGTGTGGTTGATCCTGGGCGGCGGCGCCATCTTTGCGGCGTGGCCCGCGCTCTACGCCGCGAGCTTTTCCGGATTTTATCTGGCAATGATGCTGGTGCTCGCCGCACTGATTCTGCGACCCGTAGGCTTCAAGTTTCGCAGCAAAATGCCCGGAGTCCGCTGGCGGGCCAACTGGGATTGGGCGCTGTTCGCCGGCGGCCTCGTGCCCACGCTCGTCTTTGGCGTTGCGATGGGCAATCTCCTCGAAGGCGTGCCTTTCAGTTTCGATTCGGAACTGCGCGCGACGTATGCTTTCGGTCTTTTCGACCTATTGAACCCCTTTGCGCTGCTCTGCGGACTGGTCAGCGTGGCGATGTTGCTGACTCACGGCGCGGTCTATCTCGCCGTCAAGACCGAAGGCATCGTCGCGCAGCGTGCCCGCACGATTTCGCGGTTCGCCGCCCTTGCATGGGTTCTGCTGTTTTCGGCCGCCGGCATCTGGTTATGGATGGGTCACTTCGGTTTCGCCATCACGGCGGGCGCATCGCCCGGTGGGCAATCCGACCCCCTTGCCAAGGCGGCCATCGCCCAAAGCGGCGCCTGGTTCGCCAATTATGCGCGCTGGCCGGCGACGCTGCTGGCGCCCGCCGTCGGCCTCCTGGCTCCGCTCGTGGTGGCGGCCATGGCCGGTACGCGGCAGCGGCTGACCGTGTTCGTGTCGAGCGGCCTTGGAATTGCCGGCGTCATCGGAACGATGGGCGTGAGCTTGTTCCCGTTCCTGCTGCCCTCCTCCTCGCACCCGCAAAGCAGTCTGACCGTCTGGGACGCGTCGAGCAGCTACCGCACGCTCGGGATCATGCTGATTGCCGTGATCATTTTTCTGCCGATCATATTAGCCTATACCGCCTGGGTATATCGGGTCATGCGGGGCCCGGTCACCGGCGCGTATATAGAAGCTCATCGTGAGACCAGTTACTAAGGAACGTCATGTGGTATTTCAGCTGGATATTGGGCCTCGGCCTTGCCTGTGCATTCGCCATCCTGAATGCGATGTGGTTCGAACTGGACGCCGACAAACACGCCGCGGAACGGCCGGCCGACCGGTCCAATATCCCGTGACTGCCGGCTCCCTGAGAAACGCAGCTCCCGCATGATGACCCTCCTCGACGCGCAGGACGAATCCGCCGAACGCGCGGCCGAATTTTTAAAAACCGTCGCACATCCGGGGCGCCTGAGGATCATCTGTGCGCTGATCGAGCGCGAACTATCCGCGAGTGAACTGGCACGCCAGTCGCATCTGGCCCCGCCCGCGCTGTCGCAGCAGGCTGCGATACTCGAGGCTCACGAATTGATCGCAAGACGCCGCCAAGGCCGCTCCATCCTTTATCGGTTATTGGCACCCGACGCCAAAGCCTTGGCCGGATTGATGCATCGACTTTTCTGCAAACCTGCGACGCGACCCGCGCGTCGGCGCACCCATAAGAGGAGCAAGCCATGACCCACCCGCAATCGAGCATTGAAACCCTCGCGCCAGCGGAGGTCTCGCGCCTCCTGCAGGCACACCGTATTGTGCTCGTGGACGTGCGCGAGCCCGCCGAGTTCGCTTCGGAGCGCATCGCCGGCGCACTTCTGTATCCGCTGTCGACCTTCGACGCGGCCATGTTGCCCGACGATGGAGATCGACGCATCGTATTTCACTGCGGCAGCGGCAAGCGCTCGCTCACGGCTGCAGAGAAGCGTCTGGGTGCGGGACAGAAGCATGCCGCGCACATGGGCGGCGGCATAGCGGCTTGGAAGGCGGCGGGCCTGCCCGTCATTTAGCAGCGGGCCGCCGCCGGAATTCGACGGACCCGGTGGCATCTGGTCGCCCGAGACGCTGCTCGTCGCCTCGATTGCCGATTGCTTTATCCTGACATTCCGCAGGGTGTCGCGTGCCGCGCATCTGGAGTGGGACAGCCTAGATGCGTCTGTAGAGGGCACCGCACGCTCGACCGAGAGCCCGATCGTAAAAGTCCGGAATGTCGCCGGTGAAGTGCGATGCTGAAGTCGGCATCAGCGGTTGCCGGCACGCTTCGTCGATCGACAGCGGGCCTTCTTGGCACGAGTTGCCGACCCGGACGGGGCACAGAGGGTTGCATACAACACCTCCATGATTTGCAGAGCGGGGCCGGGGGCGTCTTCTTATTCAACCATGCCGCATGGGCGGCCTTGGGTGCAGCGTGCGCGGACCGCATCCTCACGATCCCGGCACGCCATTCAGGGCGCACGCAATCAGACCATTGAAGCGCACCTGACGCGCGGCCTGTCACTTTAGCAGATGGTCGCTCGCGGCCAGACGGGGTTTGGCAGATGATCGCTCGCGGCCAGACGGGCCAGCCTCGACACGACAATGACGTATGCTAGCCATCCGATTGGTTGGCTCCTCGCCACTCACAGGGAGACCGCACGATGCGATTGCCGACTCTCGCAGCCGCCACGCTGATGTTCGCCGCCCCGCTCGCGGCGGTCGGGCAGCAAAATTCCGTGGCATCCGATCCCTGCGCCCGATACCAATGGGACGTGACGCACGAGCGGGCACTGTTCGCCGCGGCCGCCGCTCCCGTGACGGCGGCGAAGAACGGCCAATCGCCGCCGCGCATCGCGACGGATCGCACCTATCGAGTACAGCTTGCGCCGGCGGCTCAAGTCGTATTCCCGGCCGTTCCCGGCAAGGCATCGCCCGCGGAAGGAAGTTATTCGGGCGTGCTGGCGCTCACTGTGCCCGTCACCGGCAGCTATCGGGTGTCGGTCGATCTGCCCCTGTGGATCGATGTCGTGGCGGACTCGCGCCTCGTCTCCCCCACGGACTACGAGGGAGAGCATGGCTGCGATGCACCACGCAAGATCGTGCAATTTCCGCTGGAGGCCCACACGACGCTCACCCTGCAACTGAGCGGCGCCAGTGAGGCCGCCGTGCGGGTTGCCATCGTTCGCGCCTCGGCAAATTAACGGGGCGGGCGACCCGCGGCGGCGGGCGAAACGCCCCGGGACGGGGTGTCGACCGAGGCCGCTGCCGCGAGACGCCGTCCCCGTTGAACCGAACGGCCGCCCTATAGTCGAATAGAATATGAAGGAACGGTGATAAGCATCCGTTTCCTGCAGTCAACCGTATAGTAGGTTGCGCGTTGCATTGAGGTATTTGACCCAGAAGCGGTGATCTTATGGAAAGTCCTACCCTGATTCGTAAATTTTCACTGTTCCTCGGCACCTTCGCCATGGCAACCGTCATGTCGACCAGTGCATTCGCGCAACATAGCGGCGGCGGGGGTGGTGGTCATGCGGGTGGCGGTGGCGCGCACTTCAGCGGCGGCGGCCATGTAGGCGCCTACGGTGGGTATCGCGGCGGCGGGTACGCCGGCTACGGCGGCTACCGGGGCGGATACGGTTGGCATGGAGGCTACGGATATGGCGGTTGGCGCGGTGGCTGGGGCTGCTGCGGATGGGGTTGGGGCTGGGGCGGCCTGGGTCTCGGTCTGTACTTCGCGACCCTGCCGCTGTACTACCAGACCTACTGGTGGAATGGCGTCCCTTATTACTACGCCGACAATACGTACTACATTTACGATCCGAACGCGAAGCAGTACCAAACCGTCGCTCCTCCCGACGGACTGCAGTCGCAGGTCGCTCCGACCGGCGCTGCACCGGCGACCGGCAGCGGGCTGATCGCGTACCCGAAGAACGGCCAGTCGGACGATCAGCAGTCGAAGGACAAATACGAGTGCCACAAGTGGGCGGCAGGTCAGACGGGCTACGATCCGACGACCGGGGCTGCTGCGCCGGCAGCCAAGCGTCCGGACTACATGCGCGCCCAAGCGGCCTGCCTGGAAGGCCGCGGATACAGCGTGGAGTAAGCGACGGGCGGGAGCGGCGAGCGGCGAGAGACAGCTGCACGCCAACGACGGGTCGGTGGCGCACCGATCCGTCGGGTCTGCGAGCCGTTATTGCACCAGCAACAACTCCAGCGTTCTTCGATACGCGCGGTGTAAGCGCTCGATATCCTCCAATTTCACACTCTCGTTGGCCTTGTGGATGGTCGAGTTGGTCACCCCGAGCTCGATGACCTGTGCGCCCATCGGCGCGATGAATCTGCCGTCCGAGGTACCGCCGCTGGTGGAGAGTTTGGGCGTCACGCCAAGCTCCTCGTATACCGCCCTGCTCGCCGCCTCCGACAGGATCCCCGGCGTGGTCAAGAACGGATATCCGGAAATGAACCAGTCCAGTGAGTACTTGACGCCGTGCTCGGTCAAGATGCGCTCGACGGCCGCCTGCAGCGTCTCGATGGTCTGTTCGGTCGAGAAACGCAAATTGAAGCGCGCCTTGAGTTCGCCGGGGATGACGTTCGGGGCTCCCGTGCCGGCCGCGATGTTCGACATCTGAAAGCTGGTCGGCTGGAAATGCCGATTGCCCCGATCCCAGGTGCGCCCCGCCAGCTCGGCGAGCGCCGGTGCGAGTGCATGGATGGGGTTGTCGGCAAGCTGCGGATAGGCGATGTGCCCCTGCACCCCGTGCACCGTCAGCCGTCCGCTCAAGCTGCCGCGCCGCCCGATCTTCAGGGTATCGCCCAGCACCTGCTCGCTCGAGGGCTCACCGATCAAACACCAATCGATGGAATCGCCGCGGCTCTTCAACACCTCGACCACCCGCCGCGTGCCATCCACGGACGGCCCCTCCTCATCGCTGGTGATCAGGAACGCGATGCTGCCGCGATGCTGCGGGTGTCGCGCGACGAACTCCTCGCAAGCCGTCACCATGGCGGCAAGGCCGCTCTTCATGTCTGCCGCGCCGCGGCCGTAAAGCATACCGTCGCGAACCGTGGGATCGAAGGGATCGCTTATCCACTCCTCGAGCGGCCCCGGCGGCACCACATCGGTATGTCCCGCGAAACAGAACACGGGGGAACCCACCCCGCGCCTGGCCCAAAGGTTGTCGACGTCGCCGAAGCGTAGATTCTCGATCGTGAAGCCGAGCGCCTTCAGCCGCTCGCCCATCAGCGCTTGACAGCCGCCGTCGGTGGGGCTGACCGACGCTCGCGACATCAAATCGCAGGTGAGCTCGAGGGTTTTCGGCATCAGAACCTGAGCACCGGCCGGCGGCGGCGAAGATTCGCCCAGAGGCCCCACGCGCCGAGCGCGAGGGCCGCGATCAGCACCCAAACGGGCATGGAGAGCCCGAGGAACCGCCAGGTAATTTTTGCACACTCGCCCGAGCCGGTGAGCACCTTGACCAGGACGTCGGTGAGCGGAAATACCTTGAGCATGAAGTCGAGCGATGCGCCGCACGCCGGCACACTTCCCGGCGGCAGGCTCTGAATGTACAGATGGCGGGCCGCCACCCCGACGGTGGCGAGTGCGGCGAGAGCGACCAGGGCGGCGTACGCTTTCCGGCCCCAGCCCACGGGGTCCTGCAGGGCGGCGAGCCCGAGGACCACGCCCAAGGCGAAGATGCCGAGGCGCTGGAAGATGCACAGCGGACAGGGTTCCAGATGCAGCACGAACTGAGCGTAGTACGCGTAGGCCAACATCACCGCACAGGCCGCGAAACCCAGTGCGTTCGCCTGGCGGGGCGTCATCAGCGGCGCGCTATTGCGGCGTCGATCTGCTTGGCAACATCCTCGAGCGAAGTGTGGCGGATATCCTTGCCGTGGACCATGTAGATCACGTATTCACAGATGTTCTTGGCGTGATCGCCGATCCGCTCCAGGGCGCGCACGATCCACATGATCTCGAGCGCCCGACGGATGGTGCGCGGATCCTCCATCATGAAGGTGATGCATTGGCGCTGGATGGACTCGTACTCGTCATCCACCAGCTTGTCCTCCTGCGCGGTCCGAAGCGCCGCGGCGGAGTCCATCCGCGCAAAGGCATCGAGCGCATCGTGCACCATCTGCGCGACCTGGCGGCCGAGGTGCTTGACCTCCCGATACTTGTCGGCGGGCCGCTCCATGGTCGCAAGACGCGAGGCGATGTAGCCGATTTTCTCGCCTTCATCGCCGATACGCTCGAGATCGGTGATGGTCTTGATGATGGCGACGATGACCCGCAAATCCCCCGCCGCCGGTGCACGCAGCGCGAGGATGCGGCTGCACTCCTCGTCGATGGACACCTCCATGACATTGACCTTGTAATCGTCGGTCGCCACCGACTCCCCGAGGCGGCTGTCGCCCTCGACCAATGCGAGGATGGCCTTGTGGAGTTGCTGCTCCACGAACCCGCCCATCTGCAACACCTGCGTGCGCACCTTCTCGAGGTCTTCGTTGAAGCGGCGGGAAATGTGGTGCGAAAGATCGGCGGTTTCCATGTCGTCTACCTTGAAGCCAAGCGGCGGCGGCGGCGTGCGCGCCCATTTCGTTTACATCCGATTACTTCGGACGTCAACAGGTTGAAGCTTATTTGTGACGTTATACGCGGCGGCCTACGCGGCGGCCAGCGCGGCGGCCAGGGCTGCGGCCGGCGCTGCGGCGAGATCATACGCCGCCGGCCGCGGCGCGGGTTGCCAGCCGGCAGATTCTTTGCGCCGGAAAATGACAGGTGAAGGCGCTGCCCTTGCCCTCGGTGCTGCGCACATCCAGCCAGCCGCCGTGACGCTGCAACGCGTGCTTGACGATCGCAAGGCCGAGCCCGGAGCCGCCCTGGTCACGCGATCGGCCCGCGTCGATGCGGTAAAACCGCTCGGTGAGCCGTGGGATGTGCTCGGCGGAAATGCCGATGCCCGTATCGATGACCGCAAAGTAGGCACCGTCCTCGTCGCACCACCAGCGCATGCGGACGGTGCCTTCCGCGGGCGTGTACTTGAGGCCGTTCACCAACAGGTTGGTGAACGCAGATTCGATCTCGTGGGGTGCGCCGTACAGACCCTCGGTGCAGTCGAGTTCCAGGAGCACGTGGCGCGGGCGGCCGCTTGCCGCCAGCGCATCGCGGTGCAGACGTTCGAGCATGCCGGGCACGTCGATGGGCTCTCGCGGGGCCTCGCCGTCGGTGGACTCCAGGCGCGACAGCTCCAATAAATCGGTGATGATGGCGTTCATGCGTTGGGCCTGCACACGCATGTCGCGAATGGGACCCGACCAGGCCTCGTCGATCGCGGAGTCGTCGGCCATGGTGTCGAGATACCCGGAAATGACGGTGAGCGGGGTGCGCAGCTCGTGCGAGGCATTCGCCACGAAATCCTTGCGCATCGCCTCGAGGCGCATTTGACGCGTCACATCGCGGGCGAGGAGCAGCGACTGCCCCCCCCCGTAGGGCACCAGCTGCAGTGCCAGGTACAGTTCCGTTTGCACCGGCGGCCGGATGACCAAGGGAAGCGTGAAGTCGTCGCCGTGCAAATAGTGCACGAACTCGGGCGAGCGGATCAGGTTGTCGATGCGCAGTCCGATGTCGACCGGCCGCCGCAAGCCGAGCAGCCGGGCGGCCTGCCGATTGAACCAGACGATCTCGTTCTGAGTGCTCAATATGATGACGCCGTCCGGAAGCGCGGCAGTCGAGCGGCGCAGCTCACGGAACAGCTGCACCAAACGCTGCTTGTGAAACTGCTTGCGGCGATGCAGGCGCACCACCTGGCCGATCACGTCTCCCCAGATGCCGCCCATGGTCGGGGGGTCGATCTGCGAGCGCAGCCTGAGCCAGCGATCCAGGCGATAGAGATTGAAGAGCTGCCAACCGATATAGAAACACGCAGCGGCCAGCAACCACAGCCAAATCGGCCCGATCAGGAGGCCAAGGATCAGCCCCGACAGCAAGATGCCCGCGAGCCGCGCGAGCGCGAAAGTCCACATCGCCGCCATGATTGGAGCCCCTAGGCCGGTCGGTGGGTACCCGACGCTCGCATCCTAGCTGTCGCGGATCGAAAACCGATAGCCGGCACCCCGTACAGTTTGCACCAATCCCTCCAGCACAAAAGGTTCCAATGCCTTGCGCAGGCGCCGGATGTGCACGTCGACCGTGCGCTCCTCGACATAAGTATTGCCGCCCCAGACCCGGTCGAGCAACTGGCCGCGGCTGAATACCCGCTCGGGGTGCGTCATGAAGAAATGCAGCAGCCGGTATTCGGTGGGCCCCAGGGCAATTTCCCGGTCGCCGGCACTCACACGGTGGCTGGAATCGTCGAGCTTGAGGCCCTGCGCTTCGATGATGTCGCCGGAACCGGCCGGGGCTGCGCGGCGCAATACCGCCTGGATTCGCGCCAGCAACTCGCGCGGAGAGAACGGCTTGATGATGTAATCGTCGGCGCCGCCTTCCAGCCCGCTGACCTTGTCCTGCTCCTCGGCCCGTGCCGTCAGCATGATGACCGGGATCTCCTCGGTGTCCTTGGCGCGCTTCAGCGATCGAGTGAGCTCGAGCCCGCTCATGTCAGGCAGCATCCAATCGATCAACATGAGATCGGGCCGTACGTCGACGATCCGGGCGCGCGCTTCGCGGCAGTCCTCGGCCTCCCGCACGTCGTATCCGGCGCGCCGCAATCCGAAGGCGATCAGGTCGCGAATGGGCTTTTCGTCCTCGACCACGAGGATGCGCTTGGCCGTCATTTATGGTCTTAGTCCCTTGATTCTACTGCGCGCTATTACAGCCTCGCAGTGTGACAGTTGCATGACTGGTGCTATTTGTCGCGACTCCGTCGAGCGCCGCGCTCCGCCTCGGTCATGGCCACTTTATTTCGCAGGTACAAGGGCTCCAAAAACTCGGGATCGAGACCTTCGCCCGCCGCGAGCCGCATCGCGCCCAAACGCGCCATGGCACGCGCCTGCGGCAGTGCACCTTGGGCGTCGGATGCGATGAGCAGGCCCGGGATGGCGTAGAGCTCCGGGTAGGCCGCAAAGCCGCGACCGATGCCCTGGAAGGGCGCGGCCTCACCATACGCCCCGCCGTCGGGAAACCGTACGGCGGCCGGCGGCCCCACCGCTGCAGACCCCACCGCGCTCAACATCCCGGGTGTCTGGGCAACGAAGCACCCCCAATAGACCTCGTCCATGCGTGCATCCAGACACGCGAGCACCCGTTCCGCGCCGGCGTCGATCGCCTCGATGGCCAGCGCCTCGAGGCTGGTGACCGGCACCACGGGAAGACCGGCGCCGAAGGCGAGCCCTTGCGCCACGGCGACGCTCACCCGCACGCCGGTGAACGAACCGGGGCCTATACCCGCCGCGATGCCGGAGAGGTTCCCGAGGGTCGCCCCACCCTGCGCGAGAATCCGGTCCACCATGCCGAGGATATGTTGTGCATGGCCGCGTCCCATTTCCACCGAGTCCGAGAACAGGCCATGCTCGGTGAGCAGCGCCACGCTGCACGCCTCGGTCGCGGTATCCAGGGCCAGCAGGCGCATCAGGCCGGAGGTCCGAACGTCGCGAGGGGTCGACTGCCGCGCTGCGCGGCGCGCAGCCTCTCGAAGCGCTCGGCGAGAAAATCCGCGGCGGTTGCACCATCGTTGATTCGCGGGCTCGGTGGCAGAGAATCCAGAAACACCGACCCGTAGGGCTTGGTGACCACCCGTGGGTCGCCGATCACGATGACGCCGAAGTCGTCCCCGTCGCGAATCAGGCGTCCGACACCTTGTTTCAATGCGAGCACGGCCTGCGGCAGTTGATATTCGAGAAACGGATTCCCGCCGCGCCGGCGGATGCCGGTGAGGCGTGCCTTGAGCAGGGGATCGTCCGGCGATGCGAAGGGCAGCTTGTCGATCGCGACGATGGACAATGCTTCCCCCTTCACATCCACACCCTCCCAGAAGCTGCCGGTGGCGAGCAGCACGGCGTTGCCGAGCTCGCGGAACCGCTGCAGCAGCGCCTCGCGCGGCGCCTGCCCCTGGACGAGGACGGGAAAATTCGGCTCCGGGAATCGCGCCTCGAGCGCCGCAACCCCCTCGGCCAACGCGCGATAGCTGGTGTACAGCAGGAACGCGCGGCCGCCGCTCGCCTCGATCAAGGGGGCACACGCGTCGATGAACTTTCTCGCATAGGATGGATGGGACGGTTCCGGCATGCCTCTCGGCAGATAGATACGCGCCTGGCCGCGGTAGTCGAAAGGACTCTCGATCTTCAGCGTCCTCACCTCGGGGAGACCGATGCGGTTGGCGAAATGCGCGAAATCCTCGCCGATGGCGAGCGTTGCGGAGGTAAACACCCAGGAGCAGGGCCGAGCGTGCACGTACCCGCGCAGCCGCTCTGCCACCTCGAAGGGAGTGAACTGCAGCGACATGCCGTTCGGGTTGGCGTCGACCCAGCGGATACCCGCCTCTTCCGGCATTTCGGTCAGCGTTTCGAGGGCGCCGGCGAGCACCGCCGCGCGCCGTGCGCAGTTGGCGGTGCCCGGCCCGGCGCCCAGCCCTTCGAGTTCCGTCGCCACGGCGTCAAGCGCCGCGCGAAGCGCGGGCAGGGCATCGAAGAACGCATCGGTGAGACCCGCCCACTCGTAGCGGCCGGCGCCGCCGAGCGAGGCGCGCAGCTCCTCGAGCAGCGAATCCACGGCGCCCAAGGCCGAGACTGCCGCGGGCGCCCGTACCCCGGCAGCGTTCATCTCGGCGCCGGCATCGCGCATCAGGATCTGAACCTGCCGAACCGACCATGTCTGGCCGAAAAACTGCGCGGCGATCTCCGGCACCTGATGCGCCTCGTCCAGGATGACCGCCTGTGCGCCGGGCAACAAATCGCCGAATCCCTCGTCCTTGAGCGCGAGATCCGCCAGCAGCAGATGGTGATTGACCACCACGACTTGTGCCGCCTGCGCCGCGCGGCGTGCGTCCATCACGTGACAGCGCGAAAATTGCGGGCACTCCTGTCCGAGACAATTTTCGCGGGTCGAGGTCAGCATGGGCCCGATGGGCGACTGTTCCGGCAGGTCGGTGAGCTCGGCGAGATCGCCCGACTTCGTGATGGCCGCCCATCTCGACACGCGCGCGAGCAGCCGGGCCGATCCGCGCTCGCCGGTGCCCGCGCCGGGAAACAGCGAACGTTGCGCCGTGGCAAGCTCGAACCGATGTCGGCAGAGATAATTGGCACGTCCCTTGAGAAGCGCCATCTTGACCGGCATGCCGAGCGCGCGCGCCAGCAGCGGCACATCGCGATGAAACAGCTGGTCTTGAAGAGTGCGCGTTCCCGTCGAAATGATGACGCTCTGTCCCGACAGCAGGGCGGGAACGAGATACGCGAAAGTTTTGCCGGTCCCGGTGCCGGCCTCGACGATCAGCGGCTCGCCGCGGGTCAACGCGCGGCCCACGGCGGCGGCCATGACCGCTTGTTCCGACCGGTAGGCGTAACCCGGGATGGCGCGCGCCAGCGGACCCTCGGCATCGAACACGTCACGATAGTTCATGCGGCGGCTATTTGACGACGGCGCGAAAGCGCGCGAACGCCACCGACCTGCCCTTCAGGATATGTTTGAGCTGCCAGCGAATATGCGTGTAATCGGCTGCGGTCGCGGTGTGCCTCTGCCCATCCGAGCCGATGACCTTGAGGTTCTCCGGATGGTCGAAAGTCTGGCCCCCATCGATCGAATAGGTAATCTCGGAGCCGGGACCGGCGGCGGTATCGTCGAGGTAGCGCATGTGCTCCGGAATCGGGTAATCGACCTTGGGCGGCGGCAGCGACATCGCGCCCTTGTTGCGTATCTCCAGCGTGTAGATCACCTGATCGCCCGGCACGACCCGATCGGCCGGGGCGAGTTTGACGGTCTCGCGCTCCCCGTTCAAGGCGGTCACCTCGACTTCGGCGATCGCCCGAACCGACAACCGCGGGTCTCCGCTCGTCGGGGTGCCGCTCTGCGCCGCGGCCATGTGCGCCGCCGCCGACATCACGTAGAGCGCCGGGACGACGCACCGGCCGACGCGTTTCAGCGGCGCTGCGAAGCACCAATGGATCGGGAGCGGACTTTTCATAATCAAGTAGTTACACAGTATATCTTTGTCTTAACACGAACTCTCAAAGCTGCCGCGTCCCGGCTGCATCTAGGGGTTGGCGCCCGTCGAACCATCTGTCATCCTGCCTTTCTAAATTACGATTATTGTAGGGGTTCTCGCATGGCCACCGCTGCTCAACATGTGACGTCTCTCGCCTCGTTGAATCACGACGTGTCAGCCTGGGTCGAGGAAGTCGCCCGGCTGACCCAACCCGATCGAATCCATTGGTGCGATGGAAGTGAAGTGGAGCGCCGAACCATCGAGCGCGAGCTGGTCGCATCGCAGACTCTGTTGCCGCTCAATCAAACCAGTTTTCCCGGGTGCTACCTGCACCGCTCCGATCCGTCCGACGTGGCGCGGGTCGAGCACCTGACTTTCGTGTGCACCGCCCAACGCCTCGATGCCGGCCCGAACAACAACTGGATGCCGCCGCAAGCGGCGCACGCCAAGATGGACGCGCTGTACGCGGGCTGCATGCAAGGACGCACGATGTACGTGGTCCCCTACTGCATGGGTCCGCTCGATTCAACGCTGTCCCGATGCGGTGTCGAGATCACCGACAGCGCGTATGTGGTGCTGAACATGCGGCTCATGACCCGCATGGGACGCGCGGCCCTCGAGCGCATCGCGCGCGACGGCGGGTTCGTGAAGGGGCTGCATTCGACCGGCGATCTGAATCCCGACCGGCGATTCATCATGCATTTCCCCGAGGAGCTCTCGATCAAGAGCTTCGGATCGGGCTACGGCGGCAATGCGCTGCTCGGCAAGAAATGCCATGCGCTGCGCATTGCGAGCTGGCAGGCCCGCACCGAGGGCTGGCTCGCCGAGCACATGCTCATCGTCGGGATCGAAAATCCGCAGGGGGAAACGCATTATCTCGCGTGCGCCTTCCCGTCGGCCTGCGGCAAGACCAATCTTGCCATGCTGATCCCGCCTGCAAGCTACAAGGGCTGGAAGGTCTGGACGCTGGGCGAGGACATCGCCTGGCTCCATCCGGGCAAGGACGGCAGGCTCTATGCGATCAATCCCGAGTCCGGCTATTTCGGCGTCGTTCCCGGCACCAACCCGAAAACCAACCGCAACGCCTACGAGACCATCCGGCGCGACGCCATTTTTACCAACGTGGCCGTGACCGAAGATAATCAGCCGTGGTGGGAGGGACTTTCCGAGGGCAAGCCCGCCTTGGATTGGCAGGGACGGCCTTACGACCCTTCCAACGGCCCTGCGGCGCACCCGAATTCGCGCTTCACGGTCGATGCACGGCAGAACCCGGCGTATTCGAAGCTGGCGGACGCGCCGAGCGGCGTACCGATTTCCGCCATCGTGTTCGGCGGCCGGCGCCGTTCCCTGGCGCCGCTCGTGTATCAAACTCGGAGCTGGCGGCACGGTGTGCTGGTCGGCGCCGGCGTCGCATCCGAGACGACCGCGGCTGCCGCGGGCGCGGTGGGCGTCGTGCGCCGCGACCCCATGGCGATGAAGCCCTTCACCGGTTACAACTTCGGCGATTACTGGGCGCATTGGATCGACGTGGGCGCCAAGCTCAAATCGCCGCCCGCGATTTTTCACGTCAACTGGTTCCGCCAGGACGAGGCCGGCAAATATCTGTGGCCGGGGTTCGGGGACAATCTGAGAGTGCTGCGTTGGATCATCGATCGCTGCAAGGGGACGGCCGATGCGCGCGCGACCGTGATCGGAGATCTCCCCCGCCCCTCGGACCTGGATACCGCGGGACTCGAGATCCGCGCGGCGGCGCTGGAGGAACTGCTCGATGTCTCAGCGGCCTCCTGGGAGACGGAATTCGAAGCGGTGGGTGCCTACCTCTCGGAGTTCGGAGAGCGCGTGCCGGCGGCACTGCACGCCGAGCTCGAGGATGCGATGGCGCGGGTCCGCGCTCACTCCTCGCAGACGTAGCGGATGACCTGCGAGGAGTTGCTGTCCGGGGCCTTGCCGAGACCGATCAAGCCTTCACCGCGGATCTGCATGGAGTCGCGCCGCACGAAGGCTTCTTCCCCGTCCTTGCCGAGCACGAAGGTGCCGTTGGTGCTTTGATCGATCAACATGAATTTGTTGCGATTGAATTCCACCCGGGCGTGCAGCCGCGAAATGAGGTTGCCCTTCACCACCAGATCGTTTTCCTCGGCACGCCCCATGGTGATGTTGGCCCTGCCGTCCTGAACCAGGATCTCCTGACCCTGATAGCGCAGGCGCAGTCGCTGCGTCTTGTTGGCCCGCTCGCGCGAGGTGATCGCGATGGCGGGCACCATGCTGGTGATGTCCTCGGTCTGCCAAAGGACCTCGTACAGCGCGACCTCGCTGCTGCGCCCCTTGAGGGTGGCGATGTCGATCTGCCTCACCGAGGCGCGCCATTCGCTCGATAGCTGATCGACCATGGTCGCGGTGGTGATGATCTGGCCCGCTTTCGCCTGGCTGGTCATCCGATTCGCGGTATGCACCGCCGACCCGAATATGTCGCGGTTCTCGAGCACCACCGGACCGAAATTGCATCCGATCCGGATGGCCACCGTCTGCTCCTCCACCTTGAGGGAAGGGTGCAGCACGATCTGTTTTTGCATCTGGGCGGCGGCGTTCAGCGCGTCATCCGCGGTCGGAAAGGTGGCCATGACCTCATCGCCCATGGTCTTGATGACGGTGCCGTGATTCTGCTCGGTGGCGGCCCGCATCACCTCGATGCAGATACCCACCATATCGCGGGCACGCAAATCGCCAAGCAATTCATAGAGCTTGGTGCTGCCGACGACGTCGGCAAATACGATGGCAAGTTCGATTTCCTTTCCCATTGCGCCGGCGAATTATACTTAACCTGGCTCCCTGCGTTCCGACCGTTTTACGCGGCCAGTCCCTGATTGAGCAAGCATAGCCCGGAAAGCAGGGTATCCGGCCCCGTTCCGGGGCGGGAGGCAATATCCGACAGGAAGCGCCGCCAGGACCGTGCCCCTTCGCGGCCAGCCATGAGTCCATGCAGGTGGCGCGTGATCGAGTGCAGGCGCACGCCCTCCTCGAGCCGTCGGCGCGCGTACGGCACGATGCGCTCGATGACCTCCCGAGGCTCCGGCACCTCCCACTCGGGATCGCAGACCGCGCGCTCGGCCTCGGCCAATAGCGCCGGGCGGTGATAGGCGGCCCGTCCCAGCATCACGCCATCGAGACCCGCGTCCAAATGGTGCACGAGGGAGCCCAGGTCCCCGACACCCCCGTTCAGCACGATGGGCAGCGTCGGATGGTCGCGCTTCAGGCGATGCACGTGACCATACTTGAGCGGCGGGATCTCCCGGTTCTCCTTCGGACTCAGGCCGCCGAGCATCGCCACGCGCGCGTGCACGATGAGCGCGTCGACGCCCGCGCGGACCAGTGGGTCGGCGAAAGCGGCCAGGAATTCGTAGTCGTCGCGATCGTCGATGCCGATCCGGCACTTCACGGTGACCGGCACCCCGGCCGGCACGGCGTCGCGCAGCTGCCGCACACAATCGGCCACGAGATCCGGCTCGAGCATCAGACAGGCGCCGAAGGATCCGCTCTTCACGCGGTCGCTCGGGCAACCGACGTTCAGATTGATCTCCGCATAGCCTGCCTGAACCCCGATGCGCGCGGCGGCGGCGAGCTCGACCGGGTCGCAGCCCCCAAGCTGCAGCGCGACCGGATGTTCAGCCGGTTCGTGCGCCAGCAGTCGTTGCGCATTGCCCCGGACGATGGCTGCAGCGACGATCATTTCCGTATAGAGCAGCGCATGCGGCGCGTACAGACGGTGCAGGAACCGGCAGTGGCGGTCGGTCCAATCCATCATCGGCGCGACAGAGATCCTTCGATCGCGCTTTTCTCCGGGGAGACGGTCAGAAATGCCTGGCTGCACAGACTTTCTCGAGTCAGGTGTTTCTCGGGTATTCGTGGACATTGCGGGGGAGTGTACGGCTTGCAGAGGCGACGTAAAGCTGACATGAATAGCTTGTCACCTCCAAACCCAGCATGGCAACGGGAAGATCGCGTGCGGGCGAATGCCGCCGAGCGGCCCGGGCGTTGAGATCGGCGTCATGAAAGGGCGCCCGATCCGCTGGACTACAATAGCCTGATGGAATCGCCCCCGGACACCGAGCATACCCCTCCAGCGGCCAGCGCCGGACCCACCGACACCGACGTGCACACCTGTCTGCGCGTGCTGCGCGCTATCGAGGCCGACCGGTCCCACCTCACGCGCCTGTCGCGCGAGGCGCGGCGCGAGCTCGTGATGCTCGCCGGGCTCGTCGCAAAACCCGAGCGCCAGGATCTCGTGCGCATGGCGAAGGCATTTCGGCGCGCCGACCGGGAAGCCGCAAAGGCGCACGACCGGCGTGCCATCGAGCAGGCCGGACTTCGCGTGCAGCGGCGCGCGCCGACCTACACGCCTCTGAGGCTCGAGCCCCCGCCCGCGGAGCGCTCCGCGGGCGGCGATGATCCGGAACTCAAACGAAGCCGCGCCTGCTACGTCTGCAAGCGTCCCTTCGTGAGGGTGCACCGCTATTACGACTCGATGTGCGGCGAGTGCGGCGATTACAATTACGCCAAGCGCGCGCAGACGGCCGACTTGAGCGGACGCATCGCGCTCATCACCGGGGCACGCGTAAAGATCGGATTTCAAGCCGCGCTCAAACTGCTGCGGGCGGGCTCGCGCGTGATCGTAACCACGCGCTTTCCGGTCGACGCGGTGCGACGCTATGCGAAGGAGGCGGATTACCCCGAATTTCGCGGCCGCCTGCAGATCCACGGTCTCGATCTGCGCCATGCGCCGAGCGTCGAGATCTTCACGCGATTCCTGCTCGAACGCCTGCCGCAGCTCGATTACATCCTCAACAATGCCTGCCAGACCGTCCGGCGGCCGGCCGGATTCTTCCAGCACCTCCTGCCCGGCGAGGCGGAACCGCTGGCGGCGCTGCCCGGCGATTGGCGGGCGCCGCTCACCCTGCACGACGAACTATGCCGTTCGCTGTCACCGGACGTGCCGGCCGGCGCGCAGTCGCCTCTCGCCGGCCTGCCGTCGGTGAACCCGCAACGTCCGCAGGCGGAAGGTCTCCTGCACAGCGCCGAACTCTCCCAGCGGCATTACCTCGACGAGGACTTCCGCGACGGCGATGCCCTGTTTCCCAAAGAGCGCTACGACGAGGATCTTCAGCAGGTGGACCTGCGCACGGTCAACAGCTGGCGGCTCCGGCTGCACGAGGTGCAGACGCCCGAGCTCCTCGAAGTGCACCTGGTCAACGCCATCGCCCCGTATATTCTGAATGCGCGGCTCAAGCCATTGATGCTGCAAAGCGCGGCCCGCGACAAACACATCGTCAACGTGAGCGCCATGGAAGGACAATTCTATCGCACCACCAAGACCGACAAACATCCGCACACCAACATGGCGAAAGCCGCCCTCAACATGATGACCCGCACCAGTGCGCCGGACTTCGTGAAGGACGGCATCCACATGAATGCGGTCGATACCGGCTGGGTGACCGACGAGGATCCGGCGCTGCAGGCGGCCCGCAAGGCCGAGTCCGGCTTCGCCCCGCCCCTCGACATCATCGACGGGGCGGCGCGTATCGTCGACCCGATCTTCGCCGGACGGCTGACGGGGACGCACCTCTGGGGCCGGTTCCTGAAGGATTACCGGCCGGCGCCGTGGTGAGCGCGACGCCCGTCGGGCAGACCGGGTCGCCGCGGCTGTGACGGAGCGCACAGCTCGAGCATCGGCCGCCCGGCGGAGCCGACCGCTGCGCGACGCCCGCGCATGCTCCACGCTACACTGCCACCTTCAGCCCCCGGCGATTTCCAGCCCAGCCCAGCGATTTCCAGCATGAAAAAAGAGACGATTGCGATCCACGGCGGCTTCGACTCCGATCCGGCCACCCACGCAGTGGCGGTTCCGATTTACCAGACCGCCGCCTATTCTTTCGACAGCGCGGAGCACGCCGCCGCGCTTTTCAATCTCGAGGCCGAAGGGTTCCGATACACGCGCATCAGCAATCCGACCACCGCCGTGCTCGAGGAGCGGGTCGCTCAGCTCGAGGGCGGCGTGGGGGCGCTCAGCGCGAGCTCGGGCCAGACGGCGCTCTACTACGCGACCGTCAACGTCACCGAGATGGGGCGCAACATCGTTTCCGTCCCGCAGCTCTACGGCACCACCTACACGCTGTTCGGGCACATCCTGCCGAAACAGGGGGTACAGGTTCGATTCGCGAAATCCGACCGTGCCGCCGACATCGAGGCGTTGATCGACGAGAATACCCGCGCCGTGTTCTGCGAGACGGTCGGCAACCCGGCCGGCAACGTGTGCGATCTGGAGGCGCTTGCGTCGGTCGCGCACCGTCACGGCGTGCCGCTGATCGTGGACAACACGGTGGCGACGCCCATGCTGGTGCGCCCGGTGGATTACGGCGCGGACGTAATCGTTCATTCGCTCACCAAGTTCATGGGGGGGCACGGCACCACGCTTGGCGGCGCGGTGGTCGATTGCGGCACGTTTCCCTGGGCGAAGCACGCCTCCTCGTTTCCCATGTTCAGCCAGCCGGACGAGTCCTATCACGGGCTCGTCTACACCGAACATTATGGCGCTGCCGCGTTCATCGGCCGCTGCCGCAGCGTCTACCAGCGCACGCTGGGAGCGGTGCTGTCGCCGATGAATGCGTTCCTGCTCCTGCAGGGAATCGAGACCGTTGCGGTTCGGATCGACCGCCACGTCGAGAACGGTCGCCGCGTGGCCGAGTTCCTGCGCGCCGACCCGAGAGTCGAGGCCGTAAACTACGCCGGATTCGCCGACAGCCCCTATCACGGGCTGGTGCAGAAATATCTGGGCGGACGGGCCTGCTCACTGCTGACCTTCGAGGTACGCGGCGGCCTGCCGGCCGGCATCCGCTTCTATGACGCGCTCAAGCTGTTCAAGCGGCTGGTCAACCTGGGCGACGCGAAATCGCTCGCCTGCCACCCGGCGTCGACCACGCATCGGCAGATGACGCCCGCCGAGCAATTGGCCGCGGGCGTCGGACCGGGGAGCATCCGCTTGAGCGTCGGCATCGAGCACATCGACGACATCCTGGCCGATCTCGACCAAGCGCTCGCCGCCGCCTGCGCTCAAGCCCGATGAGCATTCCCAAGGCCGTCCCCGCCCTGTTCCCGTCCCGCGCCGAGCGGTGCCGTCTCGATGCCTGGCTGACCGAGCAACTCGACGGCGCGCTGACGCGCGTGCAGGCCGGCGGCGTCACACCGACCATCGATATGCCGCGTTTTTGCGCCGAGCTCGAGGCCATGGACTTCGAGCACCCCCGTCCGCTCCAACAGATGTTGCACTGGAGCATCGAGCGGATGGAGCACGGCATCGTACAGATGTCGAATCCGCGCTACTTCGGCCTGTTCAATCCTGGCGCGAACTTTCCCGCACAGTGCGCGGATCGGATCATCGGCGCCTTCAACCCGCAGCTCGCCAGCTCGGCGTCCTCACCGGTGCCGGTGGCGATCGAGAGTCACACCATCCGCGCCGTGGCACGGCGCGCCGGCATGGCCGGGAACGCCACCGGGCATTTCGCCACCGGCGGATCGGAGGCGAACTATACGGCGCTCATCTGCGCACTGACCGCCGCCCACCCGGGTTTCGCGCGCGAGGGTGCCCGCGCGTTGCCGGGCGCGCCGCGCTTCTACACCTCGCGCGAATGCCACATTGCGTGGCTGAAAATCGCCCACCAGGCCGGCGTGGGACGCGCCGCGCTGCGGCTCATCGACACCGACGGCGGCGGGAGAATGGATCCCGCGGCGCTCGCGCGCGCCATCGCCGAAGATCGTGCGGCGGGCGCCGTTCCGGTGATGATCGTGGCCACCGCCGGTACCACCGGCGGCGGCATGATCGATCCTCTGCGGGCGTGCGCGGACATCGCCGCGCGCGAGCGGCTTTGGTACCACGTCGATGCCGCCTGGGGCGGATCCGCGCTCGCCTCCGATCGCTTGCGCGGCCTGCTGTCGGGGATCGAGCGCGCACAATCGATCATCATCGATGCCCACAAGTGGCTGGCGACCACCATGGGGTGCGCGCTGTTCATCACGACCCGCGGCGAGGTGTTGTCGGAGGCGTTTCACGCCTCCACGAGTTTCATGCCATCGAGCGTCGCGAGCGTCGATCCGTATCTCAACAGCGTGCAGTGGTCACGCCGCTTCATGGGTCTGCGGTTGTTTCTGGCGCTCGCCGCGGCCGGATGGCAGGGGCTCGGTGCGCATGTCGAGCGTGCCGTCGCGGTGACCGCTCGCGTCCGGGAGAAGCTCGAGGCGCTCGGCTGGACGGTCGCCAACGCCTCCGAGCTCGCGGTCCTCGATGTGCTTCCGCCGGGGGCACACGAGGTGCGCGCGCTGGTCCGCAAGGTGGTCTGCTCGGGCCGCGCTTGGGTGGCGCCGACCACGTTCGAGGGGCGCGACGTGGTGCGCATCTGCGCCACCAACGGCGAGACCTCCGATGCGGACGTGGACGAGCTGGTGGCGGCGCTCAGGTCCGCCGCATGCTGAGCATCTTCCCGACCAGTGCCTGAATCGAGCTCACCGATTGAAAATTCTCCGGCGTGATATCGGACTGCGGAATGGCGATGTCGAACTCGAGCTCGACGGCCAGCATCAGGTTGACCATCTTCAGCGAGCTCACACCGAGCTCGCTCAGCTGGGTGGCCACGGGAAAAGGCGCCGGAAACACGGCGGCGGAGCCGGAAACCTGCTTGACCAGCCCTATCAGCCGGTCGCAAACTTCGTCGGGCCGCATATCCACTCGATCGGTCTCCTGCAGCAAAGACCGCGAATGATACCGTGTCGCTCAACCATCGTCGAAGCTTTACATATCGCCGTTATTTCAGCGCACTATGTCACCAACCCGGAATATTTCCGTCAATCGGGCTGTCGGGCATGGCGGGTCGCTCTGCATAATGCGTCCACTTCAGTTTTGACCACCGGACAATCGAGAACCTATGGAAGCCCAACGACTGTCGACTCCCGGCGCCCAGATTCTGAGCACCGGCACCTATGCGGCGCGCGCGCGGATTGCCGCCGAAGCGGCCCTCCAGCATGCCGCGGCGGTCGATTCGGCTGCGCGCTTCCCGGCCGAGGCGTTCGCGGAGCTGCGCAGGCAGCGGCTGCTCGGCATCATGGTGCCTTCCTCGCTCGGCGGCGAGGGCGCGACGGTCGCGGAACTTGCGGATATTTGCTTCATTCTCGGTCAGGCCTGTTCTTCGACGGCGCTGATTTTCGCAATGCACCAAATCAAGATGGCCTGCATCATCCGCCATTCCAAGGGCAACGCGACGCTGGAGCGGATCCTCAAGCAGATCGCGGGCGAGCAGCTGCTGATGGCCTCCTCGACCACCGAAGGTCAGGCGGGCGGCAACGTGCGGTCGAGCGAGGCGGCGATCGAGCACGTGGGCGAGGAGATCACGCTCGAGCGCAAGGCGACGGTCATTTCCTATGCCACGGAGGCGGACGGCCTGGTCACGACGGCGCGCCGTGCGGCGGATGCGGCCGCGTCGGATCAAGTGCTGCTGGTGTTGCTCAAGAAGGATTACACGCTGGAGCGGGTGCAATCCTGGGACACGCTCGGCATGCGCGGCACGCACAGCGAGGGATTCGCGCTTCGCGTGCGCGCCCCCGCGCAGCAGGTGATGCCCGAGCCGTATGAGAAGATCCATCCGCAGACCATGGTGCCGCATGCTCATATCCTGTGGGGATCGGTCTGGGCCGGCATCGCCGCGGCCGCCACCATCAAGGCACAAGCCTTCATCCGCAATGCCTTGCGCGGCTCGGGCGGTCAGATGCCGCCGGGCGCCGCGCATTTCACCAAGGCGGCATCCTCGCTGCGCACCCTGCGAAGCGTGCTCAACTCGGCGATGCGCAGCTATCAGGTGGCCATGTCCGATGAAAAGGCCGTCGGCGCGCTCGAGTTCCAATCGATGATCACGCTCACCAAGGTCCAGGCCTCGGAACTCGCGGTCGAGACGGTGCTCGCGGCGCTGCGCGCCTGCGGACTGTCGGGATTCCGCAACGACAGCGAGTTCAGCATCGGCCGTCATTTGCGGGACGTCCTGTCGGCGCCGCTGATGATCAACAACGACCGCATCCTCGCCAATCTCGCGATGACGTCGGTGATGACATCGCTGCCCACCACGGTCAGTGGCTGAGTCGACAGGGGACGATTCGAAGTGAACGCTCCAAATGCCGCTTCGACGGCGGACAGGTCCGACCCGCTCGCACACCTTGCGCCCGCCCTGTTCAGATCGATGGACGTCGACGGCGTATATGCCCGGAGCGCCCTTTACGTCGACCTGACGGAACGGCTCGAGAATTACATCACCCGGCTGCGCGAGCCCCAGGCCGAGGTGATGCGGTTCCCGCCGGTGATGAGCCGCAAGCAGCTCGAGAAGTCCGGATACCTCAAGAGCTTCCCCAATCTTCTGGGATGCGTATGCGCCTTGCACGGCAGTGAATCCTCGATCAGAGCCGCCGCCGACCGGCATGAGACGGGCGGCGACTGGACCGACTCTCTCTCGGCCTCGGACCTCGTGCTCTCGCCCGCCGCCTGCTATCCCGTCTACCCGATTGCCGCGGCACGCGGGCCGCTGCCTCCCGGCGGGTTGCAATTCGACATCGAGGCCGACGTGTTCCGTCATGAACCCTCGAAAAGCCTGGACCGTCTGCAGTCGTTCCGGATGCGCGAGTTCGTGCGCATCGGGTCGCCGCAAGAAATCGTCGAATACCGCGAGCGTTGGCTCGCGCGCGCGCCGGCCATCGCGGCCGATCTGTCGCTGCCGCATACGATCGATGTGGCGAGCGATCCCTTCTTCGGCCGGGTCGGCCAGATGATGGCGGTCAGCCAACGGCAGCAGGCGCTCAAGTTCGAAATGCTCATCCCCTATCACGCGGGCGCGACGCCCACGGCGTGCATGAGCTTCAATTATCATCGGGATCACTTCGGCCACGTCTGGAGCATGCACGATCAGCACGGCGAGCCGGCGCACACGAGCTGCGTCGCGTTCGGCATCGACCGCCTGGTCGTCGCGATGTTCGCAAATCTCGGACTCGATCTCGACCGGTGGCCGGCGGTGACGCGGCGCGCGCTCGCGCTGTAGGCCGGCCGGCCCGACGATCTTGCCGCTCGATCCGCGCGTCAAGCGATTCCTGGATGCCTTGGCGGCGGGGAAACCGCCGAACGCGCGAAGCGTGAGCGTCGCTCAACGCCGCGCGCAGCTGATCGATCTCATGAAGCTAGGGGGTCAGCTCCCTGCGGGCGCGCCCTGGGGACACGTCGAGGACTTGACGCTGCCGGGTCCCGCGTCTGCGCTGGCGGCCCGCATCTACAGTCCTCACCCGGAATCGACGCGGGTCCCGGCAGGTTTGCTGCCGGGCTTGGTCTATTTCCATGGGGGCGGACTGGTCGCCGGCTCGCTCGACACCCACGCCTCGATCGCCCGCGCCCTGTGCCATTGGGGCGGGTGCCGCGTCGTTGCCGTCGACTATCGGCTGGCGCCCGAACATCCCTTTCCTGCCGGTCTCGACGATACGACGGCAGCCATCGCCCATGTCGGCTCGCACGCGGCGGATTTCGGCATCGATGCCAGGCGGTTCGGGGTCTGCGGCGATTCGGCGGGTGCCACGCTGGTAGCGGCCGCGTGCCACGCGCTCGCACGCTCAGGTGACGCACGGCCGGTGCTTCAGCTGCTGATCTGCCCGATCCTGGATTACAGCCGCCGCACCGGCTCGCGTGCCGATTTTATGTCGGGGTACCTGATCGATCAGGACACGCTCGACCACGACCTGGAACACTACCTGCCGCGGGGCGCGGATCCCAGGGACCCGCGGATCTCTCCGCTCCTCGCCGAGGATCTCTCGGGCGTGCCGCCCACGATCGTGCATACCGCCGAGTTCGATCCCTTGCGCGATGAGGGCCAAGATTATTTCCGGCGACTGAGCCAAACCGGATCCGCGCTGGCCTATACTTGCCACCCGGGAATGATCCATCTTTTTTATGGTCTGGGTGCGGTCATCCCGTACGCCCGCAGCGCATTCGAGAAGATCGGTGCGCAGATTCGGGCCGCGCTGACTGACCCGGGAGCAATCGAGTGACCGAACGCGCCACAGCAGAACGCATCGTGCGCGACCTGCACACGGCCCGCCTCGCCGGAGACCTAGCGGGGATGTGCCGCCTATTCGCGGATCACGGCCGATTCGAAATCGCGGGAGCAAGCGCGGACAAGCCCATCGCAATTCGTGCAGCGAGCCTGGCCGACTTTCGTCCCTGGCTGGCCATGATGGCCAAGGTATTCCGGCTGAGCGACTACCATCTGATTTCCCTGATCATCGAAGGACCGCGCGTGGCGGCGCACTGGCGGGTCAACATTCTCTCGAAGGTCACCGGTGTGACGGTGCCCACCGAACTCGTCGACCTCGTCGAGACCGACGGCGATCGCATCCAGTCGTACAGCGAATTTTTCGTCCCCCGCTGAGAGGCCCCGTTCGCCGCTGAGAGGCCCCGATCGCAAGAGGCCCTGCGACCCCCAGAGGCCCCGCGACCTAAGAGCCCGGCAAACCGTCAGAGGCCGAGCGACATCTGTCCGCCCGCGCGACCCGGCGGCCGAAATTTGGAGCAATCGAGCTCGTACCGGCCCTCCGAGGACTCGAGACCGAGCTTCCGCACGGCAAGATCGAAGCGCGCCCGCAACAGCTCCGCATAGGCGCCCGTTCCCCTCATGCGCACGCCGAACCCGGAATCGTAGTCCTTGCCGCCGCGCGCCTGGTTGATCAACGACATCACATGTGCCGCTCGATCCGGATAATGATCCGCCAGCCACTCGCGAAAGATGATCTTCAACTCATGCGGCAACCGCAGCAGCACATAGCCGGCCGAGCGCGCCCCCGCAGCGGCTGCGGCCTGCAAAATATCCTCCATTTCGTGGTCGGTGATCGCCGGGATGACCGGTGCGACCAGCACCCCCACGTGCACTCCGGCCCGGGAAAGCTGATCGACCACGCGCAATCGCGCCAGCGGGGAGGCGGTGCGCGGCTCGAGCGTGCGCTTGATCTCATCGGTGAGCGAGGTGATGCTGACCATCACCGACACCAACCGGTCCCGGGCGAGGTCCCGGAGCAGATCGAGGTCGCGCAGCACCAGCGCGCTTTTCGTGACGATGGTCACGGGATGTCGGCAGCGCGCGAGGACGGCGAGAATGCCGCGGGTCACCTCGAGTTTTTTCTCGAGCGGCTGGTAACCGTCCGTGTTGATGCCGAGCGCAATCGGCTTGCACGTGTAGCGCGGCTTGGCAAGCTCCGCCTCGAGCAGCTTGACCGCGTCCGCCTTGTAGAACAGCTTGGTCTCGAAATCGAGGCCGGGCGACAGCCCGAGAAACGCATGGCTCGGCCGCGCGAAACAATAAACGCAGCCGTGGCTGCAGCCCCGGTACGGATTGATGGACTGCTCGAATCCCACGTCCGGCGAATCGTTGGTGGAGATGATGCCGCGGGCCCGATCCGGCAGCACCGTTTCCGCCACGCTGTCCGGCGTTTCGTCCTGGTACCAGCCGTCATGCAGTTTCTCGATCGACAACGCGTCAAAGCGAGCGGTGGGATTGGATGCGGCACCGCGCCCCTTGAGCGGCTGATGACCTAGGAAATTGCGCGGCATCGCGAAACTCTACGCGGCGGCGGCCGCTCCGTAAATCCAGTAGTGCGCGCTGCCAACCACTGTATGGCCCTGGCTGCGCCAAAGGGCACTGTAGGACAGGGGACGACACCGCCACGCGTGCTCCTCTTCTCCACAGAGGGATGCCGGGCGCCGCAGAATTCATTTTGCGATACGACATCGTGACCAACGAGCAGGAGTCGCTCATGAAAGTGCTATTCAGCGCAGTTTTCGCCGCCGGGCTACTCGCCGGTTGCATCAGCAGCAGCAGTCCGCCTGCGCCCGCGAGAACCACCGTCGTCGTCCCGCAAGGCAACGGCGCGAGCGTGGTCTGCCAAAGCGGCAATCCACCGCCCTGTGATTGAGCCGGCGACGGCTGGGCCGCCGTCTCGAGAAGTCGTCGGGGCGGGGACCGTCCGGGGGAGCTTCAAGATTTGGCGCCATAGCTGTCCCGCGACCACGGTAAAGCGGCTGCGTATGGGCAACCCCGCCGACCGCAAGACTTCGGCCGCCCAGGTGATACAGGTGTGAAAGCCCGAATAACGGGGCACGGCCGCGTAGAAGGCGCTCCCCTCGTAGGGGCCTTTCCCCGCAGGCACCACGCCGCCATCGGCGTGGTGCGCTAGCGACCGCCAGATGAATTCTTCCGCCGCGCGGGCCTGTACCGGCGCGAGCGCCATCTCGACCACCTGTTCGGCACCGAACGCCTGGGCCGGAGACCCTTCAATCTCGGTGACCAGGATCAGCCCGGGGCCGGGCCAAAGCGCTCCCAGCAGCACTGGTGCATTGCGATCCTTGGAGAGGAGATAACGACGGTCGCCAAATCCAAAAAATACATAGCGCGCGCCCGGAAATTCTCGCGAGGCGGTTGCGGCGAGCGGCGCCGGCAGGGCCTCCACGGCAAAGCCCACATCGATGTGCCAGCGTCGCCGTGCCACGTAGAGCGCGGTCGGCGTGGTGCCGGCGCTCGGCCGCAGGTCCGCGCTCCCGTCACGCGGCGGCGGAGGCTTGAGTCCGGTCGCGGCGCAAGCCGACAGCAGCGCGGCCGCGACGAGCATCGCCGCCCGTGCCGGTAGGTTCCGCATGCTGAGGCATCGTGCCTCTGGAAACCTCGCGCCGCAAGCCGTAGATTAGCCCCACGGCCCGCCGGTTTCGGCCGCGCCTCGAGGGGAGTCGCTGCATGTCGACCAGATTTTGTGCCCGCTCGTATTGCATCCACGCGCTTCGAGCAGCGATTTTTCTGGGCGGAGGCGCATTCGCCGCCGAGGCGTCCAGCGCCCCGGCGACGGCGGAGTTCGGCGGCCAATGTCCCGAGGCGCTCGCGGAGGGCCGCCACGTGATCACCGATTGTTCGATCACCTGGAGCGACAAGGACGGCAAGACCTATTGCTTCAGCAATGCCGACGCCAAGCAATCGTTTCTGCAAAACCCCACCGAGAAGCTCGCTCGCGCGCGCGAGTTCGTGGCCGCCGGCAACGTGGAAGCGACGGAGACGGCCATGCAGAATTACGTCGCCGGCGACGCAGAAGCGGTCGTGAGGCAGGCGATCGACGCGAAGCTCAAGGCAAACGGCGGGGTGTTTGCGATGGACGATGCGCTCAACGGCGATCACTTGCGGCTCGCGCTCGACGACATCGATTTTACCCGCACCATCGACGGCTACGGTTTCTTCCCCGACGTGAAATTCCACGATGCCGCCGACCCGCGAAAGAAATACCTCATCGATTTCTGGGTGGTGCCCGTGGGCAATGAGTTGCAGATCCAGGAGACGCGCATCTACAAGGCACCGCTGCAGGTGGACTCGAAGTGGACCCTGATGGCGCGCCAGCCCGTTCCCTGGTGGTGGATTCCCGCCTCGGAGCATCCCGGTCACCTGGCCACCAAGCGCGGCTGGGAGGTCATGTCCGCGGTCGAGAGGAATGCGATGCTCGAGACCGCGAAGAACAACGGCGTATTCAAGATCAAGGACGACAAGACCGGCAAGGAGCTGACGCTCGAGTTCGTCGACACGCATCAACCGGTGCGGCAGCTGGACGGCGACGGGCATTACTTCGCCTGCACCGACTTTCGTGTCGTGGGCACCAAAGATCAGATTTACGACATCGATTTCTGGGTCAACGACAAGGACGGCGTGATGTCGGTGGACCAGGCGAAAGTGCACAAAGTGCCGGAGCTGAAGGACGGGCAGTGGGTTCAGGTGCCGCGCTACGAATGGAAGGATATCGGCAGCTCGCACGTCGTACCCTGAGCCAAGCGCCGCACCACCTCACCTGGCGTATGGAAACTCGGAGGTCGGCCGCGGCTTGGCGATGTGAAAGCCCTGCGCAAAACCGATCCCCAAACGTCCGAGCTCTGCGAGCACCTCCGCCGACTCGACACGCTCGGCGATGGTTTGAATCCCCATGGCCCTGCCGACCTGGCTGATCGCCTCGACCATGCTGCGGTCCACCGGGTCGCGCGTGACGTTCTCGATGAACTGTCCGTCGATCTTGAGATAGTCGACCGGCAGGTTCTTCAGGTACATGAACGACGAGAGACCGCTGCCGAAGTCATCGAGCGCGAAATGGCAGCCGCGGGCCTTGAGCTCGCGCATGAAATACACCACGTTGCCGAGGTTCGCGATGGCCGCCGTCTCCGTGATCTCGAAGCACATCGCGCCGGGCACGAGCTCCAGCGCCGAGAGCTCCGCGATGAGATATTCGAGGAAGCGCTCGTCGTTGAGCGACGTGCCGGAAAGATTGACCGCGATCGTGTACGGCTTGACGCCGGAGGCGGGCCGATGCACGACTCGATCGAGGGCCTGGCGCACCACCCACCGATCGATCGAGGGCATGACGTTGTAGCGCTCCGCCGCAGGTATGAACTCGGCCGGTGCCACCAGGCCGCCGGATTCGTCGCGCAGCCGCAGCATGAGCTCGAAGTGCTCGCGTCCGCCCGCAATCCCGCTGGTGGGCACGATCGGCTGATAGAAGAGCTCGAAACGCCCCTCATCGCCCGCCCGCGTCAGCTTCGATACCCAGTGCATTTCCCGATGGCGTTCGGGCATGTTGTCGGGTTTGTAGAGCTGCACGCGGTTGCGGCCCAAATCCTTCGCCGAATAGCAGGCGACGTCCGCCGCGCTCATCACGCTCGCGACGGTGGGCGTATCGGGGGTGATCTCCACGATGCCGATGCTCACGCCGACCGCGAGCACGCCGTCATGCCAGATGAACCGATAATCGCGAATCGCCTGGCGCAGCTGTTCGGCCACCCGCAGCGCCTGATCGAGGGAGCAGCTCGCGAGCAGGATGCCGAACTCGTCGCCGCCCAGCCGGGCGAGCGTGTCGCCGTTGCGCACCCGGGACTGAAGCAATCCGGTGATCTGCCGGAGCAGCTGATCGCCTGCCGGGTGTCCGCACGTGTCATTGACGAGCTTGAATTGGTCCAGATCCAGATACAACAGTGCCTGGCGCGAACCCGAATCCTGGCGCGCGCCTTCCACCGCAGCCGTGAGCCGGTTTTCGAACTCCCGCCGGTTGATCAGGCCGGTGAGCGCATCGTGGCTCGCCTGGTAATGCAGGGCGCGGTGCAGCCGCCGCTCCTTGCTCACGTCATGGAACACCATGACCGCGCCGATCAGATTGCCGGCACGGTCGCGGATGGGGGCCGCGGAGTCCTGGATGGCGATCTCCTGGCCGCGCCGGGCGATGAGCACGGTATGCTGCGTGAGCCCGAGCACCTGCCCCTCGCGCAGGCAGCGCATGATCGGGCTCTCGCCGGCCTCGCGCGTGCCCTCATCGACGACGCTCAGCACCTCGCCCATCAGCCGCCCCTGCGCCTCGCGGTTCTCCCAACCGGTCAGGCTTTCCGCCACCGGATTCATGTAGTCGATGCGCCCGTCGGAGTCCGTGGTGATCACCGCATCGCCGATCGATTGCAGCGTGACCTGGGCGCGCTCCTTCGCCTGGAACACAGCGGTCTCGGCCTTCTTGCGTTCGGTGATGTCGGCGATCGTGCCCTCGTAGCCGATGATCCGATCGTGCCGGTCGCGCACCACCCGTCCGTTGTCCACCACGACGATCATGCTGCCGTCCTTGCGCCGCAGGACATACTCGTCGTTGCGCACCACGCCCTCGCTCTCCATGCGCCTCACATAGGTGTCGCGGTCGCTGGGATACCAGTAGAGCGAGGCAGCGGGAACCCGGTAGATCTCCTCCGCCGAGGAAAACCCGAGCATCTGAACGAACGCCGGATTCGCGACCAGGACTCTGCCGCTGCGGGTCGTCCGGTACACCCCTTCCATCACGCCCTCGAACAAGCCGCGGAACTTCGCCTCGCTTTCGCGCAACGCATTCTCGGCGCCGCGCCGTTCGATGGCGATGCCCGCGATTTGGGTCATGCGCGACATGAGCTCGTGATCGCGCGCCGCAGGCACCCCTGGTTGGTGCTGATAGACCGAGAAGGTGCCGAGCACCTGCCCGTCGGAGGCGAGAATCGGTGCGGACCACGCGGCGCGCAATCCGGCGAAGACGGCGGCGTCGCGGCGATATTCCCAGAGCGCGTCGGACTCGATGTCGGCGACCGTCACCTGGCGCGCCAGATACACGGCGGCGGCGCAGGAGCCGAAACGGATGCCGATCGGGGTTCGATCCATCGCGGCGACGAACTCGCGCGGCAGGCTCGGTGCCACGCCGAAGGAGAGCACCTGCCGCTCCGGATCGAACAAGCTGATGGCGCAGCGGCCGCCCGGAATCACGCGTTCCATGACTTCACCGATGGCCTCGAGAACCATGGTCAGCGGCGCATTCGCCGCGATCTTCTCGAACACCCGCCGTTCGCCGGCGGCGATCGCTTCGGCGCGCTTGCGTTCGGTGATGTCCGTGATGCTTGCCCGGATCAGGCGGCGGTTGGAGCTCGGCAGGCGCACGAAGCGGACTTCGCAAGGCATGTCCTGGCCGAGCGAATCGCAGTGGATCCATTCGAACACCGGGGTTTGACCGGCCAGCGCACCGTCGATGTAGCCGCGCGCCACGCCGAACGAGGGGCTGCCGTCGGACTGGCGAAGCGGCGTGATGCGGTCGGGACCGCTCGCGAGCAGCGTCGCACGATCGGTCTTGAAGAACCGGCAGGCGTTGTCGTTCACATCCACGAAGCGTCCGCTGTCGACGTCGAACACCAGGATCGCCTCCGGAGCGTTCTCGACCAGCGTGCGGTAGCGCGCCTCGCTCTCGCGCATCGATTGCTCGGCGAGATGGCGCTCGGTGATGTCGCGGATGCACACGATGTAGCCGTCGCGGCGATTCAGACTCGCCTTGCTCACCGCGATTTCCAGCGCGACGCGTGTGGCGTCCTTGGTTCTGCCCCAGGTTTGGTGTGCGGCCAGATCGGCGTGCGTGTCGTCGATTTGCGCCGCACAGCGTTCGAGAAAGGCAAGCAGCCCGCCCGGGTCCATCTCCGGCAGGAGATAGTCGAGCGTGCGGCCCAGAATCTCCGGCTGGGAATAGCCGAAGATGCGCTCGCCGGTGGGATTGAAGGTCTCGATATGGCCCGAGTCGTCGACCGTGACGATGGCGTCTTTGACGTTGTCGAGAATCGCCTGGAGGTGAGTCGCGCTCTGCTCGCGGATCTCGCGCGTGAGCGCCTGGGCCTCGTCCGACATCAGCTGCATGGAGCGCACGATGCCGCGCCGCTCTGAGTCCATGCGATCGTACTGCGCGCTCACCAGGGAGAGGAGCGCGTTCAGGTCGAGGTCGCCGCGCCCCCCCGCCTCGGCTAACTGGCGTTCGAGCAGCCGGTTCAGGCTCTCCGGGGCAGGCGTAAAAATGGCAGCCGCGAAATCGCGTGACAAGTCTTCGGGTCTCCCGCACTCAATCGCCGGCGCAGCCGGGCGAGGCGCATCCCGGCGCACTGCGCGGATGCGCAGTTCCAAGGCTGAATGTTAGGGAGATCCCCGAGCGGCGGCGTGACGGGCGTCCCGGTTCGTCCAATAATCGGTTAAATAATCACGCGCTCTGGTCGACCGTTTCGCGGCCCGAGCGCTTGCGGTCGACTTCCTTGAGATTGCGCTTGCGCAGCCGCACGGAGGTGGGGGTGATCTCGATCAGCTCGTCGTCGTCGATGAACTCCATCGCCTGCTCGAGCGAGAAGCGGATCGGCGGGGTCAGGACCACGTTCTCGTCCTTGCCGGCGGCGCGCATATTGGTGAGCTTTTTGCCCTTCAGCGGGTTGACCACCAGATCATTGTCGCGGTTGTTCAAACCGATGATCATGCCCTCGTAGACCTCCTCGCCCGGGCCGATGCAGAGCCTGCCGCGCTCCTGCAGGCTGAACAGCGAATAGGCCAGCGCCACCCCTTGACCGTTGGCGATCAGCACGCCCTGCGGCCGCTGGCCGAGGTCGCGCGGCACGACCGGACCGTAGTGGTCGAACACGTGGTGCAGCAGTCCGGTGCCGCGGGTCATGGTGCGGAATTCGGTCTGAAAGCCGATCAAACCGCGCGACGGAATCATGTAGTCGAGGCGCACCCGGCCGCGCCCGTCCGCCTGCATGTCCTTGAGCTCCGCGCCGCGGCTGCCGAGCGCCTGCATGATGTCGCCCTGCGCATCGCTGTCGGCATCGACCGTGACCTGTTCGTAGGGCTCGTGCGCCGCTCCGTCGACCTGTTTGATGACCACGCGGGGCCGCGATACCGCAAGCTCATAGCCTTCGCGGCGCATGTTCTCGAGCAGCACGCCCAGGTGCAGCTCGCCGCGGCCGAACACCACGAACTTGTCGGGATCGGCGGTGGGCTCGACGCGCAGCGCCACATTGTGGATGGATTCGCGCTCGAGCCGCTCGCGGATCTGGCGGCTGGTGACGAATTTGCCCTCGCGCCCGAGGAACGGCGAGGTGTTCACCTCGAAGGTCATGCTGATGGTCGGCTCATCGACGGTGAGGCTCGGCAACGGCTCGACGTTCGCCGGGTCGCACAAGGTGTCGGAGACCTTCGGCTCGGCGATACCGGCGAACGCCACGATATCGCCTGCGCTCGCGCTCTCGACCTCGACCCGCGTCAGACCGTGAAAACCGAGAATCTGGGAAATCCGCTCGGCGCGCTGCCGCCCCTGGCGATCGACCACCGTCACCGCCATGCCGCGGCGCAAAGTACCGCGCTTGATGCGGCCGATGCCGATGGCCCCGACATAACTCGAGTAATCGAGCAGCGTCACCTGCAGCTGCAGCGGTCCGTCCACGTCGACATCCGGCGGCGGACAGTGCTCGACGATGGTCTTGAACAAAGGCTGCATGTCGCCCTCTCGCACCGTCGACTCGAGGCCCGCGAAACCGCGCAGCGCCGAGGCGTAAATGACCGGAAAGTCCAATTGCTCGTCGGTGGCGCCCAAGCGATCGAACAAATCGAACGTCTGATCGAGCACCCAGCCGGGACGCGCTTCGTCGCGGTCGATCTTGTTGATCACCACGATCGGCCGAAGTCCGTGCTTGAACGCCTTTTGAGTGACGAATCGGGTCTGCGGCATGGGACCGTCGACCGCGTCGACCAGGAGCAGCACGCAATCGACCATGGCGAGCACGCGCTCCACCTCGCCGCCGAAATCCGCGTGGCCGGGCGTGTCGACGATGTTGATCCGATAGTCGCCCCAGTTGATCGCCGTATTCTTGGCGAGAATCGTGATCCCGCGCTCACGCTCGAGGACGTTCGAGTCCATGACCCGCTCCTGCAGGTCCTTGCGGGCGTCGAGCGTGCCGGATTGGCGCAGCAGCTGATCGACCAGGGTGGTCTTCCCATGGTCGACGTGCGCGATGATGGCGATGTTGCGAAGTTGGGGCGACACGGGGGCCTTGAAGCGTGAGGACGAAACCGCCCATTATAGGCTTAACCCGGTGCGCCTGCCGAGAGTTTTGCCGAACGAGGTCGCGCCGCGCGGTGGTTTCAGCCCGTGGGCGAGGCCGGGGGTGCCGGCGGCGGGTTCCCGGACGAGGCCGGCGCCGGCGCCCCGACGATCAGCGGCAAGGAGAACACCCGCGTATCGGCCGACTGGTCGTGCTTCAAATTCACGGTCAGGGTCAACAGGAAGACACCCTCCGCCGTGGGCGTCACCCGGATACTGCGGCGGTAGACCTGCGCCGGCTCCACCGAGGCAAACTCGAACTCATTGTCGCCGGCAAGCAACTGCAGACCATCCGGTGCGCTCACCTCGACGGTCGCCGGGTCGGCCGGCTCGCCGGGCAGCAGCGCGATCGCGATTTCCAGGGGTTCACCCCGCACCGGCCGGCGCAGCAGGTCGAATTTGAGCCCCACCGGGGTCTGGGACTTGCCCTGAGTGGAGGCTTCGACCATGCCCGCAGTCAGTTCCTCCACCGTGGGCCCGCGTTGCACCGCAACCGGCGCTGCGTGCCGAACCGCGGACTTTGGGCTGTTGGCCCCGCCGGACTCGCGTTGGCAGCCGGCGGTCATGACCAGCGCGCACAGGGTGAATGTTCTGAGCTTCATGCGGCACCTATGATCCTTCAGTGGATGATCCTCAAATACGACCGTGTTCACAACTCGAGCGGCGGCTCCTGCACTTGGGCGAGCTGGTCCTCGAGCGCACGATAATGCTCCTCCCAGTAGCGCGGCGCGCCGAACCAGGGAAAAGCCTGTGGAAAGGCGGGATCGTCCCAGCGCCGCGCGAGCCACGCGGAATAGTGGATCATGCGCAGGGCGCGAAGCGGCTCGATCAATGCCAGCTCGCGCCGGTTGAAGGGCAGGAACTGCTCGTAGCCGCGCAACAGGTCGGCGAGCTCCACAGCCATTTCCTCGCGGCTTCCCGCAATGAGCATCCAGAGGTCCTGGATCGCGGGACCGGTGACGCAGTCGTCGAGATCCACGAAATGCGGACCCGCATCGGTCCAGAGGATATTGCCCCGGTGGCAGTCGCCGAGGATGCGCGCGACCGAGGTGCCCCGCCAGCCGTCGGCGCGAGTCTCCACTTCCTCGAGCAAAACCTCGGTGAGATCCTCGTATTTGTCCGCCAGATAGTCTGGCATCCAGCCGCCGTCGAGCACGAAATCGCGCGCGCCCCGTCCGAGATCCTGAACGCTGAGGACCGGCCGCTCGCGAAAGGGAGCCGCACGGCCCACCGCATGAATCCGGCCGAGGAACCGCCCCACCCACTCCCGCTCGTGCGCGGTGCCGAGCTCGGGCCAGCGGCCGCCGCGGCGCGGAAACACGGCGTAGCGATAGCCGCCATGAAAGTGCAGCGTCTGCCCCTCGCGGGACAGAGGCGCCACCACCGGTATCTCCTGGGCGGTGAGCTCGGCGGCGAACGCGTGCTCTTCCCGGATCGAGGCATCGCTCCAGCGGCCGGGCCGGTAGAACTTCGCAACCACGGGGTCGGCATCCTCGACGCCGACCTGGTATACCCGGTTCTCGTAGCTATTGAGCGCCAGCACGCGCCCGTCGCAGCGGAACCCCACCGCCTCGATCGCGTCCAGGACGGCCTCCGGCGAAAGCTCGGAATAGGGTGCTTCGGTGGTCATGCGGGAATTCTACAGATATGACGCCGTCGCTCCGCGCCGCGCCCCTTACGCTAGAATGCCCGCCATGCGATTGCCCCGACCCAAGTCATTGAGCGGCCTCATGCTGATCGGCTTCACGATCGTCGCAGCGCCGCTGCTGTTCGCGATCGTGAATGCCGCGGTGCAGATGAACCGCATGTCGAGCCGCAGCGAGCAGTTGGTGGTGCGCGGCGTGCAGAGCACCCGCAACAATCAGCGCATGTTCGTCGAGATCGCCTCGCTCGAGCGGACCGCGCGGCTCTACCAGATCCTGCCGAACAACGACCTTCTGGAGGCCTACGCCCGCAATCACTCCCTGCTCGAGAACACCCTCGACGAGCTGCTCACCCTGCCGCTCGATGCCCAGGCGCAATCCGATCTGAAGGAGCTCAAGGACGAGGCGGAACATGCGCGGCAGGAGATCAAGGCGGCGACGCCGAACTCGACGCGGATGAGCGATCTGGTGAACTCCTACGCACAGATGTCGGACCTCGCGACCCGCATCTCGAGCCGCGTCAGCGGCCAGATCGACCATGACCTCACCGCGTTGCAAAAATCGGCGGAGCTTGCGCAGCGAAACCTGTTCTGGCGCACGCTGCTGCTGGTGCCGATGACCCTTGCCGTGGTCGGCGTATTCACGTATCTGTTCGGCAGGCCCATCCGGGCCATCGACCGCTCCATCAGCGAGCTCGGCCGCGGCACGTTCTCGCGGCCCATCGTCATCCGCGGCCCGGCCGATCTGGAGCGCCTGGCGGCGCAGCTCGAGTGGCTGCGCGTCAGACTTCTGGAACTTGCCCAGGAAAAAAATCGATTCTTGCGACATATGTCGCATGAACTGAAGACGCCTCTCGCGAATATTCGCGAGGGGACCGAACTATTGATGGACGGCGCAGTCGGTGAGCTGCAAAGCGCTCAACGCGAGGTGGCGGGCATTTTGCGCGAGAACGGAATGAAGCTCCAAAGACTCATCGAAAACTTGTTGTCGTTCAGCGCCTGGCAGGCCAAAAGCGTGGGCCTCGAGGTGTCGGAGTTCAAGCTGCGTCCGCTGATCAAGTCGGTCCTGGAGAATCAACAGCTCACCTTGGTCGCGCAGCGCGTGCGGCTCGACGTGCAGGTGGAAGATCTCATGCCACTCGCCGACCGCGGGAAGATACGCCTCATCCTCGATAACCTGCTGTCGAATGCGATCAAGTTCACCCCGCGCGGAGGCACCATCTCGATCCACGCCAGGAGCGAGCGTGAGCAGCTGGTGCTCGACGTGATGGACTCCGGTCCGGGAATTCCGGTCGAGGAGCGCAACCGCATTTTCGAGGCTTTCTATCAGGGAAAGACCCCCCAGGGGGGCCATGTCAAAGGCACCGGGATCGGCCTTTCCGTGGTCACCGAGTTCGTCAATGCCCACGGCGGCAGCATCGAAATCCTCGAGGCGCCGGCCGGCGGCGCGCATTTCCGCGTGCGCCTCCCCTTGCGCCATTCAGCGCCCGTGCAACGTGAAAAGGCTCATGCGGCTTAAGCCGGGACGCGCCGCCCTCTGCGCCCTCACGCTCTGCGCCCTCTGCAGCTGCGCAGCGATGGGCGGTTCGTCCGGCGCCAAGGCGCCGGCGCCGTCCGAACCCGAGCACAAGCCCGAGTCGGGGCCGATCACCCCGCTTCTCGACTTGATGAGCGCCCTGCCGAAGGGCGATCCGGCGCGGCAGGCGGAGCTTTTTCAGTCCGCCAAGGACGCCGCCTCGCTGTCACCCACCACCAGCAACCGGCTCAAATACGCCCTGGCTCTGGCCATACCCGGCCACAGCGGCTCCGATCCCGTCGCCGCACAGCGACAGTTGTCGGAACTGCTGGTCAGGCCTGAGACTCTGCTACCGGATGAGCGCCTTTTGGCGCTGGTGGAGCTGCAAGAGGTCGATCAGCGACTGGTTTTGCAGGCCGAGAATCAGCGGCTGCGGGACGAGGAGCTCCACGACTCCAAGGATAAGCTGCAGGCGGCCAATCGCCGGCTGCAGGCCGAATCGGACGAGAACGCCCGTCTGCGCAAGGCGCTGGACGAGGCGCATGCGAAGCTCGACGCGGTGACGCATATCGAGCGGTCCATTAACGATCGCGGGACGAGCGAGCCGCCTCACACGCCCTGATGAGCCGCGACGATGCCACCGGAGAGACGCCAGTGAACGCTTATTCAATTGCCTCCACCACCCCCCTGTCGTTCGGGCTGCAGCCCGGCACGCGCGACAACGCCTCCACCCAGAAACGCAAGGCGCGGATCCTCGTGGTG
>Ga0182012_10000263_pt1 | contig 60233 bp, 49 predicted proteins | sample 612S2SmetaG_FD_120486 | JGI IMG/M metagenome (GOLD analysis project Ga0182012, IMG submission 120486) | Permafrost microbial communities from Stordalen Mire, Sweden - 612S2S metaG | ecosystem: Environmental > Terrestrial > Soil > Wetlands > Permafrost | place: Sweden: Stordalen | collected... | reverse complement strand
GGTGGCTGCCGTTCTAGCTGCCTCAGCCGCGCTGGCTCTGGTAAGCGGTTGCGGCAATGCCAAGAAGCCCGCCGTATCCCTGCCGACCACCACCTCGTCTTCGTCGACCACGACTACGACGGCCCGCACCACCACCACGACCAAGCCTCGGCACCTGGCGGTCTGCCCACTGACCGGACTGCCTCCCCGGGACGGCCACGTGCCCCAGCGGGCCGCGTTGGCGGTCAAGGTCGAGAACCTGCCCCAGGCCCGGCCCCAGTGGGGCCTCGACCACACGGACATTGTCTTCGAAGAACCGGTGGAGGGGGGCATAACCAGGTTCATCGCCGTCTACCAGTGCCATGTCGCGCCCCGCATCGAACCGGTCCGCTCGGGCCGCCTGGTCGACATTGCCATCCTGGAGCCGCTCGGCCACGTCCTCTTCGCCTATTCGGGCGCCATCCAGCCGGTGATCAACGCCATCGACTCCAACACCTCCCTGCTGGAGGACGTGGGGGCCAATAAGGCGCCGGGCGCCTACCAGCGCGACTCCACCCGCATCGCGCCCCACAACCTCTACACGTCCACCGCCGCGCTGTGGTCGGCGGCGGCCGCCCTCGGCTACCAGAGCGCGTCTCCGCCCCCGATCTTCAAGTACGGGCCCCTCCCGGCCGGTGGGACAGCCGTGGGCGCGGTCAACATCTACTTCCCCCTGGACGTGACCACATGGACATGGAAGGCGAAGAGGGGCACCTGGGCCCGCTACTACTCCGACACCGGTCCCGCCATCCAGGGCGATGACGTACAGATCTCGGCCACCAATGTGGTCGTGATGCGGGTGGTCGAGTACCCCACCCCTTACGTCGAGGACGATACCGGCGCCCTCGAGCAGGACCTGACCTTGACCGGCACGGGACAGGCCTGGGTGTTCCGCAACGGGACCGAACTGAAGGGCACCTGGCACCGGCCGACGCCGGCTCAACCGGCGACGTTTACCGAGACCGACGGGACCACGATCACGCTCGCCCCCGGCAACACATGGGAAGAGCTCCTACCCACGTCTGAGTCCATCTCCGTGGTACCCCCGGCGGCGCCAACCCCCGCCTCCACCCCGACCGCCTCGGTGCCGGGCAGGGCCCGGACCACCACGACCCACTGACATCGCGACAACGCCGCCGCGCTCGGGAAGAGGGACGGCGGCGTTGTCGACGACCAGGACGGCCGGCAGGGCTAGGGCCGGTTAGGAACGGGCAAAGTCCAGGTGACGCAGCCTTAATTGGTTGGTGAAAAAGCCCCAGGCCACGGCGATGACAACCCACAAAAACCCGAACACGGTGTGGCCGTCCAGGAAGAACGTGATGCAGAGGCCGACGGCCACCAAGGTGACGACGGCCATGATGCGCCAGCCCCAAGGCGAAGCCACGGCCATCCCGAGCGGCGGGAGCTCCGTGGGGCCACCGGCGGGCTCAGTGGTCGGCGGCACGGGCAACGTACCGCTCCTGGCCGGGCGGGGAGCACCCGTCCCCCTGCGAGCAGGGGAACGGGACGTCCCACTTTTCTTGCTACGGGTCACTGAAGCCAAGTCTAGATGGCTCCCGGCCCGGTCTCGCCGGTGCGGATCCGGGTCACGTTGTCCACTGTCGTGGTCCAGATCTTCCCGTCGCCGATCTTGCCGCTGCGAGCCGACTTGGAGATCGCCTCGACAACGTCGTCGGCTGTTTCGGCCGTGGTGAGGATCTCGATTTTCACCTTGGGCACGTACTCGACCTTGTACTCGGCGCCCCGGTAGACCTCAGTGTGCCCACGTTGGCGACCGAAGCCCTGGACCTCCGAGATGGTCATGCCCGCTATGCCCACATGGGAGAGGGCCTCCCGGACGGCGTCGAGCGCATGGGGCTTGATAACAGCGGTTACGAGGATCATCACGCACTACCTCCTGCAACGGTCGCCGCGGCTGCGCTGTGCACAGCTGACTCAGAATATCCGGGCAGCACACGCGTCGCGCCCCGGTCGTCGGGATAGCCCTCTTCATCGTGGATGGCGAGGTCACCGATCTCGAGGATATCGTCGGCGTACTTGAGCGAATGGGACGGCATTAAGGCCTTCATCACGGTCAAGATCACGAAGGTGACCAGGCCGTCCCAGATTATGACGGTGAGAGCCGCCCCCAACTGGATGCCGATCTGGCCTGGGTGCCCGTAAATGGCACCCTTGAGGGATATCGCTGACCCGCCCACGCTCCGGTACTCGACCACTGTCGGGTCGGCGAACACCCCGAGGAGAAGGCCGCCGAAGAGGCCGGCTATGCCGTGGGTGTAGACGATACCCATGGCGTCGTCGACCTTCTTCATGAAGTTGACCCGGGACAGGTAGTTCCAGGCCAGCCAGACGATGCAGGAGTCGATGGCCCCGACGCCCAATGCTCCTGCGCCGTTGACGTAACCGGCACTGGGCGTGATCGCCACCAGCCCCACGACCATGCCGTTGATGGCGCCAAGGAACGTAGGCTTCTTGGCCTTGCTCAGGTACATGTCCAAGATGACCCAGGTGAGCAGGGCCGCCACGGTGGCCATGTTGGTGTTGATGACCGCAGTGGCGGCGTCGGCGCTGGCGAAGTAGGGGTCTCCACCGTTGAAGCCGTTCCAGCCCAGCCACACGATGCCGCCTCCGATGGCCACCAGGGGCAGACTGTGAGGCAAGGCCTTTTCCCGGTCCCTTTTCAGCCGGGGACCGACCACGGCCGCCGCCACGAAGCCGCTGGTACCGGCGGCCAGGTGGATGACGTAGCCGCCGGAGAAGTCACCGGCGCCCTGATGCGCCCAGAAGCCGCCGCCCCAGAGGAGGAAGGCGTTGACCGCGTAGGCAAATGTGGTCCACAGGGGCACGAAAATGACCCAGACCTTGAACTTGATGCGGCCCAGGACGCTGCCCAGGAACAACAGGGGCGTGATGGCGGCGAAGACGAACTGGAAGTAGATGACGCTGGCCTGGGGTATGCCAAACGCCGGCATGCCCGGGTCGACCTGCGGGATGGTCCCCTGTTTCTCCAGGGAGAAGGCGCTCAACGTCGTGGCCGGTTTACCCACGAAGTTATTGAATAGTTCGGATAAGTCGCCCCCGGTCCATTTGTAGTTGGCATAGTTGCCACTGTGGAACCAAGCTGAGCCGAAACCCATGTTGTACGCCCACAACACCCAGACGATAAGCACGGCGGCAAAGCCCGCGAACGTCATGAACATGGTGTTGACGACCCACTTTTTTTGGACCAGGCCGCCGAAGAGGACTGCCAGGCCCGGGACGCTCATCAGGGCCACGAAGGTGGCTGCTGTGAGCTGCCAGGCATTGTCGCCGGTGTTCAGCCAGGCCTGGTCTGAATAACTCGCTGGCGCGGCGGCAGCCTGCAGGTGCACTAAAAGGTGGATCAAAAGCCCTCCTTGCTGGTGGATAAGACGCACCTCACGGCCAGTCCGGCCGCAGGCTTCACCAGAAGGTAGAGGACGGTTGTTTCGGAGCGACGACCGTTATGTTTCGGCCGTGTTACGAGTGCCCGCCGGCCTAAGGCTCGCCCAGCGCTCGTTCAAGTGCGGCGCGCAGGTTGTCCGCGGCCTCGGCGTCGGCGAGCTTGGTGCCCCCCGAACGAATGTAGAAACTGTCCACCACGGCGTTGCCGAGCGTCGCCACCCGGGCCGAGACGATGTCCAGGCCTAGGGCGGCGATGGCGGCAGTTATCCTGTGCAGCGCCCCCGGGGCGTCGGGCGCCCTGACCTCTACGACGGTTGAGCTCGTGGCCGCCTCGTTGTCGACGATGACCCGGACGGTCGGGGCCGGCAAGGCCATCAGGCGACGTGACCGGCGGTCGGGCGGCCGGCGGGCGAGCAGCTCGCCTATGCTGAGCCGCTTTTCGACGGCAGCAATTATGTCGGCCTCGACCCGGTCCCAGCGGGGGTCGGCGTACTCGGCCAAGTCCAGGACGAACACCTGTAGGGCGTGGCCGGCCTCGCTGTGGACCCTGGCCTCGAGCACACCTATGTCGTGGAGCGCCAGCGCTCCCGTCACGTCGCTGAGCAGGCCGGGCCGGTCGGGTGAGACCACCACGAGCTGGCGATGGTCCGCCAGCACCTGCAAGCCACCGGCCTCCATCAGGCGCCGTTGCTCCTCAGAAGGAAAGGTCGGCCCGGCGGGCACCGGCCGGCCCCCGAGCACGGCTCCGGCCCGCTGGACGAGCTCATCAACGAGGCGAGCCTTCCATGGTGTCCATGCCGCCGGCCCGGTGGCCTCACCGTCGGACGCGCTGAGCGCCCCCAGCAGCTCCAGGGTCGTTTCATCACCGACGGTCTCAGCGACGGCGGTCGCGGTAGCCGGGTCTTCGAGGTCCCGCCTCGTCGCCACGTCGGGCAGCAGGAGGTGGTAGCGGACCAGCTTCTCGAGCACCCGCCTGTCGTCGCCGGGCAAGCCCAGACGTTCGGCGATGCCAGCCGTAATGTCCGCGCCGGCTTCTGAATGGTCACCGCCCGTACCTTTCCCGATGTCGTGCAGGAGGGCTCCGAGCACGAGCAGGTCCGGGCGGCCCACGTCCCGGGCATGCCCGGCGGCGTTGGCCACGGTCTCGAGCAGGTGCCGGTCCACGCTCCAACGGTGGTAGGGGTTGAACTGGGGCCGGTTACGGACATGAGGCCACTCGGTCAGGTAGCGCTGCCAGATCCCGAGCTGGTCGAGCGTCTCGATGGCGTGGATGCCCGCCGGGCCCACGGACAGGAGCCGGACGAAGGCCCGTGTAACGTCCTGCGGCCAAGGGCTGGCGGGGACGGGCGCGGCCTCGGCCAGATGAGCCATCGTGGCCCGGGACATCGACAGCCCGAGCTCAGCGGAGGCGGTGGCCGCGCGCAACGCCAGGGTCGGGTCTTCGGCCAGCGGCGCGGTCCCGGGGACGACCACCTCGCCGTCGCGGAGCACCAAGCCCGGGCCCAGGATCCGATCGGCGGAACCGGCCCGGCCGCGGGGGCCGGCCAACCAGGACCTGGCCCGGCGCTCGGCGTCCTCGACGAGCCAGGAGACGGTGCGGCCCGACTCGCCCACAGCCACGGCTAGTTCCTCGCGGTCGTCCAGGCCCAGGGCGACAGCGACGCGGTCCTGGTCCTCGAGCATCAGCCGCTCGCTGCGGCGGCCGTTCTCGCGCTGCAGCTCGATGCGGACGGCGTGCAACATATCGCTGGCGGGGCGTAGCGCCTCGGACGCCACCACGGCAGCCACAACGGGCGTAACGGCCGCCAGTAACCCCAGGACCTGAAGGTCACGCAGGCCACCCCTTCCCTCCTGGAGCTCGGGTTCCAGCAGAAAAGCAACGTCGCCATGAGCCTGGCGCGCCCGCTCCCGAGTGTCGAGGACGGCGGGTAACCACGCCCCGACCCTCTTTTCCCAGAGGCGCTTGCCCAGAGCCACCAATTTGGCGCCCAGCTCCATGTCCCCGGCGATGGGCCGGGCATCGAGGAGCCCCTGGGCGACGCGCAAGTCCGATTCCGCGGCCTCGCCCACCTGCGAGAGGGTGCGGACACTGTGGTCGAGCGGCATCGGGTCGTCCCAGATCGGGTACCAGAGCCGGTCCGCCACCTCGTTTACGTCAGGCCGGCCGCTGTGCACCAGCAGCAGGTCGAGGTCGCTGCCCGGCGCCAGGTCGCCCCGGCCCAGGCTGCCGACAGCGAGCAACGCCAACCCGGAGCCGGCCGCCGCGCCCGGGCCCTCGCGGCGGCCGCGCCGGGCTCCGAAGGGGCCCACCCGCCTGGGAGCAGCAGAGAGGCCAGCACCCGATGGGGCCGCCAGCGCCTGTTCGAAGGTGGCCCTCAGCCAAGCGTCGGTCAGCACCGTGGCGGCGTGGCTCCAGGCACGACCCGACAAAGTGGTGTCGGCCCGCAGCTTTTGCCAGCCGGCGCTCAGTTTGGGACGGTCGCCGGCCAAGGCGCCAGCCCCGGTCTCTTCCACTGAAGGCGTGGGCTTTTGCACAGAAGGCACGGTAGCGGCTGGCGCTCGGGCCAGTCAGGCCCAAAGCGCGGCAGTCAGGCCCGAAGCTCGGGCCACGGGACGCCGCAATGCGGCCCTCACAGATTCCTCTGTGCCGACCAAGATGAGCTGCCGGCGGGCACGGGTCACGGCCGTGAACAAGAGCTCCCGGGTGAGCACGCGAGAATTCGGGGCGGGTAGCAATACCACCACCTGGTCAAACTCGGAGCCTTGCGCTCGGTGCGCCGTCATGGCGAAAGCGGTCTGAACGGCGGCGAGGCGGGCGGGGCTGACATAAACCAGGCTGCCGGCGCGCCTGAACGCCACCGACAGGCCGCCACCGGGCCGGGCCACGGCTACACCGGTGTCCCCGTTGAACAGGTCGAGGCTGTAGTCGTTCTCGGTCACCACGACCGGGCGCCCCGGGTACCAGCCGTTCTCCGTCAGACCGGGGCCCAGCCACTGCTCGGCCCGGGAGTTCCAGGTGCTCGCGCCGACGGGGCCGCCGCGGTGAGCGCACAACAGCCGCATACCTCCAAAGGCTTCGAGAGCAGCGGCACCGTCGCCCCGCCCGGCAGCATCGGCCAGCGCCCGGCCGGCGCCGACCAGCGCGGTCCGGACAGGCTCCAGGCTGTCCGGACCGGCGGTGGCGGCATCGACCGGGAGCCACCGGACGCCGGCCGTGCCGAGCGGAGCACCCACGGGCTCCAGGTGACCTTCTCGGCGGTCCGAAAGCACCGCCATCACGCCGTCACCGTCACCGTCGTGGATGGCGGCGGCCAACTGGGCCAGCGAGCCGGAGAAGCGGTAGTTGGCCTCCAGAAGGGTGATGGACGAAGCCATGGGACCAGGTGGAAGGACCGTGAGACGAGGTGGGACCGTGAGACCGGCCGCCTCAGGGCCCGGCGGGACGGGGGCACCATCTCCTGCCGGCCCTACGATGTCCCCGAAAACGGCTCCTGCCTCCACAGACGCCAACTGCCGGTGGTCTCCCACGAGCACCAGGCGGGCGTCGGGGCGCACGGCCTCGACCAGCCGGGCCATCAATGGCAAGGACATCATGGACGCCTCATCGATCACGACGACGTCGTGGGGCAGGTGATTGTCGGCATGGTGGCGGAAGCGGTTACTGCTTGTTGGCTGGCGGCCGAGCAGGCGATGGACGGTCGAGGCTTCCAGGGCGAACAGACGCCGGCGCACCTCATCGGCCACGTCGAGGTGGCCGGCCTCGGCGTGGACGGCCTCGGCCATGCGGGCCGCCGCCTTGCCGGTCGGCGCGGCCAGCGCCACCAGAGGTGGAGGCCCGCCGGCGGTGGCAGCCTGCTCTTCCATCAGGCTTAACAGGCGGGCGACGGTGGTGGTCTTACCGGTACCCGGCCCACCGGCGATCACGCTGAAGCGGCGGCGCAGAGCGTTGGCCGCAGCCTGGCGCTGAGCAGCGGCGCCGGCCCCGGGGAACAGCCGGGCCAGCCCACCCGCCATCACGGCCTCGTCCACCGGCTTGAGCTGCGCCCGGCTGCGGGCTTTGAGGTCGGCCGCCACCGCTTGCTCGTCGCGCCAGTAGCGGTCCAGATAAAGAGCGCTGCCGACCAGGCGCAGGGGGCGGTCGTCCCCCCCGAGAGGCCCGTTCGCCACCAGGGGGCTCCGGGCCAGGCTCTGAAGCCAGGTGGGGAGCTCCGGCCACGGCAGGGACGACAAGTCGGCCTCCGCTTGGCCTTCGCCTATCGCCGCGCTGACGGCTTCGGCGGTGACCGTCTCGCGCAGGGTGGACAGTTCGGCCAGCACATGACCGGCGCGCGGCGCCCGCACGGCCAGGGCCGCGGCGAGGACGACCGAGGCGTCTTGTTCGCCGCCCAGGCGGGCCAGCACCCGGGCCACGTGCACGTCCGCGGCGGCCAGCACGCCCGCCCGGTTGAATGCCCCCACCAGACTGTCTTCGTCCTCGCCCAGGACAAGCTCGGCGTCCGGTCCGAGCAGGGTACCCGGCTGCCTCGAGGCCATCAGGGGCGACCTGGCCCGGAGAAGAGGTCCGACAACTCCGTCACCAGCTGCACCGGCGGGCGCCAGGCGAACACCCCGCAGGGTTGGCCCTGGTAGACGGCGGGGACAGGCCCGGTCATGCCTCGCAGGAAGAGGTAGACAGCGCCGCCGAGATGGACAGAGGGGTCGTAGGCGGGGAGCCGCCAGCGCAGGTAACGGTGCAGGGCGACCAGGTAGAAGGCGGCCTGGAGGACGTAGTGCGAGATGCACATCTCCTCCTCAAGGGCAGGCCGGCGGTAATGCCAGGCGCAAAGCTCTTCGCCCGGCGGGCCCAGCCAGTTTGTCTTGTAATCGACGACGAAGTAGCGCTCCTCGCGCCCCTTGCCTCCCAGCCGGAATACCAGGTCGAGGCTACCGATCAGGTAACCGCGGAGCCTGGTGGACAGCGCCGGCCCCGCCAACGACGCCGCGTAGCCGGAGAGCGGCCCCCCCGTCCCCAGGTGCTTGGCGAACACCGCCGCCATCTCGGCAGTGGTCACTTCGCCCACCGGTTCGTCGCCGCCGACCAGGGGCAGCTCGAACCCGAGCTCGTCCAACCGGTCTCGGCGAGCGATACGGGCCAGGCTGACGCCGCCGGTCAAGTCCCCCATCGGCGTCAGGAGGGCCGCTTCCAAACCTTCCACCAGGCGCTCTGTGCCGCCAGGGCTCCCCGGGTAGGCATCGGCGCGGGCTCCGACCACCCCGGCTAGTTCGGCCCGGAGGTCGGGGGCCGCAAAATCGACCGCCTCAAGCACGCCGTGCACAAAAGTGCCGATGTCGGCACCGCCAGGGACCGCCGCCAGCGGGCAGGGCACGGCCCGCAAGCTCAACTCGGCCCGGTCAGTCTCAGCCACAGGCGCGCCGGCAAGGGGGCCGGGCCCCCGTTCGCCGGGCTCGTCGACGGTCCCCGGCTCCTCGGGTTCGCTGCTGACCAACCGGCCCGGCGAGGACGAGGCTTCATGGGCAGGTGCCGTGATGCTCGTATATGAACTGCGCCGCCAGAGCAGGTCGAGGCGGCGGTCGAAGGGTGCCGCGCTGAGCTCAGCCGTGCGACCGAACTGTCCCGGGCCGGCCCAGCCCCGTGCTGTGGCCCCAGTGGCACGTTCGACACTGACCAGACCGGGTACGGCGGCAGAGATCCCTTGGAAGCGGTCCCAGACCTCACGGTCAGCGGGCGCGGCCCTCCGGCCCTCGCCGGCCACGTCGCCATTGGCGTCCTTGGCCAACAGCAGACGCCCCAGAGCCGAGTGCTGACAGCCCTTTACAGCTGCCCACCACACGACGGTCTGGTGTTTGGCCCGGGTAAGGGCCACGTAGAGGTGGCGGAGATCCTCGCCACGGCGCTCCTCCTGCCCCGCGCGAAGGTGCCGCTGGTAGGTGGCGTCCCCCTTTTCTCCGACGTCCAATTTGCGCCGTCCGCCGTCCTGCGCATCGTGGAACATGACCGGGGCGCCCGGGCGGTCGCTCGGCGCGTTGTCCCACAAGTACGGGCAGTAGACGATCGGGAACTCCATGCCTTTGGCCCGGTGAACGGTAAGAATGTGCACGGCGTCCTCGGCCGAGTCGAGGCGCCGGCTGCGCTGGTCGGCCTCCGTCGCCTCCGTACCCGGCTCCTCGCCGCGGCAGGCCAACCAGGTCCTCAAAGCGGCCAGCCCGAGCTGAGAAGACATGGCCTCTGCATGCAGGAGCTCGGCTACGTGGGCGAGATCGGTGAGGCGACGCTCGCCCTCCGTCTCGGCCAGCAGGCGGGCGGGCAGGCTCTCGCCGGCGCTGATATGCCCGAAAAGACCGGCGACCCCGTCGCTCCTCGCCACGGCTGCCCACAGGTACAGGCGGGAGTGGACCGCTTCCCATGTACCTTCGTCTGCGACCGCCAGTTGGTCAGCCGACAAGCCGACGAACGGGGTCAACGCCGCGGCAGCAGCCCGGGACCGGGACGCCGGCTGCTCGAGTGCTTCGAGCAGCCGTAGCCAGTCACGCGCGGCCGGGGTGGAGAACACGCTCTGGGCACCGGCTACCACCACGGGCACCCCGGCGCGACGTAGGGCGGCTTGGACGACAACCGCCTGACGGTTGGTCCGGACCAGCACGCCGATGTCGCTGGGCGACAGCGGACGCGTGCTTTCGACATCGTTGTCCGCTTTCCACACCACCAGCTCTGCCCCCGGTGCAAGTAACGAGGCAACGTCACCGGCCAGGTCGTCGGCGACCCACCGCACGGCCGAGTCCTTCTGCACAAGCCGTTCACCGGTCCGTACCAGGCCGCGGTCATCGCTGGGCACCAGGCGGAGGCGCAAAGCAGCCGAAGACGGCGCGCCGGACAGACCTGGACGGCTGTGCGGAGGGGTGGCCCGCACACGGCGGTAGATGATCTGCGGATGACCCAGGTGCAGCGGACCGAAAAAGGCGTCGTACGCCTCCAGCAATGCCGCGTCCGAGCGCCAGTTCAGCTCCAGGGTGAAGTGGCGCCGAGGGCCAGCGGCGCGCACAGCGTCGAGGTAGGAGTGCACATCGGCGCCGCGGAAGGCATAGACCGCCTGTTTGGGGTCGCCGACCAGCACCAGCCGGGTGCCACCAGTACGGGGACTGCCGTCATCGACCGGAGGGCTGGCTCCGAAGGCCTCCTTTACGACTTGCCACTGGACCGGGTCGGTGTCCTGGAACTCGTCGACCAGGACAACCGCGTAGCGCCGGCGCAGGCGGGCGCAGGCGGCCGCGCCCCGCCGGGGATTTTGTAAGGCGTCGGCCAGCCGCACCAGCAAGTCGTCGTAAGTCAGGAGGTTGGCGTCCACCAAGCGGCGCCCGACCTCGCTACGTACGCCTTGCGCCAAGCGCCGGCGCCAGCCCGAAGCCGTCACGTCCCCCCTGTCCGCCGGCGGCCCCAAGGGTACCCCGGGGTTGCGGACAACTTCGAGGCCGGCCCGCAGCGCTTCACGGCGCGGCAGCGGGATGGTCCCGTGGACGAGCGCGTGGCGGGCCAAGAGATCGTCCACTACTTCTTCCACCATGTCCTCGGGATCTTCGAGGAGCGCTGCCCCCGGGGCCACATCTCCCCAGACGCCCAAGGCGTTGAGCATCATGTGGCAGAAACCGTGAGTGGTGGTGATCGTGGCGCTGTCGAAGTCGGCCAGGGCGCGGGCGAGGCGCGCCCGGCGCTCCGCCGCCGGGCCGGGCCCATCGCTGCCCAGTCGGGCCAGCACACCGTCGCCTGGGGGAAGCTCTTCGCCGACGTCCAGCATCCTCCCGAGCCCCGCCTCGGCCGATACGAGCCTGGCCCGGACCCTGTCCCTCAGAGTTCCCGTGGCCATCCGGGTGAAAGTGACGACCAGGACCCGTGAAAGGGGTGCGAGCCCTTCTGCCACCGTCCTGGCCACGAGCCCGGCGATGGTGAACGTCTTGCCCGTGCCGGCGCTAGCTTCGAGGACGGTCACCCCGGGGCCCGGCAGAGGGCCACAAATATCGAAATGGCGGGTGCCGAGAAGGGGCCCCATCAGGACGGGGCCAGCTGCTCGTGGCTCAGGACCGGATCCCACAGACGCCTCGCCAGGCGCCCCACTCGCGACTGTTCGGGCATGGCCCACCCCGGTCCGGTCTCATCGTCCTCCGGCACGAGCGCCAGGAGCTGGTCGAACGAGGCGTCAGGACCGAGGACCAGCGCGTGCTCGGGGTCGGCGTGCTCGCCCTCCAATTCGTCAAAGGTCGAGGCCCACATGGCCCGCGCGTCACGACGCGGGTCGTCGCCCCTTCTGGCCGCCTCCGCCCATGCCGCCGAGGTGGCGCAGTAGATGGGCAGGGGTTCCCGCATGCCGCGCTCGTAAAGATCCACCAGTACCGCAAGCCGTTCCATGGCGCGGGCGCGGCGAGAGGCGTCGTCCCCGGCCAAGGGCCCGAAGGTACTGACGCTCAGGCGAGGGTGGGCGGCGCTACTGCTCCCCGCCTGGCCGATCGTCACCGCCGACGGCGCCAACTCCGGGTGGGCCGCGCTGAGGGCGACGAACTGGGCCCAAGCTCGTAGGCGGTGCTTGGGCGCCAGTTTGGAGTAGGTGCAGCGGACGATAGCGCCATTACGCACTCCCGGGACGCTGCCGACAACAGACGGGCCACCGGGGAGGGCCACGTTCACCTCGACGGCGCCAGGCGGGACCAGCCCGCCGGGCAAGGTGTTGACCTTCCCCACCAGGGCCGCCACCGCTGCCGCGACCTCGTCGAGGGCGAACTGGCCTAAGGGGCCCGGGGGCAATAAGCCCCGGCCACGTTCCGCGTCCACCGCCCGGTCCCAGGCGATGCCGGAAAGGCGCGCCCCTAGTAGGCGTTCGCCCAGTGCCCAGCGCTCGAGCGGGCTCATTTCGACGCGAAGCGAGACAGAGATCTCGGTGAGGTCGCCGGCGTAAAAACCGAGCCGTTCCCGAAGGAACGCCCGCACGGGGTGTTCCAGGAACCGGATGAGCGCGATCAGCGGGACGGTGGCGCGCGGAGCGGTCGGGAGCTTCCCGGCCAGAAAGCCAGACTGGGAACGGCGTGGTCCCACCAGGGCACGGGCCCCGCCCAGGTGGGTGTCGTCGAACCGCCACGGCCCCGACGACGAGAGCGCACCGGGCCGGAAATTGCGAGGGTCGAAAGGCTGCAGAGGGTGCTCGACCACCACTGCGGTACGCCCCGGCTCGCCGCCGGCGCAACGAACGGTACGGTCGACGACCTCGAGCAGCTCGGCCACCGGCACACAGGGAGGGCGCGGCTGGTTGAGGCGCTGGTCACGTCCCTCGAAAGTGATGACCAGGTGCTCGGTCGCCGCCAGCAGCGCGTCCAGGAGCAGCTGGCGGTCCTCGGCGGGGAGATCGCTGTCGCCGACCTCGGGCCGGCCCAGCAAGAGGTCGTCGCCGTCCTGGGCCGCGGGCCGGGGGAAGACGCCGTCGTCCAGGCCCAGCAAGCACACCACCCGATGGGGGACCGACCTCATCGGCGACAGGGTGCAGATTGTCATATCACCGGTGCGGAAATTGGCCCGGGTGGGCCGTCCCCGGAGCCGGCCGGCAAGCAGGGCGCGGGCCTCGGCCAGGTCCAGCTGGACGTCTCCGGTACCCGAGGGGCCCGGGCCGGTGGGCCCATCGACCGGTTGGTCCAGCGCCCTGCGCAGCTCGTCCATCTGCCAGGCATCCGGCGCCGCGGTAAAGGTCAACTTCTTTGTGGCTGATAACAGGGCCCGGGCCCAGTCTCGCGGGCCGTGCGGTCGGGCCAGCTCGTCGAGGGCTGCCCGCAACCGGTCGACCAGCTCCGCCAACTGACCGGCCAGCTCGACCTCGCTGCCCGAGAGGTCTCCGTAAGGAAGGGCTCCGCCGAAGAGCTCGCCATGGTCGGCCATGGCCACCCCGAGAAGCAAGCGGTCGAGGCCGGCCTGCCAGGTCCCGACCCCGAGCCCGTCCAGTTTCCACGCCGAGCGGTGGGCTCCGTCCAGACCCCACCGCACGCCGGTGCCGGCCACCCAGTGCTCGATCTGCGAAATGCCGTTCTCGTCGAGACCAAAGCGCCGGCGCACCGGCTCGCGCGAGGCGAAGTCGACGAGCTGAGCTGCCGTCACCCGGCTCCCCGCCAGCTCGAGGAGCTGGGCGGCCACGGCGGAGACAGGGTTGGTCTGGCGCAGCGAACGGTCAGCCAGCCGGGCCCTCAGCTCGGGCGCGCCGGCGAGCGGGGCCGACCCAAAAGTGGCGTTTACAAGGGGAGCGAACAACTCGATGTCGGGGCACATGACGATGACGTCGCGTGGCTCGAGCGTCGGGTGGGCCTCTAGTAGATGGAGCACCGCCTCTCGGGCTATCTCGACCTGGCGGGCTCGCCCGTGGCAGGAATGGATCCGCAAGCTGTCATCGTCCCCGGTCAAAAAAGGACGCCCGTCCTCGCTCCCCGGAGCGGGTGGCCCGGGCGGCGCCCGGTCGGCCCGGATATCCGCCTGGAGCAGCCCGAGCAAGCTGGCGGACGAGCCCACCACCTCTCTGTGAGCCCCGCCCGTCACCCCTTCGGCAGCCAGCACCAGCTGCATCTCACGGGCGTCGCGTCCCCAGGACCGCAGCAAGGGGTTGGCCGGCAACTCTGCCGTAGTGTCATCCCTCCGGTCCATGCCGGCCGGTGGGTGGGGAGCGGCAGCGCAAACCTTGTCCCACAAGACGCCGGACGGGTGGAGCAAAAAGAGGTGCACGTCGCGGTGGGACGAAATCGCTTTGAGCACCTTTAGATGACTGGCGGGGAGACGGGTTAGGCCGAACACCGAGATGCGGGAGGGAAGAGCCAGCAATTGAGGGCCCGGCCCGGCCCGGTCGGCTGCCATCTCGAAGCGCTCGGCCGGGCCCGGCGATGCCAGGAGTCTGCGCAGCCGGCGCCAGAGTTCGGCCTGCCAAGCCTCGTCCGGGCCTACCTGGTCGACCGTCCCCGGAGCACGGGCGCCGGGGCCCCCAGTCTGGAGGCCGGTGCTCTCCAGCCACTCCATGACCATCCGAGGCCGGTGCACGGCATAGCGGTCGTAAAGGTCGGCGATGTGGCGCACGGTGGCGAACCGCCGCGGTCGCCCCGTCGACGTGGGGCCGGAGGAAGCCCGCAAGTGGTCGGCCAGAGGGCTCAGGAAGGCCTCGTCCATGTGCTCGTCCACCAGCTGGAGCAACGGCCAGACGGCGTGCTCGGGAGCCCAGGGGTCGTCCCCGGGGCCCCCACCGCTCAACCCGCAAGCGGCCGCGGTCGCGGTCCACAACAGCGTGGCCGGAAAAGGAAAGTCGATGTTGGCGCAGACCCCGTCGGAGGCGCCGGCCCGGGCGCCCAGACGGAGCGAAAGCCGCTGCGACAACCAACGTTCGACGCCTCGCGTGGGGACGGCCACTACCTCTCTGGCCAAGGGGTCGTCCAACGGCTCCACGAGCACATCGCCCAGGGCGTCAACGAGGTGGTCGGCCCGAGCGGACCGGTGGAGGTAAAGCACCCGGCCACCCTACGAGATGGGTGTGACGACCTCTATGCCGTCCAGGCCCGACAAGCCGTCCAGGCTCAGGGCGTTTTTCTCCTTCCGATAAGCGGCCAGGCCGTCGGGGCCCTTGACCTCCGCCCACCGAGCCATGTTGTCGCGGTGACGGTCGAAGGTCATCAGCGGCACCCCGTACCCGCACGAGGTCGAGACCCTCTCGACCTCGACCACGATGAACGACCGCCGGCCGAGAGATGGCGGGAAACGCCCTTCCAACCCGGCGTAAGCCTCGTCCCCAGGGACCACGGCGTGACCTTGGCCATGGAGGCGGACTATGCGGGGAGGCCCTGAAAACGCGCAGAACATGACTACGATCCGGCCATTTTCTCGCAGGTGGGCAATCGTCTCTACGCCGCTCCCCGTCATGTCCTGATAGGCCACCTGCATATCGCCAAGGACCTGAAAATCCCCGTCATTACCCTTCGGGCTGCAGTTGACATGGCGGCCGTGAAGAGGCGCCGTAGCCACAAAGAACACGGGTTGAGAGATCATGAACTCCGCCAGTTTGGCGTCTATGGCAGTAACGCGGCCCATGTGCCAGGCTCCCATAGACGCCGCGACCATGCAACCAGGTCTTCGGTCCTCAGGCGGGCGCGGGGCGGGCCGCCAACCGGGCATGGTCACTACGCTGGTGCCGCCCGTCCGGGACCAAGAACACCAGGGGCACCATGCAGACCAGCAGGGCCGACAGGATGAAGAAGGCCTGGGTCAACGTCTCGACTTCATGCCCGGTGTGGGCGGCGATAGAAGTGGCCAGGGAAATGCCCAGGATGGCGCCTCCCTGACGGGCCGCGCCCCGCAGGCCGGTAATGGCGCCGACGTCGTCGGGCGCCAGTTCGATCGAGGCGTTGTTGGCGGCCGGGGCCGACATCCCCGTGCCCAGCCCGGATAGGGTGGCCCCAAGGGCAAGCCAGGCGTAGGGCGACAGCACCTCGGGTCGGGTGGCGATCATGGCCAGACCGCCGGCAATAAAAGCGATGCCCACGATGATCGGCAGCCGGTACCCGGTGCGGTGGATCAAGACCGAAGCAGAGACGGCCAGCACGATCTCCCCGACCGCCCTGGCCGTAAGGAGCGTGCCGGCTGAGAGGGGAGTAAAGCCGAAACGGTCCTCGGCGAACAGCGGTACGAGCGACCCGAACCCGATGGCGCAGGCCCCCCAGACCACGTTGACAGCGTTGGTGGCCAGGAACACCCGGCCTTTGAGCAGGTGGGGCGGGATCAGGGGGTCCGCCACCCGGGAGCAGCGACGCAGGAAAGCCCAACCACAGACGACGGCGAAGGCCAGGGGGACAGAGCAGGCGGGCGACGTCACATCGACCGTACGGTTGCCGATGTCGCTGATCGCCAACATCAGTCCCACGATGCCACCACCCAGCAACAACGCTCCGGCCAGGTCAGGAAGGCCGCCGCGTCGGGAGGAGGACGAGGGAAGGAACCGCCAGGCCAGCAACGTGAAGGTCACGCCGATAGGCACATTGACCAAGAACACGCCGCGCCAGGACCAGCTGGTCAGGATGATCCCGCCGACGATCGGGCCGACCAATGCCCCCAAGGGGAAAATGCTCGAGAACATGCCGAGGGCCCGGTTACGGTGCTGGCCGAACACCTCCATGACGATGCCGCTGGCGGAGGGTAGGAAAGCCGCGCCCCCTGCGGCCTGGAGGAACCGCAGCGCGATGAGCATGCCGATGTTGGCCGCCAGCCCGCAGAGCAACGAACTCGTCGTGAACAAGATTGCGGCCGCCAAGAACACCCGCTTGCGGCCAAAGTTGTCCGCCACCCGTCCGGCTACGGGCATGGCCACCACCAAGCCGAGCTGGTAGCCCGTCATGGTCCAGCTCGCCCAGTTGATCTGGGTGTGCAACGCATGGCGCAAAGTGGGCAAGCCGGTGGCGACGATGGTCCCGTCGAGCGAGGACATGAACAGCGCGATGGACACGATGGCGAAGATCAGCCACGGCGAGCGGGCCCCGTCCTCCGCTGTGCCGGTCGCCTCAGAGCCGGCCGTGGGCACGCTCACGCCATCCGCCACCTCTTCCAGACAGTGACCTTTGCGAACCTCGTTATCCAGTGGTCCAACTCTCCTCGGTCGGGGACGCACGACGAGAAGAACTGGCCTACCGGTCCCTTGACCGGGTTAGTACGAGAACGTCGCCCTGGCGTCTCTGGTCACTATAGCACGCGTACGCGTTTGAGCAATCGTTTTTTCAGGCACTTTGACCCGAAGGTGGAGGCGCCGTCGAAGAGCGCAGGACGAGTTTCGGCGGGGGGTCGTGCACGACGATGTCCTCGGCGCGGCTCCCTCGTAGCTGGGCGACCAACGAGCGGACAGCCTGTGCGCCGACCTCGTAGTAGGGCATCTTCACGGTGGTAAGGGGAGGCCAGGTATGGTCAGCTACCCACTCGTCGTGGTAGGCCACGACGGACATGTCACCGGGCACGTCGACACCGAGACGGCGCAACGCCGTGAGGGCGCCGATGGCACCGTTGACGTTGGCCACCACGACGCCCGTGGGCCGGGGTACGGCACCGACCAGGCTTTCGATGGCCGCCGTCGCCATCTCCGGGGAGTACCCGAGACGCCGGACCAGGTTCTCACGGCGGCGCAAGCCCGCCTCGTGCAGGGCCAGGGCGTAGCCGTGTTCCCGCCGGCGGCCCAAGTCGCTCGACGGTAGGCCCCCCACCAGCGCGATCCGGGTGTGGCCGAGCCCTATCAGGTGCTCCGTGGCCAGCTTGGCCCCGGACACGTCGTCAAGGATCACCGAACCCCTTCGCCCCGGGGTCCGCGACGTCACCAGGACGAAGCGGGCGTCGTTGGCCACCAAGCTCTCCAGCGCCTGGTCGCTGACGTCGTCTGACCGTTGCAGCACGAAGCCGTCCACCCGGCCCTCGCCGGCCAGGCGGCGCAGAGTGTCACTGCCCTGGGTGATCCGGTCCGAGCGCCCGATAAGAAGGGTGTAGTCCTCTTCTTCGGCCGCGTCCGTCGCCCCCGACAGGAGATCGTCGAAAAGGGGGCTGCTGACCCCGGGCGTGATGAGGGCGAGTGCCTTCGACCGGGCCAGTCGCAACGCGCGCCCGGCGTAATTGGCCGTGTAGTTGAGGTCTTTGGCGACTTGGAGGACACGGTGGCGCGTCTCGTCCCGCGTGCGCAGCGTCGGGTCACCGGTGAGCACCCGCGAGACCACGGACACCGAGACGCCGGCCTGCCTGGCTATCTCGCTCAGCGTCGCCACAAGCGGTAGCGTAATTCTTGTCCCGGCGAGCAGAGCTGAGGACGCCGCCCAAGCCACCACGCCGTGGCCTGTCAGGCCATTCCATGCGCTTTGGAAGGGGCCCGGCTATAGTCAGCCCGAACGTTCAGCCTTCGCCGGGCCTGACAGCAGAGGACGGACAAATGAGGACAAGCCACTTCGGCTCAGCTTCGACCAGGCCGCGCGCGGCACGGTTCAGTGCGCCGGTGATCGCGGCTCTTCTGGCAGGCGGGTTGGTGCTCGCCGGCCCGACAATTTCCCTGGCCAGCAGTGCCGGCTCGGGCCTCGGCCCCATCCTGACAGGCATCGCCAAGGGCTCCAAGGCCACTTTCAGCGCCGTCTACCAGGTCGTCCTGCCCAAGTCCGCCTCGGGCCCGGGGAAAAGCGAGACCGTGACCTTCGCCCAGAAGCCCCCTGTCGAGGCGATCATCACCCCGCAAGGGAGCTTTTTCGTCAGCCGCTCGTCGGTTACGGGGTGCTCGGGAGGGGCCAAGGTAAAGTGCTACAAGTTGTCCCGCAGCCTGCTCGGCCCGGTCAACTACCTAGAAGGCCTGTTTGCCCCGGGCACCGTGACCGCCACTCTTACAGCCTTGGAGACCAAGGCGTTCTCCGCTCACTACAACGTGAGCCCTTCGTCGGGCACCTACGCGGGATTGGCGTCATCTTGCGTCACCGTCAAAGGAGGCTCGTTGCACACGCCCGTCACATACTGCGTCTCCAATGGCAACGGGATAGTCACTCACGCCGATGCCAATGGAGGCAGCATCACGCTGACTGCGTACTCGGCCCACCCCGCGGCCTCTATCTTCTCGCCGCCGGCGGGGACGACCACCGTGACAGTGACCCTGCCCAAAGGAGTGACGTTGCCCAGCGTGACCCTACCCAAGGGCGTCACCCTTCCTCCCGGTGTGACCCTGCCCCCCGGTGTGACATTGCCTGGCCGCACGGTCGAGCCCAAGGCTGTGCCCACCAGTCCCAGCTTGGCGCAGCCGCCCACGGCCTAAGGGGCTAGTGCGGCGAAGGCTTCTCGGCCGGCGTGATAGGCGGCCACCACTCGCTCCAAGACGGCATCGGTAGCGGGGTCGCCTTTTGTTTGGGCCAGGTGGCTCTCCCGCCACTGCACCATCCGCAGTGCCGACCGGTGGAAGGTGAGCTTGGGTGCGAAGCCGGGCACAAACCGGCGGATCTTCGAGTTGTCGAACACGGCGCTGTGGGCCAGGTCGCCGACCAGGAGATCGGACCAGAACCAGTCGGGCGCCACCACCGGGAAAAGCTCTGACGGTACGTGGACGAGCTTCGCCTCCACACCCAGGGCCTTACCCACGATCGTGTAGATCTGGTCCCAGGTGTAGACGTCGTCCCCCGTTATGTGGAAGGTCTCACCGATGGCTCTCGGGTTCCCGAGCAGGCCTACCAGGCCAAGGGCAAAGTCCTCGGCGTGCGTCAGTGTCCACAACGACGTCCCGTCGCCGTGTACGGGGATCTCGGCCCCCCGGGCCATGCGCTCCACCACGGTCCAACCTCCCGGGAGCGGCGGGCCGGCCTCGTCGTAGGTATGCGATGGGCGCACAACTGTTATCGGGAACCCCTCCTCGGCGTAAGCACGCTGTAGCTCCTGCTCCGCCCGTAACTTCGCCCGGGCGTAGGCGAGGAAGCGGTTATGGGTAGGCGTCGACTCCACCAGGGGTACCTGCAGCACGGGCTTGCCGTAGACGGAGGCCGAACTGATATGCACGTACTGATCGGTCCGCCCCTGGAACAGCGACACAAAACGGCGGGCGTCATCGGCATCGTAGGAAAGGAAATTGACGACCGCGTCAAAATGGAGACCGTCGAGCACGCCGGCTAACGACGCGTCATCGGTCACGTCCGCGCTCAGCCACGTTACGGCCTCTGGGAGTTCGCGTGACGCACCGTTACGGCCACGGTTCAACCCGGTCACCCGCATGCCGGACTCGACCGAGAGACGCACACAAGACGTGCTGATCGTACCCGTCCCGCCGATGTAAAGGACGCTCAGCGGCGCGCCATCCCGGGCCATCGTCGTCTGGCCCGTCATCGGCCCGCATACCAGTCTTCGAAGCCATTTTCGACCACGGAGATCAGAATGTCCTCGGCCCGCACCCCATGCTGTCCCAGCCGCTCGACGATCGCCCGGTAGAGCTTTTGTTTGATCGCCACGCTGTACATGTGGACCATGGTTATGCGGATAAGTACCAGATGCTGGCGGTCGACCCCGTTATAACCGGGGTCGAACTTGAGCTCTCCGGCATCGTGGGGACGGAACACCTGGAACAGGTCGTCCACCGGGATCCCCAAGGCCTCGATCTGCGCGTCGTGGATGCCCCGGCTCAGCTCCTCATGGAGACGTTCGAAGAGATCGCGTTCAAGATCCACCTGGATGAGCGGCACACTGGGCTCCTTACTTGATGGCGCCTGCCGTCAACCCCCGCTCGAACTGGCGCTGGAGGCAGAGGTAGGCGATGATCTCGGGGATGGCGGTCATGACCGCCGAGGCGAGTATTTTCGTCTGGTCGTCGTTGAACTCGCCTGTAAAGAAGGTAGGCACAAGGGTGATCGTCTGCATGCTCTGGGAGGTTAGGAACACCAGAGGCATCAGGTAGTCGTTCCAGGCGCCGATGAGGGTAAATATCACGACGGCGGCGGCGATGGGCCGGGTCAGTGGTATAACCAGGTACCGGAACACGCCCACGGCGCCGGCCCCGTCCACCCGCATCGCCTCGAACAGTTGGTCCGGGACACCGTTGAGGTAATTGCGCGTGAGCAGTACGGCGAAGGGCACCTGGAGAGCGGCGAGGGGGAGGATCACCGCCCAATAGGTGTTGTAGAAACCAAGTTTTATCCCGGTGATGAACAACGGCGTCAGCAACACCACTTCGGGCAGGGTGAGGCAGGCCAGCAGCATCCAGAAGTACAGCTCGCGGAACCGCACCCGGAGCTTGGAGAAGCCGTAAGCGGCCAGCATCGTGACCACATAAACGAGGACGATGACCCCAGCGGCGATTACGGCGCTGTTGAGGAAAAACCGCCAGAAACCGGGGACGTCGAGCACGTCCCTGAAGTTGGTCCAGCCCTGGCCGGCTAGGGACCCCTGCACCATGACTATCAAGGGGAAGAGGTACGGCAGGACCAGCAATGTAAGGACGACTTGGAGGACGACCCGTTGCCATGGCCGGCGTGCTTCGAACATCAGTTCATCACGCTCCTCTTGTGCGCGCTGACCTGGAGCACGACCCCAAAGATCACAGCGATCACCAGCAGGATCATCGATAGCGCGGCTCCGTAACCGACATGGTCCAGGGTGATGGTCATCTGGTAGATGTAGGTGCCAAGGAACTGCGTGGCATTGTTCGGGCCCATGCTCCCGCCCGAGACGAGGTAGGGCACGTCGAAGGTCTTGAGGGCGCCGATAGCCCCCAGCGTGGCCAGGGCGACCGTGGTACCGCTCACGCTAGGCCAGATAATGCTGCGCATGATGCGGGCGTTGCCAGCACCGTCCAAGCGGGCCGCCTCGATTATGGGGGTTTCGATCTGGCTGATGGCGGCGTAATAAAGCACGAAGGTGACGCCCGTCCATTCCCACACCGTGATGGCCATTATGACGGGCAGCGCCGTGCTTTCCTGCCCGATCCAGGGCTGTGCCAGGAACCCCAGCCCGAGGTGCTGCAGCACGGTGTTGAACTGGCCCGGAGGCGAGAACATCTCGCGGAACACCGGGGCCATGATGGCCGGTGCCAGCACCACCGGCACGAAGATGATGATCTTGTATATAACGGCGAGCTTCACCCTGGAGTGGAGCAACACGGCGAAAAGCATGCCGAGGGCCGTCTGGACCGTGAACGTGACCACGTAGAAAATGACCGTGTGCCGTACGGCGCCCCAGAAGATGGGGTCATGGAAGATGGCCGAGAAGTTCTGTGCACCGATGTGCTGGGGATTGGGGCTTATGCCGTCCCAGTTGAGGGTCGATATATAGCCCGTATCGCCAATGCAGTAGTAGATCAGCCCGACGCACAGCACCAATGCCGGCAGGATCCATGGCAGGCCCGATGACAGGCGAGACTTGCGCCTGGTGCCGGGTACGCGGCGGCGGCTGACGCCGCCACCGCGTACCGGCCGGGAGGCTGGGGGGTGGGTGCCTCGTTCGGCTAAAGAAGGCCCGGTCACAAATCTCCCCTTTCCCGATCAACTCGTCTGGAGGACGAGCCTCGTTACTTGAACGTCTCCCCGGCGGCGACAGCGGCCGACTGTAGTGTCTCGGCTGCCTTTTGCGGCGTCGCCGAGCCGGTGGCGACCGACTCTGCCGCTGTCAGAATGGCGTTTTGGACATCGGCGCCGAGCAGCGACTCACGGGGCTCGGTGACGTTGCCGACTTCCTTGATGAGGCTCTCTATCGCTCCGAGCTGGACCTTCGGGTCGACCAGCTTGATCTGGTTGAAGTTGGGCGAGATGGACTTGAGGGCGGGCAGGTCGTCAAGTTGATTGGCGACAGACTGCTGGCCCGCTGTCGACGACGTAAGCCACTCGACGAACTTCTCGGCCGCGGGGATGTTCTTGGAGTGGGTGTAGACCGAGAGGCCCCAGTCGGCGTCGCCGTACATCTCGCTTTTATTACCGAGGCCGGCCACGTCGGGGAACTGGATAGGCAGGGCCACGAAGGGCTTTGGGCTGGACATGCCTGCCGCCGACTGGCCGGAGGCGATACCAGCCTCGGTGGTGTTCACCATGTACCAGGTGCCGTTCATGATCATGGCGTCCTTGCCGGTAAGGAAGTCGTTGTTGGCGTCAGGGTACTGGAGGTAACCGAGCGCACCGGGCTGCATGACCCCGTCGCTGAACAGCTCTTTCCAGATGGCCAGGGTCTTGACGATGCCGGGGTCGGACCACTTGGCGGTGCCCTTGGAGGCGTCAGTCCACAGTCCGGGCTTGACCGAGTTGGCGATCGATTGCAGTGTGTCCTGGTCGAAACCCTCCTGGGAGGCGCCCTGGACAAAGCAACCCTGATTATGGGACTTGAAGACCTGGCACACGTGCACCCACTGGGCCAGGGTGGTGGGAGCGGTCAGGCTGTACTTCTGGAACAGGCCCTCGTTGATCCACAGGCTGCCGGCGTACACCGAGCCGATCGACAAACCGGTCAACTTCCCATCGTAGGTCAGACCGCTGACGCCGCTAGGCGCCACCTTCGATTGCCAGTTGGAGCCAAGAGCAGCTTCTGCCATGGGCACGGCGTTCAGGGCGAACGAGTTGAATTCCTGCACGTAGGCACCGGGCTGCATGTCGAAGATGTCGGGGCCCTGCCCCGAGAGGAGGGCGGGGCGCAGCGTAGCCACCCAGTTCGGGATGGATATCAGCTTGAAGACGACTTTGATGTTCGGGTACACCTTGTTGAACGCGGCGATCTCAGCGTCCGCCGTGGCCGTGTCGGTCGGGCTCCAGGCCCACCAGTTGACGGTGCCTGAGACCGCGGAACTGGTTAACGGGGCGGCAAGAGCGGTCGAACCGCCCGACCCGGCCAGGGGGACGGCGGCTACGGCGGTTGAGGCGACTACGGCAACTAGGGACCGAACTCCTAGTTTCGGCCGACGAACTGTAAGGCGCATGGCTTTCCTTCCTTGTTTGAGAGAAACGGCTTGGGTTTGAGAGAAACGGCTTGGGTTTGAGAGAACGCGGGGCGGGTCATCGAAGCCAGTTCCCCGGCCCGGGAGCGAGTTGGTCGATTTCGGCCCAGAGCTCGTCCGGGACGGCGGAGGCGGCCAGGGCGAGGGTCTCGTCGTAGCGCTCTGGCCGGGACATCCCTACGACGGTAGAGGTGATACGGGTCTCCTTGAGGGAGTACTGAAGGGCCACCGCGCCTAGTGGCACGCCATGCCGGTCGCACGCCGCTTGCATGGCGAGGGCGGCGCTCACCAGCGCCGGAGGGGCTTGGCGGTAGCAGTACTTCGGGACCTGAGCCGGGCCTTTGACCAGCATGCCACCGCCGAACGGCGCCCCGTTGAGGACGGCCACAGCCGCCGCGGCGCAGTCGTCCAGCAGTGGCCCCGCGGACTGGTCCAACAAAGTCCACCGGTTGTGGGTGAGGACCACCTGGAAGAACCCTGTGGCCACAAAGCGGCGAAGTAGCTCGACCGGCCCTCCGGCTACGCCCAGGTGGTCGACGAGGCCCTCGGTGACGAGTTCGCGCATGGCCACTACGGGGCCGTCCGGCGCCATCGCCTCCGCGAAGGAAATGCGTTCGGGATCGTGAAGGTGCAGGAGAGCCAGGTGATCGAGACCGAGACGCTCCATGCTCTCTTTCACCGAGGCACGTACCCGTGCGCCGTCGAACGGGCCCCCATCGACAGGGTCGACCTTGGTGCCGAGCAGGGCCCCGACCGGTAGGCCCCCTATCTGGCGCAGCACTATGCCGATACGCTGCTCGGAAACACCGTACCCGTTGGACGTGTCCACGAAGTTCAGGGGCCCGGCGAAGGCCCGGCGGGCCGTTGCCAGGGCACGTTCCTCCGGCACGGAGCCGCCGTACACCGACATGTCCCCGATCTCGCCTGTGCCCACGCACACGGCTGTGACATACCGGCCGGTGCGGCCCAGGGGGCGAGGGGTGAGGACGTCAACAGTCACAGCGCAGCCGTATGCGACGGTGCAGGCCAGCGATGGCTGGCCCAGCGGTCGTCCAACGTCCCCCCTTTTGTAGGCTTGCCCAACAAACCGTACACTGCGAGTTATCCTATTGGCAACATCCTATTGACCAGGGTCAAAGACGAGCTCATGAGCCAAGACTCCCTCACCTACGTACGTACGCGAGGCAAAGAGATCCTCGACGTCCATGGCACGCCTGTCCGTTTGCGGGGAGCCTGCATCGGCGGGTGGCTCAACATGGAAAACTTCATCACCGGGTACGCGGCTAACGAGTCGCTTATGCGGGCCTCCCTCAAACGGGTGCTCGGTCCTGAGCGCTACGAACTGTTCTTCGAGAGCCTGCTCACCAGCTTCTTCGGGGAGCCGGACGCGGCCTTCCTAGCCCAGACAGGCCTAAACTCGGTAAGGATCCCCGTCAACTACCGTCACCTCGAGGACGACGCGGATCCGTTCGTCGTCAAGAAGGACGGCTTTCGCCACCTGGACCGCGCCATTGCCGCCTGCGCCGACCATGGCATCGTGTCGGTGATCGACCTGCACGCTCTTCCGGGGTCACAGAACCACCACTGGCATTCGGACAACGCCACCCACCGGGCGCTGTTCTGGGAACACCGGCACTTCCAGGACCGTGCCGTCAACATCTGGGAAGCCATCGCCGACCACTACAAAGACAACGTCTGGGTGGCCGGGTACAATCTCCTCAACGAGCCGGCGGACGAGTCCCGGGCCGTCATCGGGCCCTTCTACCAGCGCCTGGTGGGAGCGGTCCGCGCTGTCGACCCCCATCACACCCTCTTCGTCGACGGCAATACGTACTCGACGGAGTTCGACGTCTTCCAAGAGGTGTGGGAAAACACGGTCTATACCTGCCATGACTATGTCCCCGCCGGCCTCGGGCGGGGCGGGCCCTACCCCGGGGTGACTGACGGGACCTATATTGACCGGGCCGCCGTCGAGCGGAAGTTCCTGAAGCGCTCGGAGTACGCCCGTCGCACCGGCACACCTCTGTACGTCGGGGAGTTCGGCCCGATCTATACTGGTGACGAGACCGTCGATGCCCAGCGTCGCCAGATATTGGCGGACCAGCTCGACATCTACCGCGAGCACGGCGCCGGTTGGGCAATATGGATGTACAAGGACCTCGGGCGCCAGGGTCTCGTCAGCGCGGCGCCCAGCTCGGCGTACCGGCGGCGGTTCGCCGACTTCATCGCCAAGAAGGACCGGCTGGGCGCAGACCAGTGGGGTAGCACGGGAGAGGGCCCCAAGGAAGTGACGCAACCGGTGCAGGACCTCATCGCCCGGGAGTTCCCGGGCTTCGACCCCTACCCGTTCGGCCGCTTCGACTGGGCCCGCACCTTGCTCCTCAACATCATTTTTGCCCAGCCGCTCGTCGACGAGTACGCCGACCTTTTCCGTGGTCTTGACGACAGCGAGCTCCTGGCCCTGGCGGGTTCCTTCGCTTTCGAAAACTGTACGGTCCGCCGGGCACTGTGCCTGCAGCTCTCGCAGGGGTAGGGCGGCCGACGCCGACCGGTTGCCCGGGCAGAGGCATAGGTGTAGGTTTTGTTGTTGGTATCTACAAAAGGAGGATTCCGTGGACGACCGCTTTGCACCTAAACGCGAGGACCACTTCAGCTTCGGGTTGTGGACGGTGGGATGGCAGGGCCGGGACCCCTTCGGGGATGCCACGCGCGCACCGCTCGACCCAGTGGTGTCCGTGCACCGGCTTTCGGAGCTGGGCGCCTGGGGCGTGACCTTCCACGACGACGACCTGATCCCTTTCGGTGCGGGCGACGCCGAGCGGGAGACCGTTATCAAGCGCTTCCGGGCCGCCCTTGACGAGACCGGCATGGTCGTTGAGATGATGACCACCAACCTGTTCACCCACCCGGTGTTCAAGGAGGGGGCCTTCACCGCCAACGACCGCAGCGTCCGCCGCTATGCCTTGCGCAAGACACTGCGCAACATCGACCTGGCAGCTGAACTTGGGGCGCAGACCTACGTCGCCTGGGGGGGCCGGGAGGGCGCCGAGTCGGACGCCGGCAAGGACGTGCGGGCCGCCCTCGACCGCATGAAGGAGGCCATCGACACTCTGTGCGCCTACGTGCTCGACCGCGGCTATCCCATGCGTTTTGCCATCGAGCCCAAGCCCAACGAGCCGCGCGGCGACATCCTGCTGCCGACTATCGGCCACGCCTTGGCCTTCATCAACGAGCTTGAGCACCCGGACATGGTGGGGCTCAATCCCGAGGTGGGCCATGAGACCATGGCCGGGTTGAACGTCGTTCACGGCTACGCCCAAGCCATGTGGTCGGGCAAGCTTTTCCACATCGACCTCAACGGCCAGCACGGGCTCAAGTACGACCAGGACCTGCGCTTTGGCGCGGCGGACGTAAAGAGCGCCTTTTTCCTGGTGGACCTGCTCGAGTCCGCGGGCTACGACGGCCCCAAGCACTTCGACTTCAAGCCACTGCGCGCCGAGGACGCCGAGGGGGTTTGGGTCTCAGCGGCCGCCTGCATGCGCACCTACCTCATATTGGAGGCCAAGGCCAAGGCGTGGCGGGCCGACCCCGAGGTACGCCAGGCTCTGGCCGATGCCGGCGTCCCCGACCTTTCCCGCCCGACGCTGGGCGCCGGCGAGACCCTGGCCGACTTCCTCGGCGACCGCAGCGCCTACGAGGACTTCGACGCCGAGGCGGCCGGCAACCGGGCCGTCAACATCGAACGTCTCGACCAGCTGGCCCTGGACCACATCTTCGGCGTGCGCTAGGCCGCCGGCCGTGGCCGGGGCGTCACACGCCGGCAGCCACGGCCGTCTTCGGGCTGACTAGGAAATCTGAGAAGGCCAGTTCGGCGGCACCGACAAGCACTGAACCGGCACCGAGCCCGGCGGCCACCACCGTCGCTTCGGTGCCGGCTTGCGGTAGCACTTGACGCCTGAGCTCCCTTGTGATCACGGGCTCGGCGACTAAGAAAAGGTTCCTGAGCGCGCCGCCGAACACCACGACATCGGGGTTGAAAATATTGATCAGGTTTGCCGCTCCCCGGCCGACCCACCGTCCCGTCTCCCGAACGGCTTGCATCGCCACCGGGTCCCCGGCGCGGGCATCGGAGATGACGCGGGCAACCGCTGCCGGTACGTCGGTCGCCCTACGCCCGGCTCGGCGCAGCACCGCGGCCGCCCCGATCTCGCTCTCCCAACAACCACGCCCGCCACAGCGACAGCGGTGCCCGTCGGGGTTGACCTTCATGTGGCCCACCTCACCGGCATACCCGGACCGGCCGGCGAGTAGAGACCCGTCAACCAGGATCCCTCCTCCCACGCCGGCGTCGCCTGAAATGTAGATGACGTGCTTGCAGCCGACCGCGGCGCCCCGGGAGGATTCGGCCAGAGCTCCGAGGTCAGCCTCGTTGGCCACCAGGACGTCCGATAACACGGGCAACCGCTTCGACACCAGGTGCCCGAGGGGGACATCGTGCCAGAGAAGGTTCGGTGCCAGGTGGACGAAGCCATCACTGCGGCGTACGATCCCGGGCACGGCGACAGCCGCCCCAACCAGCTGCGACCCCGCCGGCGCCCGGCTCATGAGCTCGCGGGCCAGACGACCGATAGTGCCGACGGCCGCGACCGGGGTAAGGCCCGCTTTCCAGTCACGGCGCTGGGACAGGGTTTCGTGGACCTGGCCGCCGAGGCCCACGCGGGCCACGGCCAGAGCATCGGGCCTGATCTCGACCGCCAACGCCCAGACGCGCTGGGCGGAGAGGCTGACGAGCAGGGACGGGCGCCCGGCGGCACCTTGCGGCTCCGGCGCGCTCTCCGATACCAGGCTGACCGAGGCCAGCTCACCGACAAGGGCACCGACGGTGCTCCGGTTGAGCCCTGTACGGGCGGCGAGCTGGGAGCGGGTGAGCGGCCCACTGAAGTGCAAGTGGCGCACGAGGGTCGCGAGGTTGTTACGCCGCAGGTCCTCGTGCACGGCCGGCCGCCGCCGCGGCCCCGGGCTCGACCACTGGTCCGTCGGGGAAGGTGCCAATGTGACCGGAACAATACTGGGAGAACGGGCTCTCACCAACACGAAAACCGGGTGACGGAGCTGTTTCCTATACGATCCTTCTATGACCGCTGTAGACGTCATCCATTCGGAGCTCCGCCCCGGGCGCCAGAAGCGGCAGGTGCTCGTGGACGGGGTCTACGACACGCTGGTGGCCTTCTTGATGTCGGGCACCCTTGCTCCGGGTGACCCTGTAGGCATCGACTCGCTCTCTCGCAGCCTGGAAGTGTCACCGACACCTATCCGCGAAGCTCTGGCCCGTATCGAAGCCACCGGCCTCGTAGTCCGTGAGCCGCTCCGTGGTTACCGGGTGGCCCCAAGTATGTCGCCCCAGGATTTCAAGCAGATCATGGAGGCGCGGCTGCTCATTGAGCCCTATAACGCGGCGGCGGCCTGCGCTCACCGCACCGACGAACTCCTGGGCGAGCTCTCCGGTGCGCTCCAGGAGCTGCGAGAAGCCCCGACCGGGCCGACCTATCGGGAATTCCGCGAGTTCCTGTGGGCCGATGCCTCTTTTCACCAGATAATCGCCCTTCACGCCGGTAATCACTTCCTGGCCGAGGCCCTCGCTCGCCTGGGGGCTCATCTGCACCGCTTCCGTCTTTTCGGTGATAGCGGCGTGACCGACGCCGCCATGACGATCGAGGAGCACGAGGCCGTGTTCCTCGCCATCGAGCAAGGCTCCGCCGACAAAGCTAGAAAAGCCATGAAACGCCACCTTCAGGGCGTGCTGGACCGGGCCGGCCGCGCGCAGCAGGCACCCTGACGGGCCTGCCCCTGAGCCTTCAGCACCCCTATCGAGCCGTGTAGCCGCCGTCCACCGGGATGTCGGCCCCGTTGATCATGGCGGCGGCATCACTGGCCAGGAACAGCGCGACTGCCGCTATTTCGCACGGGTAGGCAAACCGGCCCGACGGGATCAACTTCTTGAAGGCTTCGCCCTTCTCCCCCGCCCACACGTTGCGGCCCAAGTCGGTGAGCACGACAGTCGGCGAAATGGCGTTGACCGAGATCCCGCGGCCACCCCACTCGACGGCCAGCGCCCGCGTCAGCCCGATTAGCCCGGCCTTGGAGGCACAGTACGCCAGATGCCCTTCGAGCCCGACGCTGGCCGCCTGGGAAGCAATATTGATAACCCGGCCGGCCCCCGCCGAAAGCATGTGGCGGCCCACCTGCTGACAGACCAGGAAGGCGCCCCTCAGGTTTATACCGAGGGTCGCGTCCCAGGTTTCGACGCTCAAGTCCTCGGCCGGCTCGATCAGGGCGACGCCGGCGCAGTTCACCAGGACATCGATCCTCCCAAAGTGCCCTACGACGTCGTCTATCGCTCCCACCACCGAGCCCGCCTCGGACACGTCGCACAAGAAAGCCCGGCTCCCGGTACCGCTTGCCGCGGCAACCTCGGCCGCCGCCGCGGCCTGGATATCGAGCACGGCCACCCGGGCACCTTTGGCCCCGAACGTCAGCGAGATATCACGGCCGATGCCCGAGGCCCCCCCGGTCACCACCGCGACTTTCTTATCGAGCGTGAAGGACAAGTCGAGAGGGGCGAGGCTCTCGCTCGAGGCCTGGGTCATACCGCTGCGGCACTGCTGCCAAAGCGCTCGACGAGGGTGTCGAACGCGGCGTCGACCTTTTGGTCCACGACCTGGTGCTCGGGGTGAGAGTCGAACCAGTCGATTATCTCCCTGGCGCCCTCGGCATATGGGACCTCGGCCACCCAACCGGGCGCCAGCCGCTTGATCTTCGAGTTGTCGAAGATCACGGAGTGCGCCTTGTCGCCGAGCAAGGGCGGCCCCCATTCCGGCAGGACCGTGGCGATGGCTTCGGAGGCGACGTGGACCAGGTGCGGCTCGGCCCCAGCGGCCTCGGCGACGATCCGATGGATCTGGTCCCAGGTGAGCACCTCGTCCCCGGTGATGTGGAAGCTGTCCCCGATGGCCAGCGGATTGGCGAGCAGGTGCACGAAAGCGCGGGCAAAGTCGACGTGGTGGGTGAGGGCCCACAGTGAGGTACCGTCACCGTGCACCACGACGGGTTTGCCCCGGCGCATCCGGTCGACGACGGTCCATCTGCCGTCAAAAGGCAAGCCCGTGCGGTCATAGGTGTGCGAGGGCCGGACGATCGTCACCGGGAAACCGTGCTCGCGATGAGCGCGGACAAGGGCGTCTTCGCACGCGATCTTGCGACGCGAGTACTCCCAAAAGGGGTTGACGAGCGGCGTCGACTCGGTGATGGGCAGGCGGGCGACCGGCTTTTGGTAGGCGGAGGCCGAGCTGATGAAGACGAACTGATCGGTCCGGCCAGCAAATAGGTCGATGTCGGTCACAACCTGGTCTGGGTCGAAAATGGTGACGTCCACGACGGCGTCGAAGCGGCGGTCGCCGAGCGCGGTGCGGGCCGCTCCCAGGTCACGAACGTCCGCTGTCAGGCGCGTCACGTCGGCCGGGAGCGGCCGCAGTGAGCTCTGGTTGCGGTTCATGACGCTGACCTCGAAACCCCGCCGGGCTGCTTCGGCGACGCAGGCCGAGCTAATTTTCCCAGTGCCACCTACGAAAAGGACCGACCGCGGTGCCATTTCAATCTCCTCCTGCCCTAGCCGGGCCCAGGCTCATATAGGATATAGTATCAAGGCAGCTACCCGAGGGTTGTTCAAGCTTGGAGCGCGGTCGAAAGCCGGGCTGCCTCCTCGAGCGCTGAGATCAGGCTGCGCTCGTCCGCCGTACCCCGGCCGGCAATATCAAATGCCGTGCCGTGGTCGACGCTGGTCCGGACGATGGGTAACCCGAGGGTTATGTTGACCCCGCCCTCGAGGCCGAGGACCTTCACCGGTCCGTGCCCCTGGTCGTGGTACATGGCGACAACGCAGTCAAAGTCGCCACGACCCGCTCGGAAGAACACCGTGTCGGCAGGGAGCGGCCCTTTTACTTGTTGCCGCCAGGTCTTGAGAGCATCAACGGCGCGTACCAGAGATTGCGGCCCGCCGAAGGAACCGGCCTTTGTCACCAGGCCCAAGTGCCCCTCATCCGTTACGAGCAGCGGCATGGCCATCTCGACCTCCCCGATCACCCATCCGGTTTTCTCGCCCAGCGCTTCGAGCACGGCACGGGCCGTCTCGCCGCCGGTAGCTACTATTCCGGTACCCGCCAACCCGGCCCTCACCGTCTCACCGGCCGAGACGACAAGCCGAGCATGGTCCGCCACCTCTTCGCTTGACGCGTCCGAGGCGGGGGCGCGCACGACCACCGTCCCGCCTGCGGCGAGGTGCGCCTGCAGGACAGGCTTGCGCTCGAGGGCCCAGCTAGTCACGGGCCCGTCCGGCGCGACCTCGGTCACCATGGCCCCACATGAAGCCAGGGCCGCAACCTGTTGCCGGGCGATCTGCTCTCGGGTGGCGACCAGGACCAGCGCCGCTCCCGAGCCCCGGGCCCCTCCGACATGGTCCGAAGGGACCTCGGACAGCCGTGGTACCGCCGGCGGCCCCGCCGTGGTCCCGTTGCTCGCAGAGGCCAGGGCGTTGGCCACATGAGCCGCCAGCCCGGCGGACCCGGCCCAGATGACGGGCCGGGCTATTTCACTACCCGCTTCGACCAGGGCGGCCAGGTCCGCCTCCTCCTCGGCGTCGGCCAGCGCGATGGCGCCCGCCGGAAGTCGGGACAGCGACGCGGGAGCACGCCCGTCGCGCAGCTCGCTCAGGGGCAGGTGCACGTAGGTGCGCCCGGCCTCACCGACCAGCCTGTGGAACAGCGAGCGGGGGGTGCCCGGGCCCGGGACAGTGCAGATGGCCCTCCCGTACGACCCGGCCAAAAGCGGGGAGCGCCGGGCTGGCGATGGCCAAAGCCTCAGGCCAAGCGTCGAGGGCACCGGCGAGCTCGTCAGCCGGGTTGCCTCGGAGCTGGGAGTCGAGCTTTTTGAAAACGTCGGCATTTATGTCGCGGGCGCTCTTCACCGCGCTGAAGTCTTCAAGATAGGCGAGCTCCGGAAGGCAATAGCGGGTACGCAGGTCGACCCCCACCACGTCCGCACGTGCCGACAACGCGCCCATGGCGGCGCGGCTCGTCGTCACGGCGACCGAAAAGCCTTCCCGCCGGAACGCCAGCGCGGAATCAGCCGCTCCCGTGAGGTCGTCGGCCACGATAGCCATGCGCAAAGTCGTCACCGCCAGAGGCTCATATGGGGGCAGGACCGAGCTCGTCAAGGAGGCGCTGCATGGCGACGTACGCCTTGTTGCGGTAAGCAACGAGCTCCCGCACCCGCTCAGCAGGGACATCGAAAAACCCGGCGCCGCTCTTGGTACCGAGCTTGCCTGCCTCGACCAGCTCCCCCAGCACGTGGGGGGTGGCGAACCGTCCGGGGAACCCGGCCTGCAATGACTTGTAGCAAAAGGCGTAGACGTCGAGACCGGCCATATCGGCAACCGCAAACGGGCCAAAAAACGGCAACCGGAAGCCGAAGGTGGTGCGCACGATCGTGTCGATGTCCCGGGCTGAAGCCACACCTTCGTCAAGCAGCTCCGTGGCCTCTTGGAACAGGGCGTACTGGAGGCGGTTCAGTACAAAACCGGTCACGTCCCGCACCTGAGCACACTGCTTGCCACCGGCCTCAATGATCTGCTTCGCCGTCGCCAGGGACCGGGGCTCGGTCCCGGCGTGGGGTATCAGCTCGACGCCGGGGATGAAGGGCGCCGGATTGGAGAAATGGACACCAAGGAAGCGGCCCGGAGCCGTGACTGCTTCAGCCAACGTGCCGATGGGTATCGTCGACGTGTTCGTGCCGATGACGGCGTCGGGGCGGGCAGCGGCGCTGATCGAGGCCAGGGCCCGCTGCTTGACATCGACGATCTCGGGGACCGATTCTTCGATGAACTCGGCCTCTCCCACCGCGTCTTCGATCGACACCGCCGCTCGGAGGTTCCTGCTCAGGATCTCGGTCGAGCCGGGCGGGAAGAGCCCGTCGGCCACGAACTGGCTCGATTCCACCAACAAGCGCTCGTAGCTCTTGACCGCCACGTCTTCGGAAAGGTCGGCGAGCGCGACAGTGGCACCTGACAAGGCCAGCACCTGAGCGATGCCACCGCCCATATAACCCGCCCCCACGACCGCGTACCGGCTTGTCATTGCTCTTCCTCCTCGTTGACCCGCTCGTACCCGCTTACCGCCTCGACCTTTGCCGCCGAAGGTGACGTCGGGTCGAAGTGGTAGTCCAGCCACTGGTCGACAAGCTTCTTGGCGAGCTCGAGGCCGATGACCCGCTCTCCCATCGTCAGGACCTGAGCGTTATTACTGAGGACCGACCGCTCTACCGAATAGCTGTCGTGCGCCGTCACGGCGCGTACACCAGGGACCTTGTTGGCAGCTATGGCTACCCCCATCCCCGTCCCGCAGAACAGCAATGCGCGGTCGGCCTCGCCGGCGGCGACCTTGCGCGCCGCGGCTACGGCCACATGGGCGTACGCCGTGGCGTCGGCTCGTGTGCCCACCCCGACGTCGTCCACCGAGGCAACGCGGGGGTCACGTTGCAGCATGGCCTTCAACTCGTCCTTATAGCCCATGCCGGCATTGTCGCTGCCGACCACGATCCGCCATCCCTTCCCCACAGCTGTCTCCCTACTCCGCCCGACTGGGGCCGTTATCGTCGGCCCAGGCGTCGGCCTGGGCGGCCAGCGCCGTGACTATGAGAGCGAAGGACACCGCTCCTGGGTCCGGCGAACCGACACTTCTTTCAGCCAGGGGACGGGCGCGCCCTTTACGCGGCCGAAGGGCGGCCGTAGCAGCGGCGGCGTTCGTGGCCGCCTCAGCCGAGGTGCGCAATGCGGCTGGCACTTCGTTCCCCTGAGCTATCTCCAGGCTCAGGACTTCGACAAAGGGGTTGAGGGCGTCGACGACCGTCTTGTCCCCCAGCTCGGCCTGGCCGAGGCCCACGATGGCATCGCGCGCCGCTGTCACCGCCCTCACCAGGTCCGCCGCGCCATAGGAGCCACGGCTGCGCAAGCTCGACGCGAGTGCCATCAGCGCTGCGCTCCAGAGCGCTCCTGAAGTACCGCCGGCGCGCTCCGACCACTCCTCCCCGGCCGCCATCAGGACCTCGCGCACGCCGGCGCCCCGGAGTACAGCCGCGGCGGCGGCCTCGGCGGCGCCGTCTGCCCCCCGGCACATACCGGCCCCGTGGTCACCGTCACCGGCCACGGCGTCGAGGTCTCCCAGTTCGCCCTCGTGCTGGTGGACCACCCGGGCAGCAGCTCCCAGAGCCAGCGCAGCCAGCCGGGCCAGTCGCTGCGATGCCGTAGACGCCGGCTCGTAGGTGATGGCGGCAACGTCCGTGGCCGCCACCTGGCGGCGCTCAAAGGGAGGGCGATGTGGTTTGCGGAAGGCGGGCGCGTCAGCCGGCGCCGACCATAGCGCCTCGAGCTCCTCGTCGGTCCAAAACAAGCTGAGCGAGAGGCCCGCCATGTCCAAGCTCGTAACCAGCTCACCGCACTCGGCATCGGCGACTTCGACGCCGGCCGCCGCCAGGTGCGCCGCCACGTGGCCGAACAGCACGAACAGCTCCTCGTACTTGATGGTGCCCAGACCGTTCAACAGCACCACAGCCCGCTCGACCGACCCCTCGGGCCTCTCCTCGAGCAGCCGGGCGACCAGCATCTGCGCCAGGTCATGGGCCGACGGCAAGGGCACGTCGCTGATCCCGGGTTCGCCGTGGATACCGAGCCCGATGGACATTTGCCCGGGTGGGACGCTGAACAGCGGTCCGGGCGCACCGGGAAGGGTACAGCCATTGAAGGCCACGCCGAGCGTGCGCGTCCGGGCATTGGCCTTGCGGGCGAGCCTTTCCACCTCGTCCAGGCCGAGCCCGGCGTCCGCCGCTGACCCGGCGACCTTAAAAACTGTGAGGTCCCCGGCGATGCCGCGCCGGTCGGCCATCCGCTCGACCGGCGCACTGGCAATGTCGTCAGTGACGACGACGGTGCGGGCGTCGGTACCCTCAGACCGCAGGCGCTGCTCTGCTTGCCCGAACTGCATCCGGTCACCGGCGTAGTTGCCATAGCTGAACAGCACGCCTCCGCCGCTGTCGACCGCCCGCGCCACCCGGTAGGCCTGCCCGGCGGAGGGCGAGGCGAAGATCTTGCCGCATACCGCCCCCATGGCCAGGCCGGGGCCGACCAGGCCGGCGAAGGCGGGGTAGTGGCCCGACCCTCCGCCGATCACCACGGCGACCTGGCCAGGCCTACTGGCTGCCGCCCGGACAACGCCCCCGTCGGCTCGAAGCACGTAACCGGGATAAGCCGCCGTGAAGCCGGCCAGGGCGTCGTCGGCAAAAGCTCCAGGATCGTCGAAGACCCGGGTCATGGCCGGCTCTCCCGGCTGACGGCCCCGGGTGGTCGGGGCCCGACTTGAACGACGCGGCTCTCCCCGAGGTGGTAACCGTCCGACCGGGGAAGGATCCTGTCACGGAGGTATTGCTGGTTGGAAGCGCTCACGCTCAAGCCGTCACCTCCATAGTGCTCAGTGCAGATGACCCCTTGGTAGCCCACAGAGATGGCGTACCGGAAGGCTTCTCTGTAGTTGATCACACCGGACTCCAATGGCGCCGGGAAGGCGGCAAACCAACCACGGGCGACGTCCTCGTCGCGAAAATAGTTCTTGACGTGCCAATAATTGGCATAAGGCAGCGTCTCGCGCACGAGCACCCGCCAGTCCTCCACGGGCCGGTGCAGGCGGACCAGGTTGCCGATGTCGGGGTTCAGCCCGACGTTTTCGAGCCCGATGTCCTCGACCAGGCGTACCGCCGAGCTCGCCGTGCCGAGGTAGGTGTCCTCGTACATCTCCAGGGACACGAGCACGCCCACCTCGGCGCCATGACGACCTAGGTCCCGGAAGCGGGACACGGCGGCCGCCCAAACCTCGGCGTCGCCCACCGGGTCCTTATGGCCTTCGACGGTCCAGAACCACAGCTGCCGGCGCTGCGCGGGGGTCAGGTCCTGGTGCAGCCCGAAGGAGACCACCCCCACTCCCAACCGGGCCGCGGCGTCCACAGTGCGATGGCTATAAGCAAGGTTGGCGTCCGCGTTGGCGGCGTCGATCACGCTCCGCCTGATCGCCGAGATCGCCGCCGGCTCGACCCCGGCCTCGGACGCCGCGGCTCGAAGGTCGTCCAGCCTCGCCTCGGACAGGTCGCCGGGACGGACCCAACTGTCGGTGAGGTCGACGTGCGCGAAACCGGCATCGGCGACCTCAGCGAATGTGGCCACCCATTCTTCCGGCCCAGCTTCCTGTACGACGGTCCCGTCCGCCTTGATGGCAGGGAACGGGAGGAGGGCAGCGGCAATAGGCCAATCTGCGGCAGTGAGAGGAATGGGGTGCCTACCTTTCTTGTCCGGGCCAGCTTGGATCTTGTCTGGGCCGGCTCGCTAGAGGATCTCGACCGTGGGTTGGGAAACCCGATCGAAGCCGACCTCACGCTTGGGGCCGCTGAGCGAAAAGACGAGGGTCTCTTTGATCTCGGCGCTCGAGGTACCGACGAGGAGGCGGACCTCGCCGGGTTCGACCTGACGCTGCCCGGCGCGCCCGGTATAGGAGGTGAGGTCGGCATGCATTTTCAAGACGACTGTGCGGGTGGTGCCGGCCGCCAGCACGACGCGGGCGCTCCCGATCAGCTGCCGGGTCGGCCGGGCCACCTCCGCTACGGGATCCTGGAGGTAGACCTGGACGACCTCGGTCGTTGACCTCCCGTTGTCGTTGTAAAGGGCGACGGCGACCTCACATATGCCGTCGACGGGCCAGGAGGCCGAAGAACGTCTCTCGACGCCCAGCCAGGTGACCGGCGCATAAGACAGGCCATGACCGAACGCGAAAAGTGGTGTGGGGTCGACCGAGCTCACCTTGCTGACCTGAGTCAGCGCCGGCCCCAGGTACGTCCCAGGTTGACCGCCCCCGGGCCCCGGGAAGCTCACGGGAAGACGACCGGACGGGTTGACCTTACCGCTCAGGACATCGGCTATGGCCGTGGCCCCCTCCTCACCGGGAAAGAAGCCGCATACGGCCGCGGCCAATCGGCCGGCGAAGGGGCATAGGTCGTACGGCCGCCCGACCAGCAGGACGAGGACAACGGGCGTGCCTGTGGCCAATAACGCTTCCAGGAGCTCTCCCTGTCTTCCCGGGAGCCTGAGGTCGACAGCATCGCACCCTTCGCCCGAGGTACCGCCGCCGAACAGGCTGGCATGGTCACCGAGCACGGCGATACAGACGTCCGATTTGGCCGCCACGCGAGCGGCTTCGGCGATCTCTTCGTCGCTGCCTTCGGTCACCGAACAGCCCTGCGCAAAAGAAAGGTCATAGCCGGCCGGGCCCTGAGCGAGGACCTCCCGCAGGGTCGGGACGGCCACGCCCATAGGGACGTCGGGAAAGTGCCGGCCGGCGTGCATGGGGAACGAGTAGTCACCGAGCATTGCCCCAGCGACATCCGCCCGTGGACCGACCAGAGCCACCCGGGCGCCGGGCTTGAGGGGCAGTACCCCGGCGTTGGACATGAGCACGAGCGATCGCTGGGCGATCTCCCGGGCGAGCTCTCGCGATGCCGCGTCGTCCAGCGCCCTGTCGCCTTCGCCCTCGCGGAGAAGCGGAGGCTCCGCAGACCAGTCGGGATCGAGCAGGCCCAGCTCGCACTTCTGGCTCAGGACGCGCTCGAGGGCACGGTCGACCAGGACGGTGCCGATCTGGCCGGAAGCGACGGCGTCTAGCAACGGTTGCCCGTAACAGTCGACCATCGGGAGCTCGACGTCGATCCCTGCGGTCAGGGCGAGCTGGGCGGCCTCAGACGGGCTGCCGGCGACGCCGTGAAGCTTCTGGAGGAAAGCCACCGCGAAATAGTCCGAGACCACGGTCCCCTCGAAGCCGTACTTGCCGCGCAGCAGCTCGGTGACCAACGCCCCGTCGGACGCTACCGGCACCCCGTCCAGGTCGGTGTAGGAGTTCATGACCGACCGGGCGCCCGAACGCAGCGCCATCTCGAAGGGGGGCAGGAACACGTCCGCCAGCTCGCGCGCACCGATCGAGACAGGGGCCAGGTTGCGGCCCGAGCGCGACGCCGAGTAACCGACGAAGTGCTTCAGAGTGGCGACCACGCCGGCCGACTCGACACCTCGGACGTACGCACTGCCAATGGTCCCGACCAGATAGGGATCCTCGCCGATGGTCTCCTCTGTGCGGCCCCAGCGCAGATCCCGGACCACGTCGAGCACGGGGGCCAGGCCCTGATGGACACCCAGACGCCTCATCAACTGGCCGATATGCGCACCTAACCGTTCGATCAGTTCGGGGTCGAAGGTCGCGCCCCAGCACAGCGGGGACGGGTACACGGGCGCCTTCCACACCGACACGCCGGTAAGGCACTCCTCGTGCACGAGCGCAGGTATGGCGAAGCGGCCCGCGGCCATAATCTCGCCCTGTGCCCGGGCCAGGGCCTGGGCGCCGACCACCGGCTCGACCGGCGCCGTGCCATACGGCCGCGTCAGTTGCCCGACCCCGCGGGCCAGTACTTCCTTCCACTCGCTGCCGCCCGTCCCCATGTCGCTCTGGTATGGCGCCACCTCACCGGTCTGCTCATCGACGCCCAACCAGAGCCCGTAGAGCTGGCCCGTCTTCTCCTCGATGGTCATCTTCGACATGAGGTCCTTGACCCGCTCGGCCACGGAGGCGCCCGGGTCACGCCAGAGCTCCTGGTCCACGTCGGTCCCCATGGCGTTGCTCCGTTCTCTTGTCACGCCAGCACGAGCCCGTGTCACTCCAGGACGAGCACAGCGCCGGCTGTAGGATGTAGGATCTAACACTATGACGGCGGAGCCCTATGGTCAAAGAGCGGCAGTGCCGAGGACCGCCATAGGCTAGAGGGAATGGCTTCGCCACTTCCGGACCGCACCCGATATGCCATCGTCGGCACCGGGAGCCGGGCCACGATGTACATCGACGCGATTTGTGGGCAATACGCCGACCACTGCGACCTCGTCGCTCTGTGCGACACGAGCTCGGTCCGCATGGCCTACCACAACAAGCGTCTGGCTTCTCTCTACAAGCGTGACGAGGTGCCCGCTTTCCCGGCCCATGACTTCACGGTCATGCTCGGTCAGCGCCGCCCGGACGTCGTGATCGTTACGACCGTGGACGCGTTCCACCACCTTTACATCATCAGCGCCATGCAGAACGGCTGTGATGTGGTTACGGAAAAGCCGATGACCATCGACGCCGAGAAGGTAGGGGCGGTCCTGTCGGCTGTGGAGCAGACAGGACGCCGCCTGACGGTGACGTTCAACTATCGCTACGCGCCGGGCTTCACCCGGCTCCGACAGGTCATCGCCGAAGGAGCGATCGGGGCACCTCGTCTGGTGGACTTCTCCTGGATGCTGGACACGAGCCACGGCGCCGATTACTTCCGGCGTTGGCACCGTGAGAAACCCATGTCCGGCGGTCTGCTCGTCCACAAGGCCAGTCATCACTTCGACCTGGTCAACTGGTGGACCGGGTCCTGGCCGGAGACGGTGTACGCCCTGGGCTCGCTCGCCTTTTACGGGAGCAGGGCGGCAAAGGCCCGAGGCGAGGACTACTCGTACAGCAGGTACACGGGCAACACCACCGACGACCCCTTCGCCCTCGACCTCGGCCGCAGCGAGATGCTCCAAGGCCTTTACCGGGACGCGGAGGCAGAGACGGGTTACGTGAGGGACCGCAATGTCTTCGGCAAAGACATCTCCATCGAGGACACGATGGTGGTGAGCGCCCGCTACCGCAGCGGGGTGTTGCTGAGCTACTCCCTAGTCGCGTACTCCCCCTGGGAGGGCCTCAGAGTGGCCATCACGGGGGACAAAGGCCGGGTCGAGCTGTACGAGCGCCACGGCGCGCACGTGATCGAGCAGACCCCCACGGGCGAGGAGGGACCGGGAGCCGCCGGGGCCGGCCCGTTGCGCCAAATCCTCCTGTTCCCCATGTTCCAAGGCCCGCTGGAGGTCGAGATCCCGGAGGGCAGAGGCTCACACGGCGGGGACGGGTACATGCTGGAACAGTTGCTCGGCAGCAACCCACCGCCCGACCGCTGGGGATGGAGGGCCTCCCATCTCGATGGTGCAGCGTCGGTCCTGCTCGGTGCGGCAGCCAACCGGTCGATAGCCACCGGCCGGCCCGTCACCATTGAAGAGCTCGGCGTCACCTTGCCGCCAAGACCGTAAGGAACTAACCATGAGGGACAGCTCCGGAGGGAGCTCAGGGCCGGCCGAAGGGCGACCCGTGGATGCGTTGGTCCCCCGCCCGGCCCAAGGGAGGCGGTACACGCACCACCGGCGCGTCCGGGTCAGCGACGCCGGTCCGGAGGGTGCCTTGCGCCTCGACAGCTTGGCCCGGTACCTGCAGGATGTGGCCACCGACGACTGGGCCGACGCCGGCCTGAGCCCCGATGAGATCTGGGTCGTACGCCGCACGACGGTACAAGTGGCCGGCGGTGGGCGGTGGCCGGCATTGGGGGAAGACGTCGACCTGACTACGTGGTGCGGGGGTACGGGCCCGGCCTGGGCCGAACGGCGCACCGACCTCGAAGCCAACGGCGTGCCCATCATCGAAACCGTCGCCTTGTGGGTACCTCTCGACACCGCGGGACGCCCGCTGCGGCTCGGGCCGGAGTTCCACGATGTTTACGGCGAAGCGGCGGGCGGTCGGCGGGCGTCGGGCCGGGTACCGGTCGCCCCAAGCTTGACCGGGATGGCAGGGGTGACAGGGCGGCCTTGGCCTATTCGGCGGGCCGACCTCGACATCGTCGGCCACGTCAACAATGCCGCCGTCTGGGCGGCCGTGACCGAGGTCGCCGGAGGCCCGGTCGCGTCAGCCGCTCTTACCCACCACGGGCCGCTGGAGAACGGCCACACCGTTACCCTGCTCACAGGCCCGGGCCGGATGTGCCTGATGACGGACGACGAGGTCCGGGCCTCGGCGGAATGGTCGCTGCTGTGACGGCGACGGGCGCCGGGCCACGGGCGCAACAGGCGCCCTTCCCAGGCTCCCCCCAGACACCTCCAAGCTGTTCCTAAGGCCTCCCCCCGTACCATCGGTGAGCATTGCCCCGTAAGGGACGGGGGCTCGAGAGGAGAACCGAATGGCGGGACGAAGGCACAGGGCACGGCGCTGGGTAGTGGCGGGGGTCGCCGTAGTGGTCGTCGTGGCCGTGGGCGGTCCGTTCGTCTTCATCCATTTCATCGAAGGCCCTGCTCCGGCGAAACTGAGCCTGCCAAAAAACGGGGGCGGCACTCGGTCCGCCACAGCCGCCGGCGCGGGCTGGGCGTCGGTGGCCGGTACCTGGAAGGTCGGGCCGGGGTCCACCGTCGGCTACCGCGTCCAGGAGGTACTGATGGGCCAGCAGGCGACGGCAGTTGGACGGACGGCCAAGGTTTGGGGGTCGCTCACGATCTCGGGCACGTCGGTCACCAACGGCTCGTTCACCACTGACATGGCGACGGTTGTGAGCGACCAGAGCCAACGCAATGCCCAGTTCGACGGGCGGATCATGGACGTGAGCACTTACCCGACGGCCACTTTCCGGCTCACCAGCCCCCTGAGCCTGGCGGCCCTCCCCCTTGACGGAAAAACCGAGAGCTACCCGGCCCGGGGCAACCTCACCATGCACGGCGTCACCCGGCCGGTGAGCTTCAGCGTCTCGGCCGAACGCTCCGGCGCCGAGGTCTATGTACTGGCCGATATCCACATTGTCTTCGCCAACTGGGACATTTCCAACCCGAGCGTGGGGGGCTTCGTTACCACCCAGAGCTCCGGGACGCTGGAGGTACTGCTCGACCTCACGAGAGGGACCGGGAACCCTGTTACGGCAACCGCTCCTAGCCAGTCCGGGCCAGGTGGCCCGGGTGGCGGTGGGCCCATCACCGTCCCCCGGACCACGGTCCCGCCACTAACCGTCCCGGCGGGCTGAAAACCCCACGCGCATAGGACAGCCGACGGTCGGCTGGTCCGAGGAAATCTCGGTCGACCTGGACATGGTCTCGGCCGTATGCCCCGATTGCAACATCTTGCTGGTGGAGGCCAACTCGCCCACCTTTTCCAATCTGGGGGCGGCCGAGCTCACGGCGGCGGCGGCCGGCCCGGTGTCCATCGGGAACAGCTACGGCGGCGCAGAGTCGAGCTCTGAGGCCAGTTACGACAGCTATTACGGCGCCGGCAACGAGAAGACCATGCCGTCACCGCCGCCACCGGTGACGACGCCTATGGCGCGGAGTACCCGGCTGCCTCGCCCGACGTCATCGCCGTGGGGGGGACGACCCTCTCCCCCGTGAGCCCGCCCCCACAGAGCGGCCGGGCCTGGACCGAGACCGCCTGGTCCGACGCCGGCAGCGGCTGTTCGAGCTACGAACCTCAGCCCACCTGGCAGGCCGGAGTGGTGCCCTCAGGCTGCACCAAGCGGGCCGTGGCCGACGTCTCCGCCGTCGCCAACCCCAGTACGGGGGTGGCTGTTTACGACAGCCATGGGCTCGGCGGGGGGACGGTGTTCGGAGGAACGAGCGTGGCCACCCAGATCATTTCCGCCACCTACGCCCGGGGGACGGCGCCGGTCAGTGCCGGGGCGGGGCAGCTCTACGCCGCGGCTTCAAGCTCCTACGCCGCGGATTTCTACGACGTGACCTCGGGCAGCAACGGGAGTTTCGGCGTTACTGATCTGTGCACCGCCGGGCCTGGTTGGGACGGACCAACCGGGTTGGGCACCCCCGACGGCGCCGCGGCTTTCTGAGCCTCTCCCAGAGGTCGGCCCATCCGCTCGGTGCCGGTCGCTCGAACGTAGGGTCGGCTCATGCATTTCGGTGTGGTGGTCCTTCCGGAGCTTCCCTGGGCACAGGTTGGGGAGCGGTGGCGAAAAGCCGAGGAGCTCGGTCTCGAGCATGGGTGGACCTATGACCACCTGGCCTGGCGCTCATTTCGCGACCAGGCCTGGTACTCGGCCATCCCGACGCTCACGGCCGCCGCGCTGGTGACACATCGGCTGCGCCTCGGCACCCTGGTCCTATCGCCCAACTTCCGTCATCCCCTACCCCTAGCCAAAGAGCTCATCACTCTGGACGACATATCCGGAGGCCGACTGATCGCAGGCATTGGCGCCGGTGGCCAGGGATGGGACGCCACGGCGCTCGGCCAACCCGAGTGGTCCCGGCAGGAGCGAGGCGAGCGCTTTGTCGAGTTCGTGACACTGACGGACCTTCTACTGCGCCATAAGGAGCTCACGTGGAGCGGCCGCTATTACTCCGTGAGCGAAGCCCGCACCTACCCTGGGTGCGTACAACAGCCCCGGGCCCCGCTGGCCATCGCCGCCACCGGGCCGACGGGCATGCGCCTAGCCGCCGAGCACGGCGACTTCTGGGTCACCACCGGCCTCACAACCACCGGCAGGCTCGGCCCCGTCGAGGGCGCCGCCGTGGTCGCCGCCCAGGTACGCCGGCTTGAGGATGCATGTCACCAGGTCGGGCGGGACGCCTCGACGCTGCGCAAGCTCGTACTAACCGGCTTCGCTCTCGACCCGGGCCTGTCCTCGGGCCGAGCTTTTCACGAGACTGTGAGGCGTTACGAAGATGTTGGGGTCACCGACTTCGTCGTCCACTGGCCACGGAGGTCAGAACCTTTTGCCGCCGAGATGGCGCTCTTCGAAGAAATCTTCTCCAGCTGAAAGGCCGGCCCGGCTCGGGGCACGGGCCGGCCTTGCCATCAAACTCGTTGGCTGTCCAGGTTGACGTCGCCACAAAGGTGCACGGCGACGCCCAGCTGTGCGAAAGTGGCAGCCTTGGCGACAAGGGCCCGGTCGGCTTGTTCGGCGTCGGGGGCATAGACCACCTGGACATGGTTGGCCTTGTGACGGCCCATGAACTGGTCCCGGCTGACGCCGTAGAGCACGGCATGCATCATGGGCCATTCGTAATTGGTCGCCCGCCACCGGCGCTCGGTCTCCTCTTCGGGCAGTTCGACCGCCCGCCCGCGTCCGATGTCGTAGTGGAGTACTCCGTCCAGCACGTACAGGCGGGACCACACGATCTCACCCGGCCGGGAGACGCCACGTAACGTGCCTCCACCCAACGGGAAGTAGATCGGGGACTGCCGCATGCTGGTGGCGCCGGCGTACCCGCCCGCGAGGTGCGACGCGGGCACCGAGCCCGAAATCTCGAACACCCACACGAACTGCCCGTTGAAATCATCGCCCCAACGGACGTCGTGCAAAGTGGTGGAAGGGTCGAGCCCCATCGCCGTCCAGACCCGGTTGGTGATAAGGGCGTCAACGGCTACTCCCTCGTCCACTTCGTTGAAGTTGGGCAACGCTTGGCCCTCCCACAGGGCCCTGGAGCCGTCACGGCTGAGGACCGGCGGCCGGTCGGGGTTATTGAGCAGCCCTTCGGGGATGTCCGAGGCCGCCACGAGGTCCTTCAAGCCCTGCTGGTACTGGATACCGACAGCGTCCAGGCCGTAATCGTCGCTTATCCTCAGAGCGGCGATGTACATGGCGAACTGCTGGCGCAATTGCTCGTCCGTCAGTTCGGTGGCTTCGTCCTTCCCGGTGCAAAACGTCATCCCGCGATCGCTCAACCAGCGCCGCACGCCCGCCGTCTCTTCTTCCCCGACGGTCAACATTTCGGCGTAGAGCGCGCTTTGCGAAAGTCGCTCCTTGTAGATCCCTAGCTCGTTGAGGAGCTCATCGTCGATTATGGCGTTGTACATGCCCATACAGCCCTCGTCGAAGATGCCCATGATGGCTTTGTCGGTACGGAGCTTCTCGGCCACGGCGGCACCGAGGCGGAACTCGGGGCTGGAGGCGGGCAAGGCAGGCAGGGCCCGCACATGAGATTCGTCATGGACGATCCTTCCCGTCTCGACCCATTGCTTTATCCCGTCGCAGAACCACTTGTCCTTGAAGTCGGTGCTCCAGATCGTCGAGTACTGTCGGCCCATTTTGGCCATGCTCGCGTTCAGGCCGAGCATGCCGACCAAGCCCGGCCAGGTGCCGTCGAAATTGGCGGCGGTGAGGACCGGCCCTCGGTGGGAGCGGAGGCCGGCCAAGACGTGGTGGCTGTACTGCCAGACCGTTTCGGCGACCACCAGAGGGGCATCAGGTGGGATCTGGGCGAAAACAGACAACCCCATCTTCTGGCTGTCAATGAACCCGTGCCCTTTGACCGGGTCGAAACTGTGGGCCCGGTGGGTGGCCCACCCGAGGTCGGCCAGAGCAGATATAAGGGCCTTCTCGAGCTTCTGCTGTGTCGCCCAACCGGATGCGTTAGGCGACTGGCGCAGGTCGCCACTGGCGACCAACCAAACCGTCTTGGGCTCGAGAGCTGGCCGCTCGGATATCGTCGGCAACTTGTAGTTCGGCATGAAAGACCCCTTATTCTGCTGTTCGTGCGGTCAATAACGACTGATGGACATCCCTGCAATGCTACAGCTCAGAGCGAACGCAAACACCACCAAGATCACGGTCGCCGACCCGCGAACGATGTCGCCACCAGCGAACACCCCGCGGATTGGCCCGGTTCCCGACGGCCACGATCACCTCGTCACAGCCGATGACGTGCTCGGATCCCTCGATCGGGACCGGACGGCAGCGTCCCGGCGCATCCGGTTCACCGAGCTGCATCCTCACGCAGCGCAGCCCCTGACCCGTCGGTCGCCCTTAACAGCCACAGGTGCCACCAGTGGCAGCACGTCCCGATCGGACAACCGGGTGACGAGCACTCCGACCGGGCCCCGGCCCGGTGCCGCCCGCAGCCCGAAGACGCCGATGACGGCGCCGGGCACCAGGCCCGGGCCCGAGAGGCCCGACAGGTCGATGAAGAGCACCCCGTCGGGGCGGCGGTCGGCGACGTGCCGCTCGGTCTAGTCGTCCAAACGGCCCGTTGTGGGATAGCCGCTGAACGGGCAAGGACATGGGGTGCAGCGCGGACGGTCGAGTTCGACATAGCGACGGAGGAAGCCCGCCCGAGAATGGCCGTTCTGCGCAAACTAAGGACGCTGGTTCGTGGAATTGGGTGAATACCGGCTCGATGCTGCTCAGGGCCTGTGCGGGCCCACACGAAACGTGAGTGCATAATGGCTTTGCCTCTGCCCCTGCGAACTCCTGGCGGGAGCTGGTGAGTTCTTCACCGGTGGCCACGAAGCGAGCCGGTCAAGTCGGCACTTGTTGGCGTTGCCGAGAGGCGACGCGGGCAGTCAGCGGGGACAGATCCTCATTGCTTGGTAGTGAGTTGCGAGTACGCAGTGGACGCTAGCGGACAGCGAGGTAATAATTTAGACGTGTACGGGCAATAATGGACGTGGGCCCCGCAGAGGCGTTATCACATCGGCGGAGTGGTCAGACCGCTGGCTGGCTCAACGGCGTTGCTGCGCCGTCGGGCCCGTGAGCTTTACCAGGGACTGCTGAGAACCCACGTCCTGTCCGCGTGGTACGGTCTCAGGCGAGGTGAGTGCCTCACCCTCCGGCGCTCCGGCTTCGACCCACTCCCCGAGACGCTCAGAGTTGAACGCTCGGTGAACCAGCTCATCGATGGGGCACTCGTCGTCGGGCCACCGAAGACCGAGGCCGGCCGACACAGCGCCGCCATCCCGCCCCACATAATCCCAGACCTGATGGACCACTTGGACCGCTTCGTCGAACGGTGAGCCTGGCTCCGTTGTTCACAGGCGTGAATGGCGGTCCGTTGCGCCCGCACGTGCTTCAGAAAGCGTGGTCCCAAGCCAAGACGACAGTCGACGAAAGGTGCTCGAAAGCGCCCCTGACCTGCGGAAACCCTGAGAGCGAGCGACGGGAATCGAACCCGCGTTCTCAGCTTGGGAAGCTGATGTACTGCCTCTGTACGACGCTCGCGCGACCTGCCGATCGGCCCATCATGCTAGCCCCAACTCTGTCCGGCGGGGACCGATGCCGAGGCGCCCCCAGTCTCGATGGGTGGCAGGCCGCCTGCCGCCCACTCAACGTGGTAGGACGACAGCGTAAAAGGGTTGTTTAGATCCCAAACTGGGCCTATAAGACGCAAGCAAAGCGAACCACCGCAAAAGTCTGTATGCACACTTGGCAAAGGCTTGGTAAACGTGTACTCTCATTCCCGGAGCGGGAACCCGCCGCCTGCTCCGTAGAGCGGATCTGAGATCCGCCGCTCGGTCTGCTCCGCCGATGGCGCCCTCCGGGGCGCCATTGGTGTCTTCAGGCGCAGGTAGACGCTGGTAGTCGCTCCGGGGCGGGAGACGTCGAAAGACTTTGGCGGCCGCATTACCGGGCTAGTGAGAAGTTTGTAGTTCGATGGCGACCTCAATTTGTCGGCGCCAAATGGAAGCCGGGCCCTAACACGGTCGGTGCTTATCGCGCCTCGCCCGGGACCGCCCGAGTTGCTCGCCAATGAGGTGTTTTGTAGCCTCCCGCTGCGGCCAGGGTAAAATCACTTTCTGTGCCGGAGCGGTGGCGTCAGCCCTTCGCCTCCACTGAAGCCGTGCGCTTGCGCATGAGCGCCCAACGGCGCGAGGGCACGGGGCCGGAAATGGCCTTGCGGCGGGCGTTGCACGCCCTCGGTCTCCGCTACCGCCTTCACCGGGCGCCAGTGCCTTCGCTCCGGCGCCGGGCCGACGTCGTCTTCAGCCGCGAACGGGTCGCCATTTTCGTAGATGGGTGCTTCTGGCACGGTTGTCCCGAGCATGGTCGGCGCCGCCACGATGTCAACGGTTGGTACTGGCCGGACAAGATCGCCCGCAACCGTCGCCGGGACGAGGACACCGACCGGCAGCTGACGTGTTCGGGATGGTTGCCCCTGCGGTTTTGGGAGCACGATTTGACCGCCGGCGGCGCGCCGGACGTCGCCCGGCGGGTCAAGGGCGTGCTGGAGGAGCGCCGGCTCCCGTCAGGCCCCGCATAGCAGCAAGGCCGGCCTCCCGCCGAGGCCGGCCTTGCGGGCCATAAAATTCTGAACGGTCCTTAGGCCGGGGGGCCGCTGGCGAGGGTCACCGTTGTCGTATGTGACTGACCTGTCTGGTCCTCCCAGCCCAACTGGACCTTCTGGCCAGGGTGGTAGGGCACGAGCAGCTTGGTCAGCTGCGCCGCGGACGTTACCGTCTGCCCATCCAACGAGAGGATCGTGTCCCCAGAGCCGAGACCTGCGACCTGCGCCGGGCCGCCACTTACGACATTACCGATCTCGATACCGGTGGCAGCAGCGTTACCACCGCCGGTGTACTGGCCGGAGAACGGGCTGCTCTCTGTCGAGTCGATCAGGACCCCGAGGAAGGCCGTCGAGCCGATGTGGACGGTTGCACTGGCGTCGCCCGCCTCGATGTCCTTGGCGACGACGGCGGCCGTCGTGATGGGGATGGCGAAGCCGGCGTTCCCCTGGGACGAGAAGGCGAAGCCCGAAGACGCCGCCGTGTCCATGCCGATGACCTGGCCGGCCGCGTTGACCAGAGGCCCGCCCGAGTCACCAGCCTCAACATTGGAGTTCACTTCGATTAGGCCCGAGAGCTGCTCGCTGGAGCCGGTCAGTTCGTCCGACGCGGTTATCGACTGGCCGAGAGCGGTGATCGACCCGCCGGCGTCGGTCGGCATGCCTCCCGTGCCACCGGCATTGCCGATGGCTACCACAGCCTCCCCCACGGAGGTCGTGGAGGTCGCCAGTTGCACCGTTTTCAGGCCCGAAGCGTCCTGGAGCTGCAAGACGGCGATGTCGTGGCCTACGTCGTAGCCCACCACGGTGGCCCCGTAGGTCTTGCCGTTGCCGATGTCGGTCACACTTATCTTTGTGGCGCCGTCGACGACATGGTTGTTGGTGAGGATCTCGCCACTAGAGGTCAGGACGATCCCCGTCCCTGCGCCTTCGGCGTCCTGGTAGTTGAGGGTGGTGTTGACGTCGACAAGGGCCGGGGCCACCTTGGCGGCGATGGTGGAAGCATCCGAGGGTGAGCCGGCAGCCGCAGTGTTGCCTGAGCTGGTACCGCTCGAGCCAGTGCCTCCTGAGCCGTTGCCAAAAACAAACGGCGAGCCCCCACTTCCCGAGCTCCCGCTCCCCGGGTCGGTACCCTCGCCTCCGGTGGTGGGTGTAGTGGTCTGCGGAGCTGCTACGTTGGCCGAGCTGTTCGAGGGCCAAACGGCGTGACTGACCCCGGCACCGCCAACGGCGGCTGCCGCGACCACCAGCACTGCGGCTGCAGAACGCCAGGCCCGCCCACGGCGCGACGGGCCGCTAAGCCGTGGCACCGCCGGCTCGCCCGAGGGGCCCGGGCCGTAAAACGGGGGCCCGAAGGGCGGCGGGCCGTACCATGGCGGTGCGGGGGGTTGGCCAAAGGCGGGTTGGGCAGGGCCTGTGGGCCAGATCTGCCCGTGATGGCCGGGTGTAGCCACGGAGCCGGGCGCCGGCGTGGTCACGTCGTCACCGCCAGCCTCGGCAGCACTGGGAGGGCCTGCCACCCATCCCCTGGTGCTATCGCCTTCCTCGCCTGGCCAGATCGGTCGATCGGTCATTGGTTCCTCCGAGTCTCACTGCGTGAACTTTGCGTCACCTTGTTCCTTACAGTGTCGCCCCGTTAGCTGTGAGCGGCCTAAAGCGGCCCTTAATCTCTCCCCAATCACTACCCCCGCATCAATCGCTCTCGGTGATGGTCACAGACTCGATGGCGACCCGCTCCTTCGGCTTGCCCGAGGCGGTGCCTATGGCGTCGATGGCGGCGACCACGTCGAGGCCGCTCACAACCTTCCCGAACAGGGAGTACTGCGGTGGGAGGCTCATGCCGCTGGGACCACTGATGACGAAGAACTGGCTGCCGTTGGTATCAGGCCCGGCGTTGGCCATCGCCAGCGAGCCCAGCTCATAACGGCCGGGCCGGGGAAGCTCGTCGGCGAAGCGGTAGCCGGGACCGCCCGTCCCCGTCCCCGTGGGGTCCCCTCCCTGGAGGACGAAACCCGGGATCACCCGGTGGAAGAAAATGCCCTCGAAATAGTGGTAGCGGGCGAGGAACACGAAATTGTTGACGGTCTTGGGCGCCGCCGCCGGGTCCAGGGCGATCACCATCGTGCCCTTCGAGGTGACCACCTCCGCCTTGTAACGCCGCTGCAAGTCGATGCACATGGGAGGGGGCCCGTCGAAGTGCTGGATCTTGGGGCTGGAACCGTCGGGGGCCGGGCAGTCAGTCGTCATGGGACCCTGTCTAGCGGAAACCCGCCCCCAGGGTCGCCCAGGGCAGTCGGCGACGGTCCCGGCGCCCCGACAACCGGCTGGTGGCGAACGCAGTAGCGGGTGGCGGGAAGCGCAGCCAAACGCCCCTCGTCGATCGGTCCCCCGCAGGCTTCGCACTGCCCGTAGGTCCCATCTTCCAAGCGACGAAGACCAGCCTCGACATCGTCGAGGTCGCCCCTGACCTGGTCGAGCAGTTCAAAGCCCGTCTCCGGCCTGAGAGCCTCGGGCTCTGGCCGCTCGTTCATGTTCTCGTCGATCATCACCTGTGCACCTCCGCACCTTTCCGGCCCTGAGCCTGGGTAGGTGCCCCAGCGCTAAGCGCTCTCACCGATCTCCCGCAACGCGCCCGTCAGCGCCCGGACGAGGGCCTTGGCGGTCAGAGGGGAGAGATGCGCGACCAGGCCGGCTCCCGGACGCCCGACGTCCTCGACGGTCAGCTGGACACGGAGATCGGCGCAGGCCTCGCAGTCGTCCAGGGCCGCCACCGACCAGGAAACCTGGGCCCGCTCAGGGTCGTCCGCCGGATGGTCGTCGCGGCCGTAGTCGACGAGCTTCTTCACGCTACGAGTCAAGCACCCGTCAACTCATTGCCGGTAGCCCTCGATGACGACTGCCGGCCGTACGCTCACCTCGTCGGGGTCGGCACCGGCGGCGCGCCGGGCCCGACGCTGGCGGAGCAGGTCCCAGCACTGGTCCAAGGTGACCTCGATCTGGCGCAGCCGCTCGACATCCTCGAGCGGGACCTCCTCGCCGGCGTGCGCCCTCTCGAGCGAGTGCTCCTGCTCGGCCAGCTCACCGATCCGGTGCACGATCTCGTTGTCGTTCATACTCCACCTCCTGGCTCGTCCATGACAGGATACGGTCGAGACGAGGCAACCTAAGGGAGCGGGAGAAGGCTAAGGGAGCGGGAGAAGGCTAGGTACTGCTTGCGCCAGGCGTGCGGCTTCGGAATCGTCGTGAGCCGTGCTCGCCGATTGGCCCACCAGTTGCGCCTGGCGGCTGTAGTCCGCCACTTCGGCGGCTTGTCTGGCCTCGTCCCAACCCAGAAGCGCCGCCATTATGCTCGCCACCGCAGCGGCGCTGGCCATGCCCCCCCTTGGGGTCTCCATCGCTATCCGGGTCCGGCGGACCAGGACGTCCTCCAGGTGGAGCGCCCCCTCGTGGGTGACCGCGTACTCGACCTCAGCCTTCAGGTAGAGGGCAGCCCCGGGGACAGGCTCGGACAGAGCGGGGCGGGAGGCGACCGGGCCGATGACCTCCCGGGCGAGGCCACCATAACGGTACAAAAGATGCTCGGCCTGCTCGACTGAGATGGAGTGGTCGTCGGCCAGGCGGTGCCGCTCGCCCCACATCTCCCGGAAGGCGCCGGCCCCGAGCAGGGGCACGTGAGCCGTCCCAGACGCGGGGACCTGGAACCGTGCCTCGGCCACGGCTGCGTCGACGGCGTCGGCCGCCATGACCCGGTACGTTGTGTACTTCCCACCCGAGACGACCACCAGGCCCGGCGCCGGCTGGGACACCGCGTGCTCACGCGAGACCTTGGTCGTGGCGGCCCGCCCGTCGCTCCCGCCCTGGCCCTCGCCTGGGCCGCGCACCACACCGGACCCGGCGACCAGAGGCCTTAGGCCGGCAAAAACGGCTTCGACGTCCCCGCGTCCAAGGGGCCTGACCACCACCTTGTTGAGCTCCGACAGCAGGTAGTCGACATCGGCCACCGTGGCTAGCGGCCTGGCTTTGCCGTACGACCAGTCCGTATCGGTGGTACCTATGAGCCAGTGCTCCCCCCATGGGAGTACGAACAGCACGCTACGGTCCGTGCGCAGGATAAGGCCGGTCGTAACAGCGAGCTTGTCCCGCTTCACGAGGATATGGGCACCCTTCGACGGCCTGATGCGAACAGCCCGCTCCACGCCCGCAAGAGCCTCCGTCTCCTCCGTCCAGGCGCCCGTGGCCAAAACGGTCACCCGGGCCTGGACGTCATGCGTGCCGCCTGTTTCGGCGTCCCGGAAGGTCACCCCCACGACCCGGTCGTTGTCGCGCCGGAAACCGACCACTTCCGCCCGGCTGAGGGCAACGGTGCCGTACGAGACCGCCGTCCGCACCAGTTCCACGACGTAGCGGGCGTCATCGACCTGGGCGTCGTAATAGAGGACGGCCCCGCTGAGTGCCCTCGGGTCGAGCCCCGGCGCCGATGAGAGGGCACCTCGCTTGCTCAGGTGCCGGTGCAGGGGAAGACCGCGGCCGTTGCCCATCGAGAGGCCCAAGAGGTCGTACAGCGCCACCCCTGCACCGACGTACGGACGCTCCAGGAACGGGCGCCGCAGTGGGTAGAGGACGGGCACCGGCCGTACGAGATGGGGCGCCAGGTGCTGGAGCAGCAGGGAGCGCTCCCTCAAGGCCTCGCGCACGAGACGAAAGTCCAGCATCTGGAGGTACCTGAGGCCCCCGTGAACTAATTTGCTGGACCGGCTCGACGTGCCTGCGGCCCAGTCCTGCGCCTCAACGAGGCCAACGGACAGACCGCGGCTGGCCGCATCCAAGGCTGCTCCAGCACCGGTAACCCCGCCTCCGACAACCAGGACGTCGAGAGGACTACCAGCAAGCCGGGCGATGTCCGCCGGACGGCGTTGGGGAGAGAGGGTGCTCGACTGTCTCACGGCCTACTCCGCAGGAGAAGAAAGGTCAGGTCGTCAGCTGGCACCGCGCCGGTGAGGCTAGGGCCAGAGCACACGGTCCGCAAGTGCTCCCCGGCCCGAGCGTACTCTGATCTGTACCGGGGACGAGGAGCGAACTGCCGGATGCCAGACTTCGTCGGAGCCATCGACCAGGGCACCACCAGCACACGGTTCTTCGTCTTCGACCACCAGGGCAGCGTCGTCGCCCACCACCAGTTGGAGCACGGCCAGCTCCTGCCCCAGCCCGGGTGGGTCGAGCACGACCCTCGGGAAATCCTGGAACGAGTGGGCACCGTCGCACGCGCCGCCCTGGCCAAGGCCGGCCTGAAGACTTCGGACCTCGCCGCCTTGGGTATCACCAACCAACGGGAGACCACCGTCGTTTGGGACCGCCTCACGGGCCAGCCCTACATGAACGCGATCGTCTGGCAGGACGTCAGGACCGCGGGGGCGGTGGCGGCGATCGAGCGCGCCGGCGGCGGGCCGACGGTCCGGGAGAAGACCGGGCTACCTCCGGCAACCTATTTTTCGGCAACCAAGATCCAATGGGTCATCCAAAATGTCGACGCCGCCCGGGAAGCCGTCGCCGCCGGGCGAGCCTGCTGCGGCACCATCGACAGCTGGCTGGTGTGGAACCTGACCGGTGGCCCGAAGGGCGGGCGTCACATCACGGACGTGACCAACGCCAGCCGGACGATGCTCATGGACCTGCGCACTCTGTCGTGGGACGACGAGCTGCTGGCCATGTTCGCCGTACCCCGCCGAGCCCTCCCCGAGATCCGCCCGTCTACTGGTACCTTCGGTGACGTCTGCCTCGAAGGCGCGGGTAAGGGCGGCGTTGCCTTGGCTGCCGTCCTGGGCGACCAGCACGCGGCCATGATCGGCCAGGTCTGCTTGCGCCCGGGAGAAGCCAAGAGCACCTACGGGACGGGCAACTTCTTGTTGGTCAACACCGGGACCGACATCGTCAGGTCCAGGAACGGCCTCCTCAGCACCCTGTGCTACCAGTTCGAAGGCCGCCCGGCCGTTTACGCGCTGGAAGGCTCGGTCGCCGTGACGGGCGCGGCCGTGCAATGGCTCCGTGACCAGCTCGGGGTCATCAGGAGCACCCAAGAGATCGAGGCTCTGGCGGCGGGCGTCGAAGACGCCGGCGGCGTCTATTTCGTACCCGCGTTCTCCGGCCTGTTCGCCCCGTACTGGCGCTCCGACGCCCGGGGCGCCATCGTGGGACTGACACGGGCCAGCACAAAAGCCCATCTGGCCCGCGCCACTCTCGAAGCCATCGGTTTTCAAACCCGCGATGTGGTACTGGCCATGGAGGAAGACCTCGGGCACAAGCTCGGGGCCCTGAAGGTGGACGGCGGGATCACCGCGAACGCGCTCTGCATGCAGGTGCAAGCCGACATCCTGGGCGTGCCGGTGTCCAGGCCTCGCGTGGCCGAGACCACCGCGCTGGGGGCCGCCTACGCCGCCGGCTGCGCCGTCGGCTTCTGGTCAGGCGAGGACGAGCTCCGCCGGAACTGGCATGAGGGGCAACAATGGCGCCCGGAATGGGACGAGGACCATCGCCGGGCCGCCTATGCGGGTTGGAAAAAAGCCGTAGAACGCTCTCTGGGCTGGGCCGAGCCCTAATGAGGCTGGCAACCCCCGCCCATCTGCGGTGGAACATGTGTACCCACGGCCACCTCGGAGGTAAGCCCGGCCTCACCGTCCTCACTGGGGGCCCCTTCCCACTGCGGGGAACGGGCTTGGGCCCGCTGCTGGCTTAGCATCGTGGGGACATGGCCGTTGACCACGTCCTCCGCGGTAGTAATCGGGCTGACCAGTCAGTCCAGCATGGCACCACCTCGCCCCGGATCTCCCGGCACAGGAGGTGGCCGAGGCGGCTGCTCATCGTGGCCAATGTCGTCGTCTTGGCGATGCTGGCGTTGGGTGCTTCCGCCTACGGGTACGTCCAGTGGCGTCTCGGGCAAGTCAACCGGGTCGCCGTCCAGGGACTGACGCCCGCCACGAAGCCCGGGGCGCCGATCACAGTGCTCGCCGTCGGCAGCGACACCCGCAACCTGGGCAAGGGGGCCAGCGCCATTTTCGGAGGCGCGGAGAGCGTCAGCGGACAGCGTTCCGACACCCTCATGCTCATCCGCATCGTCCCCGCCACCTCGAGCGTCGCCATCCTGTCGGTCCCCCGGGACTTGTTGGTCCCCATCGCTGGCATGGGCACGACCCGGATAAATGCGGCCTTCAATAGCGGCCCGGACCTGCTCGTGAGCACTATCGAACAGGATCTCGGGATCGACCTCAACCACTTCATGGTGGTCGATTTCTATTCGTTCACCCAGATATCCGATGCCATAGGCGGGGTCTACCAGTACTTCCCCGCACCGGCCCGGGACCTGTACTCGGACCTGAGCGTGCCCAAGGCCGGTTGCGTCCTGCTGAAAGGGAGCCAGGCGCTGGCCTTTGTCCGCTCCCGCGAGTACCAGTACTACCTAGACGGGTCCTGGCAGTACCAGCTCGTGCCCGAAAGCGACCTGGCCCGTATCCAACGCCAGCAGGACTTCATCAAACTGGCCATAAAGAAGGCGGAGCATGTGGCCCCCACCAACCCCGTGGCCCTCAATGGCGTGATCGCCGGCGTGGCGGGGAGTCTCACGGTGGACGACAATTTCTCCAGTTCCCAACTCCTCAGCCTTGCCTCCGTGCTCCGCCACGCCGACGCCGCAGGCATCCCCGAGTGGACCTATCCGACGGTCAACTCGACCGAGGTCCCCGGCGCCCTCGACCCCGTGCCCTCGGAAGACCAACAAATGGTCCAGCAGTTCCTGAGCTACGGCCTTCCTCCAGTGAAGACTGCGGGCGGCACGGCAGGGACCACGGGCCCGGCCGCGACTACGAGTACGGCCGCTGTCGGCATAGGCCGGCCGGGCAGCTTGGCCGCTCCGGCCCAAGCTGTGCTCACAGCGTGGCTCGGAGCCGGCACTGAAGCCACAGGTGCATCGGCTAGCGCATTGGCCACGACACCCCCCAGCGAGGTGGCCCCCGACGCCTCCTCGTTTTCCGACGGGCAGTACATACCCCCGGGCTTGCAGCCCGGTCAGGTGGCGCCAAAGTGCCCGACCTGACGAGCTAGGCCGGCGGCCCGGGAGCGCGACCGGGGCCGCTCAGCGCACCCGGTCCAAAGCATCCTGGTAGACGGTGGCGAGTTTGTCCCAGCGGCGATTGGCGCCTTCGTCGACCGCTTGGCGGTCGGGGTCGGCGTCGAACCAGGCGACCGTCTCAGTGACCCCTTGCGCGAACGGGACCGTCGCCCGGTAGTCGGGGACGACGCCGCGCAGCTTGCTGTTGTCGAACACCGTGCTGTAAATCTTGTCGCCGAAAAGGCTGCCGAGCTCGCTCGGGTCAGCCGCCACGATGGCATCGCTGGGGACGTGGAGGATATTAGGGGCAGCTCCGGCAGCCGCCCCGACCAAGGAATAGATCTGGTCCCATGTCAAAGCCTCGTCGGAAGTGATGTGGAAGTCCTGGCCGATTGCCGCGGGGTTGCCCAGGAGCCCGAGAAGGCCCTTGGCGAAGTCGCTGTTGTGCGTGATCGTCCACAGGCTGGTGCCATCACCGGGGACGATGATCGGAGCCCCGCGACGCATACGGTCGACGATGGTGAACGGCTTCTCCCAACTACCGATGACCACCGGGATCTGCGACACACCGTAGGTGAGCGAGGGCCTGACGATCGTATAGGGGAACCCACTGTGCTCCCCCGCTTCGATCAGCAGCTTCTCGCAGGCGATCTTCTGGCGCCCGTAGTCCCAATAGGGGTTGGACTGGGGCGTCCTCTCTGTTACCAGCCAGTGGCTCGGCGGTTTCTCGTACGTGGCGGCGGTGGAAATGAACACGTACTGGCCGGCACCGGCGAAGACGTTGATGTCCTGTTGCACCTGGGCAGGGAGGTAACCGACCCATTGAACCACGGCGTCCCAATCGCGGCCTCTCAGGGCGGACCGTACCTCGGCCTCGTTGTAAGCGTCGGCGATGATGGTCCGTTCGGCGGGCACAGGGACCTCGAGGCGGGACCGGCCGCGGTTGAGAAGCCAAAGTTCGTGCCCAGCGGCGACAGCCGCGGCCGAGCAGACGCTGCTTATGAGACCGGTACCTCCCACGAACAGGGCCCGCATGCCTGACATCTCCTATTGTGCTGCTCCCTGGCGCAGACCGCCAGGGTACGCCTAGCACAATCCAGCGTACGCCTAACACAATACGGTCATCTCAACAGGGCATGCCTGGTTTGGGCACGGCACGGGTACGGTTGGCGCATGAATGTTCAGCCCGGGCGCCCCTTCCCGCTGGGGGCCACCCCCACTGCGGAGGGGACCAATTTTGCGGTGTCGTCGGAAATCGCCGACGCCATCGAGGTTTGCTTGTTCGACCAGGACGGGCAGGAGCAACGAATAGAGCTACCCGCACGCACGGCTCACGTCTTCCACGGGCTGGTGAGCGGGACCGGACCGGGACAGCACTATGGGCTACGAGTGAAGGGCCCGTGGGCACCAGCGGCCGGACTTCGGTGCAACGAGGCCAAACTGCTGCTGGACCCCCACGCAACAGCGGTGGACGGCCAGGTGAGCTGGGGCGAAGCGGTGTTCGGGCACCGCTTCGAAAAACCGGACGAGGCCAACCCCTCCGATTCGGCGGCGTTCATGCCGAAGTGCGTAGTCACCGATCGGCACTTCGACTGGGGTACGGACGCACCGCCCGGCACACCTCTGGACGAGACCGTCATTTACGAGACCCATGTAAAGGGCCTCACGCGGCGCCACCCCGACGTACCCGAGCAGCTGCGGGGCACGTACGCAGGCCTGGCTCAACCGGCAGTGACGGGTTACCTGACCGATCTGGGCATCACGGCCGTGGAGCTGCTGCCTGTGCACCAGTTCGTCCAGGACTCCCACCTCCTCGAACGCGAGCTGCGCAACTACTGGGGCTACAACAGCATTGCCTTCCTGGCCCCTCACGGTGGGTACAGCTCGAGCGGGACAGGCGGCACCCAAGTGGGCGAGTTCAAGGCGATGGTGAGGGCACTTCATACCGCCGGCCTCGAGGTCATCCTCGACGTTGTCTACAACCACACTGCCGAGGGCAACCACCTCGGGCCAACGCTTAGCTTGAAAGGCATAGACAACCCCGCGTACTACCGCCTGGTGGACGACGACCGGGCTCACTACTTCGACACCACCGGGACGGGCAACAGCCTTAATGTCGGCCACCCGGACGCGCTGCGCCTAGTGCTCGACTCGTTGCGCTACTGGGTGACGGAAATGCACGTGGACGGCTTCCGTTTCGACCTCGCCACCGCGCTCACCCGCCAGAGCGGTGACCTCGACATCCACAGCGCGTTCCTGACCCTCGTGCACCAGGACCCCGTCCTGGCCCCCGTCAAAATGATCGCCGAGCCCTGGGACATCGCCGGCTACCAGTTGGGCGGCTTTCCCGCCCGCTGGTCGGAATGGAACGGCAAGTACCGCGACAGCGTCCGCGACTTCTGGCGAGGGGCGGATGGGACCCTGGGCGAACTGGCGCTCCGCCTCACTGGCAGCGGGGACATTTACGCCTCGGACAGGCGGGCGCCGACGGCCAGCATCAATTTCGTGACCGCCCATGACGGCTTCACCCTGGCCGACCTCACCTCTTGTAACGATAAGCACAACGAGGCTAACGGCGAGGACAACAAAGACGGCGAAAGCGACAACCGCGCCTGGAACTGCGGGGTCGAAGGCCCCACGGACAACCCCGAGGTGCTGGAGCTGCGCGAGCGGCAACGGCGCAATTTGCTTGGCACTTTATTGCTTTCTGCCGGGGTCCCCATGATGCTCGGCGGCGATGAGATCGGCCGGACGCAGAACGGTAACAACAATGCTTACTGCCAGGACAACGAAGTGTCGTGGTACGACTGGGACAACGTCGACAAGGACCTCCTCGCCTTCGTCAAAACGGCGATCGCCCTGCGCCGGGACAACCACGCCCTCCGGCCTCGAGAGTACCTCCGCGGCCCCGAAGGCGGCCCGGCCCAGATGGTCCTTTACCGCCCGGACGGCAAGCACATGACCGCCGAAGACTGGCAGGATCCCGCAGCCCGGGCGCTCGCGATGGCCATCGATGGGCGACAGATCGAAGACAGCGACGGGGAGACCACGAGCGACCGGTTCCTGTTGCTCCTGAACGCCCACTACGAGCCGGTCGAGTTCGTACTGCCGCCCGGACGGGCCAAGTGGGACGCCGTGCTCACCACGGGGCCCATCGAAAAAACGCCCAAGCTCACGAGACGAAGGACTGTTGCGCTAGACGCCCGGTCCCTCCTCCTGCTCCATAGCGCTTAGG
>Ga0182012_10000261_pt1 | contig 60405 bp, 60 predicted proteins | sample 612S2SmetaG_FD_120486 | JGI IMG/M metagenome (GOLD analysis project Ga0182012, IMG submission 120486) | Permafrost microbial communities from Stordalen Mire, Sweden - 612S2S metaG | ecosystem: Environmental > Terrestrial > Soil > Wetlands > Permafrost | place: Sweden: Stordalen | collected... | reverse complement strand
TCCCTCCACAGCCTGACCCCACTGGGTCTGCACCGCGAAGCACGCGGGAAGAGCCGATTGTCACCCGCACAACCATCACGACAACGTGATGAGGGCCCTGGGTCGGAACCGAGTACTCAGTCGAATTGTCGTCTGGGACGTCGGACGGTGAGCAAGCACCGCTGGGCGATTTGCTTCAGTCAGTCAAGGTAAACCGGTGGGTCCAATTAGGACACACGCTGTAAGACACCACACCAGCGCCGTCGGGACTCGTTGCTCGTGGGAGTGCTCACCCGTCGCCGGAAGCGAAGGACGGTAGTGTCACCATGGGTCGAGAGGAGGGTGATGGCACAGAAGTGGTTCGAAACCGTGGCGATCGCCCAACGTCGTGCCGAAAAGCGCCTGCCGCGCTCGGTCTACGGGGCCCTCGTCGCGGGCTCGGAGAAGGGGCTCTCCTCGAAGGACAATCTCGCCTCCTTCGACGAACTCGGCTTCGCGCCCCACGTCGCGGGGCTCTCGAACGATCGCAACCTCGCCACCACCGTCATGGGTCAGTCGCTCTCGATGCCCGTGATCATCTCGCCCACCGGCGTCCAGGCCGTCCACCCCGACGGCGAGGTCGCCATGGCGAGAGCCGCCGCCGCCCGCGGGGTCGCCATGGGGCTGAGCTCCTTCGCGAGTCGTTCGATAGAAGAGGTCTGTTCGGCGAGCGAACAGGTCTTCTTCCAGCTCTACTGGTCCGGGGACCGCGACCGGCTGCTCCAACGCCTCGATCGCGCGAAGGCAGCCGGGGCGAAGGGCATCATCTTGACGCTGGACTGGTCGTTCTCTAACGGGCGCGACTGGGGGAGTCCCTGGATCCCCGAGAAGATCGACGCCAAGGCCGTCATCAAGTTGGCGCCCGAGGTACTGGCGCGCCCGGCGTGGTTCTGGTCCTTCGCGAAGACCGGCCACCTCCCGAACTTGACGACCCCCAACATGGCACTACCCGGTGAGCCCGCGCCCACGTTCTTCGGCGCGTACTACGAGTGGATGCATAGCACGCTGCCGAGTTGGAGTGACGTCGAATGGTTGCGGAGCCAGTGGAGCGGGCCCTTCATGGTCAAGGGCGTCAGCCGCGTCGATGACGCGAAGCGCGTCGTCGACCTCGGCGCGACGGCCCTGTCGGTCTCCAATCACGGGGGCAACAACTTGGACGGCACCCCCGCGCCACTGCGCTCGCTGCCCGCGGTCGTCGACGCGGTGGGCGATCAGATCGAAGTCGTGCTCGACGGCGGCGTGCGACGAGGCAGCGACGTCGTCAAGGCCCTGGCGCTCGGGGCGAACGCGGTCATGATCGGCCGGGCGTCGCTCTGGGGGCTCGCCGCCGCGGGGCAGGCCGGCGTCGAGAACGTGCTCGACATCCTGCGCGGGGGCATCGACTCGGCGTTGATGGGGCTGGGCAAATCTGACGTCAAAGAGCTCGACCGCACGGACGTCCTCGCACCGGCGGACTTCTTTCGCAGGCTGGGTTGATGAGCCGCGTCGCGATCGTGACCGGCGCGGCGCGGGGCATCGGCGCGGCGACCGTCGACGCGTTGGTCAATGAGAACTATCGCGTGGTCGCGGTCGATCGCTGTCGCGACATTGAAGAAGTGCCCTACGCACTGGCCACGCCCGCGGACCTCGACGCCGTCGTGGCGCGACACGGTGACGCGGTGCTCGGACTGGTCGGCGACGTGCGTAGCGCGACCGACATGCACCTAGCGGTCGAGACGGCAACGCGACACTTCGGTCGTCTCGACGCCGTGGTGGCGTGCGCGGGGGTCCTCGGCGTCGGCGCGCCACTGTGGGAGATCGGTGACGCCGCTTTTGACGCGGTGTGGTCGGTGAACGTGCTGGGGACGCGTCGACTCATCGAAGCCGCCGCGCCGGTGTTGATCGCGAACGGGAAAGAGGCCAACGGTCGCGTCGTCGCGGTCGCCTCGGCGGCGGGGCACACGGGACTGCTGCGCTTGGCCGCCTACTCGGCCGCGAAGCACGCGGTCGTCGGCTTGATCCGCGGGGTCGCGATGGACCTCGCGCCCTTCGGCGTGACGGCGAACGCGGTGAGCCCGGGCTCCACGCGCACCGCGATCCTCGACGCGTCGGCCACGGTGTACGGCTTGGACGGCGTCGAAGCCTTCGCGGCACAACAGCCCATCGGTCGCCTGCTGGAACCCTCCGAGATCGCTGCGACGATTGTCTGGCTCTGTTCGTCGGCGGCCTCGGCGATCACGGGCGCGGACATCGCGGTCGACGGCGGAATGACGGTGTCCTGACGACTGCGCCGTTGCCGTGGCGGAGTGTGAAAAATGCCATTATTTCACCGGTTAGGCTCATCTTTGGCCCATCGCCATCGTCTTCAAACGTTTCGAGAGGTCGCCCGTGAACGAAGCCCACATGCCCCGACGTGTCCTCATCCTGGGGTGCGGGTCGGTAGTGCAGTGCCTGCTGCCTTTGTTGTTGGACCACTTCGAATTCGAGCCGAGTTCCATAACGGTGCTCGAGAGTCGCGACAACCGCGAACGCATCGTGACGTCGATCGAACGAGGCGTGAACTATCGCCAGTTCGAGATCAACCAAGAGAACCTGGAAGCGACGCTCGACGCCTACCTCAGTGACGGGGACCTGCTGATCGACCTCGCGTGGAACATCGGTCTCGAGGAGTTGCTCGAGTGGTGTCGCGACCACGACGTGCGATACCTCAACACGTCGGTGGAAGAGTGGAACCCCTACGGCGATCCCGCGAGCACGTCACCCCAAGAGCGCACGCTCTACTGGCGTCACATGGACCTACGTCGACAGATCGCCGGCTGGGGATCGAACGAGGGACCCTCGGCCGTCGTGGAGCACGGGGCCAACCCGGGTCTCGTGAGCCATTTCGTCAAGCAGGCGCTGGGCGAGATCGCCGAGGCGGTCCTGCGCGACGGCCTGCTCGCCGATCGCCACGAGGAGATCACCGCCGCGCTGGCCGAGAGTCGTTTCAACGTGCTCGCGCAACTGCTCGAGGTCCGTACGATTCACATCGCCGAGCGCGACACCCAGATCACCGATCAACCAAAGGAAGTAGGCGAGTTCGTCAACACCTGGAGTGTGGACGGTTTCTACGAGGAGGGCGTCGCGCCCGCCGAACTTGGCTGGGGCACCCACGAAAAGACCCTGCCCCCGCTGGCCCTCACCCACGATGGGGCCGAAGGTCCGAAGAACCAGATCTGTCTCGCCCAGATGGCCCACAAGACCCTGGTGCGATCGGTGGTTCCCTCTGGCCCGATCGTCGGTATGGTGATTCGCCACGGCGAGGCCTTCACGATCTCGGACCATCTCACCGTGTGGGAGGGCGAGGTGCCGCTCTACCGTCCGACGGTGCACTACGCCTACTGTCCGGCCGACGTTGCCTGGGCGAGTTTCGTTGAGCTCGAAGGCAACGACTACGTCTATCCCGATCGGATGCGGGTGATGAATGACGAGATCATCTCTGGCCGCGACGAACTCGGCGTCTTGTTGATGGGCCACCCGTATCGATCGTGGTGGACCGGGATGCGCACCACCATCGAGGAGGCCCGTGAGGTCGCACCCCACCAGAATGCGACGACGATTCAAGTGGCCGCGTCGATACTGGGCGCCCTCCAGTGGATGTTTGACGCCCCGCACGAGGGCGTGCGCGTGCCCGACGAATTACCTTGGCGCGCCGTGCTCGACGTCGCCGTGCCGTATTTGGGAACGCTCTGGTCGGGCCCGTTGGACTGGGACCCGGTGACCACGCGCACCGACTGGTTCGACCGCTGGACCGGTCGTCAGGTCGACCACGACGACCCCTGGCAGTTCACGAACTTCCTCGCGTAGCTCGGCACCTCCGGGCCGCCGGCGACGGGGGCGTCGACCTAGGGTGGTGAGGCACACCCTCGACGAGAGGAGAACCATGGCGACTCGTTATCGAGCCGGAGCGACGGTGCTCGACGCCATCGGATCGACGCCGATGCTGCGCGTGGACGACATCTTCGTCAAGCTGGAATACCTCAATCCTTCGGGTTCGATAAAGGCCCGCATGGCGCGCTACATCATCGAACGCGCGCAGCGCGAAGGACTCCTGCACCCGGGCGACACGATCGTGGAAGCCTCGAGCGGGAACACCGGTAACGCGATGAGCATGGTGGCGGCGGTGCTGGGCTACAAGATGCTGGTCGTCATGCCCGAGGGGCTCAGCCCGGAGCGCGCCGCAATCTCGCTCGCCTTCGGGGCCGAGATGCTTCGTGTGGGCACCTTTCACGTGAACGAGGCCCTCGACGAAGCCACTCGCCTCGGCACGATGCCGGGTTACTTCGCGCCCCACCAGTTCGAGTCGGAGTGGAACGTCGAGGAGAACCGCACGTGGCTCGGACCAGAGATCCTCGCCCAACTCCCGCCCGGTACGACGCCGGACGCCTTCGTGATGGGCGTGGGCACCGGCGGCACGCTCATTGGTGTCGGACAGGCGTTTCGCGAGGTAAACCCCGAGGTGCGAATCGTGGCGCTGGAACCGAGTGAGTCCTGCACCATACAGTGCGGCGACACCGGGCTGCACCGGATTGAGGGCATCGCCGACGGATTCATCCCGACGATCTACGAACGACACCAGTCCCTGGTCGATCAAGTGGTGGCGGTCCACAGTGACGACGCCATCGCCGAGATGCGTCGGCTCGCCAGCGAGCACGGGCTCTTCGTCGGTCCGAGCTCTGGTGCGAACATGATCGCGGCGCGGCGCATCCGCGACGAGCTCCCCGAGTCGGCCACGATCGTGACGATCCTCTGTGACGAGGGGGAGAAGTACTTGAGCGAGTACTTCATTCCGGCGTCGTTGCTCTAGTCGTGGTTCGGCCGACGAGGAGCTTGTTTCGCCCCAACGGTGGGCGGACCCCTCGCCGAGCTGGCGGGGAGATGCTTTGTGGAGAGTAACTCCTCCGCGCGGGCCAACGCTCGCCGACTCGTGGAGGCGCTTGACGGTAAACGGGCATCCAGGGAGTCCCTTCGCCAGCGGACAGTTAGTCGTAGATCGGTGGCAAGCCCAGATGTGATCGAACGCGGTCGGCGATGTTGTCGGCCTGGAGCAGTCGCCGCACCACGCTTTCCAGGTTGCCCCGACGTTCGCCGGGCGCTTCCTGAAGCCAATGCTGCATGTAGGACTCGAGACGTTGTTGGTCGGTGATGTAGCGGTCCATGACCTTTCTGACGTGCGTGGGCCAACTCTGGGACCGCAGTAGGGGCAGCTCGAACGCCAGCCCCGCAATATAGGTGTTGGTGGTGATGTTGCCGGGTTCGATTCCCTGGGTCGCACTCTCGAAAAACTCGGCGCCGAGTTCGTCTTCGATGTAGACGTCATTGAGAAACGCCAGGGCGCTACCCTTCGCGGCGACGAGAGAGAACGCGTCGTGCCGCACGTGAGTGGGAACGAAGAAAGTGTCGTTCTGGGTCGAGAGAGTCTGCGCCTCTTGATAGTTGAACGTGGGTTCTCGGTGATTGAGCATCATCGACTCGAAGGCGACCGTCGAGAGCGTGGGGTAGTTGGTGTGGACGAACTGGCTGTACACCGGATTCTCTTGGAACCACTCGCACGAGTTGAAGTCGTCTTTCGACCCGTAATGGGTGTGGATCGTGCGCGACGTGTTCGACGTGAGGTCATCCAGAGTGACGGCCCAGCCCGAAGGTTGCAAAGCCATCCGCGCCTCCACCTTGTCGCCCGGTGCGACCGCGATCTCATATTGGGGCAGAAACCCTTTGGGTACGTCACTCCAGAATCCGTAGTACCTATCGCCCCCAAGGCGATTCTCCACCGTGCCCACCTGCGCGAAGGCGCCGTTGGACGCCTGGGCGCCGATCCACGTCGACGCGTCACCGGAACCCGACGACGCAGCGATCGTCGGGACCGTCCATTCGCCACTCAGGCTCGTGACCGGTTTGGGGGGATAGAGCTGGTACCCCCCGAACCCGTACTGGGGGGCGCCGACGGGCACTCGTGGATGCGAAGAGTGTTGGGAGGGGCCGTTGTGCCCCTCGGAGTCAATCGATACGACGGCCGAAGCGAGGACCAACAGGCTGAGAAGTACGACCAGGAATAGGGGAACGCCGCGCCGAGTCATCGAGACGATAGTAACGAGGAACACCCAAGGGTCGATTCCCCACGGCGCTTCGGGCAGTGCTCCGACGCCGCACCTCAGCGCGCCAGAAGGTGCGATCCAGAATTGGTCGAAGTCTCTTCGAGTTGATGGAGCTCTCGCTGGCGAATCAGGGTTGGTCGCCGAATCGCTTGCTGATCGCGTCGACAGAGAAGTTAAGGTTGCTCGTGACGCGAACCAGTTGCTCGCGGAATACCTTCTCCTGGGCTAGCGCGAACTGATCGTCCCGAGGGGAGTGGAGGAACTCCTCCATGTGATGTATTTGTCGTTCGATCGCCCCGAGAAGTTGGGCCGCTATTCGAATGAGCTGTTCCACGTCACCTTGGACTAAGCCGAGTGCCTCGAGCCCAGTGCGTGGAACTCGTCCGTGCACCAGACCGTGATCTGCGGTGCTGTCTAGGGGCATCTCTTGACCCTCTTCCTGCTCACAGTGGCTCATTCACAGCACGCTCGGTGTTGCCCTCACCGGAGTAGACGGCGAAGTCCTCAACGTCGACTTCGCTGTGTTCATCTCTGATGATTCCTCGTTTCATGGCATCGGGTCGTCGGGCTTTCGTTTCGAGTACTCAGCGAAATAAATCATCGTTGAAGGTGGTTGAAGATCGTGAGTGCGCCGGACGTGGCGAAGTCCGTACTTGCTCCGAGTGGCTGGAGTCTTCCGATTCCGATTCCGGTTCGGTCGGGGGACCGTGACGCCAGGTGGGTAAATCGACGATAGTAATTGTGATCACGTTTCTTCTCAGTGGAGCCTCACCGGGGCGTGGTGCGTCGATCATTCGTCGGAGGCTTCTTGCGAAGAATCTGTAGGGCTCGAGGAAGTCGGCGAGCCGAGGATCTGCTGCGCCTGATCCATGCCCCGATGTCGAACGATTTCCACCGTCAGTCGTCCTGTCGCATCGAGCGCGCTGCGGATCGCCGGGTTCACGGCGTACGTGAAGGGTTGAGAATGGGCTTCTCGGGCCGAAGCTGGCCACAGCGCGATGACTCCGATTGGCGTGGTCGCACCAGCGAGGACTCTTTGAGAAAAACGCATTCATCTCCTTCGTTGTGAAGCGCCGAAGCGCCGTATGCGAAGGAAGCGAGGTCCTAGCGTCCCGACCGCACGGTATCACCTTCGTGACAAGCCCGGGCGGCGTCGACCGCCCGCCGGGTCCTGCGACCTTGCTGTACCCACTCAACGCATTTGAAGACACTTTCGACCGTCGTCTGAGACGTACCCATCGTTCGGACCAGTTTCCGATGGCTGCATCGAGTCCCCTCTTTATCGATTGCTGGCGGGATCCTCCTTTTTGACGCGGGAACGACGGGTCAAAGGGTTTCCTGCTCTAGGGGTTGCGGATTACTGAGCCCCAGCCGTACGGCTGCTCTCGAATACTCGAAGATCAGACTTCGATATCAGCCGCTCATCATCCAACTGGTGATCGGGTCGGTAGAGCCTCCCATATAAGAGATGGAGCCCGTTCCCGACCGATCGACATTCAGCGTCGCGAGCGTCTTTCCCGATGACGTGGTCACAGATCCCTTGAGCTGTCGGCTCGCGTTGTTTAGCACCGAGATGGCGAAGACCAGTTTGGTCGCTCGATCGGTGATCATCCAGCCAGTTGGTGTCGGGGGGAACAGGGCAAAACGGCCGGCCGTGCCGGTCGTCGTATCAGAGGTAAAGGTCGTACCCCCACCGGTGACGCGAAGCTGCGAGTGTGAGGTCGTCGCGATCGAGAGCGCGCCCGGAGCGGCGCGCACCATGGTCGAGCGCGTTGAGGCGAAGTGGACGACGTACTGCTCACTCCCCGCCGCCTTCAACGTGAGCGTGATCGGCGTGACGGAACCGAGCGACACGTCGAGGTGGGGGAAGGTCTGCGCGATGCCTCCTTCACAGGGAAAGGGTGGCGGGACGTTACCGGCCGGAATGGCGCAGGTGAGGCCGAGGTGGACGACGGGCGCGCCGTCCTTCGGCGTGAACGTGCCGGTGCCGCGCACCACGACGCTGGACCCGGAGGTGATGGCGTCCTCCAGCACTCGAAGTTGGCCGAGCGCCGCACCCGTCGTGCCAACGTAGTTGGCGGTTTCGGTGATCGCGTAGGTGGAGGTCGAACTCACGATGTGGGCGTTGGCCTCAATGTAGGGGTGTCGACACGCGGTGTCGTAGTAAATGGTGATCAGCGAACCAGTCACGTCACCGGACGTCACCCTCCGGAGATTCTTGGAGGATCCGGTGCCCGTGCTCAGCGGGACACACCCGGTGCCCCCGCCCGTAGCGTCGAACAGGACCGTCACCTGACTTTGGAGCACGTTAGACGCGAGCGCGATGGCGAGGCCTTGCTGCACCAGGACGCGAACGTCAATAGCGCTCGTCGCGTCCTCGTTGGTCTTCGAGCGAGACGAACTCGCGGCGTACGCTGCGGAACTCGTCATCAACAGCGCGACGCACATCACACCCTGAGCCACGCCAAAACCTCTTACGCTTCGCTTTCGCACGTGATCCCCGCTCTCTCAACCACCACTGTACGAACTCCGCCGGTGACTTCAATGACGCCTCAGTTGAAGCGAAAGCACAATCCGATCGGCTGGAGCTCCGCGGGCGTCCTCAGCGCTGCCGTACCCCAAGAGTCAGCTACTGCAAGATCCTGGCGTCGTCTGCTCTGGGTTGTTCGAGGTTTGACGAACGGTGCGTCGAAGGAACGATTGCTTAACTCGCCGTCGATCTCGTACCGGTGACCTTTGAGGCAGGGAAGATGCCTGCTTTCGACGTGCCCGTCATGGTGTCACCTTCGATCGTGACGTCGAACTTCAAGGTGAGCTTCATTGGGGTGGTGACGGCTTGCGTCCAAGTCAGTCGGTCCCCTGCGGCAACCGCGTCAACAAACTCGGACGTCTCTGCGTCCGTGCGGGCAATTCCGTTGATCGTGCCTTCTGACTCAGTGATGTCGAAGACCGCCTCAATTTTGCCAACGAGCGTGTCAATGGTCACGTCCCATGTTCCAGTGAAAACTGTCATCTGACCTCGTATCTTCAAAATGAGCGGACGCGCCGACGCGGTGTTTGGTTGTCGGGACTATCGTCGACCAATCACAGTAGTCACCGGCCTGCGTTTACCCCTCGCGTGAGGTTGGCCCCACGCCGTGCGGCCGGCGGTTCGCGAACGAGATCTGGGAATTTATCCGAAGAGCTTGACATCTGTTCTTAGTTGGCGAGGGAGTTCATGGCGTGTTCCCCGTCGCCTCAGTTCGTTGAGCGTTCGCCGAGCACGCAGAACTCGTTTCCCTCGGGATCGGCAAGAACGACCCAAGGTTGCTCACCTTGTCCGACGTCGACCCTGACTGCGCCGAGCCCGAGTAAGCGGTCGACCTCACGGTCTTGATCGTCGGGTCGAAAGTCGAGATGGAGCCGGTTTTTGAGCGACTTTAACTCGGGAACTGGGACGAACAGAAGGCCAGGCAACTGGTCGGGCGCAGGGCGGATCTCGAATTCAGTTGGTTCATCGTTGACGATGATCCAACCGAGCGCTTGCTGCCACCAACGTCCGAGCGACTCTGGATCGAGGGCATCGACGCTCGTCTGTTCCCACTCGAGGCTCACGTTTTCGAGCGTACACCGAGCGCAAAATCGACGTTCGACGGCAGCCCGACACCGCCGACGCTCGCGGCACGCCCATTCGCCTGATACCCGCCCGACCACCTTCCCACTGTGGTTCGAACAGAAAGCAAGATCACCGTGGTCGCAGGGCGAGGACTTCTCGCGAAAGAAGTCCTTGGGTCGTGTGCCATATACGCCAACGACGCCGCGGCGACTTAAACCGAGGAGCACTCTCCAAGCAATCTGGAAGCGGGCGGCACTTACTTCCAGATGAGTTCAAAGACGGTATACGTCCCATCCAAGCCCTTGAGAGCCAATGATCGCTCTACGATATTTTCGTAATCGACGAACGACGACGGTGCGGATCAGCGATCGATATCTTTCGTACGCCAACGCCACAGTGGTCGGACACCCGAGACGACCGATCGGCCATCGCTAACTGGCGATCGAACAAGGTGCGTCTCGTTGAACCAGTGCGATGATGGGCTATGGACGATTACGTCACCGTGAACCTGGCGAATTGGAACAGCCGGGTTGCCCACCATGCGCGCGGCTACGGTCTCGAAGAGTTCCTCACCGACGGGAGCCACTTATCTCACGTCATTCGCTTCGACCTGCCACGCCTAGGAAACATTAAGAATTTGGACGTCCTGCACCTGCAGTGTCATATAGGCACGGACACCCTGTCACTGTTTCGACTCGGACCTCGCAGTGTCACGGGCATCGACTTCTCGCAGCCGGCCCTCGACGTGGCCACTCAACTGGCCAAAGAGTGCGGAGCAACTATTTCTTACGTCGCGAGTGAGGTCTACTCCGCCGTCGAAGCCGTCGGCTCCGGTCAGTTCGATCTCGTCTATACGGGAGTCGGAGCGCTGTGCTGGCTGCCCGACATCCACCGTTGGGCTCAGACAGTGGCGGCGCTACTACGACCCGGTGGTCGACTCTTCATCCGCGAAGGCCACCCGATGCTGTGGTCGTTGGCCGATCCTCGACCCGACGGGCTCCTGGTCGTGGAATACCCCTACTTCGAAACCGATGGCGTGCACTTTTCTGAACAGTTCAGCTACGTCGCTCACGATGAACCGCTGACCTCTCCCGACCTGATTCACTTCAACCATGGTCTCGGCGAAATCGTCACCGCGCTCATGGGTGCAGGCATGCGACTGACGTCTCTCGAAGAACACGACAGCGCTCCGTGGAACCCGTTTGACGAAGCGGCGCAAGAGATTGGGGGCGGTGAGTACCGACTTCGCGAACATCCAGAACGCCTTCCACTCACCTACACGCTTCAAGCGATCAAGGTCGATTGAGTGGTCACTCAATGGCGAGAACGTCGTTGAGGGAGAACGTCATCAGAAACAGCAACGTAACGAGCCATGGTCGGTAGTGCCGACTTAGTGACGCTGTTCGTCGCAATCGCGAACAGTGACCACGACGCCGCGGCGCACCTCCTCAACTCGGCGCCCGGATTGGCGACGGCCGGAATAGCGAGACCCGACGAGTTCTTCCTTTCCGCGCGTTTCGCCCAGGTCTACGAAGGCGATACCGCGCTGCACGCCGCAGCGTTTAGTTACGACACCGAGATGGCTCGAGAACTTATGGCGAGCGGCGCCGACCCTCGGGCCAGAAACAGGCGAGGTGCTGAACCACTCCACGCGGCCGTAATCGGCAACCCCGGCTCGCCGACGTGGAATCCGGCGCGCCAGTACGAGGTCATTCACTATCTGATTGACTCGGGCGCTGATCCCAACGCACCCGCCGCGGGCGGTGTAACTCCACTTCATAGAGCCGTCCGCAACCGGTGCTCGGCCGCGGTCGAGGTCCTCCTACGCGCCGGGGCGGACCCTCGCCGCCAAAACGACAACGGTTCAACCGCCTCCGACCTCGCCCTTTGGACCACGGGGCGCGGTGGAACAGGCTCCGCTGTCGCAAAGGCCGAACAACAAACCATTATGGAACTGATCCGGGTCAACACCTGGTGAGGGACCGGTCACTCGGAGGGAACAAGAGGCCGGACCACTTCATCGGGCACGAATTTTTTGGGCGCTGCGTTGTGACGAATGGGAGAGATCGTCCCAGTGGCCCCTCAAGACACAGCTCTTCTCGTACATACTTTGTGACGCCGTGCCGGCGCCGTCGCGCCTCGTCAATCTGGTGTCGTGAGCGCTTCCAAGGCTTTTCGAGCTCCCGAGGTGGGTGCTATCGCAACGAGCCCACGATAGAGCTGGACGATGGTCTCACGATCACGAGTACCGACTCGGACTCGGTCACAGTGCGCCGATTGGATCGCGGCCTCGAGTTGGAACCTGCCCAGAGGAGCACCAAGTGCGTGAGCGCGTCGAAGTAGCGCTTCACCCTCAGCGATGAGCGACGTGTCCCATAGCGAGGTGTCTTGTTCGTCGAGGGGAGGCCAGGGTGTGCCCACGCGAGCGGGTGCCCGTGACTGTGCGAATGTGAGCAGTGCGGCGAGCCCCCAGGCCTCGGGCTCGGTGTCGATGAGGCTCGCGGTGAGCACGGCGAGCCAGCGAGCTTCGTCGGCGAGCGAGTCTCGGATGCGTTCTTGCTGGTCGAGCCAGTCGATGGCGTAGGCGCCGTAGATTGCCTCGAGAACGGTGGGCAACCTAGCGGGCATATCCGTGAGGGTTGGTGTCCGAAAGGGAATACCGGTGTCGCGAATTCGGCGCTTCGCTCGGACGAGGCGTTGGGCCATAGTTGCCGGCGGCACTGCGAACACGCGCGCGATTCGAGCCGCGTCAAAACCCAACACGACTTGCAGCATGAGCGGAGCCCGTACGTCGACGCTGATCGCCGGATGCGCGCACGCGAAGAGTAGCTCGAGCCGCTTGTCGGGAATCGAATCTGACTCAGGCTGGGTCAGCGCTGCGGCGATGTGGTCGTCGAGCGGCGCCGACGTGCGCACGGCCGCGGAGGCCAGTACGTCACGAATGCGGTTACGCGCCACGGTCATGAGCCAACCTTCCGGGTTATCGGGTACGCCGGTCGTCGGCCACGTTCGTAACGCGCGCTCGAAAGCGTCGGAGAGGACGTCCTCGGCGGCGGCAATGTCTCTCGTGGTCGTTGAAAGCAACGCGACGAGCCGACCGTACGAGGTTCGCGCCGCGCGCTCCGCGACGGCGCTCGCCTCGTTGACGCTCACTGGGCTGGCTGGGCGCCCCGCCACGAGCCATCCACGAAGCGCGTTGCGGTCGGTCGAACTTCGACGGGACCCCACGCAATTGACGGCGACTGCTTCGCCCACCCAAGGGCAACGTCGAGGTCGGGCACGTCGATCACGAACGTGCCACCGAGCTGCTCTTTCGTGTCGGCGAATGGTCCGTCTTGCACAACGAACTCACCGTTGGAGAGTGACACGGTCGTGGTCGCGTTCGACTGCTGGAGCACCTCCGCGCTCATAAGAACACCCGCCTCGTCGAGAGCCTTCGCGTACGCCTGGAACGCACGCATCGCCTCAGCGACGGTCTCGGGTTCGAGTTCTCCGTCCATCATCTCGGGGTAGTGAAGGAGCAAGGTGTATCGCATTAGGTCTGTCCTTTCGGATCTCGTGTGATTCTGTCACTCACGTGACGAACGAGCGACGCCGGAATCGACACAGATTTCTTCGAGGAGATAATTACCATGCCGAGTGTGGAACGGAAACGGCTTTCCGGCGTAGACGACAACGCGAGGTCGTCACGTTGACCGACCTGGCTCAATTGGCCAAGTAATGGCCTGCTAGGTCGCCGCTATAGCGGCGTCACGTACGCGCCGTGGATGCCGCCATCGACCAGGAACGTCGAGGCCGTCACGAACGTCGAATCGTCACTGGCGAGAAACAACACCGCACCAGCGATCTCCTCGGGTTCGGCGAATCGTCCGGCGGGGATGTGCACCAGGCGCCTCGCCGCGCGCTCGGGGTCCTTCGCGAAGAGCTCCTGGAGGAGCGGTGTGTTGACGGGGCCCGGGCAGAGCGCGTTCACCCGCACGCCTTGACGGGCAAACTGCACCCCGAGCTCGCGCGACATCGCCAGCACACCGCCCTTGGACGCGGTGTAGGAGATCTGCGAGGTGGCCGATCCCATGACCGCAACGAAGGATGCCGTGTTGATGATCGATCCACCACCGCGTTCAATCAAGAGTCGAATGCCGTACTTACAACAGAGGTACACCGACGTGAGGTTGACGTCCTGGACACGCTTCCACGCCTCGAGGTCGGTGTCGAGGATCGAGTCGTCATCGGGCGGGGAGATCCCGGCGTTGTTAAAGAGGATGTCCACCCCGCCGTAGACCTCGACGACTCGCTCGTACATCGCAATCACGCTCGCCTCGTTGGCCACGTTGACCGCGACGAAGGTGCCCTTGATCGACGCGGCCAGTTCAGCGCCTTCGGCCTCGTTGAGGTCAGCCACGACAACCCTGGCACCCTCTTCGGCGAAGCGCAGCGCCGTTGCGCGTCCGATGCCGCTCGCGGCGCCGGTGATGATCGCGACTTTATTGTCGAGTCGTCCCATTAGTTGTCCTCCGTTGAAATAAACACGTTCTTCTCTTCGCTGAAGCCGAGTAGCGCGTCGGGCCCGAGTTCCCTTCCGAGACCGGACTGCTTGAAGCCACCAAAGGGCGTCGAGTAACGCACCGACGAATTCGAGTTCACCGACAGCGCGCCGGTCTCCACGCCACGCGCTACGCGCAGGGCGCGACCAATGTCGCGACTCCAGATCGAACCCGACAGACCAAAGATGCTCTCATTGGCCAGTCGGATCGCGTCGGCTTCGTCGCGAAAGCGCACCACCGAAACAACGGGACCGAAGATCTCCTCGCGAAAGGCGCGACTCGTGGTGTCGGTCGTCGCCAGCACCGTCGGCGCCATCCAGTAACCGGGACCTTCGGGTGCACTGCCGCGAAAGGCGACCTCGGCTTCGTCGACGAAGCCCCTCACCGATTCACGTTGCGCCGCGGTGATGAGGGGACCCATCTCGCTCGCGTCCTCACGCGGGTCGAGCACCTTGACGGCTTTGACGGCCGGCTCGAAGAGTTCCATGAATCGGTCGTAGGCCGAATCCTCCACGAGGATGCGAGAACGCGCACAGCAGTCCTGGCCGGCGTTGTCAAAGACCGCGTACGGCGCGCTCGCGGCGGCCTTCTCGAGGTCGGCGTCGGCGAAGATGATGTTCGCGCTCTTGCCGCCGAGTTCCAAGGTGACTCGCTTCACCTGCTGGGCGCAGCCTTCCATGATCAACCGACCAACGGCGTTCGACCCGGTGAAACAGACCTTTCGCACCGCGGGATGGGTCACGAAGCGGTTCCCGACGAGTGCACCGTCGCCGGTGATCACTTCGAAGACGCCTTCGGGCAGTCCGGCCTCGAGCCCGAGTTCGCCCAATCGCACCGCGGTCAACGGCGTGAACGTGGCGGGCTTCAAGACAACGGTGTTGCCCGCGGCGAGCGCCGGAGCGAGTCCCCAGGCCGCGATGGGCATCGGGAAGTTCCAGGGCACGATGATGCCCACCACGCCGAGTGGCTCGTAGAAGGTGAGATCGACGCCACCCGCGACGGGTATCTGTCGACCGGCGTGACGCTCCGGCGCGCCGGAGTAGTACGCCAAGACGTCGCGAACGTTGCCCGCCTCCCACCTCGCGTTCGAGATGGTGTGTCCGGCATTGGCGACCTCGAGTTGGGCGAGCTCTTCGAGGTGGGCGTCGACGACGTCCGCGAAGCGGCGCAGTAGTCGGGAGCGGTCGACCGGCGTGACCCTCTTCCAGGCGCTGAAGGCCCGTGACGCTCGCTCGATCGCTCGGTCCGTTGCTTCGAGGTCGTGGTTGGCGACCAGGGCGATCTGCCCTTCGGTCGCGGGATTGATAATCGCGAGGTCGCTCACAGACGTTCGAACCCCCGGTACCTCTCCCAGTCCGTCACCGCCGCGTCGAAGGCCGCGACCTCGACGTGCGCGGCGTGCGCGTAGTGATCAACGACCTCGTCGCCCAACGCGTCGCGCGCCACGGTGCTGGATTCGAAGAGGGCCGCCGCCTCGTGCAGGGACGTGGGAACTCGAGCGGCGTCGGCCAAGTACGCGTTGCCTTCGAAGGCGGGTGGCAGAGTCAAGGACTCCTCGACCCCGCGAAGGCCCGCGGCTACGAGGGCGGCGATGGCCAGATAGGGGTTCACGTCGCCACCGGGGATGCGACACTCGACACGAATCGACGGCCCGTGGCCCACGACGCGAAAGGCGCACGTCCGGTTGTCGAGACCCCACAACAGTGCGGTGGGCGCGAAGGAGCCCTCGACGAAGCGCTTGTAGCTGTTGATATTCGGCGCCAGGAAGAGCGACAGTTCTCTCGCGTAGGCGAGCTGACCCGCGAGGAAGTGCTCGAAGACCTCAGAGAAACCGTGCGGCTGCGTTCCGGCGAAGACTGGCTGGTTCTCCTCGTCGCGCAGGGAGAGGTGAATGTGACACGAGTTGCCCTCGCGTTCGTTGTACTTGGCCATGAAGGTGAGACTGCAACCTTCTTGGGCGGCGATCTCCTTCGCCCCGAGTTTGAAGAGGCTGTGCTCGTCGCACTTGTCGACCAACTCTGAGTACTTGAAGGCGATCTCGTGCTGACCGTAGTTGCACTCACCCTTGACCGACTCGACGATCATGCCGGCGTCACGCATCGAGCGACGAATACGGCCGAGCAGCGGCTCGATCCGTGACGTGCCCTGGAGGGAGTAATCGACGTTGTAGAGGTTGGCGGGCGTGAGTCCGCGGTAACCGGCGTTCCAGGCTTCCTCGTAGGTGTCGTTGAAGACGATGAACTCGAGCTCGGTGCCGGTGAGGCCCGTCCAACCCTTTGCCGCGAGCCGGTCGACCTGTCGCTGGAGTACCTGACGGGGCGACACCGCGACGGGCTCACCCTCTACGGTCTCGACATCGGCGAAGACGATCACGGTCTTGTCGTGCCACGGCACCGGTCGAATCGTTGAAAAATCAGCGTTGAAGGCCATGTCGCCGTATCCGCGCTCCCACGAGGTCAGGGCGAATCCGTCGATGGTGTTCATCTCGACGTCCGAAGCGAGAAGGTAGCTGCAACCCTCGACCGCTCCGGTGGCGAGTTCCTCGGCGAAGAATCGTGCGTCGAGCCGCTTTCCCTGGAGTCGACCTTGCATGTCGGTGATGGCGAGGATGACTGTGTCGACGACGTCGCTCGCAATGATCGCCGTCAACTCGTCGCGCGACAATCGACCCGGTGGCACCGAACTCATGGCCGCTCCTTTGCTCTCGCAGTGGTCGCCATCGTACTCGTCGCCACCTGAAGGGTCCCGTGGCGCGAGCCCCGTTCGACTCGATACGAAAGCAGCACTTCATCTGCGAGCGAGACGGGTCACCCCTGTGCGGCTAGGCCGAACGCGGACTCCCTTGTAGAAGTCCGGATCGCCACTGCGACATTTCACTTTGGCGCTCGCGTCGAACATGGCCAACCGATTTGCTTCGAATCGCCGCGAACTCTAGGCTCGCCCGATACGTTCACCGTGAAGGAATCAAATGGGTCGGCTTCAAGTTCCCATCGGTGGCTTGTGGAGATCAGCTGAGTACCGCTTCAGGTCAGCGAACGTCGGATTCGTGGCGAACCGGAGCTAAGGGGGGGGTGGCGCTACGAAAGTAGCGCCCCCTTTTCTGTTGGAGCGAATTCCTCCTGTCAAAGGAGCGTGGCGTATTCGAGGCGAGGGCCGGCAGAGCCCGGCGGGTGAAACCCCGCGGAGGTCGCGAAACACGATCACTTCCTTGAGTACAGCCTGGAGACGTCTCGGTCCTCGAGGACGATGGATGCTCGAGGTTAGAGGGCGACGCCACGAAGGTGGCGTCGCCTTTTCGTTGGTGCGCGCTCACCGCCCGACGAGGGGTGACCCACGAGTAAGTGCTCGGCGGTGAGCGCTGCAGTAAGGTCGGTGTGCCTCGCGGCAGCGAAGTTGGTGTAATTCCAACGCTGTCCCGCAACTGTAAGTGGTCCTAACCGATCACGAAGCCAGGTCGCCTACCGCGAGGAGATGTGACATACAGCTCTCGAGGTAAGGAGCGGTTGTTCGGATCTCCATCCGTCGCCACACCACTTCGACGGAAAAGGAGATACCCATGATCAAGTCCCTGCGACTGAGTGTCGCACTTACCCTCGGCCTCGTCGCGGCACCGCTGCTGAGTGCCGCGAGCGCCCGGGCGGCCACGTCGCCCTCGTGCATCGTCTCTTTGTCGCCGACCGCGACCGAGACGCTCTTCGCAATAGGCGCAGGCCCTCAGGTCCAGGCCGTCGACACTGATTCGGACTATCCGACGACCGGCCTACCGAAGAAGCGCATCAACGCCCTCGAGCCCAACGTCGAGGCGATCGTCGGGATCTGCAAGGCGACCATGTCGCACCCTTCTACGAAGCCCGATCTGGTGATCATCTCCTACGACGCCAACGACATCCAGCAAAAGCTGACCGGTCTGGGCATCAAGGTCATCGACCAGGGCGCCCCGACGAATCTGGCGGGCGCGTATGCGCAGATCACCCAACTCGGTGCCCTCACGGGCCACAGCGCGAAAGCCGCCACCATCGTGGCCGGGTTGAAGACCGCAGTCGCGAAGGACGTCGCGTCGGTACCCGCGCACCCGAAGAAGGTCCTCACCGTGTACTACGAGCTCGATCCGACGTACTACTCGCTCACCAGCGACACCTTCGTTGGTTCGTTGCTCAAGTCGCTGGGCGTCGTCAACATCGCGGACGCGAAGAACACGTCGGCCGACGCGGGCTACCCGCAACTGAGCGCCGAGTACATCGTTGGCGCCAACCCCAAACTGATCTTCCTGGCCGACACGATCTGCTGTCACGTCAATCAGGCCGCGGTCGCCAAGCGCACGGGGTTCTCTTCGGTGAGTGCGGTTCTCCACCATCACGTCGTCGGACTGAACGACGACATCGCGTCGCGGTGGGGGCCACGTCTTGACATCTTGATGAACCAACTGACCGCCGGGGTGAAGGCGGCCCTGGCGGACGCGGCGCTCTGGCAGAAATAGCGTGATCGCCACGCCACCGTCGGGGCGCCGTGTGGCGCTGGTCGCCGTAGCGATACTGGCGGCGCTCGTGGTGGCGATGGTCTGTGGTCTCGTCATCGGTCCGACGTCCATCGGCACCCTGCGCGTACTCGGGGACGTCGTTTCTCACCTCGGAATGGGACACAGCACGCTGACCCCCACGCAGTCAGAGATCATCTGGCAACTCCGGGCGCCCCGCATGGTGCTCGGTCTGTTGGCCGGTGCGATGTTGGCCGTCGCGGGAGGTACCTACCAGGGCGTCTTTCGAAATCCCTTGGCCGACCCGTACCTGTTGGGCGTGGCGGCGGGCGCCGGGCTCGGCGCGACGATCGCGATCGTCGACGTCGGCGGCGCCGTGGTGACGCCGAGTTGGACACCGATTCTGGCCTTCGCGGGCGCGTTGCTGGCGGTCGCGGTGACGTGGGCCATCGGTGGACGGGGACTTCGCTCGAGCACGGCAACGCTGATCCTCGCTGGCGTCGCGGTGGCCGCGCTCTTCACGAGTGCCCAGACGTTCCTCCAGCAGCAGTCCTCGACGACGTCGCTCGCTCGGGTCTATATCTGGCTGCTCGGCTCACTGGCCAGTGCGAGTTGGAGTTCGGTCACCCTGGTGCTGCCCTACGTGGTCGTCTGCGTGGTGATCTGCGTGGCCGCCGGACGGGCACTCGACGTGATGAGCGTCGGCGAGGACGAGTCGCGATCGCTCGGCCTGCCGGTGCGCCGGGTGCGGTTGATTGTGATCGTGGCTTCCTCGCTGGGCACCGCGGCCATCGTGTCGGCGGTCGGGCTCATTGGTTTTGTCGGCATCATCGTGCCCCACATCGTTCGACTCCTCGTCGGTACGTCCTACCGACGGATCCTGCCCCTCTCGGTGGCCTTCGGCGCGGCCTTCCTGGTCTTCGCTGACACCATCGCTCGAACGGTGCTGGCACCATCGGAACTACCGCTTGGGGTCGTCACCGCGATCGTCGGCGCACCCGTCTTCGTCATCATTTTGAGCCTTCGACGACCGATGGCCGCGTGAGTTCCCTCGAGGTTCTCGAGCTGAGCGTCCACGCGGGGGCCAAGGCGCTGATCGCCGACGTGAGCCTTTCGGTCGACGCGGGAACGTGGTGCACGGTGATTGGTCCGAACGGCGCCGGCAAGACGACGCTCGTTGAAACGGTGGCGGGACTTCGTCGCGCGAGCCACGGCACCGTGACGTTCTCGGGCGAGTCGGTGAGCACGATGAACGAACGCCAGCGAGCGCTTCGCGTCGCCGTGGTGCCCCAGCACCCCATCATTCCCTTCGGCATGAGTGTGCACGACTACGTGGCGCTGGGTCGAACCGCGTACCACGGGCTCCTGCGCGCTCCGAGTTCCAAGGACCGACGTTGCGTCGAGGAGGTGTTAGAGCGTCTTTCGCTGGTTGAGTTCGCGTCCCGCGACGTGGCGACGCTCTCGGGAGGTGAGCGTCAACGCATGGTTCTGGCGCGCGCGCTGGCGCAGGCGACGACGGTGATGGTGCTCGATGAGCCCATTACCGGCCTCGACCTTCGTCACCAGATTGCCATCCTCGAGCTCTTACAAAAAGAGGTGCGCGAATGCGGCCTCACCGTGCTCGCGACGCTGCACGATTTGACGCTCGCCGGACAGTTCGCCGATCGCCTGGTCCTGCTCGATCAAGGACGAATGGTGCTGGATGGCCCCTCGGGCGACGTCGTTCGAAGTCGCGAGCTAGCCGAGTGTTACGGCATGGATCTGCGCGTGATCGACGTCGACGGCGCGGACGTCGTCATTCCGGTGCGTCACTAGTTCGCCGCATCGACGCGGTTACTTCGCGGTAGCGACGTCGTTGTGCACGAGAGGAATTCACATACGGTTCGCGCGGTCTATCTCGTAGACTTAATAAAAGAAACGAAGGGAATTACGTGCGACGCACGAAAATCGTAGCCACCGTTGGTCCGGCTTCTGACTCTGACGAAGTACTCAAGCAGCTCGTCCAAGCCGGCGTCGACGTCTTTCGACTCTCCTTCGCCCACGGGGACATTCCCTCCTGCCTGGAGCGACTCCGTCGAATCCGGGCCATCGCGCCGGACCTCGCGATCATGGTGGACATCCCCGGCCCCAAGGTCCGCGCGGGATCCTTCGGGACCCTGCCGGTGACGCTCGCCCAGGGACAAGAGACCGAACTCGTCGAGGCCTTCGGCGAGAGTTCCAGCGCGGAGCGCATCAGCGTCGAGCGCAACGACGTCCTCAACCAGCTGAAGGTCGGTGACAAGGTCCACATCGGCGACGGGGGAGTCTCCCTCGAGATCACCCGTCTCGGGGCAACCGTCGGTGCGCGCGTCACCTCGGGTGGCAACGTGATGGGCAAGCCCGGACTTTCGTTGCCGTCCTCGATTATGAACGACCGACTGCCCACCGAAGAGGACCGCGAACGTTTGTTGGCGCTGCGCCACGAGGAGTTCGAGATCCTCGCGGTCTCCTTCGTGCGATCGGGCTTTGACGTCGAGTCCGTCCGAGCGGTGCTCGCTCGTAACGACGTGATGATCATGTCCAAGATCGAGACGGGCGAGGGCGTCGAGAACCTGAACGAGATCATCGAGCACTCCGACTCGATCATGGTCGCGCGAGGGGACCTCGGGGTTCGCTTGCCTATCGAAGAGGTGCCGCACCTACAAAAAGAGATCGTGCGACTCGGCATCCGTTACGCCCGGCCCGTCGTCGTGGCGACCCAGATGCTCGAGTCGATGACCCACGCCCAGGTGCCCACTCGCGCCGAGGTGACCGACGTCGCCAACGCCGTCCTCGACGGGGCGAGCGCGGTGATGTTGAGCGGGGAAACGGCCATTGGGGATGACCCGGTGGGCGTCGTGGTGACGATGGACCGCATCGTGCGTCGCGCCGAGGAACACTTCCCCTACGCCGAGTGGGGTGCCGGACTCGGCGTGCAACTTCTCGCAGCGTCCTCCACGCAGGCGACACGCGTCACCGCCGCGATCACCGGCGCCGCGTGGCGCGCGGCGATGGACGAGAACGCGGTGGCGATCGTGGCCTGTACGCGATCGGGCATGACCGCGCGGGCCATCTCTCGCTTCCGCCCGCCCATGCCCATCGTGGCCATCACGCCCAATGGTTCAACGGCCCGACAGTTGCGAGGTTCCTGGGGAGTGCAGGAGATCTTCGTCTCACCGGCGAATGACATCGACACGCTCTGTAACGTGGCGATCACCGAACTCAAGGCCTGCGGGATGGCGAAGTCCGGTGAAGCGCTGGTGTTGATGGCGGGCTCCTCTTCGGGCGGCACGGCGATCACCGACACCGTCCGGATGATCATCGTCCCTTAAGACGCGCCGCTCTCAGGGGAGGGGGGCACGGCGGACGTGGGACACCGCGTCCTCGAGGGTCGTCACGACCGGACTCGGGAAATGGATGAAGGCGGTGGGCCAGTTCTCCCATTCGTTCGCGGTGCTCGTGCGCATGATGCGGACCCAGTCGTAGCCGTCGGCCACGATCATGTGTTGCTGGGAGACGACCACGTAACTGTTGCGGGGACCGACGGCTTCGACGACGGCCACGTGCCCCGACGAGGACATCCCCGAAGCGCCACCCGTCCATACCGCGACCGCGCCCACGCTCGGGACGTGGTTGACGGTCACCCCGTGGGCCGCGGCAGCCGAGGCCCACTGCCCGCCGTTACCGAGGTCGTAGGTCGGTGCTGGCACGGCGTAGGTGCTCGACTCGACGTACGCGACGTAGTTCGTGCAGTTGTCGCCGGCGTACATCGTCCAATACGACCGGTCGCTGACGTTTTGATACCCGTGGGTCGTGAAGGTACCGAGCCTGCACCCCTGGTAGCCGGCACAGAGCGTCGAAGGGGCACTCGCCGCAGACGCCGCGCTCCCAAGGGGGGCGAGGGCCAGCACCACGAGCGCGGCGAGGGAGAGTGCAAGGGTCGAACACCTGAACCTCCGGACCGTCGAAGAAACGACGGCGACCCTTGCGCTACTCATCGGCCGTTCAGCTCGTAGGGCCTGATCTCATCGACGTGAAAGGGGTCGCTCCAACGGTGTGACGGATCGTCTCACTGTTTGAACTGCGGTACGTGACGTACCTCATTGCGCCCCTTAAACACGGTGAACCGTGATTGCCCCTGCGATACCCTTACACAAAATCGTCATCCGAATGTAATACAACCATTTCACCCTCTTGATGAGGAAAAATGAGTCGTTACTCATCGGTAGATATCAGCGTCGGAGCCTCGAGGCGTTCAGTTCCTACGCTCACCGGGTCGGGTCGCTGGCGACGCGAGCCCTCAGGCGATGAGGCCCGCGAAGGTCGCGATTGCCCCGACGCCGATGAGAACGCCGTAGGTCTGCAGCCACGTCGCGAGCCCGCCGCGGCGTTCTCGGGCGATGACGCCAGCCAGGACGAGGCCAATGGCGATCGACGTCCCCGTGGCGACGGCGCCGCTGGTGAAGGCCCACGGCACCCCCGGCAAAATGATGGTGATCGACGTCGCGGCGCCCATAATGCTCGCGAGACGAAGGTCGCGGGCTGGATCGGACAGGTACTGACTGGCGGCCATGCCGAGTCCCTCGGCGATGAGCAGGCCGATCACCGCGAGCAGGACGACCTTGTGGCCGTGGCGCATCGTCGCGAGGATGAGGGCCATGGTGGCGACGAGACCGTCGGAGGCCCCAAAGATGGCCGTGGTCAGCGTGCTGGTGATGGGCTGGTCGTCCACGGGCCTCCCGTATAACTCTGCCAACTCTGTCCTGGTGACCCGAGTCAACTTACCCTCGCGGGCGTGGTGGGTTGGAAGGAAGTGACGACGACGCCCGTGCGACCCGCGTCGACGTCGGTGATCGTGTCGTGGAGGAACGCGCCGGTGGTGCCCCCGACAGGAGTCGAACCTGCGCACATGGCTTCGGAGGCCAATGCTCTATCCGCTGAGCTACGGGGGCAAATACGGCTTTCGCCCGATCGGGGGAAGTTTATCGGACGTGATGAAACGTCGAAGAGCTCTGGCGACCGGGGCCACGCGGCGCGCGGCGACGTCGATAGCGCGACTCGAGTTACTGCGTTCACGTTCTACCCCGTCTGTTCGACCGGCGTGCGCGGTCAACGTCGGGAGCGTTGCCCGTGTCACCGGCGTCCGCGCCGGAGATGTGGCGTCGGGTCCTAAAGAGGTCCACGTGTTCGGGTACGCAAAACGTCGTGAGGCGTGGAGTGAAAACAGTGGAGCACGCTGAGGAATTTGGAGAATTCTCTGTTGACAGAATGCGACTCGTACATTAAGTTCCTTCGCTTATCGCAGCACGTCCTACGGGACCACAGCACGGGGAGAAGCGGATGAGCGAAGGTTCTGCATCGTTGCGATCGGACGAGGAGCAACTCGCCGCCCTCGGCTACAAACAGGAGCTCAACCGCGGATGGAGCGGGTTCTCCAACTTCGCGATCTCCCTCACGATCATCTGTATCCTCAGCGGCTGCTTCACGACCTTCGGACAGGCGTGGAACGACGGTGGCCCGATCGACATCTCCATCGGCTGGCCGATCATCAGTCTCCTCGTCCTCCTCGTGGGGCTCTCGATGGCCGAGCTCGCGTCGAAGTACCCGACCGCGGGGGGCATCTACTACTGGGCGTACAGTCTGGGCGGGGTGCGCTGGGCGTGGTTCACGGGTTGGTTCAACCTGCTCGGCCTCATCGCCATCGTCGCCGGCGTCGACTACGGCTGTGCGTCGTTCCTGAACTCGGTGCTCTCGCTCTACGGGTTCAACTTCATCATCAACGCCACGACGACGAACCCGTCGACGATTCTGCACAACACGTTCATCCTCTTCTTCATAATCCTGGCGCTGCACAGCATCATCAATGTCTTCTCTTCTCACCTGGTGTCGCTGTTGAACCGGATCTCGGCCTGGTGGATGCTCGGCGGGGTTGCCGTGATCGTGGGCGTCCTAATCTTTGGACCCTCGAAGCACCAGAGCCTCTCGTGGGTGTTCTCGCACCGGATCAATAACAGTGGCTTCTCGGGCCACATGTACTGGTTCTTCGTCCTGCCACTCGGCTTCCTGCTCACCATGTACACCTTCACCGGCTACGACGCCTCCGCGCACCTCTCCGAGGAGACGCATAACGCCGAGCGTGCCGCACCCCGCGGACTGTGGACCGCGATCGCCTACTCGGCGGTCGGCGGCTGGGTGTTGCTGCTCGCGATCACCTTCGCGGCGACGCACATTCCCGCGATCAACGCGGGTGGCGGCGGGGCCGTCCCGATCATCGAGACGTCGCTCAGCACCACGCTCGCGAAACTCGTCCTCGACATCTCCACCATCGGGCAGCTGTTCTGCGGGATGGGCTGCGTGGCGGCCGCCTCGCGCATGGTCTTCGCGTTCTCGCGAGACGGCGCGGTGCCCGGTCACCAGCTGTGGCGCCGACTGAACAAGAACAAGACGCCCACGTGGGCGGTGCTGTTCGTGGTCGTGCTCTCGCTCATCATCACGATTCCCGCCCTGTTCGGCAACAAGGCCGGACTCCCGGTGGCGTTTTTCGCGGTGACCTCGATCACGACGATCGGGCTCTACATCGCCTACATCCTCCCGGTCTTTCTCCGCTGGAGGATGGGCAGCAAGTTCGAGCCGGGTCCGTGGAGTCTTGGTAAGCACTACAAATGGATCAACTCCATCGCCATGATCTGGGTCGTCATCTGCGTGGTCATCTTCTGCCTGCCGACCTCGCCCGCGGCGGTTCCGTGGGAGAGCGGCTTCACATGGGACGACTTCAACTACGCGCCACTGGTCACCATCGCACTCGCGCTCGGGGTATGGATCGCCTGGGTGGCCGGCGCCAAGAACACCTTCAAGGGCCCGGTGAGGACGCTGGACGATCCCGACGTGGGCACGTCGGAGGACTCGGCCCTGATGCCGACCAACTGAGCCGCTCGGCGGGCGCACGAGATTCGGCGAGGGGTTTTCGCCGGTCTCGAGTGGTGCGATGTGCAACTCGTAGTGTCTTTCTATGAGTAGTGCGCCCATTCTCAAGACGTTGTTCCCCGACACCGCCGTCGTGCACGACACGGGCGTGTCCATCGGGGGAGTGGAGTTACGCGAGCTCGCAGAACGTTTCGGCACGCCGCTTTTCGTCTACGACGAAGCGACGTTGCGCAGTCGCTGTCGCGAGGCCGCGGACGCCTTCGATGACGGCGTGGCCTTCGCGTCGAAGTCGTTCCTGTGTGGGGCGATGGCCCGACTCGCCGTCGAGGAGGGACTCTGCGTCGACGTCGCCACGGGCGGCGAGCTCGACATCGTGTTGCGCGCAGGGGTGCCGGCGAGCCGGGTCATCGTGCACGGGAACAACAAATCCGCTGACGAGGTCGCCCACGCCGTCGCGGCGGGCGTGCACCGACTCGTCGTCGACAACTTCGAAGAGATCGAACGGCTTCGCGATCTCGTCAGTAGTGACACGCCGCTGAACGCGTTGGTACGCGTCACCCCCGGCGTCGAGGCGCACACGCACGAATACGTGCGCACGGGCCAGGAGGACACCAAGTTCGGCTTCTCCGTCGCGACCGGTGAAGCGCGACGAGCGATTTCGATGTTGAAAGAGATTCCGGGTCTGCGACTGCACGGCGTGCACGCGCACATCGGTTCACAGATCTTCGAGCTGGCGGGCTTTCGCGAGTCGATGGAAGTGCTGCGCGCCTTTACCGAGCGCGACGAGTTCGATGAACTCTGCGTCGGCGGGGGTCTCGGGGTCGCCTACGTCGAAGGTGAGTCGGCGCCGACGATCAGTGAGTGGGCCACCGCCATGCGAGCCGCGGCAAGAGAGAGCGGCTTGCGAGAGGGCGTGCGGCTCCTCGCCGAGCCCGGGCGGTCCATCGTCGCCCAAGCCGGTGTGACCATCTATAGGGTCGGCGTGGTCAAGCCCGTCACGCAGCGCACCTACATGGCCGTCGACGGCGGCATGAGCGACAATCCCCGCCCCGTGCTCTACGGATCGGGGTACGAGGCCTTCGACGTCGACTCGCCCACGGCCCCTCGTCCTCAGCGAGTACGGCTCGTCGGGAAGCACTGCGAGAGCGGCGACGTGTTGATCGACGACGCGTTCCTCCCGGCGCAGACCCGCGCGGGCAGTCTCGTCGCCACCCCGGTCACCGGCGCCTACGGCTACTCGATGGCGTCGAACTACAACCGGGTGCCTCGACCGGCCGTGGTCTTCGTGCGCGACGGCGAGGCCCGCGAGGTGTTACGTCGAGAGACCTTCGAGGACCTCGCGCGACTCGAGGTCTGAGGTAGTTCGCAACATCGGTGGGTTAGCCTTGTTTCATGGAGCAACCGGTGGTTCGAGTCGGCGTCATCGGTGGGGGATTCGTTGGCAGCGCCTTCGTCCAGCTGCTCGGGGACCCGGCTCGACACGAGGCGTTGGTCGACGGTGCGACGGCCACGCTCGAACTCGTGGGGGTCGCGGTGCGCGACCTCGCCAAGCCTCACGACGGGATTGACCCTTCACTGCTCACGACCGACGTCGAACAACTCCTCTCCAGTGACCTCGACGTCCTCGTTGAACTCGCCGGCGGCGTCGAACCGGCCCGTACCTACGTGGAGTCGGCCCTCAAGCGTGGCGTTTCGGTCGTCACCGCCAACAAGGCGCTCATGGCCGAGAGCGGGACGCAGTTGGCCCAACTCGCCCACGAGCACGGCGCGGACCTCTTCTACGAGGCGGCCGTCGGTGGGGCGATCCCGATCCTTCGAGCACTGCGGATCTCCCTGGCCGGGGAGCGCATGAACCGCGTGATGGGCATCGTGAACGGCACCACGAACTTCATCTTGACCAAGATGACCGAGGAGGGTAGCGACTACGCCGGCGCACTCGCTGAGGCGCAGGCCCTCGGCTTCGCCGAGGCTGACCCGAGCGCCGACGTCGAGGGCTACGACGCGGCGGCCAAGGTGCAGATTCTTTCGACGCTCGCCTTCGGCACGCGTTTGAGTGGTGACGAGATCGCTCGCGAGGGCATCACCGGCGTGCGTGACGTCGACGTCGAATTCGCGCGACGCTCGGGCTACGTGATCAAACTGCTCGGCGTGGCCGAGCGCGTGGGGGACCACGGCGTCTCGCGTCGCGTGCACCCGGCCCTGGTGCCGCTCAGTCACCCGCTCGCCTCGGTCAACGGAGCGACCAACGCGGTCTTCGTCGAGGGCGTGAAGAGTGGTCCCTTGATGTGGCTCGGCCAGGGCGCGGGCGGCGAACCCACGGCGACCGCCGTACTCGGTGACGTGCTCGACGCCGCACGAAATCGCGTGAGCGCTCGACACGACGTGCCCTTCACGGGCGATCTCTCGTTGCACTACGTGCCGGCGAGTGAGTTGAGCAGTCTGTTTTATCTGAGCGTCGACGTCATCGATCGCCCCGGCGTCCTGGCCGAAGTCGCCGGCGTGTTCGGACGTCACCACGTCTCGATTCAGTCGATGGAACAAACCGACGTGGCCGATCAGGCGCGACTCTCGTTTTTGACCCACCGCGCGCTCTCGGCGGACGTCAGCGCGACGCTCGACGAACTCGAGGGCCTCGAGTGCGTCGCTTCGGTGGGCGCGTGCCTGCGCGTCATCGACGGGGGAGCGGCGTGAGTGTCGGGTGGCGCGGGCTGCTCGTTGAATACGCCGACTGGCTGGACCTCGACGGCATCAGCGACGTCGTCACGCTCCAAGAGGGCAACACCCCGCTCCTGCACGCCGATCGACTCTCCGAGCGTCTCGGGGCCGACGTCTGGCTGAAGTACGAGGGGCTCAACCCCTCGGGTTCCTTCAAGGATCGCGGCATGACCATGGCGATCACCAAGGCCAAGGCCCAAGGGGCCAAGACCGTGATCTGCGGGTCGACGGGCAATACGTCGGCCGCGGCGGCGGCCTACGCCGCGAAGGCGGACATGGAGTGCGTGGTGCTCGTACCCGAGGGCAAGATCGCCCTGGGTAAACTGGCCCAGGCGATGGTCTACGGCGCGAACGTGCTACAGATTCGCGGCAACTTCGACCAGGCGCTCAACCTGGCGCGTGAGTTGACCCAACACCTACCTATCACCATCGTGAACTCGATCAACCCCGACCGCATTGAGGGTCAAAAGACCGGCGCGTTTGAAATCGTCGACGTGCTGGGCAAGGCGCCCGACATTCTGTCAATCCCCGTCGGCAACGCCGGGAACATCACGGCGTACTGGCGCGGGTTCACCGAGTACCACTTCGCCCAGCGCTGCGCGACGCTGCCCAAGATGTGGGGCTTCCAGGCGGCCGGCGCGGCACCCATCGTCCTCGGTCACCCGGTCGCCAATCCCGAGACGATCGCTACCGCCATCCGTATCGGCAACCCGGCGAGTTGGGTACCGGCCTTAGAGGTCATCCACGAATCGCTCGGTGACATTCGTGCCGTCACCGACGAGGAGATCATGGACGCCTATCACTACGTGGCCCGTTACGAGTCGGTGTTCTGCGAACCGGCGTCGGCCGCATCGGTAGCGGGGCTGTTGAAGTTCGGCGTACCCGAGGGGTCGACGGTCGTGTGCGTCCTCACCGGCAACGGGTTAAAGGACCCGGACACCGCCGTGAGTTCGAGCGCGACGCCGGACGTGGTGGACGCCACGTTGGCCGCGCTGCTCGGCAAACTCGCCTGAGCGAGCCGGGGCCGATCGTGGCCTTCGAAGAGGCGAGACGTGGGCGGCCCTCATTTCTGTAACAATGAGAGCCTGACGCCGCGGGGAGCGGGGCAGGGAATGGTGGGAGATTTCATGCAGCGGATTAACCGGATTCGTCAACTTCTGGTCGTAGCGGGCGTTGGTTCACTGCTGCTCGCGACCGGTGGCATTGCGGGAGCCAGTTCCCTCAAGGGGACCTACAACGCCGCGGACGCGGCGTTGGTGCCGTCGGCCTATAAGAGCACGACGCTCCAGGTCGCGACCGACGCCACCTACCCACCGGACGAGTCGATCTCTGGCACGACGATGGTCGGCTTCGACGTTGACCTCATGGGCGCGATCGCCACCACGTTGGGGGTGAAGTACAAGGAGAACAACATCACCTTCGACGACATCATCGGAGGCATCAAAGCGGGCAAGTACGTGATTGGCAACTCGTCGTTCACCGACGAGAAGTCTCGCGAGAAGTCGGTGAATTTCGTGGACTACTTCCAGGCTGGCGAAGGGGTGTACTCCCTCTCGACCTCGAAGCTCCCCTTCACCGGACTCTCGAGTTTCTGTGGCTACAAGGTAGCGGTGGAGACCGGCACCACCGAACAGAGCGACGCGACCACCGAGGCCGGCAAGTGCCCCGCGTCGAAGAAGTTGACCGTGCACGCGTACCCGACCCAGACCGAGGCGAACGCCGCGGTGCTCTCGGGTCAGGCGAACTTCGGATTTGTCGACAGCCAGGTCGCGGGCTACATCGTGTCCTTGGCCAAGGGTAAGTTCAAGCTCGTTGGCAGCGCCATCGAGGTCGCGCCCTACGGCATCGCCACTCCGAAGACGCCCTCAGGCAAGAAGTTGGCGGTCGCCATCGAGGCCGCCGTCAAGACCTTGATCGCCAACGGGACCTATCACGCCATCCTCGCCAAGTGGGGCGTCACCGCCGGTGCGCTACCGGCTAGCAAGATTGTCCTCAACGGAGCTACCTCCTAACGGTCACTGACCAGTCATAGCTATGGCCGCTTCCGAGGACCCCGTCAAGGTCGTCCCGGTACGCCACTACGGGCAGTGGGCGGGGGCGGTGGTCGCCCTCGTCCTCGTGGCGATGTTGATCAACACGCTCTTCTCGAAGATCCCTTCGGGACAGTACGTCTGTCGAACCGTCAGCGGGGTGCGGCACTGCCACCAAGCCAGCGTGTGGCGATTCAGTTGGAACATCGTCTTTCACTACTTCACGACATCTGAGGTGCTCCACGGCCTCGAGCTCACCATCTTCTTGACGGTGGTCGCGATGGTCATCGGTATCTCGATCGGGGTGGCACTCGCGGTCATGCGGCTCTCCTCGAACCGACTGCTCTCGATGACGGCGTGGGTCTACACCTGGTTCTTCCGTGGCACGCCCGTGCTCGTCCAGCTGTTCTTCTGGTACTACATCGCGATCCTCTATCACACCATCACCATCGGCGTACCCTTCACGGACATCACGTTCCTTCACCTCAACGCGACGACGCTCTTCTCATCGACGGTCGCCGCGATCGTGGCGCTCGGGCTCAACGAGGGCGCCTACATGTCCGAGATCGCACGCTCGGGACTCATCGCCGTCGACGAAGGACAGTCCGAAGCGGCGACGTCGCTCGGTATGACCCGCGCGCAGACGATGCGCTTCATCGTCTTGCCCCAGGCGATGCGCGTGATCATCCCACCGACCGGCAACGAGGTCATCTCGATGCTCAAGACGTCCTCGCTGGCGAGCACCATCTCGGTCATCGAACTCTTCGGGGCCACCAATAACATCTCGGCCAACAACTACGAGATCATGCCGCTGCTCATCGTGGCGAGCCTGTGGTACCTGATTGTGACCACGGTGCTTTCCGTGGGCCAGTTCTACCTAGAGCGGCGATTTGCCCGCGGGGCCCTGCGCACGCCACCCCCAACGCCGCTACAGCGACTGGGCCGCGACGTGCGCGGTATCGCCTCGAAGTTCCGCACGCGCCGCGGCGCAGTGGGGGTGGCGCCGTGAGCGTCCCAATGGTTGAGGCGCGCGGCGTGCACAAGTCCTACGCCGGCGTCGAGGTCTTAAAAGGCGTGGACCTCACGGTGGTACGAGGCGAGGTGACGTGTCTTATCGGGCCGTCGGGCTCCGGCAAGAGCACACTGCTGCGCTGCATTAACCATCTAGAGAAGCATGACGCGGGCGAACTCCGCGTGGACGGCGACCTCGTCGGGTACGAACTTCGTGGCGCGAAACTCTACGAACGCAACGACAAACAGATCTGCGCCGAACGCGCCCAGATCGGGATGGTGTTCCAGCGCTTCAATCTCTTCCAGCACCTGACGGTCCTTGACAACATCACCATCGGACAGGTGAAGGTGAAGGGGGTCGACCCCGAGCGAGCCCGGTTAAAGGCCCGGGAGTTGCTGGCCCGCGTTGGCCTGGACGCGAAGGAGCGGCACTACCCGAGCCAGATCTCGGGAGGACAGCAACAACGTGTCGCCATCGCGCGCGCCCTCGCGATGGATCCAAAACTGATGCTGTTCGACGAGCCGACCTCGGCCCTCGACCCCGAGCTCGTCGGGGAAGTTCTTGACGTCATGCGCGACCTCGCGGCGAGCGGCATGACCATGATCGTGGTCACCCACGAGATGGGCTTCGCCCGCGAGGTCGCCAACACCGTGTATTTCCTCGACGGCGGAGTGATCGAGGAGTCCGGGGCTCCCGCGGACGTGCTCGGCGCGCCCAAGTCCGAACGCTTGCGCGGTTTCCTCTCCAAGGTGCTCTAGCGGAGGCCCCTCGCGTAACGCCGCGGCGATACACTTTCGAAAAGTCTGACGACTCCAAGGAGGACGATGCGCTCGTCGCGTCTGTCGGTGCGGTTCCCCGCGACGGTGATTTCACTAGCCCTCACCCTGGGCGTGGTCGCTTTCGTGGCGGCGCCCGCGAGTGCCGGTGCGAAGTGGAAGGTAGCAGCCAGCAGCAAATCGACGGGGCAGTACTCCCTGGCGGACGTCAACACCGAAGTCCTCAACCCCATGAAGTTCGAGGTCACCGTCACGTCGCCGGCGTTGGTGCAGTGGGCGATGGACTGTGTCAAGGGCTCCAAGATCATCATGACCAAGGGGAAGGACGCGTTAAAGGCGGCGGGTGCGGTGCCGGTGAAGGTCGCCACGTCGTCGTCGAAATGTCAGTTGTCGGCCAACGCACAGAACTACGGGACCGGCACCGACACTCTCTCCATCAAATTCTCCGGCGGATCCGTCGGGGAGTAAAGAGGGCCGTAAGAAACACCTATCAAGCTGCAATGTTTGCGCTCGGTTGAATCTCCGCTACACTGGCACTGTCGTCCGTTCGGCTGTGCCGGCGTAAGGAAGTTCTTCCGAGACGACATTTCCCGATTTTCTTCTCCGCCTTGCGTATCCTTGCGGGCGGCGAGAAAGGATCATGAATGGCTATTAAGCCCTCTCCCGACCGTTCGGATCTCGAGTCGAAGACTCGCGAAGATCTCCAAACGATCGCCAAAGTAAAAGGCGTCGAGGCTCCCGCCCGCGCCACCAAGGCCGCACTCATCGAAGCGATCATGGGTGACGCGCCGCTCTCTTCCAATGGCGCCGAGCCCGCCAGCACCAATGGCTCTCGAGCCGTGCGCTCGCGTCGCACCGTCGCCACCCCCGAAGACGACTTCGAGGACCTCCTGGGTGAGTTCGCCGCTGAGGCCAGCGCCGAGCGCGCCCCCTCCGCCACTGCGGCGTCCATCCCCGCGCCCGAGCCCGCGCTGAGTGAGGCCCTTCCGCCCTCGGAGCGCACCTCCGCTCGCCAGTTCACCCAGACCCGCCCCGAGCGTCAGCCACGCGAGTTCGCCAACAACGACACCAACAATCGCAGTCGCCGCAACCGCCGCAACCGCAACGGTCGCGAGCGTTTCGCCGGAGACTCCATGCCCAACGCCGACCAGCCCTACGCGGGCGAACTGGTCGAGATCGAAGGTCTCCTCGACCTGCGCGACGACGGCTACGGCTTCTTGCGCACCAAGGGATATCACGCTTCACCCAACGACGTCTACGTCTCGATCAACCAGGTGCGTCGCTACCACTTGCGTAAGGGCGACACCATCGCCGGCGGATACCGCCCGGCGGCGTCCAACGAGAAGTACCCGGCGCTGTTGCGCGTGGACACCGTCGCGGGCCTCGACCCCGAGGTCGCCCGTCTGCGCCCACGCTTCGAGGACCTCACGCCACTCTTCCCGGACGAGAAGCTCAACTTGGAGACGAACGAGGGCAAGCTCGACTTGACCCCGCGCATTGTCGACCTGCTGGCGCCCATCGGCAAGGGTCAGCGCGGACTGATCGTCTCGCCGCCCAAGGCCGGCAAGACCACGATCATGAAGCAGATCGCCCAATCGATCGAGACCAACAACCCCGAGGTGCACCTGATGGTGCTTCTCGTGGACGAACGTCCCGAAGAGGTCACCGACATCCGTCGCAGCGTGCACGGGGAAGTCATCTCCTCGACCTTCGACCGCCCGGCCGAGGAGCACACCCACGTCGCCGAACTCTGCATCGAACGCGCCAAGCGCCTGGTCGAGCAGGGTCGAGACGTCGTGATCATCCTGGACGGCATCACGCGACTCGCTCGCGCTTACAACCTGGCGGCCCCGGCGACCGGACGCATCATGTCCGGTGGCGTCGACTCGGGCGCGCTCTACCCGCCCAAGAAGTTCTTCGGTGCGGCGCGCAACATCGAAGAGGGCGGTTCCTTGACCATCCTCGCCAGTGCGCTCGTCGAAACCGGTTCGAAGATGGACGAAGTCATCTTCGAAGAGTTCAAGGGGACCGGCAACATGGAACTGCGACTCGACCGCCGTCTGGCCGAGCGTCGTCTCTACCCGGCCATCGACGTCAACGGGTCCTCCACCCGCCACGAGGAGCTCCTCTTCAGCCGCGACGCGCTCCAGCAGGTCTGGAAACTGCGCCGCGTCTTGAACGGACTGGCCTCGGAGGGTCGCGACGCCGCGGGTCTCGAGTTGCTGATCGACAAGCTCAAGTCCACCAAGTCCAACGACGAGTTCCTGGCCGAGATCGGCCGCGGACCGGCGTCCACCAGCTGATTTCCCGCTAGAATTTCTACTCGCCCTAAGGAGCATCATGAAGCCAGATATCCACCCCGCCTACGGTGAAGCGACCGTTACCTGCTCGTGCGGCAACACCTTCACGACCGAGTCGACCAAGTCGACCCTGCGCGTCGAGCTCTGCAACGAGTGCCACCCCTTCTTCACCGGCAAGCAGAAGCTCGTCGACACCGGTGGTCGCGTCGAGCGCTTCCAGCGTCGCTACGCGCAAAAGACCAAGGGTCGCGCTCCGAAGGCTTAGGTCCTCGAGCGCCCAGCGAATTTTGTGCGCTCTCTCGACGAGACGCTGAAGGTACTCCAAGAGGAGCTTCGCCTGGTCGAAGCCCAGTTGTCCGAACCTGACGTCGCGAGTGACCTCGCGCGTCTGAGGGACCTCTCGCGTCGACACAAGGAACTCAACGACATCAACGTCGCCTGGACGGAGCTCAAGTCCGCCCAGGCCGACGTCGTGACCGCGCGCGAGATGTTCAACGAGACCGAGGGTGCCGACCGCGAGGCCTGGCGCGAGGAACTCAACGTCGCCGAGGCTCGAATCGCGGACCTCGAGGCGACCCTCGAGACGCTCTTGCTCCCGCACGACCCCAACGAGGGACGCAACGTCATCTTGGAGATCCGCGGCGCCGAGGGCGGCGAGGAGGCCAACCTCTTCGCTTCGGACTTAGCCGAGATGTTCCGTCGCTACGCCGCCCTGCGCGGGTGGAAGCTCGAGGTCATCGAAGAGCGCGCCTCCGAACAGGGCGGTCTCGACGAGGCCATCTATCTGATCAAGGGCGAGGACGCCTGGAGTCGTCTCGAGTTCGAGGCGGGCGTACACCGCGTGCAGCGGGTACCCGTCACCGAGGCGAAGGGCCGAGTGCACACCTCCTCGGCGACGGTGTCGGTGTTGCCCGAGGCCGAAGAGGTTGACGTCGACATCAATCCCTCGGACCTCAAGATCGACGTCTACCGCTCCTCGGGCCCGGGGGGTCAGAGCGTGAACACGACCGACTCGGCGGTGCGCATCACCCACCTCCCGACGGGCATCGTGGTGTCGATGCAGGACGAGAAGAGTCAGATTCAGAACCGAGCGAAGGCGTTGATCGTGCTGCGCTCGCGACTCTTAAAGGCCGCCCAGGACGCTCAGGCCAACGAACTCGGTGACTTGAAGCGATCCCAGCTCGGTGGCGGCGGTCGAAGTGAAAAGATCCGCACCTACAACTTCAAAGAGAACCGCGTCACCGATCACCGCATCAACATGACGACCTACGCGCTCGACTCCGTGCTCGCTGGTGACCTCGATCCTTACGTCGACGCCCTATTAGCGGACAAGCGAGCACGCCAGTTAGGCGAAAGTGACGGCCGCTGACGCCGAGTCGGTCAGCCGACTCGTGACGTCGGGGCTAGATCGCCGCGAGGCGCGCTGGCTCGTCGAGGAGTTCGGGTCCGACGACGCGGCGTTGCGAACAGCCAGCGAGCGACGACTCGCCGGCGAGCCGCTGCAGTACGTCATCGGTCACTGGCCCTTTCGCTCACTCGACCTCGACGTCGACGCGCGCGTGTTGATCCCTCGGCCCGAGACCGAGGAGTTGGTCACCCACGCGCTCGAAGAACTGTCGCGCAACGACCGAGCGACGCCGCTCATCCTCGATCTCGGCTGCGGGACCGGGGCGATCGGCCTCTCGCTCGCCGAGGAGCTCATGGCTCGCGGCGTGCGCGCGAGCGTCGTCGCGGTCGACGTGTCCCCCGACGCGCTGACCGTGGCCAGGGCCAACGCGCGAAAGCATTCCCTGCTCGCTGTCTCGTTCGTCCAGTCCGACTGGTTCGACAGTCTTGATCCCTCGTTGCGAGGTCGGATCGATCTCATCGTGGCCAATCCGCCCTACGTCGGGGCCGAGGAGTTCTCGATACTCGATCCCGTGTTGCGCTTCGAGCCACTCGGTGCGCTGGTCGCCGACGACGACCGCGGCGTGGCCGGTTTTCGGGACGTGGCCCACATCATCGCGGCGTCCTCGGCGTGGCTCAGCGACGCCGGCGCACTGATCGTGGAGCATGGCGAAGGACAAGGGGCGGCCGCGCTGTCGCTCGCCCGGGAGAGCGGTTTCGCCGACGTGGAGGACCACATCGACCTTGCGGGCCACCCGCGCGTTCTGGTGGCGCGTCGGGGATGACGCGACGACTCGACGTCGCCGAGGCGGTAGCGGCTCTTCAGCGCGGCGAGGTCGTCGCGCTGCCGACCGACACCGTCTATGGCGTCGCGGCGTCCCTGTTGAGGCCCGAGGCGGTGGCGGCGCTCTTCACGTTAAAGCGACGTCCCGAGAGTGTCGCGCTGCCCATCGTGTTGGAAGGGGCTGACGCGTTAGTGAAGCTCGGGATCACCCTCGAGGAACGCGCGACGCGACTCGCCGCGCGGTATTGGCCGGGACCTCTCACCATGGTGGTGTCGGCACCCGCGGCGCTCGCTCGCCTGGTGCGCTCGTCGCGCGACGTGGTGGGCGTGCGTGTTCCCAACGACGAGACCTTGCGGTTGCTGCTCCACGACAGCGGGCCGCTGGCGCTGACCAGTGCGAATGAACACGGCGCGCCTCCCTGCACGAGCGCGGCGGAGGTGATCGCCAGTTTCGATGGTCGTGAGGAACTCTTCGGGGTCTTCGACGACGGCGTACGCGACGCCGAGGTGTCGAGCGTGATCGACCTCTCGGGACCCGACCCGCGTGTCCTGCGACACGGGGCGATCAGTGAGGAAGAACTGCTCGACGTACTCAGGTGAGCGTGAGGTTGCCGTCGCGCACCTTCGCGCGCCGTCCAATCAACTCCTCGGTTTCGGCGCTCGCCGCGAGCGCGACGTCGAGACTGTGGCACCAGATCCGGCGCCCATCGTCACGCCGGGCCGCGGCGATGAGCCGCTTCGGCGAAGCGTCTCGCTCGTGGGTGACGGTGTAGGTCTCGACGGTGACCTCGCCGTCAACTTTGGCGCTGACGGCGCGAGGGAGCGCGTCGACCTCCGCCTGCGCGTTGCACCAGAGGAACCCCCGCGGCGGCGGCGACGTGGCGTAGGTTCCCCACGCGTGTTTGGTCGAGAACCAACCGAGCGCGGTGACGAGTCCTTGACTCGTCGGGTCACTCCGCAGACGCTCGACCATCGTCGCGATCGAGTGCGTGACGTAGTTGTTCCCGGGTCCGCCCCCGAAGGTCAATCCGCCCGTCACCGTCGGGATCCGCGAGGCGTCAAGGGGATCGAGGCCGAGGACGTCACACGCCGTTTGGACGACGGTCGGAAAGCAGCTGTAGAGGTCGAGGTGGACGAGCGAGTCCGCCTCGACCCCGGCGTCGCGGAGTGAGCGCCAGATGGCGGCCATGGCGGGCGAGTCGTCGAGGACCGGTCGCTCGGAGACGAACCAGTGATCGTTCGCGTCGGCGCCGGTTTGGGGAAAGACCATCAACTCATCGGCGACCCCGAGGGTACGGGCGAGCTCGAGGCTCGTCATGATGAAGGCGGCGCCCATGTCGACGGGTTGGTTGGCGACCAGAAGCTTCGTGTAGGGGAACGCGATCATTCGATTGGTCGCCGAGGGTGTGATGATCGCCTCGGCCGAGGGGGCGTCGCGGAGCCAGGCGTACGGGTTCGTGGCGGCGACCTTGGCGAAGTTCGCCCAGAGCGCTCCGAGGCGCTCTCGGTGTTCGCCGATCGACCAACCGTGGCGAGCGCGACGCGCGTTCTCGAAGAGGGGGTAGACCTCGATCGGCAACGTCAGTCCCTGGCGGTACTCCTCTTCGGTGAAGGGGATCCGGTCCTCACCGACCATCTCGGGCGTAGGGACGTCGTCGCCTTGGGTCGCCCAATCGACCCGTCGACCTTCGCGGCGCGCCAGCGCGCGCGCGTACATCGCTTCGGCCCCGACGACGGCGACGGCGTCCATTTCACCTTTCGCGATGCGCCGGGCCGATTCGTGAACCAGGAGTTGCGGCAGATTGCCCCCAGTCGGAGTGAGTCGCGTTCGCACGTTCGCACGGTTCAGCTCTTCCGCGACCAGTCGAGCGGGATCGCGCGGGTGCCAGGTAAAGGAGCCGATCGCGACCAACTCCTCGAGACGATCGAGCAGTGCTCCTCCGACACCGGCGTCCTCGGCCGCCGCCGAGAGTGCACCCGTCATGAGCGACAGTGGCGTCGGTCGATCCTCGTAGCGAGGGTGATCTCCCGGCCGCACGGTGACTTGGCCGACTCCGACGATCACTGGTGTCCTGGGGTCGACGCTCACGCTCAGTAGTCTTGCCGCTCTTCGATTCCCGACGGGCCCCCGGGTAAGGTTGGGCCAATGCGCATTGTTCTCGGCTCGGACCACGCCGGCTACGACCTCAAGACGTTGTTGAAGGGTTCGCTCGTGGCCTGGGGCTACGAGGTCCTCGACCTCGGTGCCGCGAGCGCCACCGTGCCCGTTGACTACCCCGACTACGGCGCCGCCGTCGGCCGGGCCGTCGTCGCCGGTGACGCGCAACTCGGTGTGGCCTGCTGTGGCTCGGGTATCGGGATCGCCATGGCCGCCAACAAGGTACCGGGCGTGCGCGCGGCGGTCGTCCACGACGTGACCTCGGGCCATCTCGCCCGAGAGCACAACCACGCCAACGTGCTCTGCATGGGCGGTCGACTGATTGGCACGACGGTCGCGGTCGAGACCCTGAAGGCCTGGCTGGACGCGGCGCCCGAGGCGCGCCACGAGCCGCGCATCGAAAAGCTCGCCGCCCTGGACGCCGAGTACGCGGAGAAACGGTAACGATGCCCTCACCCTTTGACGCCTGGATCACCAACGACGACGAGGTCACGACCCTGCTCGCGCGGGACTGGGATCGCCAGACCACGACCATCCAGCTCATCGCGAGCGAGAACTTCGCCTCGCCCGCGGTATTGGCGGCGACCGGGTCGATACTGACCAACAAGTACGCCGAGGGGTACCCGGGACGGCGCTACTACGGCGGGAACTACGTCGTTGACGAGGTGGAAGACCTCGCGCGCCGTCGCTTGACCGCGCTCTTCGGCGCCGACCACGCGAACGTCCAGCCCCACAGCGGCGCCAACGCGAACGTCGCGGTCTACGAAGCACTCTTGGAGCCCGGGGACACGATCCTCGCGATGCGCCTCGACCAGGGTGGTCACCTCACGCACGGCTCGCCGGCCTCGATCACCTCGAAGTTCTGGCACTTCGTCTCCTACGGCGTGACCCCGCGCTCCGACGACCCCGAGACGCCCGGCGAGCTCATTGACTTTGACAACGTGCGCGACCTCGCCGTCGAACATCGCCCCAAGCTGATCGTCGCGGGTGCCACGGCGTACTCGCGACACATCGATCCCGCACCCTTTCGAGAGATCGCCGACGAAGTGGGCGCGTTGTTGATGTTCGACTCGGCGCACGTCGCGGGGCTCATCGCCGGAGGTTCACACCCCAATCCGGTGCCCTACGCCGACGTCGTGGCCTTCACGACGCACAAGACCCTGCGCGGTCCGAGGGGTGGTGCGATCGTCTGTCGCGAAGAGCACGCGAAGAAGATCGACTCCGCGGTCTTCCCCGGGCAACAAGGCGGCCCCCTCGAGCACGCGATCGCCGCGAAGGCCGTCGCGTTTCGAGAGGCGAGCCTGCCGAGTTTTTCGCGCTACACCGAGCAGATCGTGGCCAACGCGCGGGCCTTCGCCAACGCGCTCGCCAACGAGGGATTCCGACTGGTCTCGGGCGGTACGGACAACCACATGGTGCTCTTGGACCTACGCGAGTTCGACAGTGAGTTAACCGGCAAGGTCGCTCAAGAGGTGCTCGACCGCGCGGGGATCACCACGAATCGCAACACGATCCCCGACGACCCGCGAAGTCCCTTCATCACCTCAGGTCTGCGCGTCGGCACCGCCGCCGAGACGACCGCCGGCATGGGCGAGGCGGAGTTCGAGACGATCGCCGGATTGATGTCGCGCGCGTTGCGCAAGCGCGACGACGAGCTGGCGCTGGTGGAGGTGCGCAACGACGTGGCCGCCCTCTGCGCCACGTTCAACCCGTACGAGAACTTCACGAAGTAACTGATGGGCGATATCGTCGCGTACCTGGTGGTCGCGTTGGTGGGTGCCGTCGTCACCCTCGTGGCGAATCGACCGGCGCGGGCGATCTCGCTGCGCGTGGGTTACACGGCTCTGCCCGACGATCGCAAGGTGCACACCCGCGTCACGCCCTACGGCGGCGGGGGAGCGATGCTGATTGGGTTCTGCGTCGCGCTGCTCTTCGCCTTCCTCAATCCGACGCTGCGCCACGTCATCACGTCGTCGCACGAGATGATCGGCGTGCTCCTCGCCACCGGCGTCATCTTTGTCGTCGGCGTGGTGGACGACTTTCGCGACATGAGCGCCCCAGCGAAGGTCGCCGGTCAGTTCCTCGCCGCGTCGATCCTCTACTTCAGCGGGGCGACGATGTACCAGTTGAAGTTGCCCTTCGCCGGTTTCGTCGTCCTGGGACCGTCGATCCTGCCGCTGGTCACCGCCATCTGGGTCTTCGCGCTCTGTAACGCGGTGAATCTGATCGACGGGCTGGACGGACTCGCGGCGGGCATCGTCGCGATCGCCTCGGGCACGCTGTGTGTCTACGGGCTGCGCTTAGAGACCCTCGGACTTCTCCCCGCGACGAACGTCGGACCACTGATCGCGGCCCTGACGTGCGGTATCTGCATCGGGTTCCTACGCGACAACTTTCATCCGGCCAAGCTCTTCATGGGCGACGCCGGGGCGTTGATGCTCGGCGTGTTGATGAGCGCCTCGACGATGGTGATCGGCGGGCGCACCCCGCCGGCGAGCGGCGTAACGTTCTTCTTCTTCGCGCCGTTGTTGATCCCCGTCTTCATCCTCGGCGTGCCGTTGGCCGACGCGGTGTGGGCCTTCGCTCGACGCACCGCCTCGGGGCAGGGTTTCCACACCCCGGACAAGAACCACATTCACCACCGGCTCATGCGACTCGGGCACGGGCAGCGTCGCACCGTCATCATCCTCTGGTCCTGGACGGCGTTGCTCTGCGGCTTCGTACTCCTGCCTCTCTTTGACACCCGCGCCAACGTGTTCATTCCCCTCGGCGTGATGGTGCTCGTGATTGCCCTCTTCACCTGGTTCAGCCCCTTGCACGGACGCTTTCGCCAGCGACGTGACGCGACCGAGGCGAACGAGGAACGCGTGCCACGGTGACGACGCCCCCGAGCGGCGACGAGAGCGGTTCGGATCAGGGAAAATCTGCGCTGAAGGACTTGCCAGGTCTGGCGGCCTTCGCCGCCATGGGCACGACTATCGCGGGCTGTCTGGCGGTGGGCGTCGGGCTCGGGCTGTTCCTCGACCACCTCTGGGACCTCGCGCCAGCGGGGTTGCTACTCGGGATAGTCTTAGGAACGGTCGCGGCCGTGGTGAGTGTTGTGCAACTCGTTCGTCGTTACCTCTAAAATTGACCGCCCGTGTTAGAAAACCTCCCCACCAACACCCTCCCACGTCTCCTGCGCCGAACCACCCTCTCGGCGATTGCGGTGGGGGTCGTGGGCTTCGTGGTCGCCATCTTCATCGCCCCGCCCCTGGCGGCCCTCGGCGTGGCGCTCGGTGTGGGTCTCGCGATCGTCAACCTCAGATTCCTCGACCGCCAGGCGGCGAACGTGGAACTGCGTGGTGAGCAGAGCACCAAGGCGGTGCGCCGTCAGTTGGGTGGGAAAACCACCGGCCGACTGATCGTCATGACCATCGTGATACTGGGCTTCGTCTGGCTGAACGCCCCCTTTGGAATCGGTATTGTGTCAGGGCTTGTTCTTTACCAGATCGTCTTCGTCGTGAACGTGTTACGCGTCGTGGCGAACCAAGGAGGCTTGTAGTGCCGACCCTGTATGCATCGGGGAATATCAGTGTGGGCGTGCACCCCGAGGCACACCTCTTCGGCTTGACCATCGACACCGACATCGTGACCTCGACGTTGCTGGCGATGGCGATCCTGCTCTTCATGGGCTTTCGCATGCGCGCGAAGGTGACCAGCGGCGTTCCGAGCAAGCCCCAGTTGCTCTGGGAGCTCCTCGTCGAACAAGTTCGCGACCTCGCCGACTCGGCGATAGGCCCCAAGGGTCGGCGCTTCGTCCCCATTGGCGTCACCCTCTTCCTCTTCGTCTTGATCTGCAATTGGATCGGCTTCATCCCTTCGGCCCTGCACCCCGGGGTCTCCTCGGAGATTCTCCCCGCGCCCACCAGCGACGTGAACCTGCCCTTGGCGATGGCGCTGTTCGTGATCGTCTGGGTGCACGTCGAGTCCTTTCGGGCGCGGGGCTTTCGGGGGTACTTTCGCCACTACAAAGAGCCCTACGTCGCCCTCACCCCGATCAACGTGATCGAAGAGATCACCAAGCCCATCACGCTGACCTTCCGACTCTTCGGCAACCTCTTCTCGGGTGGCTTGATGGTCGCGGTGATGGTCTCGTTGCTGCCGATCTTCGTCTCGCCGCTCGGTGAGTTGATCTGGAAGCCGTTCGACCTCTTCATCGGCCTCATCCAGGCTTACATCTTCATGCTGTTGACGATCCTCTACTTCGCCTTTGCCACGAGCAACGAAGGTCACGAGGAACACGTCCCGGCACTCGAGTCCGCGCACTAACCAACCAGGAGGAAATGAATTATGGCAGCAAGCACAGATGACATCGCGGGTGCGGTCCGCATCGCGGGCGCGCTCGTCGGTGGCGGTCTCGCCCTCGGCGGCGGCGCCATCGGCGCGGCCATCGGTGACGGTTTGGCCGGTAGCCAGACCATCGCGGCGATCGCCCGTCAACCCGAGATTGAGAACAAGGCACGTCAGTACTTCTTCTTGACGGTGGGCCTGGTGGAGGCGATGTACTTCATCAACCTGCTGTTCATGGTCGTCTTCGTGTACGTCTTCGAGAAGCACTAGTTCTGACGCGCCGGCCCGGGTGGGCCGGCGCGAACGCTGTTCCTTAAGAAAGAAGGTCTCACGAGATGACTGCGACGTCAATCTTCCTGCTGCCCAACGGTACGTTCTTCGTCGAACTGCTAGTGGTGGCGGTCATTTTGTTCCTCATGACGAAGTACATCCTGCCGCCCCTCAATAAGGCGCTCGAGGCCCGTCAGGACAAGATTCGCACCGCGCTCGAAGCGGCCGACGCCGCCAACGAAGAAGCCGCCGAAGCGGACAACGAGCGCGCCAAGGTTCTGGCCGAGGCCCGCGACCAGGCGCGCCTCATCGTCGCTGGCGCCCAAGAGACCTCCGACCAGTTAAAGGCGGAAGCCGCCGGTCGCGCGCAGCTCGAGTACGACCGCATCGTCGCCACCGCCCAGAGCGAAGTCACGGCCGCACGCCAGCACGCCATCGATGACGCGTCAGCGAGGATCGGGGAGATCGTCTTCGAACTGGTGACCAAAATTGTCGCGCGCGAAGTCGACCAGAGCACGCACGACGACCTGGTGCGAGAAGCGGTCACGGCGCTGCACGCGGAAGCCGCCAAAGGGGCGACCCGCTAATCATGCTGCCCAAGCTCGAAGGATTCGCCGCCGCCCTCCTAGGCCGACTCGACGCGCCAGCGCTCACCACCGTGGTCAGTGACCTCGCGGCGCTGCAGTCGACGATTCTCGCTCGCGGCGATCTCTCGGCGGTGCTCACCGATACCTCCATCGCCGGCGTTGCCCGCGGACAGGTCCTGGGCGACCTCCTGCGCGACAAGGTGAGCGCCGCGACGCTGCGCCTCTGTGTCTACGCGGCCGCCTCGACGCCCGCCCAAGAAGTACCCCACGCGATTGACGAACTGCACTACGTGGCGCGGACCCTCAAGGAGACCGGCGCGTTCACCCACCCCAACCTGGGACTCTTAGAAGCCCGTCGACGCGTCGGCGGGTACGCGGACGCGCTGCTCGAGGAGATCAACACCCAGAACTTCTCCTCCGTCGAGGACGACCTCTTCCGGTGGGCGCGCACCATTGAGGCGAACGACGCTCTTCGCCACCTCTTGCTCGACCGCGACGCGCCGCTTCCAGCGCGCCTCGGGCTGACGACCCAACTCCTCGAGGGCAAGGTCGATCCGGTCTCCTTAGAGCTCGCGCGATTCACCATCACCGGTGGCCGCGCGCGCGACGTGGTGGGCACGCTGGACTTCCTCGTTGACTACGTCGCTCGAGCGCGCGACTGGCGCGTGGCGCGCGTGCACGCCGCGCGAGCCCTGGACGACGCGAGTCAGGCCGAACTCGTCCGGTCCCTCTCCGCCCTGACCGGCAAGGACGTGGAACTCCAGATCGCCGACCAACCCGACTTGTTGGGCGGCGTTCTCGTCGAGATCGGCGATCTTCGACTCGACGCCACGACCCGTGGACGGCTGGGTGCACTACGCGAGGCGGTCGCCTCTCGTCAACTGCTCGAGTCCACTTTGAATCGAATTGACTAAGAAAAGGACAGTGTCATGACCGAACTCACCATTAGCGCCAGCGAGATTACTGAGGCGCTGCGCAAACACGTGAACGACTTCGACCCCAGCGTGGCGGCCGAGCAGGTCGGTCGCGTCGTCGAAGTGGGTGACGGTATCGCGCGCGTCTCCGGACTGCCCTCGGCGAAGGTGAACGAACTCCTCGAGTTCGAAGACGGCACCGTCGGCCTCGCCATGAACCTGGACGAAGAGACCATCGGCGCCGTCGTCCTCGGCTCGGTCGACCGGATCGAAGAAGAGCAGGTTGTTCGCGCGACCGGGCGAATTCTTTCGATGCCGGTGGGCGACGGACTGCTCGGACGAGTGGTGAACGCGCTCGGCGATCCGATTGACGGCAAGGGTCCACTGGTCAACCCGAAGGTCCGTCGCATGGAGGTCCAAGCTCCCGGCATCACGGGCCGTCAGCCGGTGAGTGAGCCGTTACAGACCGGCATCAAGGCGATCGACGCGATGACGCCGATCGGACGAGGTCAGCGCGAACTCATCATCGGCGACCGCAAGACCGGCAAGACGACGGTCGCCATCGACACGATTTTGAACCAGAAGGGCCAGGGCGTGAAGTGCATCTACGTCGCCGTGGGCCAGAAGAACTCCTCGGTCGCCCAGACCGTCAAGACCCTGGAGGACTTCGGGGCCTTTGAGTACACCGTGGTGGTGGTGGCCGGTGCCGGCGACCCCGCACCCTTTAAGTTCCTCGCTCCCTACGCGGGCTGCGCCATCGGACAGGAGTGGATGGAGAACGGCGAGCACGCGCTGGTCGTCTACGACGACCTCTCCAAGCAGGCCGAGGCCTACCGACAGATCTCCTTGTTGCTCCGTCGCCCACCCGGCCGCGAGGCCTACCCCGGTGACGTCTTCTACCTCCACAGCCGTCTCTTAGAGCGCGCCGCGAAGTTGAGCGACGAGCTCGGTGGCGGATCATTGACCGCGCTGCCGATCATCGAGACCAAGGCCGGCGACATCTCGGCCTACATCCCCACCAACGTCATCTCGATCACCGACGGGCAGATCTTCTTACAGAGCGACCTCTTCTACTCCGGCGTGCGCCCGGCCATCGACGTGGGTAACTCGGTCTCGCGCGTCGGCGGCGCCGCGCAGATCAAGGCGATGCGCGCGGTGGCGGGTACCTTGAAGATCGACCTCGCGCAGTTCCGTGACTTGGAGGCCTTCGCGACCTTCGGCTCGGAGCTCGACAAGTCCTCCCAGCAGCAACTCGACCGGGGCTATCGCCTCACCGAACTGTTGAAGCAGGGCCTCAACGCCCCGGTCCCCGTCGAAGAACAAGTCGTCGCGATCTACGCCGGGACCAAGGGTTGGCTCGACACGGTGCCCGTTGAGGATGTGACGCGCTTCGAAGCCGAACTCATGACCGACTTTCGCGCCAAGCACGCCGACCTCTTAAAGGAGATCCGCGACACGCTGGCCTTAGCGGACACCGAGAAGCTCGACGCCGCCTTGAAGTCGTTCCTCGACAGCTTCGCGCCCAGCCACTAAGTCACGACGAGAGAGAGAAAGGAGGAATCGTGGCCGGAGGCCAAGAACGCGTACTACGCCGGCGGATCCGCTCGGTGCAGTCGACGCGCAAGATCACCAAGGCCATGGAGCTCATCGCGGCCTCCCAGATTCCTCGCTCCCTCGCGCGCATCATCGCCAACCGGCCCTACCGCCAAGGCATGCAACGCGTCCTCTTAGAGGCGGCGCTCGGTGACCCGACGGGGGCGAAGAAGCTCCTCACGCTGCCCGAAAAAGTCGACACCGCGCTGGTGCTGGTCATCACCGGTGACCGCGGGCTCTCGGGACCGTACAACAATGCATCCTTGCGCGCGGGCGAGCGACTGGTCGCCCAACTGCGTCGCGAGGGCACGACGGTACGCCTGTTCTGCGCCGGGAAGAAGGCCGCCGCCTACTACCGGTTCCGCGGACTCGAGGTCGAAGAGAGTTTCGTCGGCGTCGTGGACCGTCCGACGTTCTCCCAGGCCCAAGACATCGCCCGACGACTCGCGGGACCCTTCATGGCCGGTGAGACCCAGCAGGTCTTCATCGTCTCGACGCGCTACCTCTCGGCGGGTTCCCAGAGCGTCGAGGTGGAACAACTCTTGCCCCTCGTGGTGCCCGAACTGCCCGAGGACCCGGCGGAAAAGGAGTTGAAGGGCTACACCGAGTTCGAGCCGGAAGTGGAAAAACTGCTCTTCTTCTTGATGCCGCGATTCTTGGAGAGCGAAGTCTTCTCCGCACTCATCGAAGGCGCGGCCGCCTTTCACACCTCGCAACAACGCGCCATGGCGGCGGCGACGGAGAACGCCGACGAACTCGGCCAGACCTTGACGCGCGTGATGAACCGGGCCCGCCAGGACTCGATCACCACCGAAATTATGGAAATCGTGGGCGGCGCCGAAGCGCTCCGCTCGGGAAAGTGAGAATCAAATGACCGCAGCACCTGAAACAACCAAACTCGAGACGGGGCGCGTCGTCGCGATCGCCGGACCCGTCGTGGACGTGGAGTTCCCACCCCACGCCCTGCCCGAGATCAACCACGCGGTCGAGATGGACATCGAGATCGACGGGGCGACGATCACCGTCGTCGCCGAAGTGGCCCAGCAGATCGGTGAGGGCCGTGTGCGCTGCGTGTGCATGAAGCCCACCGACGGTCTGGTGCGCGGCGCGGTTGTGCGCCAGAGCGGCCAGGGCATCACCGTCCCGGTGGGCGACGCCGTCTTGGGTCACGTCTTTAACGTGATTGGCGAGTCCATCGACACCGACGACATCGGCCCGGTTGAGGACCACTGGGAGATCCACCGCAACGCGCCGGCCTTCGACCAACTCGAGCCGCGCGCCACGATGTTCGAGACCGGCATCAAGGTCGTCGACCTCTTGGCGCCCTACGTGCAAGGTGGCAAGATCGGCCTCTTCGGTGGGGCGGGCGTCGGCAAGACGGTGTTGATCATGGAGATGATCCGACGCGTCGCCGAGCAACACGACGGGGTGTCGGTCTTCGCCGGAGTGGGCGAGCGCACCCGTGAGGGCACCGACTTGCTGCTCGAGATGCGCGAGTCCGGCGTCATTGAAAAGACGGCGCTGGTCTACGGCCAGATGGACGAGCCGCCGGGCGTGCGCTTGCGCGTGGCGTTGGCGGCCCTCACGATGGCCGAGTACTTCCGCGACGTCAAGAACCAAGACGTCTTGTTGTTCATCGACAACATCTTTCGTTTCGTGCAAGCCGGTTCGGAGGTCTCGACGCTGCTCGGTCGCATGCCCTCGGCGGTCGGCTACCAGCCGACGTTGGCCGACGAGATGGGCGAACTCCAAGAGCGCATCACCTCGACGCGCGGTCACTCGATTACCTCGTTGCAGGCCGTCTACGTGCCGGCCGACGACTACACCGACCCGGCGCCCTTTACGACCTTCACCCACTTAGACGCCACGACGGAGCTCAGTCGTCAGATCGCCGCGCTGGGTATCTACCCGGCGGTCGACCCCCTGACCTCGACGTCGAACATCCTGGCGCCCGAGATTGTCGGGGACCGTCACTACGCGGTCGCCCGCCAGGTCCAGCAGATCCTCCAGCGCAACAAGGAGCTCCAGGACATCATCGCGATCTTGGGGCTGGACGAACTCTCCGAAGAGGACCGCATCACGGTCACCCGCGCGCGCAAGATCCAGCGCTTCTTGTCCCAGCCGATGTTCGTCTCCAAGGTCTTCACGGGCATCGACGGCATCAACGTCCCCGTGCAGGAGACCATCGAGTCCTTCGAGCACCTCGTCAAGGGCGACCTCGACCAGTACCCCGAGCAGGCGTTCTTGAACGTCGGCGGGGCCTCCGGTGTCGAGGCGAAGGCCGCGGCGATGGCGAAGGGCTGATGGCGACCCTCACCGTTGAAATCGTGACCCCCGAGGCGCCGCTCTTCTCGGGACCCGCCACGGCGCTGATTGCTCGATCCTCCGAAGGCGACTTCACGATCCTGCCCCAGCACACCTCGACCGTGGGCGACGTGGTGTCCTCCATCGTGCGCGTCGATACGACTGAGGGCACCGTGGCGTTCGCCGTGCATTCGGGCTTCTTTCAGGTCGGCAAAGGGTTCGGTGAGGACGAGACGCTCGCGACGGTACTCGCCGGGGTGGCCGAGCGAACCAGTGAGATCGACGTCGCGCGCGCGCAAGCCGCGAAGGACGCGGCCGAAGCGAAACTCGCGGCGGTCAACCGTGGTGACCACGCGGATGACGACGATCAACTCGTCGCCCTCGCGGCGCTCGAACGCGCGCAACTGCGGCTGCGCGCCGCAGAGTTCAGCGCGTCCTAACGGGCCGAGACGTAGTCCAGCAGGTCCTTCTTGTCGTGCTCGAGTTCTTCGAGTCGCGCCTTGACGACGTCACCGATTGACACCAGTCCGACCAGGCGACCGTCGTCGACGACGGGGACGTGACGAAAGCGTCGCTCGGTCATCATGGTCATCAGGTCGTTGAGCTCTGTCGAGGGCGAACACACCGACACCTCGGCGCTCATGAGCTCGGCGACCTTCATGTCGAGGGCCGTAGCGCCCGAGGTCGCCAGGGCGCGAACGACGTCACGTTCGGAGAACATCCCCGCAATCGGCGCCTTCGCGCCGGTGACCACCAACGCGCCGATACCGCGTTCCTTCAAGAGCGCCACCGCGTCAGCGACGCTGCGTTCTTGGGAGATTGTCGCGACGTCGCTACCCTTCGTCGCCAGGAGATTTGACACCTTCATACCGCCTCCTTTTCGTTCACGAACCCGCGAACGGCCCCGAAGGGCTCTGGTTCGAGGCTAGGTCCGAGGACTATGACGTGCAACTGATCCGGGCGCGTCACGTCGCCTCGCGCGCCCTAAAAGCCAGCGGTCGTGAACTCCTGGAGTTTGTCGTGACGGTGGAACGTTTCGATGGTGCGCACCGTCCCCGAGCGCGAGCGAACGACCAGAGATTGAGTGGTGGCCCCGAAATCGTAGAAGCGCACCCCCCGCAGGAAGTCCCCATCGGTGATCGCGGTGGCGGAAAAAAAGCAGTTGTCACTGGCCACCAAATCGTCGGTCATCAGCACCCTTGTGAAATCGTACCCAAGGGCCTCCGCGTCGCGACGAACTTCCTCCGAGTTGGCGTGCAGGACACCTTGGATCTCGCCGCCGAGTCCCTTCAACGCGGCGGCGGCGATCACGCCCTCGGGCGTGCCGCCGATCCCGAGCAGGATGTCGACGCCGGAGTTCGGCCACCCGGTCGCGATGGCGCCGGCGACGTCACCGTCAAGGATCGAGATCACCCGCGCGCCGGCCTCTCGGACTTCGGCGATGAGGTCGTCGTGGCGCGGGCGGTCAAGGATGACGACACCGAGTTCTTGAACCGGCTTCTTTAAGCGCTTGGAGAGTTCGGTCAGATTGTCGGTCGCCGACGCGTTGACGTCGACCGATCCGCGCCCTCGCGGCCCGACCGCGATCTTCTTCATGTAGAAACACGGTCCGGGATTGAACATGGTGCCGCGTTCGGAGAGCGCGATGACCGAGAGCGCGCCGTTCCTTCCCATTGCCGTCAGCGTCGTGCCGTCGACGGGATCGACCGCGACGTCCACCTGGGGCGGGCGACCGTCGCCGATCTGCTCACCGTTATAGAGCATCGGGGCTTCGTCCTTCTCGCCCTCACCGATCACCACCACGCCGTCCATCGCCACGGCACCCAGTACGAAGCGCATCGCGTCGACGGCCGCGCGGTCGGCAGCGTTCTTGTCGCCGCGTCCGGCCCAACGGGCCGAGGCGATCGCCGCGGCTTCGGTGACTCGAATCAACTCGAGGGCAATATTGCGATCGGGCTGTTCGGGTGGCTGCACAGGGCCAGCGTACTTCGCCATTCCTTTTGGCCCAAATGGTGGAAAGACCCCCTCGGACCACCGGCAATACTTGAGGGGTGCGTTCACTTCTTCTCAAGCCCGCCGGCCCCCTGGAAGGCGAGGTTCGAGCCTACGGGGCGAAGAACGCGGTCCTAAAACAGATGGCCGCTTGCCTGCTCGCGACCGGTGAACACCGACTCACCAACGTGCCCAACATCAGCGACGTCGCCGTCATGAGTGAACTCCTAGAAGCCCTCGGCTGCTCGGTCGACGTGCCCGGAGAGCACGAGTTGCGCATCGTGGTGCCCGAGGGAGACGCGCTGCACCCCGTCGCACCCGCCCATCTCTTTGAGGCGATGCGCGCCTCGATTGTCGTGCTCGGCCCCTTGCTCGCGCGCTGTGGGGAGGCCAACATGGCCCTGCCCGGCGGCGACGACTTCGGGCAACGGCCGATCAACTTCCACACGGAGGGCTTGACGGCGATGGGCGCGACGTTCCGCAACGATCGCACCTCGATCCACGCGACCTCGACCTCGAAGCGGCTGCGCGCGACGCGCGTCACGTTGGAGTACCCCAGCCACACCGCGACCGACAATCTCTTGATGGCGGCCGTCCTCGCCGACGGTCGCACCATCATCGACAACGCCGCGCGCGAGCCCGAGGTCGAGGACCTGGGTCGTCAACTCATTTCAATGGGCGCTCGCGTGGAGGGTCTTGGCACCTCCCTGCTCACCATCGACGGGGTGGCGGAACTGCACCCCGCCACCCACGAGGTCGTCACCGACCGAGTGGTGACCGCGACGTACCTGGCCTCGGGTCTCATCACCGGTGGCGCCGTGCGCGTCCTCGACGCCCGTCCCGAGCACATGGTGATGTTGTTGCGCAAGCTTGACGCCATGGGCGCCGAGGTCGACGCCACGGGAAATGGTGTCGCGGCGCGCGCCCGGGGTCGACTCCGGGCGGTCGATATCGCGACGTTGCCCTACCCGGGAGTGGCGACGGACTACAAGCCGCTCTTGACGACGATGCTAAGCGTCGCCGAGGGCGTGTCGGTCGTCACCGAGAACCTCTTCACCGGCCGCTTTCGCTACGTCGACCAACTTGTCCGCCTCGGCGCGAACGTGACGACCGAGGGACACCACGCGATGATCCGCGGCGTGGAGCGCCTGACGGGCACCTCGGTGCACGCGAGTGACATCCGCGCGGGCGCGGCGCTGATTCTGGCGGGCCTCATCGCCGAGGGCGAAACGACGTTCACGGGTCTCGAACACGTGGAACGTGGCTACGACGACCTGGTGGGGCGTCTCAGTGCGCTGGGCGCCCACATCGAACGCGCCTCGTGATCTCGCGCGACCCGAGAGAGCTCGTAACTGCCGCGCGGGACGGTTCGCGTACCGCGCTGGCGCGCCTGTTGACCTTCGTCGAGTCCGGCGGGGTGCGACAACGTGAGAGCGTGGCGCTCGCGTACACCACGCCCGCTCCCTACGTCGTTGGCTTGACCGGTCCGCCGGGCGCGGGCAAGTCCACGATCACTGACCGCCTCATCACCTTCGCGCTCTCGCGCGGCGCGCTCGGCGAGGACGAGACCTTCGACCAGGTGGGCGTGCTCTGTGTCGATCCGAGTTCTCCCTTCACCGGTGGCGCCATCTTGGGTGACCGGATTCGCATGCAGGACCACGCCACCAACGACCACGTGTTCATTCGCTCGATGGCCACGCGGGGCCACCTGGGCGGGCTCTCCTTAGCGGTGCCCGACGCGTTGCGCGTGATGGGTGCGGCGGGCTTTCCTCTCGTCTTCGTCGAGACCGTCGGCGTCGGTCAGATGGAGGTCGAGATCGCATCGGCCGCCGACACGACGGTCGTCGTGACCAATCCCGGGTGGGGCGACTCGATGCAGGCCAACAAGGCCGGCCTGCTCGAAGTGGCGGACATCTTCGTGATCAACAAGGCCGATCGTCCGGGGGTTCGCGAGACGCGTCGGGACCTAGAACAGATGCTCGACCTCGGTCGCGCGAGAGCGTGGCGACCCATGATCATCGAAACGAGCGCCACCAACGACGAGGGCACCGAAGCGCTCTACGACGCGATCGCGCTGCATCGTCGCTACTTGGATGAGGACCTACTCCTCGAGGCCCGTCGCGCCCGCACGCGCGTCGAACTCGACAAGGTGGTACACGTATTGGTGCGCTCGCGCGTCGCCGAGATCGCCAAGGGTGACGCGTACGACGAGCAGGTCGAAGCGCTCCTCGAAGGCTCGACCGACCCTTACCGCGCCGCGGAGAAACTGTTGGCCGAATCGTGATCGCGACCTCGGTGGCCTACGACCTCGTGTTCATTGTTCACATCATGGCCGCGGTCGCCACGATCATCGTATTCGTGACGATGCGTGTCGCCGCCATGGGTGTCGCGCGCGGGGTCGACGCGAAGACCCAGGCCGTTCGTTTTCCCGAGCGCCGGAACTGGGCGGCGCGCGCGTTACACGTGCTGCCCATAACGGGCGTGATCATGTCGCTGAGTGGTGGACATTCGGTGTCATTCTCTCGGCCCTGGGTCGGGGTGGGAATCATCCTCTACCTCGCGGCGGCCGGTCATCTGGAGGCGCGAACGCTGCCCGAAGAGCGCGTGGTCGCCAGCACCATTGCGCGCGACGGGGTTGCCTCGCGCGCGCAGGGGCGTCACCTGGTGGGCTCGATCGACATTCTCCTGGCGCTCATCGCGGTCGCGTTGGTCACGATGTTGGTTCAGTACTAATAATTTCCGACGTACACTCGGCGATCAATTCCGCTCGCCGATCGTGCCACCACGTCCACCAGCAATAGCCGTCGGGGCCAAAGTCGCGGAGACGAGCAATCGTGCGGATCCCTGAGGTACCACTCAATCAGGATTGGCACATAGACGATGCCGTGGCCACATGAGGTCGCCAACGCCCAGTACTCTCATCGTGTCTGCTGAGTGGGGGGCGAGCATGCATCGAATGAAACTCTCCGTCGCAATCGCGGTCGTCTTCTCATTTATCGGGGTCACTGGTCTCTCCGGCGCAGCGAGCGCGCCCATTACCTCGAAGTCACCCACGCAAATACTTGCTATTTCGATGGCGGCGATGAGACAAGCTGGAAGTTTTCACTACCTGTTGACAACGTCTACTCCGGGCTTGGCTCCGGTCAGCCTTTCAACCGACTGTGCAGTGGCGTACGGGAAACAGACCCAGAGCCTGGGGCGGCTACGTGACACAATCTCTCTCATCGGCACAGGGCTCTACGTGTACGCAAATGAAACGGCGTGGAAAGAGAATTTTGGTGTGAAACATCCGACCCTTTCCGACGAGTGGGTGTCGGTGCCGCAATCGAACAAGAATTACGTCGGCGTCGCGATCGACATACTTCTCCCGTCGGTGGTGCGGCAAATTGATCGAGTAAGGGGACTCAAAGACATCGGAGAGTTCCGCGTGAATGGGCAGTTGACCGTCGCTCTCCGGGGCGCCGTGACGGCGTCTCCCGCAGAGTTTCCGGGAACGCAAACGCTCTATGTGTCAACGTCTGCTCCGTATCTTCCGATTCTGGTTACTGAAACCGGCAGCACGCAAGGAGAGAAGTTCACGAATCAGACCATCTTTTCCAAGTGGGGCGAACACTTCGTCGTGAACAGGCCCTCTCACTACGTGGTCGCGACAGACAAGACATTTCCGTAGCGAGCACTTCACCCGTCGACACCTGACGCAGCCTGACGACACCGTTAGCGCAACGGTGCTTCAGAAACGACAAACGAACCCGACGGCGGTGGAGACGCAACGCATTGCTTGAATTGAGTGCCGGGAGGTAGAGCACATTCGACGGAGCTGCCTCGAGTCGCCTCGAGTCTTTCGAACTCGTCACATGTGTCGCTATATCGCGCTACGCAGATCCTTTGAGAACGAGTGGCCGGTACCGCCGCGCACTCGCAAAGAGCGCGAGGGCAATCGCCGCGAAACTCGCGAGGGCGAATGGAACCGCGTGGACGCCGAAGTGTGACACCAAGAGGCTGACGATCCCGGGTCCGGCGACGCCCCCGACCATCAACAACACGATGAGCAAGGAGAGTCCGTCGCTGTCGTGCGGGCAGAGCGTCGTGTACCAGATCAATCCCATCGGAAAGACCGAGGCGAGTATGAGGCCCAGCAGCGGGAACGCGTAGGGCGCAAGTGCGTCGAAGGACGCGGTCACACTGAAAATCACGGCGAGCGCGAGACCGCCAAGCACCAGTTTCGCCGAGGACATCCAGCGGTAGAGCGTTCCCCCGAGCGAGCGTCCTAGGGTCATCCCGGTCCAAAATCCGGCGGTCACGAGACTACCGAGGGTCTCGCTGTAACCCACGCCGTGCAGCTGCGTCGCCATCCACCCAGACGCACTCGTCTCGAGGGCGACGTAGAAGATGAAGGCCACCGCAAAGGTTGCGAGGATGGCTCGACGTCCGGGCGTCTTTGAGATCTCTTCTTGTAGGGGTTCGCTCCGCAGGGGCGGAGCATGGACGCCCGCGTTGGTCGAGGTGAGTAGGAGCGCCAGTATGGCTAGGCCGACGAAGAGCGCGGGAAAGTTATCCGGTCGAATCGCGATGATGACGAGTGGGCAAAGGACGGCGCCAACGCCGTAACCGGCGTTGCCCACGCTCAAGCGGTGCGCGCGGCCGATGATCGCCGTTCGGGCGAGGAGTGTGTTGAGTGCGATGTCGAGCGTACCGAATCCCAGCCCGATGATGAAGATGCCCGCGAGAAACACCGCCCACTGATGCGAAAAGATCGATCCCGCGGCGCCCAGCGCTACTGCGACCAGCGCGAGGGAGAGCACGAGGCGACCGGAAAGACGCTTGAGTCCGAGCCAGCCAGGTAATGCACCGACTGACGCGCCGACGAAGTACACGCTGAGCGCGAGTCCCGCACTCGGCAACGAGAGGTGAAATCGGTGGGTGAAGCTCTCAAGGAGCGGTCCGAACATCGAAGAGACCGCTCCGATGAGGATGAATGCTCCCGTGGCGCCCGCGAAGGCGATGGGTTGGAACGAGACCTCGGTACGTGCGGTGACGGAAGTTGGCGAGGTCTCTGAAGTCACGGGCTACCTCAATTCTACGGGCGACGATCATTTCGCCTTCGACGATTCGTCCCCGCGAGACGACGTTGTCGCAGTGTCGGTGCGTGATGTGACGCTGCACGAGCGGTGCGGACTTGTCACGAAATCCGTCGTAGAAGGGGGGAATGCTACTGTTTGCAGGATTTCAAGTTCTGACAGGGGTAGTAATGGTTCGTGAAAAGTCCAATACTTTTCGCCATATCCTCGACGTCACCGAGCAGGTACTGGCGGACAGCGACGGGCAAAAGATTCGCATGGAGGACATCGCCAAGCTCGCGAACGTCAGCGAACCAACGATTTACTACCACTTCAGTTCCCGTAACCAGCTCATCGCCGAAGCGCAGGTCTCGGCCTATCTGAAGTTGACGAGCCCGCTCCATAAGTACCTGGACTTAGCCGAAGCCGCGCTGGTGGCAAGGGATCACGACAGTTACGTCGCCGCGGTCAGTGAGAACGTGGCGATGGCCTGGTCCTATGGCATCAGTGACGACAAGTGGAAGATCTCGCGTCTCTTCATCGACATCTGGTCGGACCCCAAGACCCAAAAAGAGTTCTGCGAGATGCTCGATACGCAGTTAGAGCGTTGGATCTCGGTGATTGACGCCTCGAAGCGACTCGGCTGGACCGATCCTGAGGTCGACACCATGGCGTTGGTGACGTCGTGCTGGGCGGGCTCCATTGGTCAGGCGATCTTCGTGAACTCGAAACGGCTGCGCTACACACCCGAAAGCATCCGTGACTTCTACATGAAGGTCAGCGGACACAAGGCGCCCTGAAGACTGAAGAAGCGGACCGTCGCCCCCGGTACGCTGCCTGCGTGTTCGTGGTCACCAATGAGCGGTTCGAGGAGTTGGCGAGCGAAGCGCTGGCGTCCCTGCCCGAGGAACTCTCGTCCCAGATCGACAATGTCGCGATCATCGTCGCAGACAACGCTGGTGGTCGTCCGCTCTACGGCCTCTACGAAGGCATCCCCCTAACCAAGCGCAGTCCCACGAATTACAGCGCCGTGATGCCCGATCGCATCACGCTCTTTCAGGCCGAGATCTGCCGGTCGTGCAACAGCGAAGAAGAAGTGAGGGCGCAGGTGCGAAAGACGGTGCTGCACGAAGTGGCGCACCACTTTGGGATCAGCGACCCTCGCCTCAAGGAGCTCGGCTGGGCTTAGTGCGAGCGACGCTCTTGTCGATAGATACGGGCGTCAACTACTCTGCAGAGGTCCCACGCGCTGCGTCGCCGGACGAAGGAGTAACCGTGAAGAGCCCCCCTGCTGCTGTTCGTTCTCGCCGCCGATCAGTCGCGCGACTGTCCTCTGGTGCGCTCTTACTGGGTCTCAGTTGCCTAACACTCCTCGGCGCCTCGAGCGTCGCCTCCGCGGCGGTGAACTCCTTCACCTTCTCCGGCACGCTCACCGGCACCTTGAAGCTCGTACCAAACGACAACTGCGGCGGATCGGCCGGTGGGGAGACACAACTCGACACCATCATGGGCAAGCTCAAAGGTTCGAAGACCGACCAATGGACCATCATCGTCATCACCCCGAAGAACGGCACATTCAAAGTCAAGCCCGCGACGACGGGCCTCGCGGGGAGCACCGTGACATTGGAAACGCCTGGAAAGAACTCTGCGCTCTCCTGGGACGCGAGCAAGGGCTCCATCACCGTGAACGGTTCGTCGGGTTCTTTTAACGTGACCGTCAAAGGCACGACCGGCGGCGCCAAAGGCACCGTCATGATCAAAGGAAGTTGGGCGTGTCCGTCGTAGCGAGCACGCGGGGACCGCGACGACGCCGTTAGTCGGCCGATGTGGCGTCGCTTCTGACTGTTCGTTCGTGATGGAGGACTCGTTGGATCTCCTCATAGGGTCCCAGCACGAAGGCTTCATCCCCGCCCGCGAACCTCGTCCCGCGACGGGGGGGATGCTCGAGAGTGTCGCGGGCGTCGGCGCGCCGTAGTGCAATGACCCGTGTACGTGCCGAAAGGTCCGACATGGCGAGACCTCGGAGGCCGCCGTCCGGCGCGACGGCCACCTTACCCACCAAGAACGGCTGTTGCCCGACGTAGAAGGTACTCAAGATGTCGAGCCCCAACGCGGCACCGACGAACCACGGTGCCGCCAGCGCTGAGGTCGAGCGAACGTTGCGGAAGCCAAACTTCTCTTCCATCATTCGCGCGAGTTCGCGGTCGAACACGCGCACCGTGACGGGCACCGATTCCCAACGCTCGCCGAGGGACTCTCTGATCGCGAGGGCGGTTTCGATGTTGGTGAGGTCCGCACTCGTCAGCACCGCGACCCCGGCGGCGTCTTGGAGGTTGACCATCCCGTGCGTCTGGCGCTGGGTCGCGTCGGCGATGAGGACTGGGACGCCTAACGCGCGGGCCTGCGCGAGGTAGCGATTCGTCGGGTCGCGTTCCACGACCACCACGCGCTGACCCGCGTCGATGAGACCTCGTACGACGCTGATGCCGACCGACCCGAGACCGATCACGACGATATGGTCGACCATCCCGGGCACCTCCAGTCGTCCGAGCGACTGTTCGATGCGCCGCGAGACCAGCAGGTTGGTGAAGAGCGCGAACGCCGTCGAGAGCAGCGCCACGCCCGCGGCGATCATCACGATGCCGAACACCTTCATCCACGCCGACTGCGTGGCGAAGGAGTAGTCGCCGAAACCAACGGTGGCGACGGTCTCAATGGTGAAGTAGAGCGAGGAGAGTATCGAGAGATGCTCGTGCGGATCGCGAAGGCGGTAACCGATGCGCAGAATCACCGTAGAAACAGCGATCAGCGCGAGCAGCCCCACCGCTACGAACGCGAGCGCCTGATTGCCTTCGTGCAACGCCGTGCGGACCTGGCGGCTCACTCGTCGCAGGAGACCGACTCGCCGCTGGGGCACCGACGCGGTGCCGGCGACGCTGACGCCGTAGTGCTGGAGGTCCTCTCGGGTCCCGAGTACGGCAACTCGGTCACCGAGTTTCAACGGGTGATCACGTCCGGGACACTGGACGAGCGCCGAACCGTCGGCGGGCATCACCGCGACCGGCGCGAGGTCGCCGAAGTGCGCGCGAAACGTCTCGTGGCGTTCCGGCACGTTGGGCACGTCGGTCTGGACGACGAAGAACTCCACCCCCTCGAGTTCAATGTCGTGCACGCGACGTTGGAGACACGCTTCCACGAAGGACGGCGCGGCGAGGGACGCGCTGTCGAGCACGGTGCCCGGTCCGGTGACGCGGCCGAGCGCGCCCGCGACGGAGGGATTCGCCAGTTGGACCACGATGCGGATATCCGGACGTAACTCGTGCACCCGCAACGCCGTCTCGAGGGTGTGAATGTCATCTACCTCGACGCAGACCACCGCGATGGCCCCCTCGATCCCCGCTTCCGCAAGTCCGTCGCCGACGCGAGCGTTGGCGTGGACGTGGGCGACACCCCAGGTGGCCAGCTGTCGGTCGAACATCGTGCCGGTGGCGTCATCGAGCACGACGACGTCGGTGTCACTGAGACGGAACTGTTCGACGATCCGTAGTCCGATGCCCCGCAGGCCGCAGACGATCACGTGGCCACGCCGATGTCGGCTTTCGGGTGGTTCCATAAGGAATTGTGGCAAAGCCACGGGGGTGATTGGTTGCCGCAGGATTAAATGTGGGCGCGACGTCGCGTCAGAGGAACGAGGCGTGCCCGACCATGCCGGCGGCGACCGTGGCGTTGGTGACCTCGTCGATCAACACGAAACTTCCGGTCACGCGATCCTCGCGGTAGTCGTCGACGACCAAGGCGTCGGCGGTCAGCAGTGTCGCCAGACCGATCTCGTTGGTGGCGAGTGACGCCGCGTCCTTGATCGAGAGCGACGCGATATCGATGACGCCCGTGATCGCCTGCACGCGTACCGGGGTGGACTTCGTGGTGTGTTTCAGGCGAAGTCGTTGTCCGCCGACGCTCAGCGGTCGCTCCCCGAACCAGCAGATCGTCGCTTCGAGTTCTCGGGTCACCGTGGGCAGCGGCGCGGTTGCGATCAGGTCGCCTCGACCCGCGTCGGTCTCGTCGGCTAAGTCGAGATCGGCCGCGAGCCCGACCACGGCTTCGAGGCGTGACTCGCCGCCAAAGTTGATTGCGCGAATCGTGGTCTCGACGTTCGCGGGCAGCAGCGTGACCCGGTCGCCAACGTTAAAGGCCTCGCCACTCACCATCCCGGCGTAGGTCCTCCCGCCCCCGGGTTGACGCAGAACCCACTGAATCGGCAGGCGCGCGCCCTGGGCGACTTCCCACGATCCGGCCTCGGAGGCTTCGAGCGCGTCGAGCACGGTGGGTCCGGCGTACCACGGGGTGTTGGCCGAACTCGTCACCACGTTGTCGCCGAGTAACGCGGAGACGGGAATGACGACTTTGGAGGTGAAGCCCAACTCCCGCGAGAGCGTCTCGATCTGATCGACCACTCGTTGGAACGCAATCTCTGACCACGCGGCCATGTCCATCTTGTTGACGGCGACC
>Ga0182012_10000260_pt1 | contig 61105 bp, 54 predicted proteins | sample 612S2SmetaG_FD_120486 | JGI IMG/M metagenome (GOLD analysis project Ga0182012, IMG submission 120486) | Permafrost microbial communities from Stordalen Mire, Sweden - 612S2S metaG | ecosystem: Environmental > Terrestrial > Soil > Wetlands > Permafrost | place: Sweden: Stordalen | collected... | reverse complement strand
CATTTCGCAGCAGGATCTCAAGCTCTCGGTGGACGGCAAGCAGTCCACCATTACCAACTGGGTGCCCCTCCGCGGTCCGCAAGACCCTCTGGAACTCGTGTTGCTCATAGACAATTCGGCGCGCTCCAGCCTCGGCCGTCAGCTCAACGATATCGCCGATTTCATCCAAAGCCTCCCTCCGAATACCAGGAGCACCATCGCGTACATGGATTACGGGCGCGCCGTTCTCTCCGGCCCACTATCCTCAGACCACGCCCAGGTATTGCACGGCCTGCATCTGCCTGCAGGCTTCCCTGGTTCCAGTGTCTATTTCTCTCTCTCTGACCTTGCAAAGAGGTGGCCCTCCACGGATCGTACTGCGCGCCGCGAAGTAGTGATGATCACCGATGGAATCGATGACTACGATACCCGTTTCGACCCCGCAGACCCTTACGTTCAGGCTGCAATTGGCGACTCGGTACGCGCAGGCTTGGTTGTCTATTCCATCTATTGGCATGGTCCGGGCGTTGAAGCGCACATCTCCCGGAGCGCCGGTCCCAGTCTTTTGGCCCAGGTGAGCCAGGCGACAGGCGGCAACAGCTACTGGATGGGGACAAATCCCGTATCCTTCGCGCCGTTTTTCAAGGATCTGTCCCGCCGATTGCAAAGTCAGTACAAGCTGAGTTTTGATGCTCGGTTGAAGGGCAAGCCGGAGATTGACAACCTGAAACTGAAGATCAATGCTCCGGGAACAGAGATCGACGTTCCGCAGCAAGTCCTCGTCGGCCCCGCCGATACGGCCCTGAATTAACAGCGGTGGCCCACAGTCGCCACCTATTTGGGGATTGTGGGCCGCGCAATAAGTGCCAGTCGTAGCCTCCAGAAACTTCGTCTCCGTTCCTTTGCACTTTCTCCCAATCGCTTTCTGCTGCTACATTACGCGTATGGCCCGCAAGAATCTCAAAGCTCGTCCCGTTAAGAAGCCTCAACCCGTTCTGCCCGAACCGGAGCACAAGGCGCCCATTTCCAAGGCCAGGCTGGTGATGATCACCGGACTCAGTGGCTCCGGCAAAATTACTGCCCTCAAGGTTTTTGAGGACATGGGCTATTACTGTGTGGACAATCTTCCCGCCGAGTTGATTCCCAGCTTCGCCCAGCTTATTCAGGACACGCGCGACAACAAGAATGCCTGCATCGTCGTCGATATCCGCGAAGGCAGCCGCCTGGAGCAGCTTCCCGCCATCATCGCCGACCTTAAAAAGCGGCTCGATGTTACCCTGATCTACCTCGATACCACGGACAAGGTTCTCGTGCGGCGTTTCAGTGAGACGCGGCGTCCGCACCCACTAGGCTCGGCTGAATCTGTTCCCAGCTCCATCGCCAGCGAACGCCATCGCCTTGAGGCCATCCGTAACATCGCCGATCTCGAGATTGACACCTCAAAGTTCAATGTCCACGAGTTGCGCACGCACTTGGTCGAGCTCTACAAGAACACCGGGGAGGAGCGTCAACCGCTGCTGGTTTCCGCTCTGAGTTTCGGCTTCAAGAATGGCGTGCCGGAAAGTGCAGACCTTGTCTTTGACGTGCGCTTCCTGCCGAATCCGCACTTCATTCCTGAGTTCCGACCCCACACGGGCAAGAATCCGCAGGTGGCAAAGTACATCCGCTCCTTCCCCCAGACCCAGGAGTTCATAACCAAGGTCATGGATATGCTCCTTTTCCTGCTGCCGCACTACGTTGCGGAGGGCAAGAGCTACCTCACCATTGCGTTTGGCTGCACTGGCGGCCAGCATCGCTCGGTCTTCATGGCCGAGGAGATCAAGAAGCAGCTCACCAAGGCGGGATACCGCGTCAAGGTCGAACATCGCGACAGCCCCCGCTAGACCGGCCTTCGCGGAAAGTTCCTGCCGCCCGTTATTGTGATGTCATCCGCCTCGGCGAACCTCTTCGCCGAAAATTGCAGACTCCCCTGTCCGTGCCTGTATTCTGGCCGCTAGTTCCAGTAGAATCAGAGCTTGACCCCCAAATTCCCATTCCGGATGCCCCGTCGTCCACCGGGTAATTCATGCGCCGACTGATTCGCCTGATGTGGTACGTCCGGCCCTACTGGCTCCAGTTATTCGCCAGTGTAGTGCTGTTCTCGCTGGTCGGACTTCTCGAGGCTTTCCGTGTCGCACTGATCGGTCCAATTTTTGAGCGAGTGCTGGCCCCAGAGACGCCGGGCCGCTCGATGGCGCTGCTGAAAATTCCGCACACCTCGCACACCATCTATCTGGAGCAGCTCGTTCCAAGCCACTTTCATAATCCATGGACCATAGTGGCCTTCGCACTGGTGGCTTCGGTATTTCTGAAAGGCGTCTTCGACTACATTGGCACTTACCTGGTGAACTACGCAGGGTTCGGCCTGGTGACCGATCTGCGCAATGAAATCTACGGCAGTGTGCTCCGCCGTTCCGCTGCCTTCTTCCAGAAACATCCAACGGGGACACTGGTTTCAGCCATCATCAATGACATTGATAAAGTGCAGTTCGCCATGTCGAGCGTGCTGGCGGAGTTTCTCCAGCAGTTTTTCATCTTTCTCTTTACCGTCGCACTGGTGATCTCCGTGGGCGGCAAACTGGCATGGATCTTGCTCCTGTTTGTGCCAGTGATTGTGTTGAGTTCGCGCAAGATTGGGCGGCAGGTGAGAAGCACAACGCGGCGTGGGCAGGATAAGCTGGCCGAAATCCAGAATATTCTTCATGAGACGATCACCGGAAACCGCATCGTCAAAGCCTTCAGCATGGAGATCTGGGAAACGATGCGCTTCAAGGCTGCCGCCAAGCGCTTGTTTTCAGCCAACATGCGCTACGTGATTGCCATGGCCGTGAGCTCTCCGCTCATGGACCTTCTTGGTGCGGTGGCCATTGCGCTGCTCTTGAAGCTCGGGCGTGACAGCATCAGCCACGGCACCATAAAGATGAGCGGCTTCATGGTCTTCATCACCGCGACGTTTATGCTCTATCAGCCGGTGCGCAAGTTCGCGACTTTCTACAACAGCTTTCAGCAGGCGCTAGGCGCATCTGAGTCTGTCTTCACTTTCATGGACGCCAAAGACGAAGTTCGCGAGAAGACTTTGCCTCGTAAACTGCCCGGCTTCCACGATTCCATCCGCTTTGAAAACGTGCACTTCTCCTACAACGATGGCGAAGACGCGCGCGAGGTCTTGAAGGGCGTCAATCTGGATGTAAAAGCCGGAGAGATGCTCGCCATCGTCGGCGGCAGCGGAGCTGGCAAGTCCACTCTCGTGCATCTGATTCCGCGCTTCTTTGATGTCACCTCCGGACGCATTCTGATCGACGGCTCGGATCTCCGCGATCTCTCGCTTGCCTCATTGCGCGGACAAATCGGCATCGTTGCCCAGGAAACCATGCTGTTCAATGACACCGTGCGCAACAACATTGCCTACGGACAGCCCCATGTCTCGCAGCAGGAGGTGGAGCGCGCCGCCCAGGCTGCTCTCGCCCATGACTTCATTCTGCGTATGCCCGAGGGCTATGACACGGTAATCGGTGAGCGTGGCTTCCGTCTCTCCGGTGGAGAGCGCCAGCGCCTCAGCATTGCCCGCGCTCTGCTCAAGAACGCGCCCATTCTCATCCTCGATGAAGCAACCTCGGCGCTCGATTCCGAAAGCGAAGTCCTTGTGCAGACCGCTCTGCAAAACCTCATGGTCGGACGCACCGTCTTCGTCATCGCGCACCGTCTCTCCACCGTCCGTCGCGCTGACCGCATCATCGTTCTTGAGAACGGAACCATCGCCGACGAGGGCTCGCATGAGGATCTGCTGACGCGCCTCGGAACCTATCGCCGTCTATACGATTTGCAATTTGTCGATCTCGACGCGTTCAAGCAAGACGCGCCTATGGAAGGAGGCGGAGACTAGCCATGTCAATCCGCTCCATGACCGGCTTTGCCCAGCTCAAGGGCTTGCACGGAAAAACCGCTTACACCTTCAGCATCAAATCGGTGAATCACCGTTTTCTTGACCTTCACCTGCGCCTGCCCGGCCGCTCGGAACTTTTCGAGCAAAAGCTGCGCAAGCTACTCAAGGAGAAAATGCATCGCGGTCACGTCGAGCTCACTCTCACGTTGGACTACGCCGGAGCATCGGGCATCAGCGTCAACCGTGAGCTCGTCTCCGGCTACGTCAAAGCCTTCCGCGAACTGTCGAGTGAATTCGACTTGCGCGCAGACATCGACCTGAGTGCTATCTTCCGCATCAATGGAGTGCTCTCGGCCTCCAGCGAAATGCCTGATGAAGCCGAGTTGCAGGCCACGCTCGTTGCCGCCGCCTCTGAGCTAGTCGATCTCCTGAATGCCAACCGCCAGCTCGAGGGCGATCACACGCGCGCCGAACTCGAATCCCGCATGGACCAACTTGAGCGCAACACCGCCGTGGTGGAAACCCTTCGCGGAACCGTTCTCCAGGCTCATCTGGATCGCATTCGCCTTCGCATGGCGGAGTTGCTCGAAGGCAATGCTGATCCCGACCGCATTCTTCAGGAAGCAGCTCTCCTCGCCGAGCGCAGCGATGTGCAGGAAGAAATCGTCCGCCTCTTCACCCACATCAAGCACTTCCGCGGATTGCTGGAAGAGGGCGAAGACGTCGGCAAAAAGCTCGACTTCCTCCTTCAGGAGATGAACCGCGAAGCCAACACCATGCTCTCCAAAACCTCCGGCCTCGCCGGCGATGCCATGCGCATCACCGAGCTGGGTCTGGCGCTCAAGAGCGATATTGAAAAATCACGCGAACAGGTGCAAAACGTAGAATGACCCACGTCTTCATCATCTCGGCTCCATCAGGAAGCGGCAAATCAACGCTGGTCAAAGAGATCAAGCAGTTGGTGGACCGCCTGGAATTTTCTGTCTCCTACACCACGCGCGATCCACGCGGCAGCGAAGAAAACGGCAGGGAGTATTACTACACCAGCCGGGAAGTTTTCGAGCGCATGATCAAGCGCGGCGAATTTCTCGAGCACGCCGACGTCTTTGGCAACTATTACGGCACGGCAAAAAAGTTTCTCGATGACGCAATCACCCGCAGCCACGACCTCCTACTCGATATCGACGTGCAGGGTGCATCGCAGTTACAGGTCAGTCTGCCGGAGGCAATCAGCATTTTCATTCTGCCTCCCACCCGTCAGGAGTTAGAGAATCGCCTGCGCCGCCGAAGCTCCGCCGAGCGTATGACCGACGAGGCAATCATCCAGCGTCGTCTGGAAACCGCCACCCGGGAGATTGAAAAATACGAGGAATACGATTACATTCTGGTGAACGATCGGCTGGATGACTCTATCGATGCGCTGAAGGCAATTATCCTCGCCGAGCGTCTTCGTGCGACTGGTCGTGAGCCTTCGCGTGCTGACGAACACGAAATGGCGCGCCTGGCAGAGAGCCGCAGGCTCGAAAACGTCCGACCCAGCCTGGGCCCGATTTTAGAAAGCTTTAGAAAAAGGTGACCGTGTAATTTACAGGGGGTACACAGTGGATCTCTACAGCGGGTTCGATAGCAATTATCGCTACATCCTGGTGGCTGCTCGCCGCGCTCGGCAACTGCAGTCAGGCGCAAGCCCACGCATCGAAACAGCTTCCACCAAGCCCTGCCGCATCGCTGCGCAGGAGCTTCAGGCCGACAAGATCAAGTGGGAAACCACGCCTCTGTTGGTCACAAAGGATACTGAGTCCGGCGCAGCCTAGTAGCGGCACAGTATTTGTAAGGCAGTGTTTTGGAATCGAATCCCAAAACTCCCCCTGCTGCCTCGCATTTTGCTGGACGGGTAGCCCACTCAACGCTCTTTTCGTTGAGTGGGGTAGTAGACGTTGCTCTTGCTCTTGCGGCTAAGCTGAACAGTCGCCGGAAAGAGCACGACGCAGTGCGGCACAAGCTCTCGCCGCAATCGTTCCCCCGTGTAGTGGCATCGAATGAAATGAAAGATGAACCGCATGAAGATCGCACTCGGAGTCACCGGCGGCATCGCCGCATACAAGTCCGCTGAAATCGCGCGCCGCCTGCAGGATCGCGGTCTTCGCGTGCAGGTCGTCATGACCGCTGCCGCGCAGGAATTCGTCCGCCCCCTCACCTTTGCCGCACTTACCGGCGAAAAGGTCATCACCGAAATGTTCTCGCAGCGCGACTCCAACTCCACCCTCGATTCCTCGGTGGAGCACATTGGCGTAGCGCAGTCCATTGACGCGCTGCTCGTCGCACCCGCCACGGCCGCCACCTTGAGCCGCTTCGCCCACGGACTCGCCGAAGACTTTCTCAGCACGCTCTACCTCGCCACCACCGCTCCCGTCGTCGTCGCCCCGGCCATGAACGTGAACATGTGGAGACACCCGGCAACCCAGGCAAATCTGCAAACCCTCCGTTCGCGCGGCGTGACCATCGTCGAGCCCGGAGAAGGTTATCTCGCCTGCGGCATGACCGGAGAAGGCCGTCTCGCCGATACCGATGTCATCGTCGAAGCCCTGCTCGCGAGCATCGCACAGTCGCAAGACCTCGCGGGCGAACACCTCCTCATCTCCGCCGGACCAACCTATGAGCCGATTGATCCCGTGCGCTTTCTCGGCAACCGTTCAAGCGGCAGAATGGGTTACGCTATCGCGCAAGCCGCCGTCCGGCGCGGCGCAACCGTCACACTCGTCAGCGGTCCCACGGCGCTCACTCCGCCAGCGGTCACCGAATTCGTCTCCGTGGAGACCAGCGCGCAAATGCGCGAAGCCCTGCTCGCCCGCTTCGGCCACGCCTCGGTCACCATCATGACCGCCGCTGTTTCAGACTTCGCTCCAGCATCACTCTCCGCCCAAAAAATTAAGCGTGAAGCTGCGCTGCATCTCGATCTCCAGCCCACCGCAGACATTCTCGCCGAACTCGGCGCAACTCGCGCTCCCGGACAACTTCTCATCGGCTTTGCTGCCGAGACCGAGAACCTCGCCGAAAACGCTCGTCGCAAACTGGAGCGCAAGCATCTTGACGCCATCGTGCTCAACGACGTCTCGTGCCCCGGCATTGGATTCGCCTCCGAACGCAACGCGGGACACATCATCACCGCCGCCGATACCGTGACCGTCCCCGAAATGAGTAAACTGGAAATGGCAGGCCGCATCCTCGACCAGGTGGTCAAGCTCCGCGCCGCCCAGCAATCTCCCAAGGTGACCGCATAAGCATGGCGAAAGTCCTAGACGAGCAAAGCAGAAAAGCGGTTGCCGACACCGTTCGCTACTACCGCGACCTCGGCATTTACGATCTCTATCAGCGCGACGTTCCCGTCGGCGTGACCTTCGGCCATACCATCGTGCGCGAAGAACTCGCCGCAATCGTCGCCGCTGAAGCGCCGTGCGCGCGACCAGTTTCCGCCGCGCCCGCTACTGCGGCCGACCCCGCGCAACTCGCCGCCATCCTCGCCGACAAGCCTGCTGCGCTCCACGTCATTCGCCAGGACCTCGGCGACTGTACGCGCTGCAAACTGAGTCAGGCGCGCCACAGCATCGTCTTTGGCGTAGGCGACCCTCAAGCTCGCATCATGTTCATCGGTGAAGGCCCCGGCGCAGATGAAGACGCGCAAGGCGAGCCCTTCGTGGGCCGCGCCGGACAGCTTCTCAACAACATGATCAACGCCATGGGAATCCGTCGCGAAGACGTGTACATCGCTAACGTGGTCAAGTGCCGTCCTCCGCAAAACCGCACGCCTGAGCGTGATGAATGCGACACCTGCGGCCCCTATCTCATGCGCCAGGTCTCTGTCGTACGGCCTGAGATTATCGTGGCCCTCGGCGCAACCGCCGCCAAGTATCTGCTCGGCGTCAACGACTCCATGGGCAACCTGCGCGGCCACATTTACGACTTCCATCCCGTCGCGCCGCACGCCGCGCCCGAGCGCGATCCCGACTTCACCACCAAGCTCGTCGTCACCTACCATCCCGCATACCTGCTGCGCGATCCTCGCCAGAAAAAGGAAACCTGGGCGGACCTCCAGATCGTGATGAAGTATCTCGGCATGTCTCTGCCCAAGCGCACCGCCCCAGAGGCTTGATGCCTGCCGAATCTGCCTCTGAACCCGCACAGGCCTTGCTGCTGCCCGTGTCCCAGGCGAGCTATTGCGATGTCGCTTTACCCGTGCCGCTCGACCTCATCTTCACCTACGAGTTAGGAGACCTCGAACCCGTCGTAGGCGGTCGCGTCGTCGTGCCCTTCGGTCGCGGAGCCGAGAAGAAACTCTCCGGCATCGTCACCCGCATCCATCAAGAGCCGCCGGAAACCCGCAAGCTCAAACGTGTCCTCCAGGTGCTCGACACGCTGCCTGTCCTAACCGAAGACCTGCTCGCCCTCGGACGCTGGATCGCCCGTTACTACCTCGCTCCCATCGGGGAGGTTTATCGCTCCATGCTGCCCCTGCAGGCCGAGTTCCGCCAGGCCTTCGGCTATCGCATCACCGAGCTCGGCGCCGAGGCGCTTTACGACTCCGCCTCTGAAGGCTTTCTCCCCCGCAGCGATCAACACTCGCAGCAGCGCCTCGCCGAATACGCCGTTCTCGACGCACTCTCCGAAGGCGACCTTCTCCGCGAAGAGCGCCTGCGCTCCACCACCGGAGCCACTCGCGAAGTTCTCCGCGCCCTGCAAACAAAGAAGTGGATCGTCCGCGAAGATCTCTCCGGCTCACGCGACGCTCGTCGCCTCGTAAAGTTCGCAGTTCTTCGCGAAGCCCCGGGCCCGGCACTTGCCCCAGCCGCACCCGCAGCCCCGCACAAACTCAACGCCGCCCAGCAGCAAATCGTCGATCTCCTGCGCGCCTCCGAAGGCCGCCTTCCCATCGAAGCCCTGCGTGAATCCCACGCCTCGCCAAGCTCGCTGAAGACGCTCGTCAAACACGGCATTCTGGAAATCGTAGAAGAAGCCGCCGCCCAATCCGTGCCGCAAATGAAGCCGCACACGCTCGACTTCCTCTTCACGCCCGACCAGAAGAAAGCGCTCCAGCAAATTCGCGGCAGCGTAGAGGAGCGCCGCTTCCAGGTCGCACTCCTGCACGGAGTCACCGGCTCCGGCAAGACGGCCGTCTACCTCGCGGCCATGCAGTCCGTGCTCGCCGCCGGGCGCGGCTCCATCCTCCTTGTGCCGGAGATCGGCCTAACCCCCGGCGTCGCTGCCGACTTGCACGGCATCTTCGGGCAGGAGATTGCGATACTCCACTCCTCCCTCAGTGACGCTGAGCGCGCCGAGCAGTGGCACCGCATCCGTCGCGGAGAAGCTCGCATCGCCGTCGGCACCCGTTCCGCCATCTTCGCCCCCGTGCGCGACCTCGCTCTCATCATTGTCGATGAGGAGCATGACAACAGTTACAAGCAGGAGGAAACGCCGCGCTACCACGGACGCGATGTTGCAGTCGTGCGCGCCAAGGGCCTCAACGCCACCGTCGTCCTCGGCTCCGCTACGCCGTCGTTAGAGAGCTACCGCAACGCGACGGAAGGTAAGTACACTCTCGTCGAACTCCCTGACCGCGTGCAGCAGCGTCCTCTTCCTGAGGTCGAACTCGTAGACATGCGCGAGGAATTTCAGCAGACCGGCAAAGAGAGTGTGCTCTCGCGCAAGCTCATTGAGGAAACCACCGCCAGCCTCGATCGTGGCGAGCAAGCCATGATCCTGCTCAACCGTCGCGGCTACTCTGCCTGGGTCATGTGCCGCGCCTGTGGAGACACCATTCAGTGCCGCGACTGTGCCGTGGCCATGACCTATCACAAGCGCCAGCATCGCCTCCTCTGCCACTATTGCGGATACCAGGCGCCCGTTCCCAAGCAATGCCCCAAGTGCAGCAGTGAGTACGTGCAGTTCATGGGCACCGGCTCAGAAAAGCTCGAAGACATGCTGCACACCGCTTTCCCCCGCGCCCGCATCGGACGCATGGATCGTGACACCGTTCGCGGTCATGACGATTTCGAGCGCATGTTAAGCGAGTTCCAAGCCGGAGACATCGACCTTCTCGTCGGCACCCAAATGATCGCCAAAGGTCACGACGTCCATGGCGTCACCCTCGTCGGCGTAGTAGGCGCAGACACCGCCCTTGGCCTTCCCGATTTCCGCGCCGCCGAGCGTACCTTCCAGCTATTAACCCAAGTGGCAGGCCGTGCCGGACGCGGTGAACTCCCCGGCAAAGTCGTTCTGCAAACGCATTTTCCAGATCATTACGCCGTGCAATTTGCCGCCCGTCATGACTACCACGGCTTCGCCGAAAAAGAGTTGCGCTTCCGTGGCTGGATGCACTATCCGCCCTTCGACGCGCTCGCCAACATCGTCGTCCGCAGCGACAAGCAGGAGGAAGCGTTGCGCTACTCCGGCCTGCTGGGCCGCTGGTTCGAGCAGGTGCGCCATGAGGGCGTGCGCGTCCTCGGCCCCGCCCCCGCGCCCATCACGCGCCTGAAAAAGGATTACCGCTTCCACTTCGTTCTCAAAGCTGCCAGCCGTGAGCGCCTGAACTCCGTCCTGCTCTCAATGCTGGACATCGCCCAGCAGCAAAAAATCCCCCGCACCAACATCATCGTAGACGTAGACGCCATGTCCCTCTCGTAAGTGTCAGGTGGCCACATCCGCCATCTTTTGGCGAATATGGGAATGCGAATATGAGGATTAGAAGCCCCCTGCGACCTTATCCGCCCATCACAGGTTTCTTTTCAGCACATCCCCAGTGATCCCCTGACTAGTCAAAGTTGCTTGTGCCTGAGACAATATCCAGTCGTAATGGAGTTGTTTTTGCCCTCGAAATCAAGAAAGCCCGGCCCAATACCCACTGCCAAGCGCCATCCCCGGCGAGCAGTGGAAGCCGCGGCAGTCAAGATGGACGTAACCATTCCTGCGCGCGTTGAAGCCATTACGCCGCTGGTGGAATCCGTAATGGCCGTCGTACGCCGGCAGGCCAAGTCGAAAGAGTTGGAAATCGAGACCGCTCTGCGTGAAGCTCTCGCCAACGCCATCAAGCACGGCTGCTCCGGAGACCCCACAAAATTCGTGCAGTGCACCGTGGTCTTCGAGGATGATCGCAGCGTCCTGATCGTAGTCAGCGATCCCGGCCCCGGCTTCAAACCCCGCCAACTCCCAGATCCAACTCAGGCCGAGCATCTCTATGAGAATCACGGGCGCGGCATCTATCTCATCAATCACATGATGGACGAAGTGCTCTTCAAGCGTGGCGGCGCCGAAATCCATATGCGCAGCCGCTTCTGATTGTCTGAATTGTTCGGTATCTGAAGAACACATGGGTGCCCCACCTTCGCCGCTGTTTTTTGCGGCTAGGGTGGGAATCCGGATACTCTACCAATCAGAACTCGCGCTTTACGCCGCTTTCTTGCGTGGCCTCTGCTTTGCAGAAATAGAACGAATAATCAGCTTCCCCGCGCCACTCGCCGAAAGTGGCGCTTTACCCTGAGCGATCGCCGCAGTAATCAGCGCTTCCACCTCAGGTCTGCTCAAGGTCTCCACCGACTCAATCCTCACAAATCGATTCTGGCTGCCCTCGCCGAGCAGTATTCCATGCGGATCGGGAAGCGTAGCTCCCCAGTAAAACGAGAGGCCTACACCGTTCGCCCCAGCCGCAATTGAAACAATGCAGTCCGAAGGACGTTCCGTCGGGCAATAACCGATCACGAAGAAGTTGTAATTGTCATAGACCAGTTCGTTTGCCGTGGGCATCCGTTTGCGTAAAGCCCTGCGCACTGCGCGAATCAACGCCTGGTGTTTCGGTTCGAACTTATCAATAAAGATTTTAAGTTGTGCTTCGGCACCAGCCAACGCGGGAGCGTCTTTCACGGCTGCTTTCATAGGCTCATCCTCAGCAACAGTAGAGGAGGCGCAAGCCCCTGCAGTTGCTTTCGGCTTTCAGCAACTCGTTCTACTATTCCCCACCATGCTTGATCTGGTGCGCCACCTGCGGAAAGGTCTTACCCCCCACCGGAGCCGGCATGAACGTAAGAATCAGCATCCCGAGCGCCACCAGCGCCATCCATCTCCGTCCGCGTCCCACCGGAGGCCACAGCGGCACGCTCGGACGCTGCAATCCGCTCACTGCCAGCAGAATTGCCCAGATCATCCATCCTGCCCAGAAGTACCACGCCATCACCACCAGCGCCCCCACAATTCCCCAGGAGAGGAAACGGTGCAGCCTTGGCGACACGGCAAACACCAAATGACCGCCATCCAACTGTCCACCCGGCAGCAGGTTCAACGAAGTCGCCAGCATCCCTGCCCATCCCGCCAGCGCCACCGGATGCAGATAGTAATGCTCCAACCCCGGTCCGCCGTGATGCAGCAGCGCATGACCAAGCTGGAAGATCAGCGGAAATCCAAACTGTAGCTCCGGGTCGGAGAATCCGCTCACCGGATGCGACATCGCCAGCCCCACCAGCATCGTCGGCACAGCCACAACGAATCCCGCAATCGGCCCGGCAATGCCAATATCGAACAGCGCCGCTCGCGACTCAATGTAGCTCCCAATGCGGATAAACGCTCCCAGCGTTCCAATCAGCGTAGGCGCAGGAATGAAGTAGGGAAGCGTCGCCCGCACCTTGTAGTACCGGCAATACAGGTAGTGCCCCATCTCGTGTGACAGCAGGATTCCCATGATAGCCGCCGAGAACGGAACTCCCAGCAGCAACAACCGCGGGCTCTCCCAAATCCACTGCACAGGGAAGAGCGGAACGAATTCATCTCCGCTCGCAAACGCTTCCAGATTGTGGTTGAAGTTGTATTGCAGTCGCGATCCCACCAGCACCGTAGTGCAAAAGGTGAGCAGCAGCAGAATCAGCGGAACCCCATATCGCAGCAGCGCGCGAACGAATTCCCGCCGAGGTGGCACAGCGATCTCAGTGAAGGATTCGTATGTAGGTTCAGACATCGTGGAGACGCTCGCGGACACACTCCAGCGCCGGACCCACCGTCCGGCCACCAGCCACTAGTCGATCGATTGCAGTTCCTTGCCAGGCTTGAAGCGAACGGCTTTACCCGGAGGAATATTCACCTCTGCGCCGGTCCGCGGATTGCGTCCAATGCCCGTCTTGCGCGGGCGTACGTTGAACACGCCAAAGCCGCGCAGTTCAATGCGGTCGCCATCGGCGAGCGCTTTCTTCATGCTCTCGAAAACGGTCTCTACCGCGCGCTCAGCCTTCGTCTTGGTGACTCCGGTGCGGTTTACCACTTCGTTGATAATGTCGAGTTTGATCAAGCGATCGGCTCCGGAGCTTCAGATTGAAAAACAAGGGCTACCGCCTGATGCTAGAAAATAAGGCAGCTATTGTCAACGCAGTTTCTGAACCAGCCTCCCGCAAGCCAATGTTAAGATGGCCCTACACGTACACAGGTCCGGACGGTGCCGCCTTCAACAGCGATGCTCCCCGGCCAAACACCTCAACGAAGAAGCGAGGATTTCAAGGCGAAATGTCCATAAAGAGTGATCGTTGGATTCGGGAGTTGGCGCTGACGCAGAATATGATCAGCCCGTTCTGTGAGAAGCAGGTGCGCGAGGGCGTAATCAGTTACGGCCTCTCGTCCTACGGCTATGACCTGCGTGTCGCCGACGAGTTCAAGATTTTCACCAACGTGAACTCTGCCGTCGTCGATCCCAAAAAGTTCGACGAGCGCTCCTTCGTCTCCATTCGCGCGGACAGCATCATGGTCCCGCCCAACTCCTTCGCCCTTGCGCGCTCCGTCGAGTACTTCAAAATTCCGCGCGACGTGCTCACCATCTGCGTCGGCAAGTCCACCTACGCGCGCTGCGGAATCATCGTCAACGTCACTCCCTTCGAGCCCGAGTGGGAAGGTTTCGTCACCCTCGAAATCAGCAACACCACGCCGCTCCCGGCCAAAATTTACGCCAACGAAGGTCTCTGCCAGATTCTCTTTTTCCAGGGAGACGAAGTCTGCGAAGTCAGCTACAAAGACAAGGCTGGCAAATACCAGAATCAGACTGGCATCGTCCTGCCTAAGCTGTAAGCGGACATGAAGACTCTCCGCCTTCGCCTCACCACCGCCGTGCTCGCCACGGACCCGGCCTTGCTTGCCGCTGCGGCCATCCTGCGCCGCGGCGGACTCGTCGCCTTTCCAACCGAAACCGTTTACGGACTCGGTGCCAACGCTCTCAGCCCTGCGGCGGTCGAAAAAATCTTCACCGCCAAGCAGCGTCCCCATTGGGACCCCGTCATCGTCCACGTTGCCTCGGTCGCCGCCGCTCGCGCTCTCACGCTCACTTGGCCTGAGGCCGTCGCCAGCCTCGCCAAAGCCTTCTGGCCCGGCCCGCTCACCATGCTTCTGCCGCGCGCTCCGCAGGTTCCCGCTCTTTGCACTGCCGGGCGAGACAAGGTAGGCCTCCGAATGCCCTCGCATCCCGTGGCCCTCGCCCTGATCGCCGCCGCAGGAGTTCCCATCGCCGCGCCCAGCGCCAACCGCTTCGGACACACCAGCCCCACGACCTCCGCCCACGTTCTCGAAGATCTGGATGGCCGCATTGACGCCATTCTCGACGCAGGCTCCTGCGATGTTGGCGTCGAGTCCACCGTGCTCGATCCCACCACCGATCCGCCCATCATCTATCGTCCCGGCGGAGTCACCGCCGAACAAATCCGCAGCATTCTCGGTAGCGTCAAAGTCGCCGAGCGCCCCGTCTCGGCAAACGTTCCGCCGGAATCCCTCGAGTCTCCCGGCCTCGGCATCCGCCACTACGCTCCCCGTGCCCGCCTCATCCTCGTAGAAAGCGAAGCCGCACTGCACGCAGCCCTCGCCACCGAATCCGCCGTGCATCGCACCGGAGTGCTGCTACCCTCCGGCTGGGCAAAGCCCGAGCAAAACGTAACGGTGCTTCCCTGGGGCAGTTGGAGCCAGCCCGAATCCCTGGCTCACGATCTCTATCAGCAACTGCGCGCTCTCGATGATCTAGGCGTAGAGGTCATAGTCTGCCCCATGCCTCCGCCAGACGGAATAGGCCTCGCCATCCGCGACCGCCTCCGCAAAGCCGCCAGCTAGCAATCGAGATTTCGCCGGGCTGCGGGTGGCCCATTCAACGTTCTTTTCGTTGAGTGGGGCAGTTGCGCTTGCTCTTGCCTCTTAGATATTGAGGGGTGGGGTGCCGCGAACTCGCCCCTACCAGGGTTTTGCGTATGCTCTACGCAGCAGAAAAGCCCGCTCGAAAGCGGGCTTTCATGATCATGCTAAATATTTTTACTTCGTGACTTCGCCTTCTTTATACATATAACGAATGGCAGCTTTATAAATCATCAGGTTAGATTGTCCAGCCGCACGAATCAGTTTGATGCAGCTCTTGTCATACCACTCGATGATGCCGTGCAGTTCTTCGCCCTCGCGAGTCACCACCACCATCGGAGTTTTGCTCTGCATCTGTTTCTGATAGTAGAAATTTTCCGCGTGCGTCTGTTCCGCAGGTGCCGTCTTTTTGGAAGCCGTTGCGCCAACCGGACGTTCCGGCGGACGCACTGTCCGCTCGCGACGTTCAGTGGCTGCCTCATTTACCCGCACTTGTTCACGGCTGAGCGAAGGACGGATCAATTTCCGGTTTCCGAAGCTCTCTACTTCCGGCTGCCGAACCGCAGCGGTAGAGTCTTGTCCGTTTCTCATACAAATCCTCTCCCCACCGGGAGTAGCTAGGAATGATTACATCGAGGACACTGAAAGCTCGTCAGGAACACAGATGCGTCCGCACAGACCGGGGGTGCAAGGTGTGTTTACTGGAAAGTGAATTCAGCGATTCGTGCCTAAACCCTACCACACGCTCAGGGCTAAAACAATAAAAGTCTCTGTCAATTTGTGGCACCAAAGGGAGGGATTAACAGTTAGATTTCGATCGAACTTGAGTACCCGTCCAGTGAGAGAGAGCGCAACAAGTTGCGCCGCATTCCATTCTGCACATCGCCCAATCCATCGCTGGCCTTCACTATCCATTCAAAGCTCACCAGCCCGGCCATCTTGCTTAACTCTGCCTGCAAATCCTGGTTGCGCACCAATTCCGCCGTGCCTGCCTTCAACAGCATCAGGTCTTCCAGTATCGAATACAGCACGGCAATCAACTGGTCGGTCTTGCCTTTGCCTTCGCCTCCTGCGCGATACGCTTCCGTGGCCTTGAACAGCGCGGAGTGATCGTTCTCACCCAATGCCGTCGTCAGCAGCAGCAACGCGTCTTTGCGTGCCCCCAGGTATCCAGTCAGGTCGAAGCCTCTTGCGCGCCCAATCGCTCCGCCGCACAACTGCGCCACAAGTTTCTTCTGCGCCGCCGTCCACTCCGGACGCAGCGCCAGATCCTCGCCAATCTCCTCCGCCGTCAGCGGAGCCAGCCGCAACGTAATGCAGCGCGACCGTATCGTCGGCAGCAGCGCATTGGAGTTCTCCGCCAGCAGAAAGATCGTCGCGAACTCCGGGGGCTCCTCCAAAACTTTCAGCAGTGCATTCGCCGCTTCTTTCATAAAGTTCGATTCCGAGAAGATGTAGAACTTTTGCCTGCCCTCGCCGGGCCGGTAGTACATCTCGCCGATCACGTGCCTTACCTGGTCCACCTTCACCAGCATCTGCGGCGGGTCCGGAGGAATGATCAGCACTTCAGGATGGGTCTGCACAAAGATGCGCGTCTCGCGCTTATCGCCCTCGCGCATCGCATCGCGCGCTTCCACGGCTTCGGCAAAGCGATGCTCTAAATCGTCTGCCTGTCCAATCCGCTCGCACGTTCGGCACACGCCGCAAAAATCGGGTAGCCCATCGGCTGCCACCGGATGCTCCAGGCAGTTCACCGCCTTGGCCACCATCTGCGCCAGCGTGAATTTTCCCGCACCGCGTCCGCCCGTCAGAATAATCGCGTGCGGCAGGTGGTCGCGGGAGATCATCTCGCGCAGTCGGCGAACCGTCACAGCGTTTCCGCGAAACTGATCGAATCCCATGGCCTCAGCTCTTTTTCGTCAGCAAGCGCTCGCGCACCGCTGTCACCACGTCTTCGTGCACTGCTTCCAGCGGACGCCGCGCGTCGATCAGCACCACGCGTTCCGTGTCGCGCTGCGCAATCGTCAGGAACTGCTGATGCACTCGCTCGAAGAACGCGCGATTCTCCTGCTCAAAGCGGTTCTCGTCGCCTTCGCCCGTAGCCGCCAAATTCCTACGTCGAGCCCGCGCCACACTCGCCGCCACGTCATTATCCAGCAGCAGCGTCAAGTCCGGCTGCAGTCCCAGGCAGAGCACCCGATGCAGCGCACGCACCGCATCCACTCCAAGCTGCCGCCCCGCGCCCTGGTAGGCCTCAGAGGAATCCGTGTAGCGGTCGCACAGCACCCACGTTCCGCGATTCACCACCGGAAGAATGACCTCGGAAATCTGTTGCGCCCGCGAGGCGAACATCAGTGCCAACTCCGCCAGCGGAGCCAGCCCCTGCGTCCTTGAATCCAGCAAAATAGAGCGCACCTGCTCGCCAATCTCCGTGCCGCCCGGCTCGCGAGTCGTCAGCACCTCCAGCCCTTGTTCGCGCAAAAACTCCGCCAGCCGTTCAAGGTGCGTGCTTTTGCCGCAGCCGTCCAGCCCTTCAAAGGTGATGAAGCGTCCGTGATTTGCTTCGTGCCACACAGGGGAATCATAACAAAGCCGAGCCGCTGAGCCTCGGGCCTGCTCTTTCGCATCTGTTAAACTCTGGAAATCTTTACCGCGGGGGTGCCTCCAGCTCCTGCCGTCGTGGCCCGTAGGGTCGTTGATCCTCAATCAATTCTTTTCAGGAGTACCAATGCGCAAGTTGCTTTCTGCATCGCTGGTCGCCGTCTTCGGGATTGCGTCCGCGTTTTCGCAAAGTGGTCCGGCTCCATTCAGCACCATCAAGACCTCGGGATTCTCCATCGTGGAAACTCTCGCCGTGGACGCCACTGATGCGCCCCGCAAAATATTCCACGCCACCATGACCATTCCCGCTACGCCCGGCGACTTTGTACTCCTCTATCCCAAGTGGATTCCCGGCGAGCACGGCCCTACGGGCCCCATTGTGGACACCGCTGGAATCTACTTCCGCGCCAACGGCCACACGCTCAACTGGCATCGCGACCCCGTCGAAATGTACGCCTACCACGTAGACGTGCCGCAGGGCGTGACCTCCCTCGAAGCTTCCATTGACTATCTCTCCCCGGTTGAAACGCCCGGCGGTTTCAGTGCAGGCTCCTCCTCAACAGAGAAACTCGCCGTGCTCTCCTGGAACTGGATGGTCCTCTATCCCAAGGGCCGCGGTTCTGATGAAGTCGGCGTCAAGGCTTCGCTCAAGCTGCCCTCCGATTGGGAGTGGGGAGCCGCCCTGCCAAAGGAAACCAGCGCCCCCGGATCCATCGAGTTCAGTCTTGCTTCACTCACAACCCTCGTCGATTCTCCGGTAATCATGGGCCAGTACCTCAAGAAGCTCCCATTGCAAAAGGGACAGCTTCCAGAGCATGAGATGGACATTGCCGCCGACTCCGAAGCCGCTCTCAGCATGGACAGTGGCGAAGTGAAATCCTTCAACAACCTTGTCGCCGAAGCCGGAGCTCTCTACGGCGCGCGTCATTATCGCGACTATCATTTCCTGCTCACCCTCAGCGATCACGTGGCGCACTTCGGACTTGAGCATCACGAATCCAATGACAGCCGCACTGGCGAAGGCTACCTGACCGATGCCGCGCAATGGACACTCGGTGCCTCGCTCCTGCCTCACGAGTACACCCACTCCTGGAACGGCAAGTATCGCCGTCCCGCCGGACTCGCCACTCCCGACTACGAAGTGCCCATGCGGGGCAATCTGCTCTGGGTCTATGAGGGCCTGACCGAATACTTCGGCTACGTGCTCACCGCCCGCAGCGGCTTCCAGTCGCCCGACCAGTGGCGCGAACAGATCGCGCATATCGCGATGACCTATTCGCATCGCCCCGGCCGCAACTGGCGTCCTCTGGAAGACACGGCCACCGCAGCACAGGATCTCTACGGCGCATCCGAGGCCTTCAGCAACTATCGCCGTAGCGTTGACTACTACGATGAAGGCGCGCTCATCTGGCTTGAAGCCGACACCATCATTCGGCAGAAGAGCGGCGGCAAGAAATCCATGGACGACTTCGCGCACATCTTCCACGGCGGCGAGAACACGCCGCCCCAGGTGAAGACCTACACCTTCGACGATGTGGTAGCCACGCTGAATCAGGTACAGCCCTACGACTGGCGAGCCTTCCTCACCGACCGCGTTCTGAAGGTGGCCGAGCACGCGCCGCTCGGCGGAATTGAAAACAGCGGCTGGAAACTCGTCTACACCGCAGAGCCCAACCAGATCTCCAAACTCCGCGACCAGCATTCGCACGGTCTCGACACCACCGCATCCATTGGCCTCGTCCTGGGCAAAGATGGCGTAGTGGCTGACGCCATTGAAGACGGCATCGCCGCCAAGAACGGCATTGGCCCGGGAATGAAAATCGTTGCCGTGAACGGACGCAAGTATTCTCCCGAACTTCTGGTCGCCGCCCTTAGTCAGGGGCAGAAGTCGCACACGCCTCTGCAACTCTTGGTGGAGAACACGGAGTATTACAAGACGGCATCACTCAACTATTTTGACGGTCCGAGAAATCCTCACCTGGTGCGGGATGAAAGCAAACCGGACTTGTTGAGTGACATCATCCGTCCCAAGGTAACCACTCCACCAGTTCAGATCGTCGGCCAGGAATAGAAATGCACCCGTAATGGTGCAGTGGTAAACGAACGATATACCGATCAGTCATCGCACCCTGATCCAAAGATGGCTGATTGGTCAATCGTTGGCAACACTGCAAGCTGATTGGCAAAGTAGTCAACTTATGAGAAATAATCATTGACGATCTTGGCAATCGTTCCATTCACGAATAATTGACCCCGGAAGACGCCAAGTGCGTCTCTTCGGGGTTTCTGTTAGACTTTACGCATAGCCGGACGTGGCTGGATTGGGTGGTGATTTGGTTGGCTGAAATTCGACTGCAAGAGGGCGAGTCCATTGAAAGCGCCCTGCGTCGCTTCAAGCGCAAAGTTCAGACAGAAGACATTATTAAGGAAGTCAAGCGTCATTCCTACTATCTGAAGCCGGGCGCCAAGCTTCGCGTGAAGCAGGCTCTAGCCCGCAAGCGGGCGCAGAAAAAGATTCGCAAAGAGCCCAAAGATTAACTGTTCCAACCGGGGCCGCTGCCTTCAAGTAGCGGCCCTTCTCCTTTTTTGCAAACTTTTTTCGCAGTGCATTTCTTCGCGAGGAGAGGCTTGTTCCGCCCTCTTTTCAATCTTTTCCAATCATGGCAACAACTCTCCCGCAGCTTTGGCCGTGCCGATATGCGCCGCATCTGGCATGATGGTGGGCAGGCTTTGCATCAGGAAGATTCGCAATGATGGAATTTCATATCTCCAGGGCCGTGCGGGACCGCTATCGGTTTGCGGAGACGCTCTTCTCTTTTAGTGGCAACGTCGTGTTTGCCAACGTAGCCGCCAGTCGCGAGTTCGCACATCGCATGAACCTTGTTCGTGACGTGCAGCGCCATCCGGAGCGCGCCGTCAACGCTGCTGCTTTGTACGTCATGGGACTCATCGACGAGGCCAGCCATGCGGTGATCGCGCGCTATCGTCAGCAGTTCGACCCCAACGTCATGGTCGATGCGCTATCCTTCTTCTCCGAACAGGTAGGCCCGCGCGAACTGGATAAAATGTTGCTCGCATTCGTCGGGCAGTTTCCCGGCAGCACCGTTTATCGCGGCGAGCAAACCGCAAAGGAGTGGCTCGCCGGAACGACCGATGGCACTCCGCATCGCGCTGCCGCCCTCGAAGAAATGATGCTGCTCTGGATGGCCAATCGCAACTCGGCCTTCCGTCCTTTCGACGAGCTCTTCGAAGACAGCAAACTCGCAGAGAAGACAGCCTACCGCCGTGTCGCCATGCAACTGCCAGCATACTTCGCCACCCGCCCGCTGATCCCGGTCGAGGGCGCGAAGCCCGTGAATCTCTATGACCTGCTGCGCGCACCAGCCGAGGCAGCGCCCGGTTCGCTCAGCGAGCAGCTCACGGTGATCCGCACGAAGTGGAAGTCTCTGCTCGGCGAAAGCCTTGAGCGTTTTCTGCTGCTGGCCGGAGACATTCTGCGCGAAGAAGAACTCGCAATCTGGATGCGCTTTAATCCCCCCAATGCTGAGTCCGAGGCTGCCGCACGCGCCGCCGCCGCTCGCGCCGCAGAAGAAGCAGCGCGCCGCCGCCGAGAGAGTGGAACGCAGCAATGGCCCGGAATCACCAGTCATTCTGATGTGCCGGTCTTCGGCGATCCAGCGCACGAGTATGAAAAATTCAGCGCCGATGTAGCCTGGATGCCGACCGCTGTGCTGATTGCCAAGAGCACCTACGTGTGGCTCGCACAGCTCTCGCGCAAGTACGGACGAACCATCGACAAGCTCGACCAGATTCCCGATGAAGATCTGGACGAACTAGCGCGGCGTGGTTTGAATTCACTGTGGCTCATCGGCATCTGGGAGCGCAGCCGCGCCTCGAAGACGATCAAGCAGCTGTGCGGAAATCAGGATGCGGTCGCTTCGGCGTACTCGCTTTACGACTACCGCATTGCCGACGACCTGGGCGGTGAAGAAGCCTACGTGCGTTTGCGCGACCGGTGTTTCCATCGCGGCATTCGCCTTGCCAGCGACATGGTGCCGAACCACATGGGCATCGATTCACCATGGGTGATTGAGCATCCCGACTGGTTCATCTCCCGCCAGGACAAACCCTATCCCGCGTACGATTTCGACGGCCCCGATCTCTCACCTGATCCGCGCGTCGAAATCAAAATTGAGAAGCACTACTACGAGCAGACGGATGCCGCCGTGGTCTTTCAACGCCGCGACAGGCAGAGCGGCGAGACGCGTTACATCTATCACGGCAATGACGGCACCAGCTTTCCGTGGAATGATACGGCGCAGCTCGACTATCTGAATCCGGCGGTGCGCGAGCAAGTTATTCAGACCATCCTGCACGTAGCGCGACTGTTTCCAGTGATTCGCTTTGACGCCGCCATGACTCTCGCGAAGCGGCATTTTCAGCGGCTCTGGTTCCCCAATCCCGGCAGCAGCGGAGCCATTCCTTCACGCGCCGAATACGGCATGACCACCGAGCAGTTCAATGAAATCATGCCGCAGGAATTCTGGCGTGAGGTGGTGGATCGCGTCGCCGCCGAAGTGCCGGGAACGTTGCTGCTGGCCGAAGCCTTCTGGTTGATGGAGGGCTACTTCGTGCGCACGCTGGGAATGCATCGCGTGTACAACAGCGCCTTCATGAACATGATGCGCGACGAGGAGAACGCCAAGTATCGCTCGGTGATCAAGAACACGTTGGAGTTCGATCCTAACATCATGAAGCGCTATGTAAACTTCATGAGCAATCCCGACGAGCGTACGGCGATTGATCAGTTCGGCAAAGGAGACAAGGGATTTGGCGTGGCTGCCGTGATGTCCACCTTGCCCGGACTGCCGATGTTTGGGCACGGACAGATTGAGGGTTACACCGAAAAGTATGGCATGGAATATCGCTGGCCGCGCTACCAGGAAGACGCCGACCCGGCGATGATGGAACGCCACGAGCGCCAGATTGCGCCACTGCTGAAGCAGCGCGAACTGTTTGCCGAGAGCAGCGATTTTCTGCTGTACGATTTTTTCCGTGCAGACGGCAGCGTGGACGAAAATGTCTTTGCCTACTCCAATCGCCTCGGAGACCGGCGCGCGCTGGTGCTCTACAACAATCGCTACTCCACCACACACGGCACCATCGACAACTCCGCAGCTTACGCCGACAAAGGTAGCGGACACTTGCGCCAGCGCCGCTTGAAAGAAGGCCTTGGCCTGCATCCTGATCCCGCGATAGTTTTCGCCTATCGCGATTCGATGACAGGGTTGGAGTATTTGCGTCGAGCGGTCAACCTTTCCGAGCGTGGACTCACAGTGGAGTTGCACGCCTATCAATGCCACGTCTTCCTTGACTGGCGCGAGTTGCGCTCTACCGCTGAACGTCCATGGGACACGCTGTGCGATCACCTCGCAGGACGTGGTGTTCCGAATCTCGACGACGCATTGATCAGCATGGAACTTCGTCCTACGCATGATGCGCTACGCCAGTTGCTGGAACCCGCATTGGTTCGCAGCGTGGCTGAACTGGCCAAGACACCCGGTGGCCCGGAGAAGCAGAAAGCACAGGAAATTCTGCGCGAAGATTTCTTTGAAACCGAGTGGAATCGCTGCCGCAAATTCATCCGCGAGGCGCAGACTTTCTATCGCACGCACGGAGAGCAGGAATCGCGGATCGTCAATCCTGCGGAGATGGAGAAGAGTTTCCGCGAACGCACGCGTGCGGCCATGCGCATTCCTTCGCTCGAAGCGCTCTTCGCTGAACCGTGGCCGGTGGCGGCAAGGCGCGTATTGCCCAGCTACAGTCCGCAATTGACTGCCACTGCAATGTGGGGACCAGTGCTCGCGTGGGCCGTGCTTGAGGTGCTCGCCGAGTCGGTGGACGCCGCTCATCCGCAGCAAGCTGCACTTGATCTCTTTGACCGTCTGCGTCTTCGTGAACCGCTTGGCCACGCCTTCGCGGCACTCGGGTTCGAGGGCGAAGAGGCATGGCGGGTAGCAGCCAGAATCAAGGTTTCTCTGCTGGTCGAAGCCAAGGTCTTTACACCGGCCGATGGTAAGGAGACAAAGACGCAGGAGACCGCGCGACCTGTTGCTCCGGTTCAGCCGCCCGCACACACACCGCTCGCTGGACAAACACCGGCGAAGATTCCAGTGCTCTCGCCTGCACTATGGCAGGACCCGGATGTTCGCTGGCTGACCGGAGCACATGAGGCCGAGGGCCGTTCGTACTTCATCAAGGAGTCTTACGAGGAACTGCTGTGGTGGTTGCAGCTTCCGGCCCTGTGCAAGATGGGAGCCGAGAGTGCACCCGCCGCTGAGGCTCAAGTCGTGGGCGAGGCGATTGTCGAAGCAGTGCAGGCCGCAAGCGACGCGGGCTACAGCATAGAAGCTTTGCTGGCGGAGCCCCGGGCTGATACTGCTTCAATGGTTGAGGCTGAGGCTCCTAAGAAAACGAAAACGGATGGGCCAGAAGCAATGAATGAAAAAGAATTTTCCAAATAGCCGTACGGGAACACAAACGCGGAATCAGGGTTCTGGTTCCGCGTTTCTTTGCGCGCTGTGGGAAATAAATTCCGCCTACTTTGATCCCCGTTGCTTGGCGTCTTGTCGCAGCAATTTGTCGGCTAGGATTCCGCAGAACATGGAGAGCAGGGTCGTGCACCAGAGCGGATGCGCGGGCCATATTCTTTCCGCGAGCCCAAAATTCCACAGCCCAACGGAAGTGACAATGCACACTCCGAGCGTGATCAGAAAAATTCGCATGACTCTCCCTTCACCTTGCAACAAGAGATACGAGTTGCTGAAGTAACAAGTTCCCACTTAGAGCCGAATCTCCGAAACTGGCAGGGCGGTCACGCCCGCGTCGGCTCGAATTCGTTGCGCCCCATTGCCTTCTGGACATCGACGATGATCAGTGCTGTCGGCATAACCTTCTCTATACAAAGCACTTTCTCATGTCTCGCCGAGTCCGGCAAGGACGCGGAAGTGTGTTTTTGCGACCTCTCTTGCTCACCGAGCGGAGAGACGTACCTCACAGCTAATCAGACAGGTTGATACCTATGATGGTCTGTTCTCTATTCATAGATGGAAGTCGCTTCTGAGGGTAGGGGCGTCTGAAAGGAACACCGGAATTCATGCAGGAAATCATACATGACGTACTCATATTGGGGACCGGGCTGGCAGGGTTGAGAGCCGCGGTCGAGATCAGTATTCAAACCAAAGGGAAAGCGAACATTGGAATCATCTCCAAGGTTCAGGTGATGCGCGCGCACTCGGTTTGCGCCGAGGGCGGCACGGGCGCGGTGATGCGTCCGGAGGAAGGCGACAGCTTCGATCTGCATGAGTGGGACACGGTGAAGGGCTCCGACTTCCTGGCTGATCAGGATGTTGTGGCGCGCTTCGTGAAGACTTCGCCAGATGAGATCAGGCTCCTGGAACACTGGGGCGTGCCGTGGTCGCGTCGTGAGGATGGCCGGATCATGCAGCGTCCATTCGGCGGGCACACATTCCCACGCGCCTGCATGGCCGCTGACAAGACCGGCTTCTTCGAGATGCAGGCACTCTACGACACGCTGGTGAAATACAAAAACTTCACTCGCTATGACGAGGGCTTTGTCACTTCGCTGATGGTGGATGACGGACGCTTCGCGGGGCTGACAATTTACGATGCGCCCTCGGGCGAGTTCCATGTGGTTCGCGGTAAAGCGCTGCTGATCGCCTCCGGCGGATTGGGTAATTTGTATGGATTCACCACCTATTCGCAGACAGTGACTGGCGACGGACAGGCGATTGCCTTCCGTGCAGGGCTCGCGTTGGAGGATCCAGAGTTTCTTCAATTCCATCCCACGGGACTTGTGCCCTCCGGAATCCTGATGACAGAGGGTTGCCGTGGCGAAGGCGGATATCTTCGCAACAACAAGGGCGAGCGCTTCATGGAGAAGTACGCGCCGAAGATGATGGAGCTTGCGCCACGTGACATTGTCTCGCGCTCGGAGATGACGGAAATTCTGGAGGGCCGTGGCTTCAAGGGCGAGGATGGGCTCGAATACATCCACCTCGATCTCACGCATCTTGGCGCGGACGTGATCAACAAGCGACTGCCGCTGATTCGCGAGGTGTGCATCAAGTTCCTCGGGCTGGACCCGATTACCCAGCAGATTCCAATTCGTCCAGTGGCGCATTACTCCATGGGCGGCATTGAGGCGGACATCAATGGGCGCACGAAGATTGAAAACATCTGGGCGGCGGGCGAGGTAGCGTGCCACTCCATGCACGGCGCCAATCGCCTGGGATGCAACTCCACGGCCGAGTGCCTGGTCTGGGGCGGCATAACAGGCGGGGAAATCGCAAAGTACCTGGCAACCGATCCCGTCCTGAGCCCGGTGCCGGAAGCGAAGGCGAATCGAGAAGAAGAACGCATTTTTGGGAAGGGACCAGGAACCGGAACGGGCGAAGGGCTAACCGGACTGATGCATCAGAAGGGAACCGAGAGTCCGGCGGCAATTCGGCGCGAGCTGCGCACACTGATGGACCAGCACGCGGGCGTCTATCGCACCGGCGAATCCATGCAGAAGGGACTCGACAAGGTTCACGATTTGCGTATGCGCTTCAAGTACATCCAGATCGAAGACAAGAGCCGGATCTATAACACTAACCTCATTCAGACTCTTGAAACCGAAAACATGCTGGAGCTGGCCGAGGTGCTGTTGATGGCCGCCTTGGCGCGCGAGGAGTCGCGCGGCGGACACTCGCGTACGGATTTCCCGGTGCGCGACGACGAGAAGTTTCTTGCGCATTCCATGGTCTATCACACGGGCGGCACGCCGCGCCTGGAGTACAAGCCAGTGACCATCAACAAATGGAAGCCGGTAGAACGCAAGTACTAATTCATAAGAAGGCAATTCATACACGGAGAGCATAATGGCAATTCATAGGTACGATAATCGGCTGGGTGTGTGGGGATGGCTGGGTGGCGGACGCTGGGGTATTGAGCGCTATGCCTACCTGCTGCACCGCCTGACCGGACTGGCAGTTCTCCTCTATCTCCTGATGCACACGGTGGTGACCAGCCTGCGCGTAAAAGGAATTTACCTTTGGACCGAAGGTGGCTTTTTTCATCAGCCAATCTTTCGGCTGGGTGAATTTGCCGTGGTGACGGCATTTGCCTTCCACGCCTTCAACGGATTGCGGTTGGTGCTCGTGGAATTGGGCTTCGCCGTTGGCAAACCGATTGAGCCGATCTATCCATACAAGACCTCGGTGGGAGTGCAGCGGCCGCTGCTGATTGCGGCGATGTTGCTGGCACTCGTCTTTCTTGCGGTGGGAGGCTACAACTTCATGCTGGGCGCGGCGAAGTAGGAGAAGACTGATGAGAAACGGAACGAAATACTGGACCTGGCACATGGCTGCCGGAGTGGTACTGCTCCTCCTGCTCGGCCTGCACATGGTAATCATGCACATGGGCGGCAGCGTGCATCTGTTTGCTCCGCGCGGTGCGGATGCCGTGTCGGAGGCAAACAGCCAATGGCGTGACAGCAAAATCTGCTTTGCCCTGAGCTACATTCTGCTGCTCGGCGTGGGCTTGTATCACGGACTCTATAGCCTGCGTACCATCCTGCTGGAACTGACCTTGAAGCCCGCAATGGAAAAGGCTATGACCATTCTGCTGGTGATTGTTGGGGTTGGGCTTTTTGGATTAGGAAGCTGGGCGGCATGGGCGGCACACGTTGTGGCGCTGGCGGGAGGAAAAGGATAGTCATGGCAGAAAAGAAGGCAACAAAGACAATCACCTTCCACGTAACGCGCTACAACCCCGAGGTTGACGCCAAGCCATATATCCGGGCATACGCCGTCGAGGTCAACGATGGAATGACCGTGCTTGACGGACTGCACTGGATTAAAGAGAACCTTGACGCAACGCTCGTCTGGCGCTACTCCTGCCGCATGGGTATTTGCGGTTCGTGCGGAATGCTGATCAATGGGAGCCCAACGCTGGCGTGCAATACGCAGATATTGCACCTCTCGCAAAAGGAAATCACCGTGGGTCCGTTGCCAAACTTCGAAATCATTCGCGACCTGGTGCCAGACCTGCTCTCCATGTTCGACAAGCACGCAATGGTGAGTCCGAACATCGTCCGCGACGAAGCCGAGCTGAACAGCACGCAGGGCGAGTTTTATCAGTCTCCCGAGGAACTGGAGGCGTACCTGCAATTCACTTATTGCATCAAGTGTGGATGCTGCATGGGAGCCTGTCCCACGCTTGCCACTGACGTGCGTTACCTGGGACCGATGCCTCTGACAGCCCTCGAACGCTACAACGAAGACACGCGCGACGAAGGCTTTGCCTTGCGCGCTAAGATCGCGGGCGGTAAGGGCGGGGCGTTCCGCTGCCACTACGCCGGAGAGTGCTCGCGGGTATGTCCCAAGGGCGTAGATCCCGGGAAGGCGATTCAACTGCTCAAGCGCAAGCTGGTGCTGGATTACCTTCACTTGGCGGGGAAAAAGAAACCCTGCAAGAAGCTGGAAGGTCCGGGCGAAGGTAAGTTGCTGCCCAATATGATTGCTCCAGCGAGAACCATTCCTGGATAAGGCAGGCAGCGTTGCAGTAAAGAAAGCGGAGGGCAACGGCTCTCCGTTTTTTGCGGATGACAATGCGGGCGCAAAGCCGCAAAATAGCGGGATGACGATGCGTGCGGCAATCCTGACAGTAAGCGATAAGGGTTCACGCGGTGAGCGCGAAGATCAGAGCGGTCCGGCTCTGGCCATTTGGTTGGCAGAGCACGGTGTGGAAGTGGTGTCGAGTGCGGTAGTGGCCGACGAGCAGCCTCTGATTGCCGCAGCTCTCAGCGAGTGGGCGTACATGGGACGGGTTGATTTGATCCTGACCACAGGCGGCACGGGAGTTTCTCCGCGAGACGTGACGCCGGAGGCTACCGCGCTGGTGCTTGACCGCGTGATCCCCGGATTCAGCGAAGTAATGCGCGCTGTGAGCTTGCAGAAGACTCCCCGCGCCATGCTTTCGCGCGGCGTGTGCGGGATTCGCGGGCGTGCGCTGATCATGAATTTGCCCGGTAGTCCTGCCGCAGCCGTGGAGAATCTGGAAGCCGTGTGGGAGGCAGTGCCGCACGCAATTCGCAAGATTCAGGGCGACATGGAAGACTGCGCGCCTTCCGCCAAGAAGTAAACGGCCCGGAGCAGAAGCCCGGGCCGTTTACTTATCACTCACTTCCTTCATTTCACGCCAAAGCAAACTACTCGGAAACCTGCGACTCCGGTGGCGTCGGCGGTTGTTGTTCGTCCGTTACCGGGACAGCTTCTACCGGCTTCACTGTCGTATCCACAACGGGTGGTGCGAGCGGAGCCACGGCGAAAACCTCGCCGGGAATCAGCGCAACCCAGCGCGCACTGGCGGCTTTCATCCAGAGCCGGGTGGAGATCAGGATGATCGTCAGCAGCTCGAGGACTAAAAAGCTTGCGCCCATCGCGCGATGCGGCAAGTAGACCCATACAACAGCGCATATGCTGAAAGCCGCCGCGGAAAACAACGCTATGCCGAGATAGCTGGCGTAAAGTTTTCCGGAGCGAAATGCGAGTTTGAGGCTGCGCCATACTGTGCGTAGGACCTTGCGCTCGTTGTCTCTTACAACGCGGCCCTGTGCGAGATCAAACCACAGGCGCACGAAAAGGAAGATCAACACGAATAGCAGTTTGCCGCCGGCATTGACGAAAAATCCCAGCTTGTCCTGTGGCGCATCATCGGAGAGTTTGCCGGCCCAGCTTGCGATGCCTCCGTTGATTGCCGCCGGAATCGCAAACGGAATCAGCGAATACAACGCGAGGCGCAACATGCGCCAGAAGAAGAGTCCCGAGTTTTCAAAGAACTCGGAGCGGCTAAGTTTGCGATCATCAAGATAGACGGCAAAGATGCCGCCATCGATAAAGAGCAGGTAGACGAAAAAGACCACGCCCGCGCCGAAAACAGTGCTCGTAAGTGAGCCGGGCACAACATCCGGGCGAGAGAGCATCACGAAAAACTCAGCCACATCGAATCCGGTGACGAACCGCGCCGATTGCAGGCTATGGTCGAGCACGGTGCTGAGCGTGGCGCGCGCGGGCAGCGAACTAAGCCACGCCAGTACCAGGTTCACAAAGAAAACCCACCATACAATTCGCTGGTGGCGCCAAACCAATCCTGCTGAACTACGAACGCTTCCATTCATCATATTTCTCCAGGCGACTCTAGGCCAGCCAGCTCAGCGCGTGTTCGAACCACTGCGTCAAAAGGGTCCAGTATCCGGCGAGTTTGCCGGAGGCACTGCGGTCAGCTTTGGCGGTCCAACTGTTGTTGAATGGATCGCGATCCAGCAGATGACCGTGGTCGGGATCGATTTCGGCGGAGACCAATTTTGCGGTGCGGTCCCAGGTGAACTTGTGCCAGCGGTCGCGGCCATCCCAGCTCTCGCGCACGGTTGTGCCGTCGTCGAACTTAGCCTCCAGCAGCACGGGAATATCGAACGTTCCTCGCCGCTGCACTAGAACTTCCGTATGGTAAACGGTCGTGCCCTTCTTCTCATCCGTTTTGCTGTACCAGTCAAGACGCTCGGAGCTTGCACTCAGAATGCGGTCGTCCAGTACTTCGGTCCCGTAGATGGTCTGTTTCCAGTACCAGTCCATGTTCTGTCCGAGAGCGTCGTTCATAGTTGCGGTGAAATCTTCCGGGCGAGGGTGCTTGAACTTGTAACGCTCGAAGTAAATGTGGAGCGCGTGCAGTACGTTTTTCTCGCCGACGAGGCTTTCGAGTTGCAGCATCATCAGCGCGGTTTTGGAGTAGGTGATTCCGCTGTACGAGCTGCCACTCATGTAGAGCCACGCAGGACGCGAGAGCGGATCGTCTTGGGCAACCCCGACATAACCCATTAGGTCCACACCGCGCTCACTGCCCGTAGCCAATCGCGAGTTCAGAAAAGATGTCTGCTTGCCGTAAAGCGCGTCCATCACCTTGGCTTCGCTGTATTGGTTGATGCCCTCATCCATCCACGCATTTTCAAATTCATTGGTGGCTACCATGCCGTACCAGTACTGATGACCGAACTCGTGCTCCGTCACAAGCTCGGGAACAAGCATCGCCTTAGGCATCCACCATGTGGTGTCGGCGGTAATGAGCGTGGGATACTCCATGCCTCCGGCCGCGCTGCCTCCGTGTGGCGGATCGACCACGGTGATCTGCGGATAGGGATAGCTGCCGAAGTATTCGTCGAACTTACGCATGGTGCCCTTGAGCGCGTACATATATCTTGGTGCGCTGGCCATGTGGCCGGGCTGCATCAGCATGCGAATTTTGACGGTGCGGCTGCCGATGGTGACTGAGTCCTCCAAAACTTTGGTTGTTGGGTCGGCGCTCCAGGCAAAGTCATGCACATCCTCGGCGTGGAAGGTGAGTGTCTGTGTCCCATTGCCGTTTTCATGCTCGCCGGTCTGGAGTCCGGTGCTGCCGACATTCCACTTTGCAGGCAAGGTCAGCTTGACGTCGAAGGTGCCGAAGTCGGCGAAGAATTCAGTGGAGGCATGAAACTGGTGGCAGTTCCACGCGCCGTTCCAAAACACTCCCACTTTGGGGAACCACTGGCCCGCCATCAGGAATTCGCGCTTGTAACCCGTGCGCGCTACAACCTCGGGGAACTTGGCGACGAAGTGAATCTTGAACTGCACGCTCTCCCCGGGAGCAATCGGCTTGGGCAGGACGACCTCGAAGACCGTGTGGTCGTCGGTGTTTCCGTCATCGGGCGAGACGAACTTCATCTGCTTCGTCAGGTCGCCCTGGCCGACAACTTCGAACGACTTCACCTCATTGGAGCCGAAGTGCTTGTTGTCCCACGCGGAGCCCTTGGGAGCGTCACGTTGGCCAATGCGCTCAGCTTCCGTCATCCATGTAGATTTCGGCTGGAAGGCGTTCAGGTATAGATGGAAGGGAAACTTCTCGAGAGTGGCCCCAGTGCGATTGGTGTAGGTGAGAAGTTCGGTGGCGTCGAGTGTATGCGTCTTCTCGTTGTATGCGCCTTCGATCTGGTAGGCGACAACACGTTCGCTGAGCGGGGCGTTTTGCGCCATTCCACTGACGGCGAGCAAGGCCAGCACTGCGATCAGGCAAATACGCCAGCATCGTTTTTCCATCGGTTCATTTCCTTTAACGGCGGTCTCGGATGTAACCATTCAACAGCTTGTGCGGAAGGTTGCCCTTCCGGAATCTAAACAGAATACAAGATTTGAGCCCGCAACGTAGGGCCTGACAAATTGGAGGACGTAAGCGGAAAGAAAGTTGCTGATTTTGCGTTGTTTCGTCTCTGTCCGCATCTAAACTGCGGCAAAGTGTTGTACGTAAGTCAATTGCAGGGAGTTCCGTGTGAGTCGTCTGCTTCGTTTGGTCGCCTGGATTCTGGTCGCGCTGCTGGGCGCTGCGGCGTTTGCCGTGATTGCATTGCGCCGTGCTGAACCGATCTCTGCGCTGTGGATAGTGACGGCGGCGATATGCACCTACACGCTGGCTTATCGCTTCTACTCGCGCTTCATCGCCATGCGCGTACTGCTGCTCGACCCGCGTCGAGCAACGCCCTCGGAGCGCCTGGATAACGGACGCGATTTTGTGCCCACCAACAAGTGGGTCGTCTTCGGACATCACTTTGCGGCCATCGCCGGGCCCGGACCGCTGGTGGGTCCGGTGCTGGCGGCGCAGTTCGGCTACCTTCCCGGCGTGCTCTGGATTCTGGTTGGCGCGGTCTTTGGCGGCTGCGTGCAGGACTTTGTGGTGCTGCTGTTCAGCGTGCGTCGCGACGGCAAATCTCTTACTGAGATGGCGCGCGAAGAGATTGGTCCGGTGGGCGGCGCGGTGGCGTTTCTGGCGGTGATCACCATCATCATCATCCTGCTGGGAGCCATCGGCTTGATCGTGGTGAACGCCTTGAAGGGCAGTCCGTGGGGAACCTTTACCATCGCGGCGACCATTCCCATTGCGTTGTTGATGGGCTTTTACCTGCGACGCATTCGTCCGGGCAAGGTGATTGAAGCCTCACTCATGGGCTTCGTCCTAGTCATGCTGTCGATCTGGGGCGGGCAATGGATCTCGCATAGTCCGTACGCCGCGTGGTTCACCTTTAGCGGGACGGCCCTTGCGTTGGCGCTGATTGTCTACGGCTTTGCGGCTTCGGCCCTGCCTGTGTGGCTGCTGCTGGCGCCGCGCGATTACCTGAGCACGTTCGTCAAGCTGGGAACCATCTCCGTGCTGGCCCTGGGCATTCTCGTATCGCGGCCGACGTTGCACATGCCAGCTCTTACGCGCTTCATTGACGGCACGGGCCCGGTGTTCGCCGGAAGCATCTTCCCCTTTGCATTTATCACCATCGCCTGCGGAGCCATCAGCGGCTTCCACTCGCTGATTTCCAGCGGCACCACTCCCAAACTCGTGCAGCGCGAGACGGAGACGCGCTTGATCGGCTACGGCGCAATGATCTGCGAATCATTCGTTGCCATCATGGCGATCATCGCCGCCTGTGTGCTCGATCCCGGAGTGTACTTTGCGGTGAACAGCCCGGCAGGCATCGTGGGCTCCACGGCATCAGCCGCCACGCAGACCATTGCGTCATGGGGCTTTGCCGTCACTCCTGCGCAAATGGCCGAGATGGCGCGAGCCGTGGGCGAGCAGACGCTTTTCAACCGCACGGGTGGCGCTCCGGCTTTTGCATTGGGGATGGCGCACATCTTCGCCAATACCTTGGGAGGCGGAGCGCTGCTCGGCATCTGGTATCACTTCGCCATCATGTTTGAGGCGCTCTTCATCCTCACCACGCTGGACGCCGGAACGCGCGTGGGACGCTTCATGCTTCAGGACGGCCTCGGCCAACTATGGAAGCCCTTGGGCCGTACAAGCTGGTATCCAAGCATTCTGCTCACCAGCGGAATCATTGTTGCCGCCTGGGGATACTTCCTCTACACCGGGGTGCGCGATCCCCTGGGTGGCATCAACAGCGTTTGGCCACTTTTCGGCATCGCCAACCAACTGCTGGCAATTGTGGCGCTGTGCGTCTGCACCACCATTCTGCTGAAGGCCGGCAGGGTGCGCTATATGGCCGTGACCTTGGTGCCGCTGTTCGTGCTGGTTGCGGTGACGTTTACGGCCGCCTGGCACAAGGTGCTCAATCCCAGTCCGCGCATAGGTTTTCTGGCGCATGCGCACCAACTCGCGGCCTCCGGAGCGGCATCCGCCACGCGACTCGCGTTCAATGACCGCCTGGACGCTGCAATTACCTCGACACTCGTCGCACTGGTGGTGTTGGTGGTTGCCGAATCCGCCCGCGTCTGGATTGCCGTGCTCACTGGGAAGCGCGAGCCGACACTGCACGAAACTCCGTTTATGCCGTCGAGACTTGCTCCGGAGGAGATGTGAGATGAAGCAACTCCGAAATGCAGCGCGATTGCTGGTGATGACTTTGCGTGAGATCTTTGACGAAAATTCTTATGCGCGTTTTCTCACCCGCAGCGGAGTCGCAAATTCCCGTGCCGCATACGCTGAGTTCTCCCGTCAGGAGGCACGGAGGCAGGAGCGACGGGCGCGATGTTGCTGAATACTGCTGCCACGTCTTTCGCTTTGGGCTACACTCCAGTGATGCGGGTTTTGGGCGTGGATTGCGGCGGTGAGTACACCGGCTTTGGCGTGGTGGAGGGCGATGGCCGCACGCTGGTCAGCCTGACCTCGGGGGCTATTCGTCTTTCGCCAAAGGAAGCGCTGGAGATTCGTTTGAAGAAGGTGTTCGACGGGCTTTCCGCACTGCTGGTGAAGTACCAGCCTGAGGTAGTCGCCATTGAGGATGTCTTCTACTCGGTCAATGCCAAGAGCGCGTTGAAGTTGGGTCACGTTCGCGGAGTCGCCATGCTCGCCGCTTCCCAAGCAGGACTCGCCGTGGTGGCCTACGCGCCGCTGTCGATCAAGTCCGCGGTGGTCGGCTACGGAAGGGCTGAGAAGTCCCAGGTACAGGTCATGGTCGCACGCCTGCTTCACCTGGATCAGATTCCCGAGCCCGCCGATGCGGCTGATGCCCTGGCCATCGCCATCTGCCATATCCACACGGCGGCTACGTTATTGAGACAGGCGGCGTCTCCGCGCTAAGCCTTTCCGCGCAAGAATCCGCGATAAGATGCGCTCCCAGCACCGTGCTGCGATGATTCTTTACAAAATTTCCGCATCTTTAATCATCGCAAGGAGTTCATACTCTTAGCGACTGGAGTGCCGCCATGAAGATTTCCAGAGTTCGACTGTTTGGGCTAAGCCTCCTTCTTCTCGCGCTTTCTACTCTGCCCGTATTTGCCGCGAATATTCGTATGGTTCGCCTCAGCATCGCCCAGGGCGACGTGGAGATTGACCGTAACGCCGGAGAAGGTTGGGAACAGGCCATTGTGAATATGCCTGTGATCGGCGGAGCAAAGATCTACGCCGCCGAGCAGAGCAGGGCCGAGTTGGAGTTCGAGGACGGAAGCAGCGTCCGGCTCGCGGGGCCAGCGCAGATCACGATCACGGAACTTTCCACCAACCCCAAGGGCGCGCCGGTCAACGTGATTCAGGTGAACTCCGGCGAGGTGTACGTCAATGCCCGCCTTGCGCATAAGAGCGACTTCCGCATTACAGATGCCGAAGGCTCAAGCTTTGCCATCACCAAGCCCTCCCGCCTGCGCTTTACCGTGGACCAGCAGACCGCGTCAATGGCCATGATGAATGGCGAGGCCATTATGCAAGACAGCGACGCCAAGGTGCTCACCGGTAAGACTTACAACTATGTGCTCGGCCAGCCGGGCAGCGCAGCCAGTCTCGGCAAGGTTCCCGCCCTGCCGGAAGACGCGTGGAACCAGAAGCGCGAAACTTACAACGATCAATACGCCTCGACCGGAGCGCAGTTCTCCGGCAGCGACGACCCGGACGCTTATGGCAACGCCGATCTGGGGAAATACGGCAACTATGCAGAGGTTCCTGACTACGGCGTGATGTGGCAGCCGAATGACGTAGGCCCTGACTGGAATCCCTACGACAATGGAGCATGGAGCTATTATCCCGACTGGGGATGGACCTTTGTCTCCGGATACGACTGGGGCTGGGCTCCGTTCTATTACGGTGACTGGTGCTACATCAACGGGCGCGGTTGGTGGTGGCGCCCTGGTCCGTGGCGGGGTGGCCCCGGACATGGCCGCTCCGGCGGTTGGCATGCGCAGCCCCTTTACAGCGGACATCCTGGAGCTAACTGGCACGCGCCTCATCCTCCAAGCTCCACTGCGGCACACACCACGGTAGCCGTGGCAGGCTCACATCTGCACGTAGGTCCGATTGCGCAGACCCACGAGTCGGCAGCGATGACATCCGGGGCAAGAACCATCGGTTCCAGTGGTGGTGCAATGCCAACGCATGGATTTACTGGTCACGCGGGGGTTCCGGCCGGAGGCCCAGCGGGACGGGTGGGAGTAAGTTCCAGCCTGGTTCGCGGCTCAGTGGTAGTGGGGCATCAGGGGTCGTATTCCTTGGCCAACGGTGTGCACACCGAATACAACGGCCATGAAGTGCACGGTCCCACAGGCAGCCAAGGTGGTGGCGCGCTGCGCGGCCCCGGTAATGCATTGGCGGGCAGCAGTGGACCCACTCCGCGAGCATACTCTGGCTCAAACTCAGGTCCATCGGGCTCCATTCCTGTGACGCACATGAGTGTGAGTAACGGCGGCAGTGCTGCTCCACATGCCAGCGGCGGCGGCGGTGGTCACGTCAGCGGTGGAGGCGGTGGTGGTGGTTCGCACGGCGGAGGTGGTGGAGGCGGAGGCGGTCATCGCTAATCCTCATCTTGCAGCAAACGAGAAGGCGGCCCGTTGAGGCCGCCTTCTCTATCTTGCCCGAGTCTGTGTTTATGTCACGGCGATTCCCGCGTATCCTACGACGTGTTTGCGGTCTCCGCTTACGTCGCCGGAAGTTGCGTATTTCACCAACTCGGCAGAACTCGCTCCCAGCTTGAGTGCTGCTGTGAGCATGGTGACGGCAGGGCCTACACCACACATTGAAATGTGCTGTCCGTGTACGGTTTCAAAAAGGCCGCTTGGCTGAAGGCTGAGTACCTGCTCAATCGCCAGCGCGTCCTTGACGCGCGTTTCGTCATCGGCCTCGTAATGATTCATGTCGCTGGAGGCAACGATCAGCACGGGCTCACCACACTCGGCGATGACCTTGGCGATCACCAGGCCGAGCGCGCGAAGAACCTCAAACTGCCCTGTGCCAACCGTGATCGGGGCAAAAATCACATCCTTGCGCGCTGCCTGGAGGAAGGGAAGCTGAACCTCCACTGCGTGCTCGTGCTCCTGCGCCAGGGTATCCTCGCGCAGCAAAGCGAAGTTCTTCTTCAGCGCCTCGGCAAGCATGGTGTCAATGGCAACATCGCCCAGAGGAGTTCGGAAGCTGCCCACACTCATGATCGACAGCGGCTCTCCCATCCCTGTGTGATTGGGGCAGAGCACAAGCACACGGCGCGGAATTTCGACATGAGCGAAGACCGCTCCAGCCACCGCCCCGGAGTAGATGTAGCCCGCGTGTGGCGCGATTACACCAATAGCGCGAACTTTCTTCCCATTGCCTGAGAGAAATTTGTCCACGTCGCGCTGCAACTCCGTGCGGGATTCCGGATAGAACTGCCCGGCCACTGCCGGTTCCCGTATCTCCTTCATCGCACCACCACCCTTCTATTCCTTCAGCGCAAGATAAAGACGCGCCATGTCTTCCAGCGAAATTGCCTCGGCGCGCGTGCTCGGCGCAATTCCCGTTTGCTCCAGCGCACGCTTGGCGGCCGCTTTATCGTAGGCCAGTTTCAGATTATTGCTCACCGTCTTTCGCTTCTGGGCAAACATTACTTTCAAGAAGGCGATAAAGCCCAATTCGTCCACCGCGAGTTCATCAAAGCGCGGCTGCATCTTCATGCGAAAGACCGCGGAGCGCACTTTGGGCGGCGGATCGAAGGATTCCGGCCCAAGTTCGAAGAGCTTCTGCACTGTGCCATACATTTGCGCGGTGGCTGAGAGCAGTCCGTAATCACGCGAACCAGGAGCGGCCACAACGCGGTCGGCCACTTCCTTCTGCACCATCAGCACCAGATGTTCAATACGGTCGGCAGCCAGGAACAGCTTGAACAGAATGTCCGTAGTGATGTAGTAAGGGAGATTACCAACTACCTGCGCCTTAAAGAGTCCTGTGGGACGCAGGTCGCGTAGCGGGCCGGGCGTTTGTCCCAGCACGGTTCCCAGATCGAGCTGCAAAATGTCAGCCTCGAGAATTTCCACATTGGATTGTGGAGTGAACTGCATTCGGAGTTGCGCGGCCAGCACGCGGTCCAGTTCCACAGCGATCAGCCGCCCTGCAGTCTTGGCCAGCAGCGCGGTCAAAGCCGCTTCGCCGGGACCAATCTCAATCACGGTGGTTTGCGAAATTTCGCCCAGGGAGTCCACAATGCGCTGCATGGCATCCAGATCCACCAGGAAGTGTTGACCCAGTTTTGGCTTCCGCGTGCTTACTACTCGGTTTGGCAAAACTTTCGCCAAGTTTGACCGCCTTTCGTCCTGCCGATAGACTTCACCTTTGCGCTTGTTCCACTATCATCATTCGCGCATCTGACATCAGTTGCACTTTTCGCGGAGGCTCTGTGCACGTCCTGTTTGCCGCATCCGAGTGTGTTCCATTTTCCAAAACCGGAGGACTCGCCGATGTTGTAGGAGCCCTGCCGCGTGCCGTAGCTCAATTAGGCCACCAGGCAACAGTGTACCTGCCTCTCTATCGGCAGACCCATCTGGAAAACGCGACCACTGTAATTGCCAGTATCACTGTTCCGTTTGACGACCGTTACCGCTTTTGTGCTGTGCTAGACGGCGGCAAGCAGCATGGGGTGCAGTACTACTTTATCGATTATCCTCCGTTCTATGATCGCGATGCGCTCTACGGCACTCCTCTCGGCGATTATCATGACAATCCCGAACGCTTTGCACTCTTCTGCCGTGCCGTGCTGGAGGCTTCAAAGATTCTCGGCGTGCCAGACATCTTCCACTGCCATGACTGGCAGACCGCGCTCATCCCCGTGCTGCTGCGCACACTCTACGACGAGGACCCCTCGCTCAGTGGAATCCCTACGGTTTTCACCATTCACAACATGGGTTACCAGGGGATATTCTCTCCCGACACGCTGCCGCTTCTGATGCTGCCGTGGGATCTGTTCACCATGACCAAACTGGAGTTCTTCGGTAAGGTCAACTTTCTGAAGGGTGCTCTGACCTACTCCGATTTCATCACCACGGTTAGCCGGAAGTATGCGCAGGAAATTCAGACGGTGGAGTACGGCTTCGGACTGGAAGGCGTATTACGCAGCCGGGCTTCGACTGTCTCAGGAATTCTCAATGGCGTGGATTACGACGAATGGCATCCGGCCACTGACCGACACATTGCCGCAAACTATACGCCGGAGTCGCTAGCTGGCAAGAAGGAGTGTCGCCGCGATCTGCTGACTCGATTCGCCCTGGACCCGGAAACCAAAGCGCCCGTCATCGGAATCGTCTCGCGCTTTGCGGCGCAGAAGGGTTTTGACCTCATTGCACTTGCGGCTGACCGTCTGGCCCATGAAGATGTAAAAGTCTGCGTGCTTGGTTCGGGAGACAAGACGTACGAGGACCTCTTCCGCCGCCTCGTCCGCCAATACCCTGGTCGCTTTGCCGCCAAATTCGGCTATGACAATGAGATGGCGCACAAGGTCGAGGCCGGAGCCGACGTGTTCCTGATGCCCTCGCGTTATGAGCCCTGTGGCCTCAACCAGATTTACTCGCTCAAGTACGGCACTGTCCCCGTGGTGCGCGCCACCGGAGGCCTTGACGACACGATCGAACCCTACGACCTGCGCACGGGAAAAGGAACCGGATTCAAATTCCACGAGTACACCCCGGAGGCTTTGCTGACAAGCGTACAGGCGGCCCTCGCGCTCTATGCCAAGCCTGCGGAATGGCGCAAGTTGATGCTCAACGGGATGGCCCGCGACTTCTCATGGACGGTCGCAGCGCGTGAGTACCTGAAAATTTACGAGAGGCTGCGCTCGGCCAAGCCAGCAATGGATTGAGAGAAGCTCCGTCTCCAGTTCTATCTTCCGCCGTGACTGCGTCTTATGAGGCTTCGCAACAGAAGGTAAATGCCGGGGAAGAGCGAAAAATGGAAACATTGGCGACCGTCGGCGCATCGAATTTTGAGTGGACGAGGAAGTTCAAAATCCGGAGCATCGCAGCGAGCCGCAGCACAAAACGAGCGGTATCCAGGTTGTTTTGCTAGGTCTGCTTCTTCTCATCTTCTACCGCCCCACACCCAAGCCTACCGGATACGCGGACCCTTCCGCTCCACCCATCGGGCTCTATCGCTGCTGGTCCGGGGGTTTTGATCACCTCGCCGCCGGGACGCTTACTCTCGCCGCGAACGGACACTACGAGAGCTATCGTCCAAATGGTGGTGGCAGTTATTCCTTCTTACCGGCGAGTTCGTCAATTGAATTTCTGGATGGCGATTATTCTTTCTGGGAGTACCGCGGCATCTATCAGCGCACCCATGAAGTGCCCGCTGCTCAAGCGGGAGCGCTCACCAGCAATACCGTTCAGACAAACCCAACGCAACCGGACTTGCCTGGCGACCGCATTGTGCTGATGCCGTTGGGAGCAACGGATCTGATCGGTGCCGAGCGTCCGGGTGCTTACCAGTACTGCTATCGCGAAGCGGCAGCCGCAGGGCTCACAACTCGTTGAGCGCCCTTTTCTTGCGTGCAAAATGCGAGTACACGGGCAGTCCCGCTAGAATCACCAGCACTCCTCCAAATGAGAGGCGCAGATTGTCCATGAAGGTGTAGTAGAGCAACACCGCTGAGGCCATCACGAACACTGCCGGGACCACAGGGTATCCCCACGTGCGATAGGGCCGCACCGCCATGGGCGCGCCTCGCCGGAAGGCAAAGATAGTGCTGGCGGCGATCATATAGAAGAGCCACTCGGCGAATATTGCCAGCGAAAACAGTTCGCGAAATTTCCCAGACACAGCCAGCAGTGCAATTGCCAGCGCACACTGCACAACGATCGCCACGGCCGGTGTTCGGAAGCGGGGATGAACTTCGGCCAAGGCGTTCCAGAGGAGTCCGTCGCGAGCCACCGCATAAGGCACACGCGCGCCGCTCATCACCGTTCCGTTCAACGTCACCAGCATGGAGAGCGCCATGCCCGCCGTCACCAGCGCCGCTCCCCCGGCTCCGGCGGCAATGCGCATAGCGTCGCTGGCAGCGTGCTGTGAGGCCGCCACAGCCGAGGCAGGCAGCACATACTGCACCGCCGCATTGGTCATCATGTAGAGCGCGCCTACCGCGGCCACCCCGGCAATCAGCGCCCGTGGAATCATTTTCTCCGGCGATTTGACTTCACCCGCCACCATGTTCAGATCGTTCCACCCGTCGTAAGCCCACAATGCCGCGACCAGCGCGGCCATGAAGCCCGCCACGCCGCCTTTCGCGCCCGCCGCCATACCCGCGAAATTCTGCCAGTTGCCGCCCTGGTAGCCAAAGCAGATGGCAACAATGGCGAAGATCATTGCCACCTTCAATAAGGTAAAAACCAGTTGAAAGTTTCCTGCCCACTGCACGCCCACATAGTTCAGCGCGGAGATCGCAATGGTCAACCCAATCGCCAGCATCTGTCCCCAACTCAGGGCCACGCCCACGTGCAGCGCCGTATGCGAGAGAAATCCAAGCGCAGGAAATGTTCCGAGCACGCGCACAATGCCTGTGGTGACCGTGGCAATCGAAGCAGGCTTGGCGATGATGAACCAGGTCCATGCGTAAAGGAATCCGCTGGTTGAGCCATATGCGTCGCGGATGAAGACGTATTCTCCGCCCGCCAGCGGCTTCATGGCGCCCAGCTCTGCGTAGGTCAGCGCGCCGAAGAAGGAGAGAATGCCGCCCACGATCCATACTGCGTACACCATGCGCGCCGAACCCACTGCCTGCATCATCTCCGCCGGAACCAGAAAGATGCCGCTGCCAATGATGGTGCCCACCACAATGGAAGTGGCGTGCCAGCCATTCAACTGCCGCGCCAACTCCAGCTTGCTCACGCCGTCCTGTGTTCCTATCGCCAACTGCTCACCGTTCGTAGTTAGAATCTGCCAAGCTCTGCACTTGTTTGTTCCTCGTGACTCTGGTTCATATCTCATGTATTCTTCCACAGCTTGGCCCGCGGATTGTGGCAGAATGAGGTCACGATGACGTTTGTATTGGGGATTGATGGCGGTGGGAGCAAGACCACAGCCGCACTGTCTGACGGTGCGTCCGTACTGTCCACGCATACCGCTGGCGGGTGCAACCTCAACGCGGTCCCGGCTGCGGATGCCGAATCTGCGCTCGCCGAAGCTGTCCATGGCGCCCTCTCCTCGGCGGGAGTCTTTGCCGCCGATGTGAAGAGCGTTTGCGCAGGAGTGGCTGGCGCTGCCTCGCCGGAAGCCGCCGAAAAGATCGGCGAAATAATAACTGCGCAGCTGCCCAAGGCCACGGTGCAGGTGGTGGGAGATACGGCAATAGCTCTGGCTGCCGAGTTCGGCGGCGGTCCCGGGGTGATCTGCATCTCCGGCACGGGCTCCATTGCCTTCGGCCGCAATGAGCGCTCAGACATTGCGCGGGCAGGCGGCTGGGGACGCTTCGTTTCCGACGAGGGCTCGGGACATTGGATTGGGCAGCGCGCGGTTTCAGAGTGCCTGCAGGCATTGGACATGGGACGCAGCAGCCGCCTCATCACAGGTGTCATGCATCACTGGCACATAGCCACCCGCGAGCAACTGGTGCAGTCTTGCAATTGCGATCAGGTGCCCAACTTCGCCGATCTTTTTCCGGTTGTTCAGGTTGCCAATCAGGAGGGTGACCCGCTGGCCTGCGAAATTCTGACGGCTGCCGGAATCAGTCTTGCCCGCGTTACGCAAATAGTATTGCGCCGCCTTTGGGTAGGTCGTCACAGCGTCGAGATCGCAGTCACAGGTGGTGTCTTTACAAACTCCACGCGCGTCTGTCAAGTCTTCAGCAACGTGATCCGCAGCGACCGCCCCGAGGTGACCATCCGCGTAAGCCAGCGCGAACCGTACATGGGCGCAATCTACCTCGCACAGCACCGTGCCGACAGCGTATCTCGCTAGTTCGGTCGAATCCCTTTTAATTAGGTTTTGGTTTGCGGCCAGCAGCGTGAGCAGGTTTGTGTGTGGCAGGGGGCTTCGGCGTGGCTCCAGCAGGAGCCTTCCGCACGGCTCCCGCCGCAGGAGGCGCATACTGATAAGCCAACGCCGCGATCTCGGCCAGCGACTCGCCCACATTGGACACCTCGTCCATGTTGCGCAACGCCACCATGTTGACGAAGATCGCAAAGATCAGGTGATGTCCATTCTGTGCGTCTGCGTATCCTGCCAGTCCTTTGCCGAGCAGCATCACTCCGCCGTTCAGCGCGTTTGCAACCACGTAGGAACCGGTCTTGGCGTGTACGTGCCCAGCGGCTGGCGAATCCGTCAAAGTCTCAGCCAGTGTGCCATCGCGTCCCAGTACCGGCAGCGCGTCATAGAACAACTTCGCATAAGGCTGTCTGGACATATAGTCGAGATAGCGCACGATAAACTCCGGAGAGAACGCCGAGCCAATTCCGCCCTCGCCATCGAGCTGTGAGACTGTCTCTGGATTCAATCCGGCACTGGCCAGGAAGCGTCGTTCGAGCGCGAGCCCTTGCAGCCCTGCATTCGCGGAATTGTGCCCACGAATCGCTCCAACCAAATACGGTGTGGTGGCCGCGTGAAGATTCTGGCTGACCTTCAGCGTGAGCCGTACTTCCTCTTTGAATGGAGGCGAAATATGCTCGACCAGTTCCGTCTGTGCCGGGTCGTCGATCGTGTCGTCCCCCTCCGAAGTTGATGCAGGCATACTTGCAGAGGCGGGTGGTTCCATCACAATTCCTGCCCAGCGCAACGCTTCGCGAAAGCCGTCAGCCGCAAAGCGTACGGGATCTTTCACCTTGTACGCGGCCTGCGCCTTCTCCTTGCCCGCAGGTACGGTGCCTTCCAGTAACACGGTGTGCGAGCCATCGGCCTCGGTCACGTCAGAGGTGAAGTGTAATTCCGCGTCAGACTCCGGCTTGCCCGTACGCACCTTGTTAATTACCCGCAGGTACGAAAATTCAGGCGCAACTTCGATCGAAACAGGTCCCCCCACTGACGAAGCTGAGGTCGCGATGACGTCGATGACATTGTCATTCAGCATTACGGGAGAGATGGTGGTGTGCGTGGCAGGTTCAACCTGCGTGGAGGGAAACATCGAGGCATCCACGATCACATGGCCGCGAACCCGCCAGATGCCTTTCATCAGCACTCCTGACGCCAACTCCTTCATCACGCGCAACGGCTCGCCTGCCACGGACTTTCCCGGCAGCAGGCCCGCGTAGGCGTGATCGCGCGTGGTAAAGTCCAGCGTGTCGTCGGGTAGCACCCGTCCGCTGAGATTCAGATCGCCGCTCGCCACCAGCACGAGGTCGCCGTTGAGCGTTCCATCCTCGCTGATTGTGCCCGTGTGATACACGCGCGTGTGGAATCTGTAGTCCGCGCCAAGCAAGGCCAGCGCCGTACCCTCGGTCACCAGTTTGGTGGTGGAACCAGCCGTGAAGAGCTGATTCTCGTTGATGGCCACCAGCGTCTTGTGCGCTGTCTGGTCATAAACCTCCACGCCAAAGGTGGAGTGCTTGAAGACCGGACGCGCAACCACCTGCTGGATGCGCTGTGCAAGCGTCGCGTCTTGTGCGACCGCCGCAGCGTTGCCCGCCAGGATGGCACATAAAAGTAGTGCAGATTTCAGCAAATTTCTCTCCACAGACGCCGGGGGGCGCGGTTTCGCGGGGCGCTCTCCGCAAACGCAGTTAATTCATCCTACCGGATTCCTAGCTGCTCGCGCTCCAACTCATGTTGTGCAGTGCGGTTCCGCCAAGCGGTCACCTCCCATTTGAGTGTTGCGGCCCGCTCCATTTCAGCGCAGAATTCAAGCTAATCCGTCATTCCCATTAAGAAATAAACACAGATGCTGATTCCACTGGGTCACGAGAACATGCAAGCGCGGCGATGGCCGGTGATTACCTTCGGGCTCATTGCCATCAACTTTGCTGTGTTCCTGTTCACCATCGCCACGCTCCAGCGCGAGTCGCCTGAGCTTACCGAGACGCGACTGCATATCCGTCTGCTTGCAGCCATGCATCCGGAACTCACCCTGCCACCCACCGCACAAAAGCTCGTTGATGACACCCAGAAGCGCAATCCCAGTGTGTGGACTGCCGCCAAGAATCCGCTCCGCCCTTTGCAGGATGGCTGGGACGCGCGCATCCGAATCACCGACAGCCCCACGGTTTTGCAGGACGAGATGGACAAACTCTCGGCGCGATACGAGGAGTTGCAGCAGGGCTCCATTTTGGAGCACTACAGCTTCGTTCCCGCCCATCCCACCTGGTACTCCTACATCACTGCCAACTTCCTTCACGGCGGATGGCTGCACATCATCGGCAATATGTGGTTCCTCTGGCTGGCGGGAATGGTACTGGAAGACGCATGGGGCCGCGGTCTCTACCTGCTCGTGTACCTGCTCGCCGGAGCCTTTGCCTTGCAGGTGCACGCGTGGTTCAATCCCGGCAGCTACATTCCTACCCACGGCGCCTCAGGCGCAGTGGCAGCGCTTATGGGAGCATTCCTCATACGCTTTCCTCGCGTGCGTATCAGGATGTTGTGGATCGCTTTCATCCGGCCCATACGCTTTTCTGCCGAGGCCTACTGGCTGCTGCCCCTGTGGTTCTTGATGGAGATTTTCTACGGCACCATCTTCGGCTCCAGCAGCGGCGTGGCGCACATGGCGCACGTGGGAGGCTTCGCCTTCGGTGCAGTCGCCGCCATCGGCATCCGCTACTCCGGCTTGGAGCACAAAATTAATGAGGGCATCGAAGAAGAAATCGATCCCAATCACGATGCCGATCTCGACGCGATTCACGACATGGTCACCGAGAACCGTCTCGACGACGCACTCACGGAGTTGGAGCGATTCAGCCTGCTGCATCCTGAGTCTGAGCGCGCACTGCTGCAACGGCAGGAGATTTACTGGCGAAAGAACAACTTTCCCGATTACGCCCTGGCCACGCAAGACCTCTGCGCCTTCCATCTGGGCCAAAAGGACATCGACGCGGCGCTGAAAGACTACGAGCAACTTGTAAATACCACCGGTAAACTTCCTCCAGTCGGACTATGGATGAAGCTCTGCCATGCGTTGGAAGAGCGTCAGGAGTACGAACGTGCTCTCGGCGAGTACCAGGAAATTGCGCAGGCCTATCCAGCAGATCGGCAATCCTTGATGGCCTTAATCGCAGGAGCGAAGCTCGCCACCCATCGCGTGAACCGCCCGCAGCAAGCGCTCAACTTTTATCAGGCAGCGCAGGAATCCAAAGTGCCGCACCTCGACCTCGAACCCAATATTCAGTTCGGCATGCAAGAAGCGCGCATGGCGATAGCGGCCGCTACGGCGAAGTAAGAGAGCCCGGAGGATCGGAGTTCTCCAGATTAAACACCCCCCGTTATTGCGAGCAACCCACAGCGCGGGTCGTTATCTCCTGGTTGGATCAAAGCCAGAAAGGAGAGCACCGTGAAGTTACGCTACTGCCGAGTTCCTTATTTAGCCTCGCGCTCCGCAAGCCTTGCAATCTCACGGAGCATGCCGCTGAATATCCAGCAATGTACGGGGTAGAGGGTGTACCAGTAGAGAAGTCCTGCCAGTCCGGCGGGATCGAAGATAGCGGTCTGCCTGATTACGCAGCCTCGGACGCTGGGTTCAACCTCGAACTGCAGCCACGCGCGGCCCGGAATTTTCATTTCCGCGGCCAGGCTCAAAAGTCGTTTAGGCTCGATTGCCTCCACTCGCCAGAAATCCAGAGCGTCACCGGACCTCACCGTCTGAGGATCTCTGCGGCCTCGGCGCATTCCCACGCCTCCAACGAGCAGATCAAAGAATCCTCGAATCCACCACAGAAAATTGGCAAAGTACCATCCGTTCGAGCCGCCAATTCTCCGTATCGGCGCAAATGCAGCATCTGGAGCGACAGGTACTTCCATGGTGCGGGAATCCACCAGCCTTGTTCCAAACTGCACGCCACCCCATGACGGTTGCTGCCCGCCTGAGGAGAGAGCGTCAGACCAGCGCGTTAGAGCAAATTCCTGATCCTCGTTGTGGAGAGCTCTCTTGATTGCCTCCCTCAAACTCATTGGCTTGATGCCAAAGATTCTCAATGCCGAAGGGTCACGCACGGGAGTTGGATTGCGCATGCTGTCCACCAGTTTGCGTCCGATGCGGGCATAAACGGGAGTGACCAGGCCCAGCCACAAACTCGAAAGGCGCGGTGTCAACAGTGGCACTGGGATCATCCATCGGCGCAAACCGCACTGTCGCGCATACTCCTGCATGATTTCGCCATAGCTCACCTGGTCTGTACCGCCGATCTCGATAACGCAACTCTTTTCAAGCGGCAGGTCGAGCGCTGCCATCATGTACGCGATCACATCTTCGACAGCGATGGGCTGAGCTTTCACGGCGACCCAGCGCGGGCAGATCATCACCGGCAAGCGCTGCACCAGGGCGCGAATCATTTCAAAGGAAAGACTGCCGGAGCCAATCACGATGGAGGCGCGAAATTCGATAGTCGACACACCTGAGCTACGCAGGATGTCTGCCACTTCATGACGGCTGCGCAGATGAGCTGAGAGGGCCTGCGCTTCATCTCCAAGGCCACCCAGGTAGACGATCCGTAGAACTCCGGATTCCCGTGCAGCGTCGGCAAAATTCTGTGCGGCTTGCCGGTCTTGCTCTTCGAACTGCCCTTCGGAGCCCATCGAGTGAACAAGGTAATATGCTGTTTTCACGCCAGCCATGGCGGGTGCCAGCGAATTACGATCGAGGCAATCTGCTTTCACCACATCGGTGGTCGAACTGACTCTCGATCTAAGGAAGTCAGGACGCCGAGCCAGGCAGCGAACGGGCCGTCCTGCTGTTTCCAGTGCTTTCAGTAATCGTCCGCCGATATAGCCAGACGCTCCGGTCAGCAGGATGAGCGAACGCTGATCTACGCCAATCGGTGTCGCATCCGTCGGTCCTACTGAGTCAAGTCGCACCATTCATGCACTCCATCCGGAAAGCACCGTGCCGGCGCTCCGTTGCCGCTCTTCGGCTGACACGCAGCCTTCAGCGATGATGCATGGCACTTTGCAGTTTGCAAAGCTATTTTCAGAGCCGCTTGGCGACTGCCGAACCTGCCGCCTGCAGTTCCGCGTGAGACAATCTATAGATATGATGTTTCCTGATATTCACCCTAGTCTGCTTCGCGCGCTTACCAAACGCAACTACACCGAGCCCACACCAGTCCAATTAGCCGTGCTTCGTCCCGATACCGCAGAGCGCGACCTGCTTGTTTCGGCCCCCACAGGCTCGGGAAAAACCGTTGCCTATGGCATGGCGCTGGCGGCAACGCTGTTAGGCGATGCTGAAAGATTTGAGCGCGCACAGCAGCCTCTGGCGCTCATCATCGCGCCTACCCGCGAATTGGCACAGCAGGTGCAGCGTGAGTTGGAGTGGTTGTTCGCCGACGCTGGCGCGCGAGTGATCTCCTGTGTCGGTGGCATGGATATTCGTCGCGAGCAGCGCTTGCTCTCGCAAGGCGCTCACATCGTCGTTGGCACACCGGGACGGCTGGCCGATCATCTGGATCAGCGGCATCTGTTTCTCTCGGCGGTAAAGGCCGTGGTGCTTGACGAAGCCGATGAAATGCTCGACCTCGGCTTCCGCGACGAACTCGAAATCCTGATGAATGCCACGCCCCCAGAACGGCGCACGTTGCTCTTTTCGGCCACGCTGCCCAAGCCGATCCTGACTCTTGCGCGTCGTTATCAGAAGAATGCTCTTCGCCTCGCGCTCTCCTCGGAGACCGAACCCCACGCCGATATCGAATACCTCGTATACTCCATCCGCCCTCGTGACACGGAACACGCGGTTGTGAATTCCCTGCGTTTTCTCGACGCTCACGGCGCACTTGTCTTCTGTTCCACCCGTGAAGCCGTCCGCCACCTTCACGCAAACCTTCAGGAGCGTGGTTTCTCCGCCGTTGCGCTTTCCGGCGAACTGAAACAGCACGAGCGCAACAGCGCTTTGCAGGCATTGCGCGATGGACGTGCTCGTGTCTGCGTCGCGACCGATGTGGCTGCCCGCGGACTTGATATGCCGGATGTCGGCCTTGTGATCCACGCAGAGTTGCCGCAGAACCGGCAGGCGCTGCTGCATCGCAGCGGCCGCACAGGCCGCGCTGGTCGCAAAGGAATTTCGCTGATTCTGGCACCTGCTCAACAGCGCGGCGCGGTCGAGCGTCTGTTAGCATCGGCGAAGATCCACGCAACTTGGTCGCCGGCACCGTCCGCCGATGCCATTCGCGCACGTGATGAAGAAAACCTCGTTCGCGACATCGCAGCCATGGCGGAGTCTCCATCGGAAGAGGATGTAGCAGTCGGGCGTCTGCTGCTCGCTGAGCGCAGCGCCGAAAACATCGCGGCCGTGCTCGTGAAGCTGCAACGCGAACACCTGCCTGCGCCTGAGATACTGGACGATCCCGGCTCCATGCGCAGCGAGACTTGGCAAAGCAAGAAGGGACCCGCAGCAAGGGGCGGTGGTCCAATCAAAAAGAAAACCTGGGGAAAGAAAAAGGAATTCAAGTCGCGCCCGAAAACAGATTTCAAAGCGCGTCCCAAGGCGAAACGCTTCTAGACCTCATTAGTCCCAGACTCGCCGAGCTCCGATGCCTGACGTTCTCCCCGCCGGAAGAACTCCATGATCGCCTCGGCTTGTTTGGTGGTCACCACGGAAGTCAGCGCCGCGTAGTCTGCCTGCTGTACCGCATACAACGAGCCGAAGTGTTGCAGCAGTCTTCGCGTCGTTGTCTCGCCAATGCCGGGAACCTCACGTAGTTCCGTAGCGTGGTCGCGCATCTGGCGGCGTTTGCGATGGAAGGTGATCGCAAAGCGGTGCGCCTCATCGCGAATCTGTTGGATCAGTAGCAGTACCGGCGAGTGGCGGTCCAGCACAATCGGCTCGTCCTCTTGCCCGAAGAGGTAAAGAATTTCCTCGCGCTTGGCAATCGAAGCCACGGGTTGCGCAGCCAGTCCCAGTTCCTCCAATGCGCGGGCCGCTGCGTGCAACTGTCCCAGGCCGCCGTCAATCAGCACCAGTGACGGCATTGGCTTCTGCTCCTCCTGCAATCGTTTATAGCGGCGCGTCACCACCTCGTGCATGGATTTGAAATCGTCAATGCCTTCCACTGTGCGGATGATGAACTTGCGATAATCCGCATTCTTCATCTTGCCTTCTTCCCACACAACCATGCTGGCCACGGTCTCCGTGCCCTGAATGTGTGAGATGTCGAAACACTCCATGCGCGTGGGCAACTCAGGCAATAGGAAGGTATCTTGCAGCACGCTTTTCAGTACGTCCGTGCGCGGCTTCATTACTCGGAAGCGTTGTTCGTAAGACTGCCTCGCGTTGTTGCCCACCAGGTCGATCATGGAGCGCTTGTCGCCTCGCTGCGGCACCTCAATGTGGACGCGTCCGCCGCGCTTCTCGCTAAGCACATCCTCCAAAGCCTCGCGATCCTCAAACTCCACCGGAATACAGATCGTGCGCGGAATGTAAGGCACGTCCAAGTAGAGTTGCTTGAGCAGCGTGCCAAAAAACTCACCCACCTCAAAACCTGCGGCTGTCTCCAACTCACCGAGGTCCTCCCAGAAGAACTCACGCCGGTCCAGCACCTTGCCTCCGCGCATATGGAACAGGTTTACGGCCATCAGGTGATTCTCGTAGTGATAGCTGATGACGTCGTTGTCATCGCCCTCGGCCTTGTCCATGCGTTGCTTTTCGCCAAGCTGCTCTACGGTAACAATGAGGTCGCGGTACTTGGCCGCCAGCTCGAACTGCATGTTTTCGGAAGCTCGCTCCATGCGCTCGCGCAGCGAATGCGACAGTTCGCTCGGTTTTCCTTCCAGCAATAGCCGCACATCGCGCACCGCTTCCCCGTAAATTTCCGGAGTCGTCAGAGTCTTCACGCACGGTCCCAGGCAGCGCTTGATGTGGAACTGCAGACACGGGTGCGGATGATCGCGCGTCAAGTCGATTTTGCAGGAGGGAATAAGGAAGCTTCGGTGCACCAGATCGACAATGCGATATGCCAGGTTCGAAGGGAAGTAGGGTCCGTAGTAGGTTCCGCCGTCCTTGCGTAATCGGCGCGTCACGTAGATGCGCGGAAACCGCTCGGCCGTCAGTTTCACGTAGGGATAGCTCTTGTCGTCGCGCAGCAGGATGTTGTAGCGCGGGTGCTTTTCCTTGATGAGATTATTTTCGAGCGCCAGGGCTTCGCGCTCATTGCCCACGATGATGTACTCAATGTCTACGGCTTCGCGAAGCAGGCTTCCGGTCTTGGCGTTGTCGCTGGCACCTTCCACAAAGTAGGAGCGCACCCGCGCGCGCAGGTTCTTGGCCTTGCCAACGTAGATGACCTCTCCTTCGGCGTTCTTGTAGAGGTACACACCCGGATTGGTCGGAATGGTTTTGATCTTCTGATGCAGATCCATGTCTTCGGCCCGTTTGCTAGTGTACGCGGCTTCCCCTGCGGCTGGTGCGGTATGAAAATTCTACCCACCCGGGAAGCTTTCTCCCCGGCCAAATCGTTGGGTTGGTCCGCAAACTGCTGAATTCGCTAAAAAATGTTCTTGGCATCACGCGTGCTCTTCATCTAATCGACTGTAACCGGGCAATGTCTGGCCGATTCCACCAGCGATCCGGCCCCAAGGAGCTTCGCCAATGAAACGCTATCTATTCCCAGTTCTGATCGTAGGCGCCCTGACCCTGACCGTAGGCTGCGCTTCGAAGAACTATGTTAAGAAACAGGACGCTCCGATTATCAACAAGGTTGACGAGTTGGATGAGCGCACGGCGCAGACGACTCGCGGCATCCATGACACCGACAAACGCGCGCAATCGGGCATCCAGGGAGTCGAGGCTAAGGCTGCCACCGCCGATCAGAAAGCGCTGGCGGCTCGTCAGCAGGCTGACCAGGCCCAGCAACTCGCCTCCAACGCCAACAACGGCGTTTCGGACCTCGCCAACCGGGTGGTGAATCTGGACAACTATCATCCCGTCACCGAGGCCGCCGTACACTTCGGCTTCAACAAGGCTGACCTCACCAAGAAGGACCGCGAGGAACTGGACGAAATTGGCCAGCAAATCGGCAACGTCAAGGGTTACATCGTGCAGATTGAGGGCCGCACTGACTCAGTAGGAAACCCCGATTACAACTATGAACTCAGCCAGCGCCGCGCCGCTGCCGTTACCCAGTACCTGGCCTCCAAGTACAACGTTCCGGCGCATAAGATCTTCATCATCGGACTCGGTAAAGACGCTCCCGTGGAGGAGAACAAAACCATACGCGGACGCGCCGAAAATCGCCGCGTGGACGTTCGCCTGATGACGAATAACGCTGACGCACAGAATGCGGGCACCCAGTCGCAGCAGCAACAACCGGCATCGGCTGCGAGCCAGCAGCGTTAAGAGTTCACCAAGTTGCAGTACGCGTCGGCTAAGCCGGCGCAGCACAAAGGCCGCTCATCCCCCGAGCGGCCTTTGATGTTTCATTAGGTTGTCCTGCTACCCACCGCCCACAAAGTGGACAATTTCCAGCCGGTCGCCGTCTTTCAGCAGCGTGCCGGGCCACTCGGGGCGCGGCACAATCTCGCGATTCAGCTCCACGGCCACGCGGTCGCCCTTCATTCCAAGCTCTTCGACGAGTTCCTCTAACGTGGCGGAGGCTAACTCCCGCGCTTCTCCATTGATGACCAATTGCATAAAGACAAAATAGCAGATTGCTCGGCCTGCAATGAACGGCCATTGGCCGCTTTAAGCAACATTGCGTACTTGACATCCCAAAAAGCTGCCTTAAGATGGGTGCAACATTTTGTGCTGATTATGTTTCAAACAAAATGTTCCTGTTTGTTCGCGCAAGTGATTTCCTAGCTGCAGCTTTGGTGGAGGCCATGGTTCAGAGCTTCACATCCAGCCAGGTTTCCGAGCGTACCGGTCTCACACCACGCCAGCTCCAGTGGTGGGACGAGCAGGGAATCGTGGTGCCCGCCCGCAAAGGCCATCGCCGGATCTACTCACTCAAAGACCTCGCTGAACTGGCCGTGCTCTGTGACCTGCGCCGCCGCGGATTCAGCCTCCAGCGTATCCGTCGCATGATGGCCCTTCTGCGTCGCGACTTCGGCCACCGTCTCGCCGATCTTGCCTCGCGAAGCAGCGAACTGCATCTGCTCACCGATGGCGACAGCATTTTTCTCTGCGACTCCGAGCATGGCGTCGTCGACCTGCTGCGCAATGCACAACAACCCCTGCTAGCCCTCTGCCTGGGACCGGTGCTGGAGCACGTAACCGCTCCGCCCAAGATCGTCGCACCGTCGCAGGCTCCCAAGAAGAAATCTCAACCCGCGCGAGCGGCCCGTTCCGCACGTGCCTCAGCCCGGACCTGAACAGGCAGTCTCCCCTTCGGAGACTGTGGAGGTGACACATGATCGTCGAGATCAACTATCTCCCCCAGTGGATACCAGAACAGATGAGCCCCGGAACGGTTTTTGTCCTCGACGCCGCAGGCGAAAGCGGTGATCAGGATGATCCTTTCTGGGCCGTGCTCGCCTGCCCCTCCTGCGCCACCCTGGGCCTGATCACCCGCAAGCAAATGGCCGGAGTCGTGCCTATCATCTGTGGTTCAGACACTTGTTCCGCCCAATTCCACATTCATGGAGACGAGATCATCCCAAGACTTGCAAGCTGAGGAAGGCAGAAACTTTTGCCCATCACCTTCGGTTCTTTCCCGGGGAGCCCGCCTGCGGCACAATGGAGTGCATGAGCGATCCCATATTGCCGCACGGTGAACTGCCGCCTATTCCTGACGGTTGCGGCATTCTGCCCGTGGCTGAGAACCGAATCGCGCGCTGCCCGCATCCTGAACTGCTCGACGTAGTCCCCGAGCAATTCGCGCAACCTGCTCCTAACTCCACTCCCGCGACCGTTCTCGATGACGCAATGGAGCAAGCCTACCGGCGCGTGCTGGCCCGCGCCTTCGCCATCGCGTCTTGCGCGTTGTTCTTTGCTGCCGTGCTGGCGCTCTCTCTCGTGGATAGCCCCATCATGCAGCAGGGTGTCCTTGATCGATTGTTCGTCAACCGGGTGTTGATTCGCGCGGTGTTCCTTGCTCAGGTCCTGGTGGCTGCCATCAGCAGCCGCTACGTGGAGAAGCTAGCCATCCTGCCTGCGGCCGTGCTCCTCTTCGGCTATGCTGCTTTCACCGCCTTGGAATTCTCGCTGCTTATCTCGCCAGTAACTCTGGCCATTGTCTTTTTCTGCGCTGCCCTGCTTTACGCCAGTACTGCCGCTTGGGGTTATGCGCGAGGGGCCGATCTCGCACGCCCCGTTACCCTTGTCTTCATGATGTTAGGTGGATTCGCCATCGTCGGCATCGTGAACTCTCTTCTGCATACCTCAAATTTTGTCTGGTTCCTCTGTTCGGTGGAGATCGTTGTCTTTGCCGCCTTGGGTGGCTACTATGCTCAGGAGATACGCGACTTTTACCAGGATTTCGACGATGACAACGCCCAGGGCTGGAAGGCGTCCGTGCTGGGAGCCTTGTTGTTGCTCATCAACTCGGTAAATGTCTATCTGTTGGTAGCTTCATTCCTCCCCAGCAGAGAAGACGAGCGCGATAGCTCGGACGGCCTCTAACCGGTTCGCGTAAGGTGATCCACTGAAGCTGCCGGATATTCTTCCGGGGGGCTTGCACGGGACGCACCGATCGTTGAATTGCTCTACTGACGGTATCCCAGCTTCTCCGGTTCGTCCCCGGAAGGCTCCAACCCGCGTTTTCCTCCATCGCATCCTATTTTTTGTGGAACTAACCCCTACCTTGTCGGTAATACTGTCAGGACTACAGGTTGTCCGAAAACCGTGAGCTCGATGCCGTTGACCGACACCCGTTCGGAGCCCGAACTTCTCCGTCTCGCCGTCTCCGGCGACGAGGAGGCCTTTTCTGCGCTCTACGAGAGGTTCAAGTCGAACGTCTATCGCTTCGCCTTGCACATGACCGGTTCGGCCTCACTGGCTGAGGATGTCACTCAGGATTCTTTCATCACGCTGGTGGAAGAGGGTGACAAGTTCGATGCGTCCAAGGGGCAGGTGCTCTCTTTCCTGCTTGGCATCGCCCGCAACTTTGTCCGTCGCGCCTACCGGTCTGCGGCCCGCGTTACACCGCTGGTCGCAGAGAACGAGCAGGGAGAGGAGATCGAGCTTGCGCTGGAGAGTGGCCAGGACACGATTGCCGATGTGCTCCGCGGTGAAACCGTCGATCTCGTTCGCGAGGCCGTTCAATCCCTTCCCCCTCATTACCGCGAAGTTGTGGTCCTCTGCGATCTTTGCGAAATGTCATACGCCGAAGCCAGCGCGCAACTTGATTGCAACATCGGAACTATTCGCTCACGTCTTAATCGCGCGCATAACCTGCTCGCGAAAAAGCTCGAAACTCGTACCCAGCCTTCGGGCAAACAGGCTGGCGGACTTATTCAAGGGTGTTTGCTATGAGATGTAACGAATTTGATGCTCACATCGACGAGATGCTCTCGGGCATCCTTCATCCGGAGGCGAACCAGCATATGCGCCAGTGCGAGCGCTGTACCTCGCACCTCCGTGCCCGTGCTGCCGTGCAGAATAGCCTGCGTAAATTGGCCTCTGCTTCCGCCATTGGTCCTTCGCTCGCTACCGACCGCGCTGTCATGGACGGGTATCGCCGCCTGCAGCTCCGCCGCGCCGATCAAGGCTCCGGCACGGCCGTTACCACCCGTTCTGAGACGGCGCGCCTGTTTTCCTTTCCAAGCCTCGCTCCCGTATGGGCCTCCCGCACTTTGTGGACCGGTGCTGCAGCCGCTGCCATGGTCTTTGCCGTTTTCGGATCAGCGGTTCATCTCTGGCACAACACTCCCACGGTGAACGCTCCCGTGGCAGTCGTGGCGCCCACCTCGCAGCAGGCTTCGGTAAAGCCGCAGCAATCGTCTTTATCGGTCGCCACCGCAGCTACCAGCGCGGCTCTACGACGGATTGCCCCGCACAGGACCTCCACTATCACTTCACCCGCTTCAACCACAGAGACCGCTTCGGTTGCGCCCTCCAGCGAGCCTGTACTGGCAGCCAAAGCTCCGGCTCGCCAGCCCGTCGCTTTCGGCGGAGGTCTCAGTGCTGAATCGTCCCCGGTCACTCAGCTTGCGCCCAACGTCGTGCCGGTCATTCGTCTGGCGAGCACCGGAGCAAACAACAGCGTGGCTCAATCGGCCAGCTCCACCTGGCCCGGCTATTCGAACCTGATGTACTGCGATCCCGTGGTCTGCTCCGGCCCCATGCAAGTGGTCCATATCAAGGTTCCGGTAGGGCAGGTCAAGCCCAACCTCGGCCAGACCGAAAGAAATACATTTGTGAATGCGGAAGTTGTGGTCGGACCGGACGGCGTAGCCCGCGCCATCCGTGTAGCAAACTAGGGCGTGCATCACTGTAGAACTTTGTCGCTTGAGCGAATGTTGTGTCTGGAACCAGTGTTGTAGATGTTAGACCGGAATCGCGGAAGTGTATCCCGCAGAGCAGCCGGAGCTTCTTCCGGCCGTGATTGCCACGGACACACCGACCCTGAAACGGTCTAGGAGTTTCACGGAATGAGCCTTCGTTTTTTCAGCGCTGCTTCACTCTCGCTGCTGTCGTGTCTGCTGGCCGCGCCGTTGTTGGCGCAAGCGCCGCCTCCACCGGCTTCTGGAGCACCCTCCTCTGACGACAGCCAGCCCACCATCACGGTGCAGATCGCTCCGCCGCCTATTTCAATCTCTTCGGCCTTTCTCGGAGTTTCCAGCCCATTAGGTGCGCAGCCTGCTCCCGGCAAGCCCATGTTTGCCCAGTTTGTCACCGAGCACCACCAGAGCTTTACCGACGGCAACCAGATCTCGCGCGCCACCCGTTCCACCATCTACCGTGACACTCAGGGGCGCATTCGTCGCGAGTCTCAGCTCTCCGTCCCTGGATTGCCTGCCGGAGTGGCCGCCGCCAGTTTCATCACCATCGTTGATCGCAAGGCCGGCTACGGCTACGTCCTTGACCCGCAGGAGATGGTCGCCCATCGCTACGAACTGAATGGTCCTGCGCCCGCATACATTGCGCGACTCAGCGCCCAGGGAAGCGGCAACGCACTCTGGGCCTCCAGCACCACTCCGCCCGCCGGAACCACGTCGACAACTCCGGCTCCGACGGCTTCCTCCGAATCGCATTGGCGGCTGCACGGATTCGTGCGCCATATCCATCCATCCCCGTCCAACGATCCGCCAGCCGCTTCCGCCGCAACGCCCAGCGGCGGTCCGTCCAACCACGTCAATTCAGGTTTTCTGCCGGAAGATGCGGCCTTTGCCAGCGCTCCCACCATGCGCATCGATCAGCCATTGCTTGCCGCGCCCAATCCTGTTCGCACTGAAAATCTCGGCGAGCAGATGATTCTTGGTTTCCGCACCACGGGCACGCGAGTGATTACCACCCTGCCCGCCGGACAGATCGGAAATGACCGTTCCATCGATATCGTCAGCGAGCAGTGGTTCTCCCCCGAATTGGAAGTGGTGATGCGCAGCCTGCACCGTGATCCATGGGCTGGTGAGTTCACCACCACGGTCACCAGCATCAGCCGGGGAGATCAGCCCTCCGCGCTCTTCGAGATACCAGATCGCTACAAGGTGATAGACGCCGCCGCCGAGCGTGAACACCATGTGCTGGATAGCCACGGTAATCACGCACCGGGTCCCGCGCCTTGGTAGCTTCCTGAAGGTTCGGAGAAATTTGAGCAGCAAAAAGACCCAGCCTGCTCCGTTTTCTTACGGAACAAGCCGGGTCATGATGGCCGCGACTTGTGTCTTAGACTGAGCCCTTCTGGTGGGCACAGGTATCGGTTAAACGTCTTCAGTTATTGCAATCAGGAGGAGTTCTTGCTTGAATGCAATCCCGGAAGTGCTCTTCCAGGGCTTCTTCGTCTTCCAGTTCTTCAATCACCTCGTGAGCCCATTTCTCTTCTGCCACTTCAATGTCATGCTCTTCAATGGCTGTCATATAAGTCCTTTCGCCAGTAGCCCTATGTCAGTAATGATGTGTGTTAAATAATTCTTCGAGCGCTATGGCTTATACCTCGTAGAGTAGCTGAAGTCAATGCAAATCAATGAAAGCATTGAAGTTAGACATCAGCCTATCAGACATTCTGAAGAGCAGCTTAGCGGGATGCTTGCAGCTTCCTCAACCTCTGCCCGGTCAGCACCACATAGTGCATCGCAGATGCAAGGGTGAAGGCGAACACTCCGTAAAGCAACACCTGCTTGGTCATCCACACCCACTCATAGTGGTAGACCTTGGCCAGAAGGGCAAAGAACACCGCTGCAATCTGGCACGCCGTGTTGATCTTGCCAAAGATGCCTGGGCGGAAGTCGCGCAGGCCCACCGTGTACAGCAGCGCGGAAATCACCAGGATCGACAGGTCACGCGAAAACACCATCACCGTGTATCGCCAAGCGATCATCTGGTTCGAGGACATCACCAGGAACAGCGAGCTGAGCAGTAGCTTGTCGGCGATCGGGTCCAGATACTCACCCAGCCTGGTCTGCTGGTGAAGCACTCTCGCGGCCAGGCCATCCAGCCCGTCACTTAATCCGGCGATCACCACCAGCACCAGGGCGGTGTGGTAGCGTCTCTCCACAATGCAAATGTTGATGAACGGTATAAAGAACAGGCGCATCAGCGTGAGCTGATTTGGAGTGGTCCAGAACTCGTTTTTCAAGGCCCACCCTCCTCGCCGCAATCATCAACGAACACTTCTTCCACCGTATGTCCGGCTTTGGCCGCAAAGCCTGCGCCCAGCGATGGCAGATCGCCCACCGCTTCGTCCAACTCCATGCGTTCCACGCGATGCATGGGAAAAAACAGAGTGGATGCCCCTGCGCGCTCGCCCTCGCGTATCTGTCGTGCCAGGTCATCCAGCGACTCCAGCGGAACTCCACGAATTTCCACGCCCGCCGAGGCAAACTGCATAAGCACGCCAAAGACCTTCTGCCGCGGCGAGTGCAGCGTCAACAACACCGTTGATCCCTGCTCGAATCCCTTGCCATGCATATCCATTTGATTCTGCCGCTTGTGCGCACTACTTACAAGTACGCACGGTGGCAACCCCGCCAGCCGCTCTGAAAAACCTGATAAAGTTGAAGCAGAATCATGTCTGCTGAAATCTCTCCCAGACGGCTGCACGTCGTCATCGCATTCACACTCGTGTATATCCTCTGGGGCTCCACCTATCTGGCCATCCGTCTCTCCGTGGATCATCTCACCCCCTTGCTTATGGGCGGCCTTCGGTTCACTGCCGCCGGACTCATGATGCTTGGCTACCGCGCCGCCCGCGGACACCGCATCGCCGTTGATCGCCGGGATCTCAAGCGGCTGGCCATCATCGGTGTACTCCTGCTCGTGACTTCGAACGTCGTCCTGGGTTGGGCGGAAACCTACATTCCTACCGGCCTTGCCGCCTTGTTCATCGCCGTTACTCCGCTCTGGTTTCTCATCCTGGAGCGCCTGAGCCACAGCGCCGACCGCCTCTCGCAGCGCGGTTTGGCCGGAATTGCACTCGGCATCCTCGGAGTCGCCATCCTCATCTGGCCTGACATCTCCGGCCACGCCAATCTCGCCAAAGGCCAGCTTTTCGGATCCATGCTAGTGCTGTTTTCCAGCGTAAGCTGGGCGGCGGGCTCCATCCTCACCCGCCGCTGGCATATGGCTGTGGACCCTTACACCGCCAGCGGCTACCAGATGCTTTTCGCCGGGCTCATTAACGGCGCATTGGCTCTCCTCATCGGAGACCTGCACCGCGCCACTTGGGCGGCCAGTTCGCTGTGGGCCATCGTCTACCTGATTTTCGCCGGATCGCTCATCGGCTTCACTGCCTACGTCTGGTTGCTGAAAAACGTGCCCATCTCCAAGGTGGCCACCTACGCCTACGTGAACCCAATCGTGGCTCTCCTGATCGGCTGCACCCTTCACGGCGAAAAGATGGATGGCTACATGCTGGCTGGCTCCGTCGTAGTAATCATTTCAGTAGTCCTGGTCACCGGAGCCAAAGTGCATCGCCAGGCGATTGAAGAAGAAGCCCTCGACCTTGAGCCCGTCGAACCCAGCGGAGACTAGCTGCGCAAATAATTGCAACCGCGCCAGCCACCTCCGAACTCTAAGCGACTGTCATGCTAGGAAACCGCACCAGCGAGCAATGGATCGCCCAATACTCACGCAGCCACCAGCATCCGGTGAACCGCCTCTGCCACACCTTTGGTATCCCGCTGATTCTGCTCTCGCTCTTCACCCTGCTCGCCATGCCCATCTACCACCGCGCATGGCAAGTCGCGGCAGTTCTCTTCGTCATAGGCTGGGCGCTCCAATTCATAGGACACGCCTTCGAAGGCAAGCCTCCTGAATTTTTCACCGACTGGCGTTTCCTCTTCGTAGGAGTTCGTTGGTGGTGGGCCAAGGTCAACGGCCGCGCCTGAGGCACGCACGAAAAAGGCGGCCCGCAGGCCGCCTCTGTTTCGCGACGGGTATCGGTTCTATTTCCGTTTCCACCGCACGCCGTCCTTAGTATTCTCCAGCACAATGCCTTGCACCAGCAGTTCATCGCGGACTGCATCGCTCGTCTTGAAGTCCTTAGCCCTACGCGCCTCGGAGTGCTTCGCCACCAACTTTGCAACCTGGTCGTCGCTCAGAGCCGCGCTCCGAGCCATCTCCAGCGCTGCCGGAGTAATCTTCTCTTCAAGTCCCTCTGCCTTCGCCCACTCCACAATCGACTTCACGTGCGCGGCATCGTGATCCTCAAGCACCGCAAATATTTCATCAAACTTTTCAAGCGCACCAAGCAGCGCAGCAATGTCGTCTTTCTTCACCTTGCCATGATCGGCCGCAGCGTTCACGTCGCGCACCAGGTCGAAGACCGCAGCCAGTGCCTGCGCCGTGTTCAGATCATCGTTCAGGCTCGCGCGCATCTCGCACACGGCCTTCGCCGCCAGCTCCGCAATCTCCGGATTCGCACCATCCTGCCAGTGCTCCGTCTCTAGTCGCAGCTTGAAGTTACGCAAGCGCTCCACAGAATTCGCTGCCTGTGT
>Ga0182012_10000259_pt1 | contig 61122 bp, 59 predicted proteins | sample 612S2SmetaG_FD_120486 | JGI IMG/M metagenome (GOLD analysis project Ga0182012, IMG submission 120486) | Permafrost microbial communities from Stordalen Mire, Sweden - 612S2S metaG | ecosystem: Environmental > Terrestrial > Soil > Wetlands > Permafrost | place: Sweden: Stordalen | collected... | reverse complement strand
TCACAGCCTATAATCACCATCGTTGGCTCCTTCTCCGGTCTTCTGCTTCTTCGCAAAAATCAGATTACCGCCGAATGGAGCCAACGTTGTTATGAGATCAAGCGCAGCGAAGGACCCCTACCCACCGCAACCCTCCCGCGCGATTCCAAGATCACTCCTGAAGCAGTTGATCCTGTCGCACCCTCGCGACCCCGAAACCTTCTATACTGTCCCTATGCGCTACATCCTCCGCTTCCTCTGGAACGCAACTCGCGGCCACCGCCTTGCCCCTTGGCGCAGCCCCTACATCAAGTGGCGTCTGGAGACCTACACCGGAATGAAGATGGAGAAAATCCATCTCTGGCAGATCATCGGCATCATGTTGCATGAATACCGCCAGATGTGGCGCTTCCTCCTCTGGACGGCGAAGATGGACAACTACGCCCGCGTCAAACCCCGCAATCCCTCCACTCAAGACTGGGGTTAGCACACTCTATTACGGACCTTGCAAGGGCTGTTCTTCTTGTTGTTGCAATTGTTGTCGTCGTTGCAGTTGTACTTGTTTCTGAAGGGTTTGTTTTGAAGTGTCATCCTGAGCGCAGCGAAGGCCCCCTGCCCAGCGCAACCCTCCCGCCCGGCCTGAGCCTCACCCGCAATCGATTTTGCAGTGCGTTCTAAAACTCCACCACCACTTCTGTTCCGCGCCCCACTTTTGCCAAATGCGAAGCCGCTCCGTGATTGCAGGCGATCTCCAGATATCCCATGCTGTTCAGCAGCCCAAACAGTTCGCCCGGCTGTCCCTGCGAATAAGAACTGCGAATGCCCGCCACCGCCGTCTGTCCCACAGTGATCTTCACCTGCGCATTTGCCGCAAACACCGCCGGAGCGTTTGCCGCCGTAAAATTTGTGATGATGTTGCCGAACTTGTCCACTTTCAGCACCGCGCCTTTCAGCACGCGCTCCGCAACCTGTTTCGGCTGTGGCAAGGTAAAGCGCACGTAATCCGTAATCTCGTCGCCAAATTTTTCCGGCTCTACTCCCTTGCTCATCCATCCCGCGCAGGGAGCGAAAACATCACGCCCGTGGAACGTGTTGCTGACCGGATGCAGAAAATAATGTTCCGCCGTGATGTGCCGCACCGTCACGCGCTCCTCCTGCTCCAGCACCAGCGAGAGCACGCCATTATCGGGAGCTATAAAGTAGTGCTGTGTAGTCGTCACCAGCAGCGGTCTCCGCGACGATCCCACGCCCGGGTCAACCACCACCATGTGAATCGTATCTGCTGGGAAATAGCGGTACGCCTGCGCAATCGTCATTGCGCCATCCAGCACATCATACGAGTTGACCGAATTACAAATGTCCACTACCTTCGCCGCCGGATTCACTCCCAGAATCACTCCGCGCATCGTCCCCACAAAATGATCCGAGCCGCCAAAGTCCGTAGTAAGTGTGACCAGATTAATAGCCGCCAACTCGCGCCTCCTAAGAGTTCCACTCGCAATTCTGTCACGAATACTCCGCCCCCGCCGCACAAAAGGTGCCCCACCCTTCCGCTGTTTTCTGGCGGAGGGCGGGGCTGTTGACCTTGCTCCGGCTCTTGCTCTTAACCTTGAAACTTTGAAACGTTGAAACCTTGAAACCTGTTCTTGCTCTCAACCCGCGCAACTTGTGTAACCTGCGCAACCTGCCCTACTGCAACACCACCTGCTGCCCCTCGTTCAACCCGCCAAGAATCTCCGTCTTCGCCCCATTGGAAATCCCCGCCTTCACCGCAACCTTCCGCTTGCCTTCTTTCACCTTCGGATCAGGAATCTCCACCGAAGCCGACTTGTTCTGGTCATAGATCAGCGAACTCTCCGGCACGTTCAGCACGTTCTTGTGCTCTTCCAGAATCATCTCCGCGTTCGCCGTCATCATGGCCTTCAACTCGCCGCCCGGGTTGTTAATGGAAACTCTCACCTCGAAGGTGGTCACGTTTTCCTTCTCCACTCCCATCGGCGAAATCCTGGTCACCTTGCCTTCAAACGTCTTGTCCTTGAATGACTCCACGCGAATCCGCGCCGACTGTCCCAAAAACACTTTTCCAATGTCGCTCTCATCCACCTTGCCCTTGACGTACACCTCGCGAGTGTCGCCAATCGTCATCACCAGCGTCGCCGCCGAACCCATCACCAGAATGGAGCTCACCGCGTCTCCCACCTCCACATCGCGAGACAGCACAATCCCGTCTATCGGAGCCACAATCGTCGTATAGCTCAACTGCTCTCGCAACTGAGACAGCGTCGCCTCCGCGCGTTTCACATCCGCCCGCGACTGCGCCACCTTCGCCGAGTTCACAATCACCTGCGCCTGCGCCACGTGCTGTTTGTTCGTGGCCATCACATAGTTCTTCTCAGCCTCGTCCAGCGCCGACTGCGAAATCACGCCCTGCTTCGCCATCGACTCCGCCCGTTCCCACGCCCGCTTCAGCATCGGCACATCCACGCCTTCGGCGTCCACCTTTGAGCGCGCCAAATCCGCCTCCGCCGAACTCCGCGTAGCCTCACTCGATTGCAGTTGCGCCTCGCTCTGCCGCACCTGCGCCTGCATCTCCACGCGGTCCAGCTCGGCCAGCACCTGCCCGGCCTTCACATGGTCGCCCGCCTCAATGTAGAGCTTCTTCACAATGCCGCTGGCCTTGCTCTTGATCTCAACTTTGGTGATCGGCTCAACCTTCCCGGTGGCCACCACGCTCTTCACCACGTCGCCGCGCTCCACCTTGCCCAGTTTCGTCGGATCGATCTTCTTCCCGCCGCTCCGAGCCGCCATCAGCCCGGCCGCCGCCACCAGGCAAACCACCACAATGATTGCAGTAATCCAAATTGCCTTCCCCCGCCGCTTCCCGTTCCCGTTGGCCACTCTCGCCTCCACAAATCGTCCAAGCGCACTTCCGCCGCGCACAGTATCCTGTACGAATCCCCGCCTCCCCAGGTTCCACAAAACTCCGGTGACCTGTTCTCGCTTTTGTTCTTGTTCTTCTCTCTTGTCGTTTGTTCTTGTTCTTCCGCTTTTGTCGTTGTTTTTTGAAGTGTCATCCTGAACGAAGTGAAGGATCCCCGCACCGCTCCACCTTCCGCGCAATCCAAGGCCACCTCTCCGCAATCCCGACGGTGGCCTGGCAAGGCCTCGGATCTCTGTCTACTTGAGTTTGCGGTCTGGCAATCAGCGGTAGGCAGTTATCTATACGCCATTTGTTTCTTTGCGGAAAATCGACGCGCGCCCCAAGTTCCCGAGTACAGTGACTCGCAGAAAACCACCGATACTTAACCAAACATCGCCTATTAACTCACAATCCCAAAACAGTTCGTCCCGCGCTCGATTTTCCCCCTCACTAGCGATACCCTGAGAGAGTCCATGCCCGCCGCCCTCACTCTCGTGCGCCGCAATCCCCTGGCCCTCTTCGGACTCGCACTCATCGTGCTCTTCATCTTCTGCGCCGCCTTCGGCCCGCTCGTCGCCCCAAGAGATCCCGCCTTCATCGACCTCGCCGCGCGCCTGCAAGCACCCTCCGCGCACCATCTCTTCGGCACCGACGAACTTGGCCGGGACATCCTCTCGCGCATCCTCTACGGCGCGCGCATCTCCATGATCGTCGGCATCTCCGTCGTCGCCGGATCGCTCTTCCTAGGCACCATCGTTGGCTCGCTCGCCGGATACTACGGCGGGCTCATCGACCGCTTCATCAACGTCATCGTGATGAACGCATTTCTGTCCTTCCCCGGGATTCTCTTGGCCATCGCCTTCGTTGCCTTCCTCGGCCCCGGCCTCTGGAACCTCATCTTCGCCCTGGTCATCGGAGGCTGGGTCGGCTACGCCCGCCTCGTCCGCGCCCAGGTCCTCGCCGCCCGCGAGCGCGAATACGTGGAAGCCGCGCGCGCCCTCGGAGCCACTGACTTCCGAATCCTCGCCCGCCACATCCTGCCCAACATCATGCAGCCCGTAATCGTGCAGGCCGCCATCGGCATGGCCTCCGCCATCCTCGCCGAAGCCACCATGAGCTTCCTGGGTCTCGGCGTCCCACCCCCGGTCCCAAGTTGGGGAGGCATGTTGAACGACGCGCGCTCGCACCTCTTCGACTCGCCGCACCTCGTGCTCTTTCCCGCCCTCGCCGTCATGCTCGCCGTCCTCGCCTTCAACTTCGTAGGCGACGCCATGCGTGACCTCCTCGACCCCCGCTCCCGCATTGAAGCCGGACTCTAGCTCGCATCCCACAAGGTTGCGTTTGAAGTTGTGTCTTCCTGAGCGTAGCGAAGGACCCCTATCTCCGCACAAAAATTCAGAATCGCCCGGTGGCATTTCTGTAGCACTCGATTTCGTTCTCTGGGCGTAGTCCCAACTCTGGGGCTTTCAAGCGGGATTCTTCCGCACACTCTCTCTCCATTCCATAACTGGAAATCCACCCGCCCCATCGCCGTCCCGCATTTGCCGACCTCCTCTCCTCCGCCTACAATTCCCACCGGAGGCTTCTATGAACAAACTAGATGGGAAAGTTGCCATCATCACTGGAGGTGCAAGCGGCATCGGCGAAGCTGCGGTGCGCCGGTTTACCGCCGAAGGCGCAAGCGTCGTCATCGCTGATCTTCAAGAACAAAAAGGAAGCGCCCTCGCAGCCTCGCTCGGAGACCGCGTCCTCTTCCATCGCACTGACGTCACCATCGAGTCCGATATTCAAAAGCTCATCGAAGTGACCATCCAGCGCTTCGGCCAACTCGACATCTTCTACAACAACGCCGGATTCGGCTGTGCCCAGCGTTCCATCATCGAGACTCCCATCGAGGAGTTTGACATCCAACTCGCGGTCCTTCTTCGCGGAACCTTCCTCGGCATCAAGCACGCTGCTGCCGCCATGAAGCCGCGCAAATCCGGCGCCATCGTCAACACCTCCAGCGTCGCCGGAATCGGCGGCGGCTACGGCAGTCATTCCTACAGCGCCGCCAAGGCCGGAGTCATCAGCCTCACCCGTTCCACCGCTCTCGAACTCGGCGAGAGTGGTATCCGCGTCAACTGTCTTTGCCCCGGCAATATTCCCACACCCATATTCGTAAAAGGAATCCCGCTGACTGAGGACGAAGTGAAGCAATCCATCGCAACCATCTCCGCCCATCTCTCGCACAATCCGCTCGGACGCCCCGGCTCACCGGAAGATGTGGCCAGCGTCGCACTCTGGCTCGCCAGTGATGACTCGGCGTACGTTACCGGGCAGGCCATCGTGATCGATGGCGGTCTAACCAGCGGCCTCAAGTGGGGAGACATGCAAGCCTGGCTGGGCAGCCTCTACGGATCCCTCGCAAATCAATTTCCCGCCGCCTTCGCCAAAATGGCCGCGAAGTAGGTTCCTCTGTCACGCAAGCAAAAGAACACCCCTCGCCAGAGGGGTGTTCAATGTTGCTCTCGCCTTTGATCCTAACCTTGAAACTCTGAAACATTGAAACTTTGAAACCCTGCCCTTCTAATCTCGCCGCTTCAGCGTAGGACGATCATCCGCGCTCTTCGTGCTGTCATCCGGGTTCTGCGAAGTCGAATCGCCCGAACTCGTATTAGCCCTCCGCAAACTCGGAGCCTTGTCTTTTCCCTGATCCACCTTGCGGCGATTTTCCAGCTGCGCCAGTCGAGCCTTCACGTCCTGGAACTCCGAGGTATCCACCACGTATTGCGGCTTCGCCGGCAGAATCGTAGCAATCTCGTGCTGCGTGTGCTCCATGCGTGCCGGTGTCGGCGGATGTGTCTCAAACGCTTTGGCCACAAATCCTGGCTTCTTCTTCTCCAGCGCTTGAATCTTCTCAAAGAACTGCGGGAAGGCCTGCGGATCATATCCGCTGGCATACAAATACTGCACGCCCAGGTAATCCGCCTGTGCCTCAAAGTTGCGTTGGAACTTCATGAACGTCAGCGGCACGCCGATCCCCGCTGCCTCATAAATTCCATATCCAATTCCGCCACCAATAAAGATCAGCGGAATCGACGCCAGATTAGCAAGGTTGCCGCGTGTCTGTTGCCGAGCCGCATGGCAGGCCGCCACGTGTCCAATCTCGTGTGCCATCACTCCGGCCAGTTCCGCTTCATTGTCCGCTGCCAGAATCAGTCCACTCTGCACGTAGAAATATCCGCCCGGCAGCGCAAATGCATTTACCGAATCGTCGTCCAGCACCTTTACCGTAAACGGAACCTTCGCATCCGAGTTGCGCACAATGTTCTGCGCAATCCGGTTCACATACTCGCTCACCACGGGATCGTTGACGATCTTCGCGCTCTGCTCCACCTGCATTGCAAAGCTCTTGCCCATGCGCACCTGGCCTTCCAGCGAATACCAGTTGCCCAGGCCTTTGTTGCATCCAACGTTGCGGTTTCCAATCGCGCTAATGTCGTCGGTCTTGCCGTCGTGAGGGAAATCCAGCTCGTCTTTTTCGGGCTTCTCAGCCACTGCAGGCTTCTGCGCAACGTCCGCGCTCTTGTCGGTCGCCGGAGCCGTTGCCGTCGGGGCCTGCGCAGCCGGAGCTCCTGCTTGGGGTGCAGTGCTCGCCTGAGGTGCCGGAGTACTCGCCGCAGGAGCCGTCGTCGAGGATGTGCTTGCAGTGTCCGGCGCAGGCGCAGAACTCTTATCCTGAGCCCATCCGTAGCTGGCCAGTGCAAAGGTCAACGCAAGCATCAATATCGGTTTCAGTCTCATGGTCGTTGCCTTCCGGGCAGTAGCTACCTTCCCCATATTAGAACTTCCGCAGCGGGTGGGGTTGCACAAAACTTATTGCGCATTCTTCCGCAATTGCTAATTTCAACGTTCCCGCCTCGTCCGCTCGGCCAACAATCCCGCTGCAAACTGTGCTCTCAACGCGGAGTTCTCCACACATTGTCATCTTCTCCGCCTGTATTTCTGCGTTATACTTCGGTCTAGACCGGGGTCGCGGAAGATGTTTCGCGAAAGATTTTTCCGGGTCCAGTTCGAGCATTCTTAGGTTCGGAAAGTTTTCGAGGGGTTCATGGCTTCCATGGCTGAAGGTCAGCTCGCATTTGAAAGTTCCGCCAGTGATTTCCAATCGCTGGAGCAGAAGATTTATCGCGCCATCGAGTTGCTCAAGGCCGCCCGTGCTGAAAAGGCCGCCGCCGAGCAGGAACTGGCATCCGTTCGTGACCAATTGGAGTCGCAGGCAGTCGAAGCCGACGCTCTTCGCGCTCAGCTTCAGGCCCTGCGACTGGAGCGCTCCGATGTACGCACTCGCGTAGAGAAACTTCTAGGCGACGTTGACGCCATCCTCGAGCAATAGCGTTTGGTGGCCCATATTCGCCCTCTTTTGGCGAATGTGCGATTGCGAACGTAGGATCGAATACCCGAGTGGGGTTGTTCATGTTGGGGCGAGTGACTGAACCTGCAATTAGTAGCTGTTTAAGTTCGGCGCAGCAGATTTGTTGAGGACTGGAAAGTGAGGAATCGAGTGGCAGAGGAAAAAGACAGCATTCGTGTGGAGATCTACGACGAAAGCTACAACCTGCGCGGCTCTGATCCTGTTTACATCCAGCGCCTCGCCGAACTGGTGGACGCCAAAATGCGTGCCGTCGCCCAGCACACCTCTACCGTGGATTCACTCCGCGTAGCCGTGCTCGCCGCGCTCAACATCGCCGATGACTACTACCAGCTCCGGCGTAAGTCTGAAGGCATTGAAAGTGAATACACCAGCCGCGCCTCCCACCTGGGCCGCGCCCTCGATTCCGCTCTAGACGAGGCCCTCGCTGAAACCCGTCGCGCCGGTTAGTACCTCGTACGTAGGCGCTGCAAGTAGCGGTCGCCAGCTCAGCGACCTGGTTTTAGCTCTCCAAACAGCGCTCTGCGAAGAGCAAGCAGAGTTCGTTTTGGGAATTTCTGGCCTCGCCCATCTGAATTGCCGTTCACTTTCCTCGGGACGGAAGTAGAATCAGCCCACCGAAAGACCGGATCCATATAGCTCGTGCCCCGGTGTTTTCGGGGGCCTCATCACCAGTTCTTTCTCGCATTCGTGCATTCCCCCTGCACCGAAGTACGACTGGGTGGAAGTTATGAAAGTACTTTTGGTCGATGATGATGATCAGATCCGCGGCGTGCTCGAAAAGTCGCTCAGTCTTCAAGGGTTCGATATAGTAACAGCCTGCGGAGTCAAAGAGGCTCTCAAGCAGATTGTCTCTCAGGACTTCAACGTTCTCATCACAGATCTTCATATGCCTGACCCCGGCGACGGATTCGCCGTGGTCACCGCCATGCGCCACTTCCAGCCCAGCGTGCTCACCTTCATCCTGAGCGGATTTCCAGACGTGCGTGAGGCCATGGACGCAATCTGCACAGACGTTGATCAGGTCCTGTCTAAACCCATTCCCATCACCGAACTTGTCAATCTCATCAACAGCAAGGCCTCGGAGCGCAAGCGGGCAGCGGTCTCCCCCAAGGAGCCCGTCGCCGTTATCCTCACACGAGACGCCGACCGGACAGTTGAGAGCTGGCTCTCGCGTGTGGAGCAGGTTACGTCCCTTGCCGCAATTCCCCTCTGTATCGAGGAGCGCACCGGTTGCGTTCGCGAGGTGCTCAAAAGCGTAATCGCGCGTCTGCACAAAACCAGGGATCGCGATGCCCCGCCAATCCTTTCACCCGCCGCCGTCGCCTATGGGCAGATCCGCCAAAGCCAGGGCTACACCGCTCCGCTCATCGTGCAGGAATCGCGCATCCTGCAAGCCTGCATCTTTGACACCATTCAGCGGAACCGCTCAGTCGTTGACTTGAGCTTCGTACTCGGCGACGTCATGCTGATTGCAGATGAGATGGAGTCACAGTTGGCCCAGACCATGGAGAGCTTCTTCGATGCTGGCGAACTCGATGCCGATGAGGAGGTGTCAGCTGGATAGGGATTCGCGCCCGTAACACCGCCGCTGAATTTCTCGTGAACCAAGAAATTCTTGTGTCCCCGCGAAACTCCCTGCCCGCCACCGGGTTATTCTGGGTGTCGCCCGTATTGGGCTACGCCCTTGGCACCTCTGCCGGAATGGCGAGTGCGCCAGCGCCGGGAAGTTTCGCTCCTGTCGCAGTGCGAGCAAGGTTTCCAGTTAGTGGAACTTGTTCTCACCTTACGGGCAACAGAAGTCAGGGAGTCTCACAGGAGTCTGCATATGTTGCGCACACGGTTGTCACGAGTAATTCTCTTCGGCGTCCTCGCCGTTTCTTTGCTCGCAGTGTTGCCCACTCCGGCCTTTGCCGGTCCGCGCGTCGGCATTGGTTTTTACGGAGGTGGCTATTGGGGCGGACCCTACTGGGGACCTTGGGGTGGTTGGGGATATCCGGCCTATGGTTATGGCCCCTATGGCTACTATGGCGGGCGTCCTCTCGGGGAAGTTCGCATCAAGAGCCCGGATGCGAACGCTCAGATTTACATCAACGGTTCGTATGCCGGACTTGCCCATGATCTAAAGAAGTTCTATCTCGCCCCGGGCACTTACAATATTGAGCAGCGCTTAGGCAACGACGTTCAGAAGCAGAGGGTGTACGTCATTGCCAACCGAAGCCTGAAGCTGGAATTCGACAAACCCGGAGTCGTGCACAATCCGCCTCCTGCCCCGATGGCTCCTCCGCCTCCGGCTCAGGGTCCGGCTCCGTCGCAAACTCCACCCCCACCTCCTGCTCCTGGGACATAAGAATACGGTGGGGCTTTCACTCTCATCTCAACAGGAAAGCGGGCCACTGGCCCGCTTTACCTTTAAGTAAACAATGGCAGAAGCTTTAGTAACTATCTGGTCTATCCTTCAGCATAGGTTCTGATCATTTACTAAAGGGTAAACTCGTGGCCAGAAACGATTACCTGAAAGGTAAATCCTTCTTTATTCCTCTTCAGAGCCGGGTGCAGCGTCCCAAGCATGACCGAAAATCAAAAAAGCCTGTTTTTCGCCGTGTTTTGGCCGGAAAGTCACGCGTGTGGGCTTTTTCTCCCAGGTCGGCACGTCGCATTCGGAATCCGGCGTTTCACCTTGGCTTGCTGCACCAAGTTCTTTTTTGAGCACCGGTTTTTTTCGTCCCAACTGCATCACCACTGCGCTCAACTTTTCGCCATTGTCACTCACGCCGCAGTATGCGGAGTAGTCGCGAAACCAGCTCGCATGGGAATAGAACGGATCGAACTCGTACAGGGAAACCTGCGAAACATGGCCGGTTAACCGGTCTACCATGAGCCATCCGCCGCGCTCCCAAACCCAGTTCGGAGCTTTCGTCTCTTCCGTTGGCAGGTTGTTATTCAAGCGGTAAGCGCGCCGCACAACGAACAATCGCTCGGTCACCTCGTGCATCTCTCCGGTGACAAATTCCTTGACCTTCGCATCCACCAGTAACGCGCGCACCTTGAGTGGTTCGGTACGCTCTTCGTCAGGGCCAAGGTAAAGTTTGACGGCCATGGTCTTGCCAAAGCTGATGACGTGCGTCTTCGGTTTCGCTGCAGCAAAGGCCATGGTCGCTGCCAAAACCAGCAGCGCGAGCAGAGCCAGGCAGAGCTTCGCCCAGTGCAATTTTCGCTCAAAACAGTTGGGAAGCATGGACAGCAGCGTAACGCTGCTTTGGTTTTTCTGCAATCCTCTTTCAACCGCGTGCAACCATTCTTCTGGATTCAGTGCTCATATGTTCAAATGGCAGAAGTTATAAGACGCCGCGCGCAGCGAATTCTCGTTGTGGATGATCATCTCGAAAACGCGCTGCTCATGCGCGAACTTCTGAGTCGTCAGGGTTATGAAGTGATGGTGGCCGACAACGCGGCCTCTGCCGAGCAGGTCATGCGGAGCACGCCACCGGACTTGGTTCTGCTCGACGTGGTCATGCCTGGCAAGAGTGGCTATGAACTCTGCCGCGAGTGGAAAGATGCGCCGGAGACTCGGCTGATTCCAGTAGTGATGATTACCGGCCTGAGCGATCGCGAAGACAAGATTCGCGGCATTGAAGCCGGAGCTGACGACTTCCTGAACAAACCAATATTTCCCGTGGAGCTGTTTGCACGCGCCGCGTCTCTTCTGCGCGTCAAGGACTACACCGACGAATTGGAGAACGCTGACACCGTGCTCTGCACTTTAGGCAGGAGCGTGGAATCTCGCGATCCATGCACGGAGGGGCATTGCGAGCGGCTCGCCGAATACGCCAGTCAGCTCGGGCGCTTCATGGGGCTGGGCGACGAAGAGCAACTCGCGTTGCGCCGCGGAGGTTTTCTGCACGACCTCGGAAAAATCGCGATTCCCGACGAAATATTGAAGAAGCACGGCCTGCTCTCTCCTGACGAGTGGCGGCTGATGCGGCAGCACCCAACGATCGGAGAAAACATCTGCAAACCTTTGCGCTCCCTGCGCATGGTTCTACCGATTATCCGCCATCATCACGAACACTGGAACGGCACCGGATATCCGGACCGGCTCGAAGGTGAAGCGATTCCATTGCTCGCGCGCGTTTTGCAGGTGGTGGATGTGTATGATGCGTTGCGCACAGAGCGTCCCTACAAAGCCGCTCACTCTCACGAAAACGCGCGTGAAACCATGAAATCGGAAGCGGAAGGCGGACTTTGGGATGGTGCCATCGTGGATGAGTTCTTTGCCATGTTGGCGTTGCGTGAGAATGCGGCATAGCACCGGGGCGGCTTGAATTCGTTTTTATTAGGACCGGCGATGACAACTACATTACAATCTAAAGGCGTCCTACTTAACTCATGTCATCGCTATACTCCATCATTCTGCCGTCCTTCAATGAGAGCGCGCGTATCGGCCCCGGTCTGGAAAGCGCGCTGGCGTTCGTGCGCGAACAAGGCTGGCAGGTAGAAGTCATCGTGGTCAACGATGGCTCGCGCGATGATACTGCCGATATCGTAAGAGAATTGATGGTGCACGCCCCTGAGATCCGGCTGCTGGAGAATCCTGGCAACCACGGTAAGGGCTACAGCGTGCGCAATGGAATGCTGAATGCGCGCGGCGACATCCTGCTCTTCAGTGATGCAGATTTTTCCTCACCCATTTATGAAGCAGTGAAACTGATCGGTGCCATCGAGCAGGGCGCAGACGTGGCTTTCGGATCGCGCTGGTTGCTTGCTGAAACGCAGACGCGGCGCCAGTCGCTGTTGCGCCAGTTCGTGGGACGAGCCTACAACCGGCTGATGCGCGTAACACTCGGCTTGCCTTACAAGGACACGCAGTGCGGCTTCAAGGCATTCACCAGGAAAGCCGCCGAAATAATCTTCACCCGGCAGCAGATTGAAGGCTGGGGCTTCGATCCCGAGATTCTCTTCATCGCGCGCAAGTTTGGCCTCTCGCTGAAAGAGGTCGCAGTGGAGTGGGCCAATGACGACCGCTCCAAAATCAATCCCATCACTGACGGCATCAAGATGTCTTGGGAGCTTCTGAGAATCCAGTATTACGCGCTGACCGGCCAGTATGCTCGTCCTACATTCGAGTTCTTTGCTTCCACTCCCGGCACTGTCATAGTGGACGGCAAGCGCTCAGCCTAAGTCGCAAGCTAAATCCAATTATCAAGAGTGGCAGTTTGTTCTTTCATGCGTCGCAAACGCTACGACGCAGTGACCCCGTAGCTTTCACAAAGCTGCAGCACAGGAACAGCCGATGGACCGCGCACGGGTGGATTCAAAGTGATAACTCGAACTTCGCCATCGGCGTCGAGCGCGACGGTCATGCTTTGCGCGCACTCCTTGCAAAGCCAGAAATGCTCTAGAGGAGAGCTCTTGCTCCGCACTGCTCTTGGTTTTTGCCGGGATCCGGAATGTTGTTTCCTGGCTGCCTCGCTGAAGTCGATACGGAACAGACGGCCTTGATTCAGATATTGGAAGGTCGCGGAACAACTCGGGTTGAGACACTTCGACAGCATGCGAAACCTCGCTGACGTTATGCGCACATGGGCATAGCAGCAATGCCATCCGCACTGTGCCAATTCTGCGCACGAATAACGTAGCAGTTCTTTCTGGTCGATCGCCGCCGAGTCGCTAGTTTTTGGCAAGCCGTGGAGCCAAACGAGGAATTTGGCTGTCACAGTTTCATTCCGGTCATTCGATGGCCCGTCTCCGGCATAGACCCTGAGTGGAAGCTGGCGGTAAGATACGTGCAATCCTGAATAGAACGACGGAGAGCGGATGCCCTGGGGAAAGATCTTCCTGAGTAAATTTGTCGCCGTACTTTTTGCCCTGATACTGCTCGGCTCCTGTGAAACCTCACGCAATGCGTTTGCCAGACTGACCGGGCAGTTATCGGTCACCAGCGACACGCTTGCTCCCGCTGGTCATCAGGAAAACTATCGCGCCGCACTCTCCGCTACGGGAGGCTCCGCTCCCTATCGCTGGACCCTGCACGATGGATGGCTGCCCGCCGGAATGAAGTTACAGGCGGATGGCACGTTAACGGGAACTCCCGAGATCCCTGGCGATTTCTACTTCACTGCGCAGGTTACCGATGCTGCTTCGCACACAGCAGTCAAGGCATTGCAACTGCACGTGGTCTCCAAGGGGATCGCCATTGTCACGAGCAATCCGGAACTGCCATGGGGGCGCGTAGGCGAAGACTACCTGGTGCGGCTTACCGCCGCGGGTGGAGTGAAGCCGTACTCGTGGAAGGCCTCCGGCCAGCTTCCCCCCGGCCTGAAATTACGTGGCGATGGAATGCTTTTCGGTCAGCCTTCGGTTGGAGGGGATTACAGTTTCGCTGTGCAGGCTTCGGATGTCGGACAAAGCACGAGCAGGCAGTTCAGCCTTCACATCAGTGCAGCACAGGTGGACGCCTTCGGCGGAGTCATCGCCTTACACTCACAGCACGGAGCGGGTGGCCGCTGGCGAACCGAAAAGATTGGCAAACGCTGGGTACTGGTCACTCCCGCGGGCAATGCGTTCTGGATGATCGGTGTGTGGGGAGTCACTGGCGACTCGCACCTGGACGAGCGCGGAGGCCAGTATGACGCAAGAGCTCTGGCCAAGTACGGCAGTAACGCCGCACTCAACTTGCAAGCGAACCGGCGACTGAAGTCGTGGGGCTTCAATCTGGTTGGACCATGGAGCTACCGCATGGTTCTGCCCATTGATGAAGAGCCTGAATGGGGCGGAGCGCAACCGGTAAAGTTCCCTTACACGACGCGGGGATTGAATTCATCCAGCCCGGGGCGAGAGCATGGCTTGTTCAAGAACCTGTTTGCGCGCATGGATGGCGCCGCCGCACGCGATATCTCTTCCTCGGCAAATTTTCCGGACGTCTTCGATCCCGCATGGGTCGGCAACACTTATCAGCAGTACGCCACAGACAAGGATCTGATTCCGAAGTCGAAGTCTCCGTATTATGTGGGCTCCTTCGCCGACGATACCGATGACCTTGGAGGTTTTGGTCCCGGGCCAGACTTCCAGACAGACCCGCCTGAGAAGACTCATGCGCACTTGGGATACGTCGCGCTGGTAACCGCACCAATTCAACTCGTGAACCCGTATTCAACGCCCCAAGGGCAGCGCTACTCAGACCAGAGGGTTTATACCAAGTACGCGCTGCGAGATTTCTTGAAGGCGAAGTACGGAACCATTGCGGCGCTGAATGCATCGTGGAACTCAACTTACACAACCTTTGACAACGATGGTGGATGGCCTGGCGGATCAGGGTTGCTCGATGAAAACGGCAGACCCTCTCACAAGTGGTTAGGGAACGGAAGTCCGGAGTTGCCGCGCAGTGCAGGTGCAAACCCTCACATGGTGGCCGACCTCGACGAGTTCCTATATCGAATGGCTCGGCAATATCTCACGGTGCATCGCGATGCGCTGAAGCGTGTAGCACCGAATGGACTGTTCTTCGGCCCCACCAGTATTGGCGGTTGGTTTGCTCCAGCGCGGGCTCCCATCTATCGTGCTGCCGCTGAAATACAGGACGTAGTAAGTGTGACCACCGATTGCAGCCAGGAACAGTTGGACTTCATCACGCGCGCCACGGGCGATGTGCCACTGATCATATGGGAGGGCATGGTGGCAAATCCGGACTCGAGCCGTTGGCGACATAAGGATTCCGATGTCGCCAACGCGGCCTGGTACATGAAGACGCAGGAAGCCCGTGGGCAACGTTACCAGAAACGTCTGGACGCACTCTTTTCGCGCACTTCATCCGTCACCGGCTCCAATCAATACGTGGGAATGCTCTGGTGGTGGTGGCTGGACATGGTGGGAGAGCAGAAGAACTGGGGGCTGGTTTCGCTGATGGACAATGCCTATGACGGCGTTGAAGCCACCCGCGCACCCGGAGTTGACGCCTGGGGGTATCGGACCGGGGGTGAAGAGAAAAACTACGGAGACTTCATCCGGCCCGCCCGTGAAATTAATTTTTCAATTGTCGAAAAGCTGGCAGGGGGAAAGTAAATCGCGGAGAGATCCTCACTCGTGACAGCGGAAGAGCAGGGAAGCGTTGAGCCCGCCGAAGGCGAAGGAATTCGACATTGCTGCCGATGGCGTGAAGTCCGCAGACGCATGGATCAGGTTCAACCGGAGAGCAGGGTCCGGAGGCTCCGCGCCAACGCTCACAGGAAGGCGACGGTGTTTTAGCGCGAGCATTGTCGCAAGCGCTTCGATGGCTCCAGCAGCTCCGATAGTGTGGCCATGCTGAGCCTTGGTGGAACTTACGGGCGGGTGGCCACTCTCGCCGAACACCTCACGAATCGCTTCGGCTTCGGCGCGGTCGTTGGCTTCGGTCCCCGTGCCATGAGCGTTGATGTAGCTGACGTCGGCGGGGTGGAGTTGCGCGTCGCGAAGAGCATTGCGCATGGCTGAGGCTGGTCCCGCAGGCCGAGGCTGCGTGATGTGAAAGGCGTCGGAACTCATGCCAAAGCCGCAAACTTCAGCGTAGATAAGAGCACCGCGCTCGAGCGCATGTTCCCGCTCTTCCAGCACGAGTACGGCCCCGCCCTCGCCAAGGGTCATACCATCACGAGCAGCGGAAAACGGCTTGCAGCCTGCGGCGGACACAACGCGCATTGCCTCCCATGCTTTCAGAAAGCCATATGTCAAAGGAGCCTCATGGCCTCCAGCCAAAGCCGCATCCACCATTCCAGCACGAATCATATGAAAGGCGTGTCCAAAAGCATGGGCCGATGAAGCGCAAGCCGTGGAGAAATTGAGCACCGGACCAGTGATGCCGAAGAGAATTGAAATCTGGCTTGCACCGGAACTGGCCATCACCCGCGGCACCGTGAAGGGGTGCACTCTCCCTTGCCGGTTATAAAGTTTGACCACCTCTGGTTCGTCGGCTTCACGTCCGCCAACAGCACAGCCCATCACTACAGCAACAGATTCGGGCGGGTAAGCGGGGAAGAGTTGCGATTCTTCCACTGCCTGCTTGGCCGCGACCATGCCAAATTGAGCGGAGCGCTCGGTAAGCAGCAGGAGCGCAGAAGGCAGCAAGTTTTCGGGTGAGAAGTCTTTGACTTGTGCGACCGACGAGAAGTTGAGTTTCTGTTCCGGCCGTAGCTCGATAGGCGCAAGGCCAGAGCGCGAAGCAAAGAGTGATTCGCAAAACTCCGCGACGGAATTGCCAATCGCAGTGACGCATCCGGCTCCGGTGATTACTACACGTCGAGCAGGAAGGTTCACGCTTGCTTCTCAACAGGCACTGACGGCTTCGCCGCGATCAAATCACTCACTCCTTTTGCCATGTCTTGAACTGTGTGAATGGAGGAAAGCGCATCGTCAGGAATCTGTACGTCGAAAAGCTCCTCTACCTCGAAGGAGAGATTAATCATATCGAGCGAGTCGGCCCCGAGCGACTCGAAAGACGTATCCGGACTAATCGTTTCCGGAGCGACTTTTCGGGACTTGGCAATCAGCTGAATGCAGCGTTCGAGGACAACGTCGTTGGAAGGAGTTTGCATAATTTGCCTCTCTTAATGTTTCAGCGTTGCAATTAGCTTGAGCTCGATCTGAACTTCTTTCCCTACACGAAGCACAAAACTGCTCGGATCTTTCAATCCCCATGCTACGTAAGGAACGGTGAACGAACCGGTCGCCATGTAGTGATCGCCGGTGGCTTCCACCTGCATGGGAACCGTGATGGGATGCCCGGTTCCAAGAAGCGTGAAAATGCCACTGACCATTATCGACGATTTTCCGCTCGCAGCCAGAGCTCCAGTGAAGTGATCTGGTTCGAATACAATGTGCGGGTACTTCTGAGCCAGTAACTCCGATTCGCTCATGCGATGATCGCGCGAGTTGTTCCCACTCTCGCCGGTGGCGGCTCCCACAACAATGCGGCCTCTCATCTCACCGGCGCTGCGGCGCAACTGGAGCGATCCTTCCGTCAGTTTGAACGTGCCACGAACCGTGTGCAGCACATCCGAGAGCGTAAAGTGAATCTCGCTTGCAGCAGGATCAATTTGCAAAATCTCCTGTCCTGAGGCGGCAAAGCTGCAGGCCATCAGGAGAAGCAGAAAAATCATGTTACGGATGAGGGTTTTCCTTGGCATGGCACTTCCTTTTGTCAGGCGAGGAGCACTCTGGCTCCGAGGCTTAGAATTCCTTCCCGGCCCCACAGCGGCGGCATTACCTCCCCGATGTGGATGCGAAGCATGGAATTGAAAAGTTCGGGACGGCGGGCGAAGGCACGCAGAGTGCGCTCGCGCAACACCTTGTTGCGATCCAGCAGCAGCATGGACGTGGACATGAAATGTGGCAGACGGCATATAACCGCGTGAGCGCGGCTGTACGAGGTGAGATCGTCTTCGCGCATTGATTTTGTAAGCGCCTCTGCCTGACGGAATGCCAGGGCAAGCCCCTCACCGGTGAGTGCGTCGACTCCGCCTGAGGCGTCGCCAATGAGCGCAACCTTACCGCGAGCGACGGTAGCAACCTTCGTGTCCAGCGTTGCGGAGCCGATCACAGAGTCACTTTCCGGGGCAGATTGCAAGCGTTCCGCGAGCTGGGGAAATTCGAGCAGCTCACTGGCATAGGGACCGGGACGACGGCGCGAAATGATCGCCACGCATACCTCATCCTTCGCGACTGGAGTGACGTACGCCTGGCTGTGAGTTCCCCAATACACCTCCACCATTTCACTCCACGGGGCAATGCGGAAGTGCTGGCGCAGGCCGATGCGCTGACTACGAACATTGTGGGCATCAAGATTTGCGAGCTGGCGAACCGTCGAATGATGTCCGTCGGCACCAATAATCCAGCGCGCACGAATGCGCCCGTTGGAAAGTACAACTTCATTTTCGACTAATCCACGCACGGTGGTTTGCCAGTGGAACCGCACGCCCAGCGCCGCTGCACGCGCAACCATGAGTTCGCTCAGACGGGTGCGGCGGACACCGCGCCCCAGGCCAGCGGGGAAGAAAGCGTCAGCGCTATGTTTCTCTCCAACAAAACGAATGCCGCGGAAGCAGTAGGATTCGGAATCCGCAAGCGTTACTCCTAAGCGCGAGAGAACGGCAATCGAGTCCGGCATCAGACCTTCGCCGCAAGCTTTGTTAATCGGAGGCCGTAACGCATCTGCCACATTAACGGAGAACCCCGCCGCGGCAGCGGAGATCGCGGCAGCGAGCCCCGCCGGGCCCGCTCCGGCGATGAAGACATCTGTGTCGCTTACCATCGCAGCAATACCAACTCAGCGCAGAACGCTGGCCCCATCGCCAGCAGCAGGCTGTACGAGCCGGGAGTTCCGGGGTGTTTTTCGAGGTATTCCTGAAGAACGACAAGAACAGAAGCAGCGGAGAGATTGCCCACTTCATTCAGGCTTCGCCACGAGGGTTCCAATGCATCGGCTGAAAGGTCCAGTGAGCGCTCTACCGCCTGGAGAACCTTTGGTCCTCCGCTATGACAAATCACACTGGAGATGTCGCTTAGACGCAGACCCTGATCGGTAAGAAACGCATCCACGTCGTGACGCAAGTTCTTCTCTACAACTCGCGGCACATCGGGAGAGAGCACAATGCGAAAACCCGTCGAGACGAGATCCCAGCCCATGACGCGTTCGGTATCGCGATAAAACGCAGAGCGGGTCGCCACAATCTTAGGTCCGCGCGAGGGAACTTCCGCTCCCTTGAGAACCACGGCTGCCGCGCCATCCGCGAAGAGGCCGGTGGAGATCATATTTGCCAGCGAGACATCGTCATCCTGCCATGTGAGAGAGCACAGCTCCACGGAAAGCAGCAGTGCGATTTCGGTGGGATGCCCTTGCAGATAATCTGCGGCGCGAGCAATGCCGGCAGCTCCGGCCACGCACCCGAGACCGAAGATTGGCGTGCGCTTGATGTTCACAGGAAACGGCAGCAGGTTAATGAGGCGCGCGTCGATGGTGGGGCTTGCGATGCCGGTAACGGTAGCGAAGAAGATTGCCGAAACGTCGGCTGCAGTGCATCTGGCTTTTTGCAGTGCACACTCCACTGCCCTGCGCCCGCACTCTACTGCGCCTTTAATCCACGCATCGTTAGAGAGACCGAAGTCGGTCAGCAGCGGGTACTCTTCCAAAGGCAACACCAGGTTGCGGTACGAGACTCCACAGTTGGCGTGCAGCCTGGTCAGGAGGCGTGGCTCCTCCAGCTTTCCTTCCCACCGGGCGCAAAGAGCAGCAGCAATTTCCTGTTGAGAATAACGGTGGGCTGGAAAGGCCGAGCCCACGGAAGCAATGTGCATGAATCTCCTTTGTGCGAACCAGACCAATTCCTTGTTTGGTGTGTGGCGCTATCACCGCCGGGAAGAACGTCCGGCTACTTCGCTGCATACACCTTCCGCGAATCTGGTCTAGACGGCGAGGGCTCGTTGAGCCAGTTGCAACGCCTCCGTCCAGAATTTGGAGGACATATGAATGGTACGAACCACTTCTTCAATCGCGTCCACGTAGCATTCTAACTGCGCCTGCGTGACAACCAGGGGAGGAGCAACCTTCAGTACAAGAAAGTTATTTCCGCAAATCTGCGACAGGATATTATGCCGATTGAAAAGCCGCATCACCAGCATCTGTCCGAACATACCGGCATTCACCGCACGAAACGCCTCGAATGAGAGACGCAGGCCCACAGAGCGTGGGGCCTGGAAGACGATCCCGTTGAGCAGACCCAGACCGCGAACCTCCGCAACCATTTCGTACTGCGACAATCGCGCACGCAGCGCCTCGCGCAGCCAGCCGCCTAAGTTTTTGGAGCGCGCGACCAGCTTCTCTTCGTCCAGAACTTCGAGAGTGGTGAGTCCGGCACGCATCGCAAGGCTGTTCTCGCTGTACGTCGAGGTGTGGACGATGGAGCGCTTCAGCGAACTGTACACCGACTTGTAAATCGAGTCGCGCATGAGCAGCGCTGCCACCGGAATGAGACCGCCGCTCAGAGCCTTGGCGAGTACGATCATGTCGGGCTCCACATTGTAGTGGTGAGCAGCGACGAACGTGCCGGTGCGTCCCAGACCCGTCTGCACTTCATCCAGAACGAATAACGCGCCGTGCTTGCGGCACAATCGTTGAACCTCCGGCAAGTAGCCCTCAGGAGGTAGAACGATGCCTGCCTCCCCTTGTATCGGTTCGAGAATCACGGCTGCGATTTTCTGCTTCTTGAGAATCCGTTCCAGCGCAGCTACGTCTCCGAACGGAACAGGGTAAGTTTCCGGAAGCATCGGGCCGAAGCCCTCGCGCCAGAACTCATCGCCCATCAACGACAGAGCGCCACAGGTCAAGCCGTGGAACGCACCATGCGCATAGACAATCCCGCTGCGGCCAGTGTGGGCGCGGGAAAACTTGATCGCGCTTTCTACTCCCTCGCTGCCGGAGCTACAGAAGAACACCTTCTCCAGCCCGCCTCCCACTCTCCGTGTCAGCTCAGCGGCAAGTGTCCCGGCATGTTCAGCCACATTGCTCTGGAGCATCGCAGGACCGCAGCGTGTCAGTTCCTCTACCAGCGCGGCGACGATTCGCGGATGATTGTGTCCCGTGTTGTGCACGCAGTAGCCGGATAAAAAATCCAGAATCACGCGACCATCTTCGGCGCGCAGTTCCGTGCCGACACATGAGCTGTAACGCAGGTTCATGCCGAGAATGTTGAGCAGCCGTACCCACTCGGGGTTCACGTGGGCGCGGTAGCTCTCGTCGAAAGCGACAGTGGCAACCGGTGTCGGGTGGAGGTTCGCCATCTTAACAGCTTCCATCTCAGTTGCCGATCCGCCGCATTTGCCGGCTATAGAGTGTGTTGTTGGGAAATTGCTGCGCCAGTCCGGCAAGAAGATTCTTGGCTGATGCTTTGTTGCCCTCGCGCAGCTCTGCTACAGCCAGCATCAGGCGGGCAAAGGGCGCGAGGTAGTGTCCATGCTCGGCTGTAATCTTGAGTTCGCTAATCCCGAGCTGTTTGTCGCTGGATCCGCCGCTTAGTCCGATGAACCAGCGCACGGGAGCTGGTTTCAAGCTGAGCATGTAATTTTCCACTCCAGTAGCCAAGTGAGCGTCATAAAGATCTGGCTTGATCCTGAGCGCCTCGCCAGCGTACTTGGACGCCTGCTTGGTCCATCCCAGTGCAGTGAGGTTGCGCTTGTCGATGAGAGCTGCGTAGTCCGAGCGCAAGCCGCAGAGCAGCGCCCGGGCGTAGAGAAGTTCAGCGTCATTAGGATTCTTTGCCAGCCCTTTTACGGCCAGGAGTTCGGCTTGCTGGGTTCGCTCGTCGAAGAGCTTGTGCATGGCGGGATTGGGAGTGGGACGGGCGCGGTTCAAGAAACGGTCATCGTCAGAGAACAGTTCGATGTCGAGTACTCCGAGCCGGTCGAACTCGGCAAACAGGTACGCTGCGGCATCCGACACCGGCCCAATCGGAGCCTCCGGGTGTTGTGTCATCCAAATCTGAAAGCTATTATGAGCCGCTACAAAGTCGAGGTTGTACATATCGCTGTAGCCCCGCTCGAGTTCGTCCGTTGAGGAGTAAGCGGGAGAAGCACAGAAAACAGCAATCGCCAGAAGAATAAGCAAGCGTAGCCACGATCTCCCCAGCACGTCGTGAAACCCAAGGTGCGAACGAACCATTCAGTGTCGGTCCTTGCTGGCGGACCCCAATTAAAACACCAGCGATGTTGCGGAAGGCGAGCGGAAGTGTGAGTGACTTTCGACCGAAGCAAAAAACATCCAACGGCCGGTTTATATAGGTATTGAAGCACAACCTTGAATAGTTCCATCTTATTTAAATGGAACAGAATCAGTGTGCACAGGCTGCCTGAGAAGGTTCAGGCAACCCCTAGGTTTGCACGACACAGCCGCCATTGGCAACTCTTGGGGTGGTTTGCTCGGTCGTACTGTTTTATTTAATTGATTCACAGTCAACGACGCGGAGCACTCACGCGTGGAGTGGGATTCGCGCTTACCCAGCGTCTCAGAATGAATATCGTAGCGAGAGATTCGTCAGATTTGAGTGAAAGTATCGTGGAGCGGTCGGCCCGGTAAGCGAGTTCTCGTTGTACTGGTAATAGTTCCATCCGGCGCGCAATTCAACTTGCTTTGCCAGTTCCACTCCCACAAAAGCCAGCGGCTGATTGTATCGGTAGGATAGAGGCCCGAGCGGTTGAAGGGCGTTCAATATCAGGGTATTGCCATCTACATTTATGACGCTGTATCCCACGGCAGCCGAAACTCGCTTCGCCGGTTTTACCAGGACGTTCGCGCTGCCGTAGTGCGTGTGATTGGAGTAGAAGCCCAGCACCTCATTTACGGTGTTATCGTTCACGCAAGGGAAGCTGCCTGCAGCAACAAGTGTTCCGGCGTAGCAGATATTGTTGCTCTGGCCCGTGTTCGTGAAATTGTACGCTGCGTCAAACGTGACGCGGTTGTTGGGCGTTGCGGTCACATTGAATCCGAAGTTGCGGATGTGCGCGTTATACGCGAAGTCCTGGGTTGGATTCCGCTGCTCCCTCATGTTGAGATTTGCTGCCACCGTGAGCCACGGCCTCGGGGTAAATGAGGCATTCGCGCGATACTGCTGCTCACGGCGCGGATCTATGCGAGTCAGGTAATTGTCGGCCGACATCAGTCGGACTTCGCCATCCACTCGAAACTTCTGCGCCATGCGGAACCATGCTCCGGCAATTGCCCAGTGCTGGTTGATCGTCACGGGCTCATTCTCACTGTCAAATGGACCGGTTACTGTACAAACGCCATTCCCGCCGACTGTTCCGCCCAGTCCCACACACGTGGCTGTCGAGGTTCCGGTTGCATCGGGATAGTACGTATCAGGATTCGACGTGCTGAGCCATTGATGTCCATCGAAAATCTGCCGGAAGAGATACCCAACGCGCACTCCGAAATGTCGAGACACGTCATATTGCAGCGACAGTTCGTTGCTTTTGGTCGACTGCTGGACAAAGCGGTTATAGATATCATTCTGCACGTCCGCCGGAGAGCTGGCGCTGTGTTTGGCTTCTACAGGATAGATTGCGACAGGTTGCAGAATGTTCGGAGTGGCCGTGCCCAGGTTGAAGAAGTTGATTTGCAGCAGGTACATCACACCCGGAATGCGGTATGCGTAGAAGCGGAAACTATCGACCACTCTCACGTGCGAGCCGAGGTGCACGGTCACGCCGGCATCAGCATCTTCGGAGACCCAGGTTGAGTGCGCGGTGGTGCCGATTGTGTTGGATTGCCGAACCCCAGTGCGCGAAATTAATCCATCAAAAGTCTCGCCAAGCGGTGTGTTCGCGTCAGCATTGCTGTAAAGGAAGCGCGCAGTCAGGTCCACGTTGTGGATGGAGCTGGATGCGAGATTGACCTGCTCAGTGGGTAGAAAATTGCGGTATCGCATTGTCCGCGAATAAGCGAGATACCCATTGCACGTGGGATTGGCGAAGCCTCCGATAATTGGCGTCGCGCAAGGGGATCCGTTCAGCCACGGCAACCCGAACTCGACGGGAGTGCCGTTTGCTGCAGGAATTGTATTGAAACTCGCCAGCGTGTCGTCCGTGTCATTCTTGAGAAATTGCAGTGACTCCGTAAAGCTCAATGTTGTCCGCGGCAGCACGCGCCAGCTTGTACCTAGTCGGATATCATTCTGTGTTGTGCTGAACTGCTGGTTCAGCAGCGCTTCCGTCCCCTGATGCACGCTGCTGAAAGACGGTCCCGCGTTGCTATTGCGCAGGTACTCAATGTGAAAGCTGAACGTGCGCTGCGGCAGGAGGGTCAAATTGAAGTCGTACATTCTGCGCCGCAGGAACATGCTGTGTGGCGAGAAGTTCACAAAAATTGTGGGTAGCGCGGTGGTACTCGTTGCATTCAGAGGATTCGCCAGCAAGTCATAATCGAAGTAATTCTGATCCCGCCGGAAGCTGGCGCTGAAGTTGTAGAGGCCTCGTTTGGACGCATGCAAGCGCGCCGCATTGCTCGGATCTCCGCCCCATCCAAAGCTCTCAAGATATAAGTTGTCGATGGGTGCGTTGGTGTTCGGCATCGGTCGAATCATTAAGCTTTGCTGGAACAATCTCGGACCACTCTGCTGATTCAGTAGTGTGTCATACATAGCGCTGCTGCCGTTCACGCTGGCCACACGCCCGCCGAGTTCAACTGACTGCTCTATGATATAGCGGTCCATGACTTTGCCGATGTCGGGGGTCGGCGTGACTTCCAGGTCCGATGGTCTATCGGTCGGCCCCTGCCCCGATCCCTGACCGAAGCCGGGAACGCTTGAGGTGATGCAGAGCAAAACAAAGCAACTGAAAGTTGCAACAAGGGATGGCAGAAAGCCTATCGGCTTAAAGCTGTGGGTGCAGCAGTAACGGCTGGCGAAATCTGCGCGCATCGCCCCTCCTTGCGGATTTACCGGAAAAAGAACTCGTCGAAATTCGAGCCATGAATCTGCGTATGACACATCGTGCACGCCTGATACTTGGTCGCCTGATTATGGAAAGATGGTGCCTCCGGCGTGTCGCGGTTAGCGATTGGAGAGTGGCACTGCAAACAGAGCACATTGATGTTGCTGACACGTAACTGGCGAGGATTTGTTGACCCGTGCGGCGTATGGCAGCCGCCGCATCCTTCCTGCTTCACCGGCATATGCTCAAAACTGAACGGACCCATCTTCTCGGAGTGGCACTTGGTGCACACTTCCATTCCGCCATCCGCCTCACGCAGCTGGTGGTCATGGAAGCTGCCATGAGGGTTGTGGCAGTCGCTGCACGAAATCAGCCCCACGTCCACGCGATGCCGATAGGGTCGCGCAAACTCCGCCTTCTGCTGCGCGTGGCAGCTATAGCAAAGCTGTGTCTGCTGTTTCACCAGCATGGCCTGCGGCGTAGTGGAGTGGTGCGGCGAGTGACAATTCAGGCAGCCCACGCCCTGCGATAGATGAATGGACTGACTGAAATTGCTGTTTTCAAGATTGGACTGATGGCACTTCAAGCAGCGCTGGCTGGCTTGTACAGCCGAGAGCTCGGAGAAACGGATGATCTTTGTCTTGTCCCCGCCAGCATCGACGTGTGCGCTGCCTGCACCGTGGCAATCCTCGCATCCATGCTTGCCTTCTTTCAGCAGCGCGGCGTGCGGGGTGTTCGCAAAGTTTTTCTCATACAGATCAGAGTGGCAGCTCTTGCAGGTGTCAGCGCCGACAAATTTAGAGCCGCTCGTCGGATCCGCAAAGCTCTTAGGATCGGATGGCGTCGCGGCGGAAGCTTGTGCCAAAACGAAAACCGCGCAACCCAAGATGAGCCATACGCGGAAGTCATCCGGCAGACGGTTGCGCCCAGAAATCGTGATAGCGTCAGACTTGGAGAAGGAACCTCGTCTGGAATGATTCACGGACTCCCTCCTTGCACGAGAGTTGCCCACCGCGATAATGCATCCCGCGATTTTGAGTCCTTAGAAAGACGTTCGATTTAGGAAGATGTCGTGCAGAGAGAAAACTTTAGAAGAGATTTTTCGTAGCACTGGAGTAAGCAGACGAAGCGTTCTCTGAATGGTGGGCCTGGTAGGATTCGAACCTACAACCAAAGGATTATGAGTCCTCTGCTCTGACCGTTGAGCTACAGGCCCTTCTGCGTTCTCGCTGGCGCGAATCCGCTCAGGAACTTAGTTTAACCCAGAGCGCGAGGCAAACGAATCACCGAAATTCCAAACAGCCTATTCATGTTGAAAATCGAGAGTGGGCAGTCTTGTACTATCCAGCGGTTACCACCAGCGCTTTACACTCACCCTGTTCATTCGCGCGCAGGTAGTAGTGCGGCATGGAACTGTCGAAGTAAATGGCGTCACCCACTGATAATTCGTAATCGTCTCCTCCGATCTTCAGGTTCAGCGTGCCGTCGATGACGAAGAGAACCTCAATTCCCGGGTGCTGGTGAGGTTTGAGCTTCTCAATTGGAACTGGCACGAACTCAGCGTAGAACGAATTTAGCTTGCGCTCGCTAGCCTTGAAGTCCAGGCTCTCAAACCAGTAGGCGCTGGAGTCCGACCCCGGCCTCTCAGGAAACCTCTTACGCTCGCCTTTGCGAATGACCTCGACCAGATGGCGATTGCGATTGTTGTCGAAGAAAAACTCCAATCCGACACTGAAAACCATGGCGATCCGCAACAGCGTGGGCAGGGTCGGAATGAGTTTGCCCCGCTCAATTTTAGAAAGCAATGCTGCTGAGAGACTGGTGTGCTTGCCGAGTTCAACCAAACCCATGCTTTTCTTCAGACGCAGAGCACGTATTTTTTCGCCAATTAAATACGGCTTCAGCCCTTGCGTGATGGTTTCGTTTACCATGCTGAACTCTCACTTTCGATGTCGTTGGCCCGAAAACAATACAGGATAGTAAAACAGGATTGCTCGCAATTCAAAACGCAACAGCGAAATGTCTGGGAATGTGGAACCCTCAACTCAAGAAGGTCGGGAGACCGCTGTTAGCGGCCTCCCCAATCGGTGCAAATCCTTTAACTCGAGAACGCCAGCGAAATAAGCGTGTGCTGCTCCATCTGGTGTGCCTTGGCAGAACCCGTGGCGGGACTGGCAGCAGCCTGCCGCTTTATAGACCGCACCGGAAGGTTTGCTCCTGCCAGACGGCGCAGTCGCGGCTTCACAAAGCTGTGTGCGCCCATATTGGCTGGTTCCTCCTGCACCCAAACCAGCTCGCGTGCATTCTCGTAGGGCGCGATAGCCGCGAGAATGTCGCTCTCCGGAAAGGGATAAATCTGGTCCAGAAAGAGGATCGCGGTGTTTGTATTATTCAACCGCTTACGTTCGTTTTCCAAGTCGTGCCCAATCTTTCCGGTGCACAGCAGAATGCGCGTAACCTCAGAGGGGGAAGCCGTTGTGTCTGGCACCACGGTCTGGAAGCGACCCGTGGCCAGGGCGGCCAGCGGACTAGCCGCATCCGGGTGACGCAGCATGCTCTTCGGTGTGAAGCAGACTAGCGGCTTGCGCCACTTGCGCAAAGCCTGGCGCCGCAATAGATGGAAGTACTGCGCGGCGGAAGAAGGCTGGCAGACCTGCATATTGTCACGTGCGCAGAGTTGCAGGTAGCGCTCAATTCGTGCACTGGAGTGTTCCGGTCCTTGTCCTTCATAACCGTGAGGCAACAGCAGCACCAAGCCGGAAAGCAAACCCCACTTTTCTTCTCCGGCACTGATGAACTGATCGATCACGATCTGCGCGCCATTGGCGAAGTCACCAAACTGTGCCTCCCACAGCGTGAGCGCCTCAGGAAAGTCGCGGCTGAAACCATACTCGTAACCGAGAACCGCGGCCTCGGAAAGCTCTGAGTTATATATCTCAATCCACGCCTGCTCTGGCGAGAGGTGCTGCAGTGGCATGTATTCGCTCTCGTCCTCGATATCGATCAGGTAAGAGTGACGATGATTGAAGGTGCCGCGGCGCGAATCCTGCCCACTCATGCGGATCGGAACACCTCCAGTGAGCAGACTGGCAAAGGCCAGCGCTTCACCCATACCGTAGTCGATTGGGCGTGTGCCCGCCGCCATCTCCTGCCGCTGCTTGAGCAGGCCGGCAACTTTGGGATGAATGTGAAAACCCTCAGGATACTCGCCTAACTTCGTACCCAGCCTGGTGAGTTCTTCCTGCGCAACAGCTGTATCCACCTCGTGTTCCGGCAGCCATTTCCGGCCCTTGTAGCCATTCCAGTAATCCGGCAGTTTATAGAGTACCGGCTTCTTGGTCATCGCCTTGGCGTCGACTTTGGCCTGTTGATAGCGGGATTTCGCGTCGGCAACCTGCCCTGTCACGTCTACTCCCAGGCGACCCGCATAGATTTGATAGAGAGGCGGATGGTTCTTGATCTTGGCGTAGAGGATGGGCTGCGTGATTGTGGGATCATCAACCTCTGAATGCCCATGGCGGCGGTAACCGATCAGATCGATCACAACATCCGAGCCAAACTGGTAGCGATACTCCAGCGCGAGTCTCCCCACGCGAACCACTGCTTCGGGGTCCTCCGCATTCACGTGGAAAATCGGGACGGGCAACCGTTTCGCCAGATCGCTCGCAAAACGTCCACTGGCATAATCGCTCGGGTTCGTCGTAAAGCCGATCAGGTTGTTCACAATGATGTTGATGGTGCCGCCCACATCATAGGCTGGCAGATAACTCATGTTGAGGGTCTCAGCGCAGATGCCCTGCCCAGCAAATGCCGAGTCGCCGTGCATCAGGATGGGAAGCGTCTGCCGCTTGCCTTCCGCGCCACGCCTGGTCTGCTTGGCTCGCACCCTTCCCAGCGCAACCGGATCAACGGCTTCAAGGTGGCTGGGATTACTCACCAGGTGAATTCTCATGCGCTGTCCGTTGAAATCACGGAATCCTGTTGCACCCTGGTGATATTTCACGTCTCCGCCGCCCAGCGTGGAGCGCGGATCAACATCCTCAAAACCTCCATAGATGTCCGTTGCTGAGCGGCCTACCGTGTTCCGCACAGCGGTCAGACGCCCACGATGACTCATGGCCATCACGCACTCTTCGCATCCATGTGATGCCGCGCCGGAGAGAATCTCTTCCATCAGCGGAATCAAGGCAGTGTTGCCCTCCAGCGAGAACCGCTTGGTTCCGATGTAGAGAGTCTGTAACATCTGCTCGAAGATGTCGGCTTCAAGCAACTGCTTGAGAATCGCATCTCGATCGACCTCGGGCTGCGCGCCTTCGAGGCGGTCAATGATCCATTGACGGCGCTCGGGATCGGGAATGTGCATGAACTCCGCGCCAACACTGCCGCAATAAATCTTTCTTGCACGATCCGCGTCCGGGCCGCTGATTTGCAACTCGGAGTATGCGAGAGGCTGAAAATGTCCTAGCGGATCCAGAACTGCCTGGAGGTATCCCCAGCGGCGAAATAGATCGAAGGTGTGCTCTCTGGATTGGCTTTCAGGGCTAACTTCGGATGGGATGATTTGAGCCTGTGACACTTTGCTCCTCGCCCGGAATTCCGGGGCTTTGCTGATGAAAGATCGCGTTTAGTCCACCGTTCAGGGTATCAAAAGCGGTAGAAGACTGCGATGTCAGCTGTCTACAGAGTTGGATTCGCGGAGGTGCTCGCAAGGATTAGGAAATTTTCTCCGCATTTGCTTGGGCCAAAAGTAGCAAAGTTCATGCCTTCAGCGCGCCGGTGTACACGGCCATTCCCACTACGCAGTCCACGCCTTCAGCATCGAGCCGCTCCACCTCCTCCGTGGACTTGATACCTCCGGCCACGATCAGCTTACGGGTGGTGGCGGCCTTCAGTCCGGCAATTACCTCGAATGGGAAGCCGCTCATTGTGCCTTCGGTATCGATGTGGGTGTAGAGGTATCCGGAGCAGAACTCATCGCATTGCCGCATCATTCCCGCCGGGGTCAGCGCGGTTCCCTCGGTCCATCCCTTGATCGACACCCTGCCTTTGCGAGTGTCAACCGCAAAAAGCAGGCGAGCGGGTGCGGCATAGTGAGCCAGGGCCTGCGCCATCTCCAAATCCACAGCGCCGTTCTTGAGCAGTGCCGAACCGATAATGACCTTCTTGGCTCCCGCCTGCAGCATCTTTGAAGCGGCCTCCACCGAGCGGATGCCGCCACCAACCTGCACCGGCAGATGTTGGCAAATGCGATGGATCAGCGCAGTGTTCTCGCCTTTCCCCATCGCTGCGTCCAGATCGATCAGTTGCACCATGGGGTAGGCCAGAAAGCGATCAATCCAGTATTGAAGATCGTCGAACTCCAGGGCCTTCTTCGCGCCCTGCACCAATTGGACGACCTTGCCGCCCATAAGATCAATTGAGGGAATCAACATCGTCCGTCCTTGTTGGTTGCTTCTGTCTTTGACTTACTTGCAACATCGCAACCTTGAAAACCAAATCAGCACGGTAGCCTTACCGGAATGCCTTCGCGCTGCAACTCCGCTTTTAATTCCCGCACATCGTGAATCCCAAAATGAAAGATGGAAGCGGCCAACGCGGCATCAGCGCACCCTTCCTTGAATACGTCAACAAAATGTCTTCCTGTACCAGCGCCACCACTGGCAATTACCGGGATGTTGACGGCGGTTGCCACCGCTGCGGTCAGCCCGCAATCAAAGCCGTTTCGTGTTCCATCGCAATCCATGGAGGTGAGAAGAATTTCGCCCGCACCGCGCGACTCTGCTTCGCGCGCCCACGCCGTCGCATCATGACCAGTGGCCGTTCGCCCTCCGGCGAGATACACCTCGGCGGCCACCGTGCCATCTGCCGGGGCTGGCTTGCGCTTAGCGTCCACTGCAACGATGACCGCCTGCGAGCCAAAGCGCTCAGCAATCCTCGTAATAATCTCCGGGTTCTTGATGGCTGCGGAGTTGATGCTGATTTTGTCGGCGCCCGCATCAAAGAGCGCGGAGGCATCATCCAGCGAGCGCACGCCTCCGCCCACGGTGAAGGGCACAAAAAGCCGACGCGCCGTGCGCCGCACAACGTCAATGAGGATGGGGCGCTCGTCGCTGGTGGCCGTAATATCCAGCAGCACAATCTCATCAGCACCGCTCGCTGCGTGCAACTGCGCAAGCTCCGCCGGGTCACCTGCGTCGATCAGGTCTACGAACTGCACGCCCTTTACAACCCGGCCATGAGTCACGTCGAGACAGGCGATGATCCGCTTGGTAATACCCGTGCTCATCGTGTGCTCCTTTCGGCAGCGTACTCGCAGAAGTTTTTCAAGATGCGCAATCCGGTATCGCCAGATTTTTCGGGATGGAACTGCACGCCAAAAACATTCTCACGCTCTACACAGGCGGCGAAGGTCTCATCATAATCAGTCACAGCCACTACGCCCTCCACAACCGGTGCACGATAGGAGTGCGTGAAGTACACGAAGCTATCGTCAGGTACGTCGCGCAAAAGGCGCGAGGCCGCGCCGCTGGATGTGCGCCGGATCCGATTCCAGCCCACGTGTGGAACCTTTAACTCAGTTTTGAAGCGCTCGCAAGGTCCCTCGAAGAGAGCCAGTCCTTTTGTCTCCGGTGCTTCGGTCGAACCCTCGAACTGCCACTGCATACCCACGCAGATGCCGAGGAACGGAGTGCCACGCGCAATTGCCTCCAGCACCGCATCGCGCACGCCGCTCGTCGCTAACCGTTCCGTTGTGCAGAAGTGGCCAACTCCGGGCAGTACCAGCGCTTCAGAGCTGCGCACCACTTCGGGGTCTTCCGTCACCATCGATTCTTGACCGAGAAAAGTGAAAGCCTTGCGCACGCTGGTCAGGTTGCCAGCCTTGTAATCAATGAGCGTGATCATCTAGAGAAGCCCTTTGGTCGATGGCAGCATTTCTGCCAGTCGTTGATCTTTGCTGCACGCGGCGCGCAGTGCGCGCGCAAAGGCTTTGAATAGCGCCTCAATCTTGTGATGGTTGGATCGGCCGTACATGGTTTTCAAATGAACGTTGGCGCGCGCGCCCCGGGCAAAGCCCTCGAAGAAATCGAAGACCAGCTCGCTTTGTAAATCGCCCACCATCCGCACGCGAACTTTCGCATCCACCACACATGCAGCGCGCCCGCTCAGGTCCACGGCGGCAATGCCAAGCGTCTCATCCATCGGCATCAGAAAGTATCCCGCGCGCAGAATCCCCTTCTTGTCACCGAGGGCGCGGTCAAAGGCTTCGCCCAGCGCAATGCCAACATCTTCCACCGTGTGGTGCTGGTCAACGTCAAGGTCTCCGCGGCAGGCCAGCGCCAGATCGAATCCGCCGTGCCGGGTGAAGAGCTCCAGCATGTGGTCAAAAAAACGAATGCCAGTCTCCACCTTGTAGATTCCCGTGCCGTCAATATTGAGCGCGAGCGCAATCTGTGTCTCGGTGGTGATGCGTTCGAGTTCCGTACCTCTCAATACGGTCTTCGCAGTTTTGCTCATAGAGTCTCCTTGGCGGCCAGAGTGGGAAGCGGCTGTGGGATAAAGCCAATGCTGGCGAGCGCTTCGGGCAATTCACGCAATAGCCGCTCCGTCTGCGGTCGATTGCCGAGCGTGATGCGCACACAACCCGCGCAACCCGGGTCGCTGTTGCGGTCGCGAACCAGAATGCCGCGTTGCCGCATCTGCGCAATGAAATCCGTGCGATAGTCGCCAAAGTAGGCCAACACAAAATTCGCCTGCGAAGGCCAGTAGGGAATCTCGCGCTCGCGATAGAAGCGCTCCAGTTTGCCGCGTCCTTCGAGTACCTGTGCAACATAGCTTGCGATATAGTCGCGATCATCGAGAGCCGCGGCAAGGCAGGTAAGCGCAATTCCATTCACGTTGTAAGGCGATGCGACTCGGCGCAGCATCTTCACTTGCCCGGTTGCTCCCGTCAGCGCACCCAGTCGGAAACCGGCTAGACCGTACGCTTTTGAAAACGTGCGGCTGATAAACAGATTGTCGATCCTGCCAATCTCATTCAGCAGGCTCTCGCCGCCAAAGTGAATGTAGGCTTCGTCGATCAACACGGCGGCTTGCGGAGCGGCGTGAACAATCGCCAGTAACTGCTCGCGCGTGGCGACTGCCCCAGTAGGATTGTTGGGATTCGCAATGCAGATCAGCCGGGTCCGGGGTGTGATGGCCCGTAGCAGGTTCGCCGCAGGAAACTCCAACTTCGCACCAGACTGCACGGTACGAACCGCAGCCCCGGTGGCCAGCGCGTAGATCTCATACATACTGAAAGTAGGCACGGCAATCAGCGTCTCGTCGCCCGGGTCCAGGTAGGTCTCCGCTAGCAGGTGGATCGCTTCGTCCACTCCATTCGTCAGTAGCACCTGTTCGCTGTCAATCCCAAAATTCCGCGCCACTGCCTGTTCGCCAGGTTCGCGCTCGGGATATTTGTTGAGCGTCTCAGCCGTCATGGAGTGCAGCGTCTCAAGCACGCGCGGAGAACAGCCGTCCACGTTTTCATTGAAGTCCAGGCGCAACCCGTCGCGCCCGCCCAGTGGAGGGTGATATTCCTTCAGGGTTTCCACCGCGCGCCGTACTCGCAATTGGGAGCTCACTTCTTCAGCCTCACGCGCACGCTTGCCGCGTGGCCTTTCAGGCCCTCGGCTTCGGCCAGCAGCGTTACGGTTTCCGCGATTCTCTCAAGGCCCTTTTGGCTGGCTTCTTGCAAGGTGATGATGCGAACAAAGTCGATCACGTTGAGTCCGCCGCGATAGCGCGCCACATTGCCCGTAGGCAGAGTATGATTCGGTCCGCTGGCGTAATCTCCAAGTGACTGTGCTGTGTAGTCGCCGAGGAAAATCGATCCTGCGCACTTCACGTCATACACATCTTCAGGAGGAACCGTGACGTGTTCGCCCCCGAGTTCGTTGGTCCACTCGATGGCCTGCTTGCGGCTCTTGGCAACCAGGGCTACGCCACGGGCTGCCAGCGACTGGCTGGCAATCACATTGTCAGCGGCCATCAGATCGGCGTGCTTGATGACAGCCTTCGCCAGTTTTGTGCTTGCCGTAACAAAGATGGCGAGAGCCTCCGGATCATGCTCTGCCTGCGCTACTAAGTCGCTGGCGATGAATTCGGCGTTGCCCTCGGTGGCGCAGTAAACAATCTCAGTGGGACCGGCCAAGAAGTCGATCCCGCAATCGAATGCCACCATTTTTTTTGCCAGCGTAACGTAAGTATTTCCGGGACCTACGATCTTGTTGACCCTGGCAATGTTCTGCGTGCCGTAGGCAAATGCTGCAATTGCCTGCGCCCCGCCGATGCGGTAAAACTCAGTGACGCCGATGATCGCTGCTGCCGCCAGCGTTTCCGGCGCGGGCCGGGGCGATGCCACAGCAATGCGCTTCACACCCGCCACCTGTGCGGGGATCACCGTCATCAGTACGGTGGAAGGAAGCGGATATCTTCCGCCCGGAGCGTAGCATGCCACCGATTCCAGCGGGCGGATCGCCTGGCCCACGCGCAGCCCTGGGTGAATGGTGCGAACCCATGGGCGCGGCAGTTGCCATTCCGCAAAGTTGCGAATGTTCTTCGCCGCAGTCTCAATCGCGCGAATGAAGTCGCTGCTCACCATGCCGAGCGCAGCCTGCAACTCTTCGGCCGTGACTCGCATGGACGCACCCTCGGCGAGACCGTCGAACTTCCGTGCATAGCCAAGCAGTGCGGTGTCTCCTTCAGCGCGTACCTGCTTCACAATTCCGGCAACCGTCTTCTCCACGGCGGGATCGAACGACTCGTAGCGATGCGAGAGCGAGACCACGGCCTGCGCCGCCTCCTCGCCACTGAGTAGCTTCATTACATCACCACCTTGTTCAGCGGATATTCAACGATTCCGGTACCGCCCGCGGCCTTGAGGCGGGGAATCACATCGCGCACGACGGTTTCTTCAAGGATGGTGTTCACCGCAACCCACTCCGAGTTGCTGAGCGCGGAAATTGTCGGAGAGTTCAATGCGGGCAGCACGGATAGCACCGCCTGCAAGTCCTTCTGCCGCACATTCAGCATCAGTCCCACGCGGCCCTGAGCAGCGATAGCACCCTGCAGCATCAGTGCAATGTTGTCGATCTTGCGACGCTTCCACTCATCAGCATAAGCCTTTTTATTGGCGATCACCTGCGTGTTGGATTCCAGCACAGTCTCCACAATGCGCAGCCGGTTCGCGCGCAACGAGCTTCCTGTCTCAGTCACTTCCACAATCGCATCAGCCAGCATGGGAGGCTTCACTTCGGTAGCGCCCCAGCTGAAGTCCACCTGCACCGAAACGTTCTTCGAGGCAAAATAATTCTTCGTGACCTCAACCAACTCCGTCGCAATCGTTTTGCCCTCCAGGTCTTCAGCGCGCTGCACTGTCGAATCTTCAGGCACGGCGAGGACCCAGCGAACTTTGCCGCGGCTCTGCTTGGCATAGATCAGATCGCAGACAGCTTCCACCTTGCGTCCGCTCTCGACCACCCAGTCCAACCCGGTGAGGCCAGCGTCCAACACGCCCTGCTCCACATAGCGCGCCATCTCTTGCGCGCGAATCAACATGCATTCCAATTCAGGATCGTCGGTGGAGGGGAAATACGAGCGGCCGTTTGCGTAGATTTTGAATCCTGCGGCGGCAAATAATGCAATCGTCGCGTCCTGCAGGGAGCCTTTCGGGATGCCGAGGCGAATCTTAGCCATTGGAGACCTCCGCAAGGCTGAACGGCTTGGTGAAGCAGGAGCGCGTGCCCTCGTGGCAAACCAGTCCGTCGCCTTCCACATGAACCTTGCACAGCACTGTGTCGTTGTCGCAATCGGTAGCCGCATAGGTCAGGCGCAAGCGATTGCCGCTGGTCTCGCCCTTGGTCCACAGCTTGTTCCGAGTGCGGCTGTAGAAGGTCACATACCCGGTCGAGAGCGTCTTGTCGAGCGCCTCCTGGTTCATGAATCCCACCATAAGAACGTCGCCATTGTCGGCATCTTGCACGATGGCCGGGGCGAGTCCTCCCATTTTTTCGAAGTCGATCTGCATTGTTCTTTTCCTCTTCCGTCTAGCTTTACAGGAGCAAGCTACGCAGCGGTCAAAAAGAAAAAACCCGCTGGAAGGATTGCGCCAGCGGGCCAGTTGCTTGGATGATTGCCTTTTACAGGTATCCACGCATCTCCGCCGACACAATCGCCGTATGGTGATGATGATGGCGGTGATGTAGGAGAGATGTCATTGTGCTTATGATCCTAACCAGAGAGCGCCGCTGTGGTCAACGGGAAAACGCAAATCCTGCGATTTCCTGCTAATTCGCAGAACTCAGAGCCATGTTGAGCCGTATCCCTCGGGTGTGGCGTCCAATACACTAGGAAAGTTCACAGCAGGGAAGCGGGGAAGAATGAGCGAAGAGACCGGGCTGGCCATTGAGGCACAACACGCCAGCCGCTTCTACACCATGGGAGACGTCACCGTACACGCGGTGGAGGACGTAAGTTTTGCCATTGCGCGCGGAGACTTCGCGGCGCTGCTTGGCCCGTCGGGTTCAGGCAAATCCACTCTGCTGAACCTGCTCGCCGGGTTGGACCGCCTCAGCGCGGGCAGCATCACCGTGGATGGTCGAGACCTCAGCACTATGGATTCCGAGGCACTCGCCCGCTACCGTCGCCTCACTGTCGGCATGATTTTTCAGTCGTTCAACCTCGTTCCCACCATGACTCTGGCTGACAATATCGAACTCCCATTGCGCTTTGCGGAGACACCGCGCGAGGGCCGTCGCGATCGTGTGCTGGAACTGCTCTCCAACGTCGGTCTTGCCCATCGTGCCAGCCACAAGCCCACCGAACTCAGCGGCGGCGAGCAGCAGCGAGGAGCCATCGCGCGAGCCCTTGCCAATCGTCCTTCTGTGTTGCTGGCTGACGAGCCCACAGGAAACCTCGACAGCCGCAATGGCCAGGAGGTGATGGCTCTGCTTCGCAAGTTAAATGAAAACATGGGTGTGACCGTCCTCATGGTGACGCACGATCCGGCGCTGGCCGCCCGCTACGCTCGCACTTCTCTGCATATGGCTGATGGACGCTTGGTCTCACCGGTGGAGGCCGCACAATGAATCGCCAGGACCTCTTCGAATTGGCAGCACGCAACATGCGCAATGCTCGTCTGCGCAACGCACTCACCACCATGGGAATCGCCGTTGGCGTCGCCTCGCTGGTCGCCATGCTCTCGCTCGGCATCGGACTCCAAGGCTTCGCCAACCATCAGCTCATGAAGTCCGGAATGTTCCAGACAGTTTTTGTCACCAGTCGTCAGGACATCCGCAACATGGACGAGAACACGGATGCCAAGCCAGAGGAATCGCCCACACTGAACGACGAAGCGCTGGGCCGCATTGCTGCTCTGCCCGGTGTCGAAGAGGTCGCTCCCGAGGTTCGCGCTACCGCCGATGTGGTCTATGGCGACAAGACGAACTTCACAATGCTCGCGGGCCTTCCGCAATCGGCGCGCGACGAAGACTCTGTCGAAAAGGTGCAGGGCCATTTCTTCAGCTCTCCCGTCGCCGCGGAGGTTCTCCTGCAACGCGATTTTGCCAAGAAGCTGGATTCCAATCCTGAATCCGTGCTCGGCAAAACTCTTACAGTGCGCTACGCCGAGCGGCAGAATGGCGACGGCGGCAGCTTCAGCATTGAGCGCAAAGAGAAGCAGTTCACCATCGTCGGCCTCCTGGATCAGGAACCATTCGGCGGCATGAGAATGATCAGTCGTGCTCGTGTTTTTCTACCCACGCAGACCGCTGAGCAGATGAATTTGATGCAACCTGCCGACACGCAGCAACTCGTGCGCTCCAGTCCCGGCGCACGCACTTACTCCATGCTGACCGTGCGTATGAAGTCGGCGGCGTACGCGGAGAAGGTTGAGGAATCGGTGAAGAAGATGAACTTCTCCGCCTACTCTTATCTGGACGCCACCAAGAGCATGCGCCGCTTCTTTGCCGTGCTCGATATGTTTCTCGGAATCTTCGGCTCGCTCGCACTGGCCGTGGCGTCGTTGGCCATCGTGAACACGCTCGTAATGGCCGTGCTGGAGCGCCGCCGCGAAATTGGAATCATGAAAGCCCTCGGTGCCAGTGACATCGATGTAAAGAAACTTTTCTTCGCTGAGGCTGCCACCATGGGATTAACCGGCGGCGCGGTGGGCGTTGGGCTCGGATGGGTCATCGGGCGCGCCATCAACTTCGGTACAAATCTCTATCTGCATAAGATGAAGATGCCGGCGGAAAATCTCTGGACCGTGCCGCTGTGGCTGGTGGCCGGGGCCATCGCGTTTTCTGTGATCGTCAGTATCGTTGCTGGAATGTACCCCGCGGCGCGCGCCGCCAAACTTGATCCCGTGCAGGCACTGCGCTACGAATAAAATATCGACTTATGTCAATGAATTATCATGGAGGGAAATGAAAGCTGCGTTCCGCGGTGCTGCCATCCTTGCATTCCTGTTTGTTTCGTTGTCTCTGGGATTTCCCCAGGTAGCCGCCGCCCATTCCAAAATCGAATGTTCCACTTTGCCGAGCAAGATACTGCATCGCGACGTGCCCTATTGCGTCATGCTGCCGCCCAGCTACGCACAGGAGAAAGACCACCGATATCCGGTCGCCTATTATCTGCACGGGCTCGGAGATAACGAGCAATCGCTGGTGAACCTAGGTGGCTGGTCAATCTACGATCGCATGATGAGCGAGAAGAAAATCGGAGAGTTCGCGCTCGTTGCCCCCGCAGGCTTCACCTCCTTTTACATCAACTCTCGCGATGGTAAATTCCGCTATGAGGATTTCTTCATACAGGAGTTTCTCCCTGCGATGGAGAAGAAGTATCGCATCGGAACAACCCGCTCACAGCGCGGTATCATGGGGATCTCCATGGGCGGCTTCGGCGCGTTCCACTACGCGTTCAAGTATCCGGAAAAGTTCGCTGCCGTCAGCGCGAATATGCCCGCACTCATCGAGAGCATGCCCCGTGAATTTACTCAGGACTGGCAGCGCAAGTTGATGGGTGCGATTTTCGGCGACCCTCCTGACACAGCCTTCTTTGACAAAAACTCGGCATTCCATCTCGCGCGCAGCGCACCCGTTGCCTCGCTGAAGCACACGACGATTTATTTCGATTGCGGCGCGCAGGATCGCTTCGGTTTTTATGAGGGCACCAAGGCGATGGATAAACTGCTGACCTCGCGTGGAGTTCCGCATGAGACGCACATTTATCCTGGCGGTCATGACTGGCCGTTTGTGCTCGAGCATTTCCCCGCCTCGCTCGAAGCACAGTCCAAAGGCCTGGGAGCGAAGTGATGCCGCGCAAGCCTGAAGACGAGATTGTGATTGACGCGGAGGACCGCGTATTTGTGCTTACCGGTGCAGGCATCAGCGCCGAGAGCGGCCTGGCAACGTTCCGCGGCACAGACGGTCTGTGGGAAGGCGAGCGCGTTGAAGACGTGGCTTCGCCTCGCGGTTGGCAACGCGATCCCGAGCGGGTCTGGCGTTTCTATTCGCTGCGACGCAAGGCTGCTGCCAACGCCGAGCCAAACCCCGCTCATCTCGCACTGGCCGCCTTGGAGCGTCACTTGGGCGAGCGTTTCTTTCTCTGCACGCAAAATGTGGACGACCTGCATGAGCGCGCAGGATCGCACAATCTTGTTCACATGCATGGCGAGCTCTTTCAATCCTGCTGTGATCAATGCACGCGCGAGCCCTTCACCGACACACTCCTCTATGAAACCAAGGCTGCACACATCCGCTGCGAGTGCGGCGGGCGTATCCGCCCAAACATCGTATGGTTTGGCGAGGTGCCTTTCCATCTGGATCGCATCATAGAAGAGCTTCAGCGTTGCACTGTGATGCTGGTTGTGGGCACCAGTGGCGTAGTGCAACCTGCCGCAAGCTTCGTGCACTGGGCAAACCAGAGCTACACGGCGGGCGGTTCCGCTGTGCGCACCTATTACGTTGGGCCGGAACATCCGGCCAACGCTGCCGCCTTCACACAGGTCTTCGAAAGGTCAGCCGGAGAGTGCCTGCCACAACTGTTTCGTATCAAGTAGCTGTGTGAGCAATCCTGTTTTTCGCGCTATTCAGCGGCGCGGAGAAGTTTCTGGTTGACCTCGGGCAGCACGTCGAACGACAATCAAAGCTCCTGCTGAGGTTGGCGGGTCCCCCAAAATGTTGATCTATCTCTGTGGTGCCATCGAATACTCCCCCGACCATGGCAAAGCTTGGCGGGCTGAGGTCACGCGTTTTCTCCACGAACTAGGACATGAGGTTTATGATCCTGCGCTCGACGAGAAAAAAGACCTGACCGAGCAAGAATCCCGAGATTTCCGCGGCTGGAAGCAAACCGATCTGCCTCGTTTCCAGCAAACCATTCGCAAGATCATTCAATACGATTTGGACTGGGTAGAAGAGCGCTGTGATGCTCTTGTTGTCTACTGGGATGAACATGCCGGCAAAGGCGCTGGCACGCAAGGCGAACTCACCGTAGCTTATCGCCGCGGATTGCCCGTGTACCTGGTAACCAAGCTTCCGGCTGGGCAGGTAAGTGGTTGGGTCCTGGGATGTGCATCGCAGGTGTTTTCGAGTTTTGACGAATTGCACGAGTACCTTGATACCAAGCGCACCCGCGCGCTGTCATTTGCCTGAGCTCATGAGAGAATTGGAGTCATTTCAGCTCTGAGGTAAAGCATGACCGAGCCGCTTAATCAGAAGACCGCGCCAGACGCGCGCCGCCGTCTCGGATTCGTAGCTCTGCTGTGGTGGATCGCCGCGCTGGCTGGGACCATCGGCGTGGTGCAGGGACTTTCCACTGGGTGGCTGAGGTTGGCCTTCGTCGGCCTCGCTTGGGTGCTCGCGTTGTTCTTTACTTATGCCTGGTGGGAAGTTCACAAAGGACGATTGTAGTAATGAATTTTACAAAGGGAAACATTGGCTGGATTGAAGTTGTCTGCGGCCCCATGTTCAGCGGCAAGAGCGAAGAGCTGATTCGCCGTCTGCGCCGTGCCGAGATCGCGCGTCAGCGGGTCCAGGTCTTTAAGCCCGGAGTCGACAAGCGCTACTCGGATGATCAGATTATCAGTCACAGTGATTTTAAGATGTCCAGCCAGAGCGTAAGAGACGCTGTGGAAATGGAGTCGCTCCTCGATTGGCGCAGCGAAGTCATTGGCATTGATGAGGCACAGTTCCTCGGCGAAGGCATTATCGATCTCTCTGTCCGCCTCGCAGATATGGGTAAGCGGGTAATCATCGCCGGCCTTGACACGGATTTTCTTGGGAGGCCGTTTCATCCCATGCCGGAGTTGCTCGCCGTTGCCGATGAGATTCAAAAGACGCTCGCCATCTGTATGCAGTGCGGAAATCCTGCCAAGCACACTCAGCGCCTGGTGGAGAGTGACGAGCTGGTGGTTGTGGGCGCGGCTGGAATGTACGAAGCACGCTGCCGCCGATGTTTTGAGCCAAACCTGGCAAACCTGCAGAAGCAGCGCGACTCTGCCTCCGCTGCCATGGGACGCGGCGCGCTGAAGTAGGTCCGCGCTGAACCTCTCAACCCAATTCGCGCGGTTTTGAAGGCTCGGCAGCCCCGTCTTTGATTTTTCATCGCGCAATGCTAGAGTTCAACTCCGGAAGGCTGGTTCAACTCCCTATGCGTAAACTTTCTCTAGCTCTTTTCGTGATTGCGGTGGCCGTGTTGCTGCCAGTGCTCGCTCCCGGGTGGGGTGATGTAGGACATACGACCATCAATCGAGCTGCCGCCGAAAAAGTTCCGGCCAATATGCCGCAGTTTCTAAAGGCTGCCTCCAACCACATCGCGTATCTCGGTCCGGAGCCTGATCGCTGGCGCTCCAATCTTGAGAAGCCCTTGAACGATGCCCAGGCGCCCGATCATTTCATTGATCTTGAATATGTGGACTGGCTCAAGCCGCTTCCGCCCGACCGATACAAATTTGTGCAAGCCGTTTACGAATATCGCGCGCAGCACCCCCAGGCGGAAGTGCCGCAGCCTGAGAAGATCGGCTTTCAGCCCTACATCACCATCGAAACCTTTGACCGCCTGAAGGTGGCATTTCGTGAGTATCGCCATGCCCAGTCCGAGGGCCGCTCCACAGCCGACGCCGAAGCCGACGCGATTTTTTACGCAGGCTGGCTCGGCCATTACGTTGGTGACGGATCCAATCCCATGCACACCACAATTCAGTACAACGGATGGGTCGGGCTGAATCCCCACGGCTACTCCACAACGCACGATGTGCACTCTAAGATGGAGACGGCGTTTGTGAACGCCAACCCTGAGGTCACACGCATCGGAGACTTGGTCGGCACGCCGAAATATCTCGATCATCCTTTCGAGGACTACATCGCATATCTGCGCGAGTCGCAGTCGAGGACCGAGCGGGCTTACCAGCTGGAGAAAGATTGCGGTTTTGACGGCAACGGTTCGCGCGAGTCGCGCGAGTTCATTCGCCAGCAGCTTGGTCGCGGTGCGCAGATGTTGCTGAATATGTGGTACACAGCCTGGGTTGACTCCGCCAAAGACCCCGAGCCATGGCACGGCGAAAAGCGCGAGCCCCGCGTCTGCGTCGCACCAAAAAACAGCCCGGCGCAGTCCACCGCAAAGGAGTAATCAGTGACTACCCTGAGCAAGGCACAAACCGCACAGCTCCTGGAAGCAGCGCAAACAGCGGCCTCCCGCGCCTATGCGCCTTTCAGTAAATTTTATGTGGGCGCGGCAATTCTCACCCAGGATGGGCGGGTATTTACCGGTTGCAACGTGGAGAACTCGTCTTATGGGCTCACCAATTGCGCCGAACGCACTGCCATCTTTTCTGCCGTTGCCGCCGGAGCCCTCAGTTCCGAGAGTGACCTGCTTGCGGTCGCCACGGTGAATCTTGATGGCGCAATTTGTTCGCCTTGTGGAGCTTGCCGCCAGGTCATCTTCGAGTTCGGGCCCGAGGCCATCGTTATCTATCGCGCCCATAGTGGAGAGATCGTGCATACCCTCGCAAAGGATTTGTTGCCCGAAGGTTTCCGCCTGCGCTAAGCAGAGATACTCGCTCAATTAAAAGGCCGCTCGCAATTGCGAGCGGCCTTTTAACATCGGATCGGATTAGAACCTGCTCTCGAATTCCGCAAAACGATGTTCCAGCCGCCATTCTTCGCGGGCCTTCTCGCTACTGTTCAGGAATTTCATGCAGTTCCCCGTCGGAACTGAAGTGGGCCGATCGGCAGCGCACTCATGAGCGGGGATGAACTTGTGTGGATCATTCCAGAGACTGGCGCCCGGCAGGAATGAATGCTCCAGGCTGGTGCGTGCCATCCTTTTCAGCGTCACATAGTCCAGTCCTTGGTCTAATACGGCGCGTTCATATTCTTTCGTCATCTCAGAGCGGGAAACGCCTTCATCGTCAGTCGCCAGCGCCACTGGCACACCGGACTTCAAGTACATCGCTAACGGATGCTGCTTTCCGCGCACGTTGAGAATGCTTTCGTTTGAGGTCAGGCAGATTTCTACCATCACGTTGCGCCGCGCCATCATCGCCAGCAGTTCGTGTGGATTCTCTTCGTACATCACGTCCACGCCGTGCCCAATTCGCTCGGCTTTACCCAGTTCAATAGATTCGCGAATGTGAAAGCGCAGGCCATCGGGAGGCACAATGCCGGGCTTCAACTCGCCGGCATGAAGCGTCAGATGCACGTTCGGGTACAAGCCTTTCAGGAAATTCACCATCAGCATATGCAGGTGGAAGTCATGCATCGGCACATACCAGTCTTCGGGCTGCACCAGGTTCAATGCCACCACTCGCGGATCGTGGCTGGCCAATTCAAAGCCCATCAGTATCTGGGCAAAAACCTGTGCCGGTTTTGCGGCACGAGACACACTGTAGATGTAGCGTACGTGCACCGAGCACGCCCCGCCGTGTGCCTCTGGCTCATTGGCGCACTTGAGCTGAGCGTTTCTTCCTTGCTCCATCGCGTCCAGGTTCTTGCGTGCTTCTTCCACGGCCGATGAGAAATCCGCAGCAAGCAATTTCTGCCGCATCGCCGCAAAATCAGAATCGTAGCCAATCTTGTTGCCCAGCGCTGCGGCCCTTCCATGGTCCGGCGAAAGCATCAGTTCCATATACTGCACGTTGCCGTCGGCGGCGCGCTGCGTCACTTCGGCTAGAATCTGTCCCATATGCGGCTCAGTGGCTGGGTTGAATTTTCCAAAGGCATCAAAGAAATGATCGTGCCCCTCAGTTCCTGGCTTTGTTCCGCGCATTGACCACGCATCAATTGCATTGCGATACAACTCGGGGTCGCTCAACGCCTGCTTCGCTTCAGCTTGGTTCGGTTGGCAGGGCGGCTGTGTCAGTACCAGCGACTGCCGGTCCAGGCACAGCCCGGAGTCGGCCGCGAAAACGATCAGGCTCTCCGCGTACACTGCACCCGTTATGTGGTTGTGCAGGTCCCCACCCTTCGGCATCGCCTTGAGCAGGGCGTAGAGCGCGCCATTATTGGCCCGTGCCTCATTCAGGGCTTTTTCCGTGCGGCCTTCCGGAGTCTCGGGAGCGTGAACCTCAGATTGCTCTTTAGCCGTCTCGTGGGCGGCCGTTGCCGGTCGCGCAGGAGAATTCTTAAACGCTTGGATCTGCGATGCAGAGGCACCAATGGCCAGGGCTGAGACAAGAACAATCAACAACGTTCGTGCGCTACGCGGGCGCATGATTTCCTCCGGGAGCTCGTTCGCCCCATTCTCGTGGAACAATCGATGATATCGCGAATTCACATTGTGAGTCCCGCTGCTGTCTCCATTCGAGCCCCATTTAGCTCATCTCTTGCAACTTTTGCCCAGACCTTCTACTATCCCCTTTCTTATTTCCATTGGAGCAATTCAACGTGTCGGACCTTAAAGTACTTTTTTCCCGTGAACAAATAGCTGCCCGCGTTGCCGAACTGGGCCAACAGATTACGAAGGATTACGCCGGAGAACCCATAGTCCTGATCGGTGTCCTCAAGGGCGCGGCAATCTTTTTGAGCGACCTCTCGCGTCAGATCGATCTTGACTCCACCTTCGATTTCATCGCCGTCTCAAGCTATGGCAATCAAAAGAAGAATAGCGGCGAGGTTCGACTTCAGAAGGATGTGGATCAGTCGATGGAAGGCAAGAACGTCATCCTTGTTGAGGACATTCTCGACACCGGCCTGACCATGACATATCTCAAGAAGATGCTTCTGGCGCATCATCCCAAGTCGTTCAAGATTGCGGCCCTGCTCGACAAAAAGTGCCGCCGTCAGCAGCCCATTCAGGCAGATTATGCTGGCTTTGAGATTCCGGATGAGTTCGTTGTGGGATACGGGATGGACTATGCCGAGCGTTATAGGAACCTCCCCGACATATGTGTTGTACCTTAGCGACGGCGCGCTCGCTTGGTCGTACACTATTGGAGCTATAGTCTCGGACTCAGGGCCGCCCCGCGGTCGAAGCAGGTAATGGGATGTCTCACACGGTTATTTTAAATTCCTCTACAGAAGCCATTCGCAATGATTGGCGCCTTGCTGCAAAACTCATCGATCACACCCTTTTGAAACCCGACGGCACGCACGCGCAGGTTGCTGCGCTCTGCCGCGAAGCCGCTGAGTACGGCTTCTACTCGGTCATGGTGAACCCTTCCAACATTGCGCAGTGCAAGGCCGAACTGCGTGGCACAAGTGTCGTGGTCGGCACCGTCATTGGCTTTCCGCTTGGTGCAACCACCTCCACTTCCAAACTCGCCGAAGCCAGCGACTCGCTACGTCTTGGCGCCACTGAACTGGACATGGTCATCAACGTGGGCGCCCTCAAGAGCGGAGACCGCGATCTGGTGCAGATGGAGATGCAATCGCTTGTGCACCTCTGCCATCGCTCCGGAGCTTTGCTCAAGGTGATCATTGAAACTGCGCTGCTTACCACCGAAGAGAAAATTCTGATCTGTCAACTGGCCGCCGCCGTGGAAGTTGATTTCGTTAAAACCTCTACGGGATTCTCAACAGCCGGAGCAACTGCCGCTGACGTTTCGCTGATGCGCGGCGTGGTAGGAAACAAGATTGGCGTGAAGGCCGCAGGCGGAATTCGCACCGCAGAAAATCTTCTTGCCATGGTGGACGCCGGCGCCAACCGCGTCGGAGCCAGCGCCAGCGTTGCGATCGTGAAGGCGCTTGGCGCAAAGTAATCGGTTGTTGCACGCTCGCGGGGTTCATCCATTCGGTGAGCCCCGTTTGTCCGTTAACTCGCGGACGCGGCTTCCAAGAAACTGCTTTGCGCTACTCTCCGAGTGGGATAATCTCAATCTATCTTTCGCGTACGTATGCGGGCGCTGTTTCCACGCTCGCACCGGAATGGCCCCTGATGCTTTTTGTTGAACTCATCCGCAAAAAACGCGACGGCAAAGAACTGTCGCGCCAGGAAATTGAATGGATCGTCTCCGCCTACACTCGCGGCGAAGTTCCTGACTACCAGGCCTCCGCTTTCCTCATGGCTGCGCTACTCCGCGGTTTGTCGCGCGACGAAACCGCTGCGCTCACCTCTGCCATGCTTTGCTCCGGCAGTGTGTTGAACTTCGCGGAAATCCCCGGTAGCAAAGTGGATAAACACTCCACTGGCGGAGTAGGCGACAAGACATCGCTGATCCTCGCACCAATCGTCGCCGCGGGCGGCGTAAACGTTCCTATGGTCAGCGGTCGCGGACTCGGCCACACTGGCGGAACGCTCGACAAACTCGAATCCATTCCCGGCTTCAACGTTCATCTTGATCTCGTCGAATTTCGCCGCATCCTCGCCAAAATCGGCTGCGCCATGATCGGCCAGACTGACGAACTTGCCCCGGCCGATAAGAAACTTTACTCCCTGCGCGACGTCACCGGGACCGTCGAAAGCCCGTCGCTGATCTGTGCCTCCATCATGAGCAAGAAGCTTGCCGAGGGCATCGATGGTCTCGTTCTGGACGTAAAGACCGGCTCCGGCGCCTTCATGAAGAATGACGAAGATAGCGAATTTCTCGCCCGCCTCATGGTTGAAACCGGCGAGCTCATGGGCAAGAAAATGGTCGCGCTCATTACGGACATGGATCAGCCGCTGGGCCGCTACATCGGCAACGCGCTGGAGGTCGTCGAGTGCGTCGAAGTTCTTCGCGGCAACTTCCACGGCTCAGAAGATCTCGTCGAACTCAGTCTCGAACTCAGCGGGTGGATGTTCCTCCTCGGCGGCCGCACGGCGACGAGAGATGAGGGCCGCGCCCTCGCTCTTGAACTGATCAAGAACGGCCAGGCTCTCGAACGCTTTCGGCTACTGGTGCGCGAGCAGGGCGGTGAGGTGCAGTCCATCGACAACCTCGCGCTGCTTCCGCAGTCCGCTTATCGCGAAGAGATTCTCGCCTCATCCGAGGGCTTCGTTACTTCGATCGAGTGCGAGCGCATAGGAGTTGCAGGAGTCATGCTCGGCGGCGGCAGGTTTACCAAAGAGGATTCGGTCGATCCTGCGGTCGGCATCGTGCTCCACAGGAAAGTTGGCGACCGTGTATCCGTGGGCGAAACCCTCTGCACGGTTCATTACAATTCTCCCGAGCGTTTTGCCGAAGCGTTGCCGGTCATTGTCGGGGCATACCTCATCGGTGCGCAAAAACTGCCCGGGCGCTTGTTAATTCATAAAGTAATTCAAGGCCAGTCGATCTAATTATCAGTTCTGTATTGATTTGAAAGGCAAGTGATGGGACGTTTTACCGGAGTGCTTGGCCTGATTTTTATGCTGACCGCCGCATGGCTTTTTTCTACCAACCGCAAAGCCATTCGATGGCGCGTAGTCGCCACGGGAATCGCATTGCAGATTGTCTTCGCCGTCTTCGTGACCAAGGTGCATTGGGGACAACGTGCCATCGGCACAGCGGGTGAAGGAGCCAAGCGCCTGCTTGCCTGCTCGTTCGCGGGTTCCAAGTTCGTCTTTGGTGAAGCTGGCGCGCAGAACTCCAACCTGGGGTTCATGTTTGCCTTCCAGGTTTTACCAGCCATAATTTTCATTGCGGCGTTTTTCGCCATTCTCTACTACTTCGGAATCATGCAGTTTCTGATTCGCATTGTTGCGGTGGTCATGGAAAAAACGATGGGTGCAAGCGGCGCGGAGTCGCTCAATCTCGCGGCTTCTATCGTGATGGGCCAGACTGAAGCCCCGCTCACCATCCGCCCGTTTCTCAAGGGCCTCACGCAATCCGAGATGATGGTGGTGATGACCGCGGGCATGGCGCACGTCTCCGGAAGCATCATGGCCGCTTACATTTTTGCTGGCGGTGTCGCCCCGGCCCATCTGCTCGCCGCCGTCATCATGACCGCTCCTGGAACTCTCACCATTGCCAAAATGCTCGTACCGGAAACCGAAGTCCCCGAGACCGCGAGTGGCGCGGAGATGCCCAAGGAAGAGCGCGCCAGCAACGTGCTGGAAGCTGCGGCAAAGGGTACCAGTGATGGTCTGGGACTCGCACTAAACGTGGCTGCCATGCTGATCTCGTTTCTGGCCATCATCTTCCTGATCAACTCTCTCCTCGGCGGCACGCACAACATGCTGGCCGCACACGGATTCACCTGGTTTCCCGCCAGTCTGGAAAAGATTTTCGGTGTAATCTTTGCGCCCGTCGCGTTTATCATCGGAGTACCGTGGCACGACTGCGTAGCCATCGGCAATCTGCTGGGTACGCGTATGGTCCTCAACGAGCTCGTCGCATTCTCCATGCTTGGAGCGCAAAAAGCAGCACTTGATCCGCGCTCGTTCACCATCGCGACCTTTGCGCTGTGCGGCTTCGCTAACTTCAGTTCCATCGGAATTCAGATCGGCGGTCTTGGTGCGTTGGCTCCCACGCGCCGCGCCGATCTAGCCCGCCTTGGTTTCAAGGCAATGATTGCCGGAACCATGGCCAACCTGATGTCGGCATGCATCGTGGGAGTTCTGCTATGAAATCGCACGATGAGCACATCGCAATGGATGAGTTTCCCCATGCCGAATTTGCGGCCCAGGCGATTCGTAACTTTCTCTCTCACAAGCCGCACCTCGGAATTCCTTCAGTCGCCGTTGTTCTCGGTTCAGGTCTAGGCGCATTCGCCGATGAGTTGAAGGATTCAATAGGTATTCCCTATGCTGACATTCCGAACTTTCCGCGCTCCACCGCCCTCGGCCACGCCGGTCGCCTCGTCATAGGCACTCTCGGTGGTCTTACCGTAGCTGCCATGCAAGGGCGCGTACATCAGTACGAGGGATACACCGCCCGCGAGTCTGCTTTCCCCATTCGTGTGCTCGCGCGCCTCGGCGTTACGAGCGTGGTGCTCACCAACGCTGCGGGCGGCATCAATTCCGCCTACGCGCAAGGAGCGCTCGTTGTGCTCAGCGATCATATCAATCTGCAAGGCTCCAACCCGCTGCTCGGCCCCAACGATGATCGTTTTGGCCCATGTTTTCCGGGCATGAGCCACGCCTACAACGTGCGCTATAGGGAAATCGCGCAGCAAGCCGCGCGTGAACTTGGCATCGACCTCAAGGAGGGTGTGTACGCCGCGCTCTCCGGGCCGAGTTATGAGACGCCCGCGGAGATTCGTTATCTACGCACTATCGGTGCTGATCTTGTCGGCATGTCCACCGTGCCGGAAGTGATTGTGGCACGCCACATGGGACTCGATGTGCTGGCTATTTCTTGCGTCACGAACATGGCGGCCGGTTTGTCCAGCGGCGAGATCAATCACCAGGAAGTGCTGGAGACAGGTGAGCGCGTGCGCGGAACTTTCCTTGCTCTTCTCGCTGCGATTCTTCCGGGTATTGCAGCAGAGAAAAAGTGATGCGTTATTAATGGCAGAGCTAAGAACATGAAGCCTTATTTCGTCGGAGTTGCCGGACCGTCGTGCGCGGGTAAGAGTTATCTCGCCGAACATCTAGCGGAGAAACTCGATGCCGCGCTCTTCCATCTTGACTCCTACTATCGCGAGCTTACTCACCTCAGTCTGGTGCAGCGGGCTCATTACAACTTTGACTCTCCCGATGCACTCGACTCGGATCTGCTTCTGCAACATGCACGGCAACTCCACAACGGAGAAACGATTGCACGCCCGGTGTACGATTTCACTACCCACTCTCGCACGAATGAAACCAGAGAACTCGCGCCGCGTCCCTTCGTGATCGTCGAAGGGCTTTTCACACTACACTGGGAGCCGCTGCGGAGGTCTCTTGGAACAAAAGTATTCGTCGATCTCGGCGAGGATACCTGCCTGGAGCGACGCATTGAGCGCGACATTCGCGAGCGCGGGCGCACTCGTGAAAGTGTGCTGGAGCAGTACCACACCACGGTCGCGCCCATGGCCCGGCAGTTCGTCTATCCCACGCGTGATTACGCGGATATCGTAGTCACCGGTAATGACGATATTGCTCACGAAGTGCAAGCCGTTCTGCACCATGTTGCGCGAGGCCAAGCCAGCACTACGGGAAGCTGATTCACCTTATTGCCGGAACTCGTGCGGCAACTTTCACGTCTTTTACCGAATCGCAACCATGCGGGTGTAAGGTTGTCTTTTGCCGGAGGACTGGTTGAGACACGTACTTTTGCTTCTGCTGTTTTTGACGTCCACGGTCTGTGTTGCCGAAGATCATCCGGCCCCCGCGTCGCATAAAATTCAGCTGCCAAGCAGCAAGATTCTCTTCACGCCCGCGCCTGGAGCACCGCGCCGCGCCAACAGTCTTCCCACGGCAGCAGCGGTCTCGCCGGACCAGCGCTATGTGGTGCTGCTCAACGCAGGCTACGGCACTGCGGAGTCGCACTTTGGCCAGTCCATCACGCTGCTGGATCGCACTACAAATCAGCTCACCGATTTTGCCGATCCGCGTCTGCGTCCGCGTTTCAAGCAAACATATTTCTTCGGACTCGCATGGAGCGCCAGTGGTAGCGAACTCTATGTTTCGGTCGCATCGCTCTTTGACAGTGAGGGAAAGACCGAAGGCGGCACCGGCAGTGGAATAGCAGTCTACTCGTTCCAGGATGGCAAACTCGCTCCCAAACGCTTCCTCAAGATTCCCCCGCAGACCCTTCTTCCCGGCAGAAAATATCCTGCCAAGTCACCACTCGCGAAAGGGCTGATGGTCGTCTACCCCGCTGGTCTTGCAGTGCTGCCCGCCTCGGATGGCTCGCCCGAGCGCCTGCTGGTTGCAGGAAATATGAGTGATCAGGTCTGGCTGCTGGATGCGCAAAGCGGCGCAGTTCTCAAGACCTTCGATGTCAGCGATACGAGCAATGATTGGATACCCGCCACAATGCCCTATGCAGTCGCGACTGATGGTGAGCACAAAGCATGGGTGAGCCTTTGGAACACTGCGGCTATCGCTGAATTAAATCTTGCGAGTGGAGAAGTTCGGCGCATCGAACTCGAAAAACCGGGAGGCTCGCCGTCGTCATCCGGGCACGCTACGGCCATGCTCTACGAACCGCGCGCACACGTGCTCTTTGTCACGCTCGCGAACCTCGATGAAGTTGTCTCGCTCGACGCGGTAAACTCCACGGTTGTCTCCCGCATGAATGTACGTCTGCCCAAACAACGCGCTGGCGGAGTTTATCCGAACGCGCTTGCGCTCAGCCCGAGTGGCGAACTCTATGTTGCGGAAGCGGGCACGAACTCTGTCGCAGTGCTCAAGGTTAATGCGCACGCTACACTCGCGGCACCGCACGGATTTATTCCTACTGAGTACTATCCCACCGCGCTGGCATTCGCCTCGGGAGATCTCATCATCGGCAGTGGCAAGGGAAAGGGAACCGGTCCGAACGCGAGCGCGCCCGATCTCGACTCGAAGAACACCAAGTCGAAGAAAAACTGGAAGTACATTGCTGATCTGACTTACGGCTCAGTCGCGCGCCTTCCGGAAAAAGGGATCACATCCAATCTCGCTTCGTACTCCGCGCAGGTCATGCGCAACAATCTCATAGAAGAAAGTCAGCCGCGTCTCGACTTCCACAACAGCGCACACAACAGCAATCCTATTCATCACGTCATCTACATCATCAAGGAAAACCGCACCTACGATCAGTTGCTTGGCGACCTTGGCGTGGGTGATGGCGATCCCTCGCTGGCGATGTTCGGCGAAGAGGTCACGCCCAATCATCATAAGCTCGCGCGGCAATTCGGAGTGCTCGACAATTTCTACGACTCCGGAGAAATCAGTGGCAACGGCCACGTCTGGTCCACTGCCGGAATCACCAGCGACTACACAGAAAAAATTTGGCCCATCAATTATCGCAACGGCCAGCGCACCTATGATTTTGAAGGTGTGGTGAACAGCGAGTATCCACTACTGCAACACATCGCGGACGTGGACGAACCCTCGACCGGATACCTCTGGGCCAACGCTGCGCGCAATCATTCGAGCTATCGTCACTATGGAGAATTCATTGACACAGAGTGGTGCACCGAGGCCGCGTCAGTGAACTCTCCGGCGTCCACCGGAAGCAGTACAGCAGCCTGCGCGAAGAAGTCGGTTGCGCATGGCGAGCCGCTGCCAGCGGGCCTCGGAGCAACGCCGGGAAAGCCGAGTCCGTGGCCGTGGGCGGTTCCGCTGATCGCCCGCAACGTGGCCACCAAGCCCGAACTCGTCGATCATTTCGATCCCAACTTCGCCGATTTTCGTTTGGAATATCCGGACCAATATCGCGCTGATGAATTCTTGCGCGAGTTCAAAGAATTTGTGAACGCACGCGAACAACACGACGCGGCGCACGAGTTGCCGAACCTTGTCGTGATGCGTTTGCCCAATGATCATACGTATGGAACGCGGCCTGGAATGCCCACGCCGCAGGCTTCGCTCAAAGACAACGACCTCGCGCTGGGCCGCGTGGTGGAAGCCGTATCACATTCTTCGTACTGGGGCGACACTGCGATTGTGGTGCTGGAAGACGATGCGCAGGACGGTCCGGACCATGTGGACGCGCATCGCTCGATTGCGTTTGTGATCAGTAAATATGCGCCTCGCACGGGTTCTTCGCACGTTGAGCATGGCTTTTATACCACGGTGAACATGGTGCGCACGATTGAAGATCTACTGGGGCTGCCGCCGATGAATCACAATGACGCGCAGGCCGCGCCCATCGTCGGAGAGTTCGCGGGCAAGGGCGACCAGTCGCCGTATGACGCAGACCGGCGACACGAAAACGACGGTAGTCTGTATGAGGCCAACACCGCTGAAAACAAGGGTACGAAGCAAAGTCTGCTACTCGACTTCAGCAAGGAAGACCGTGCCAATCCGGCCAAGCTCAATGCGATTTTGTGGCGCGCGACCATGGGAAAGTCTCGTATGCCGAAGGCAAAACACACGGTGATTCCAGCGGGAAAAGATCACGACGACGACTGACAATTTTTAGCGTAACTGTGTGTCGAATAACCGGCGTTTTGCACTGATAGAGGTGCAAAATGCCGTTTTCCATTAGCAAGGGAGTTACTCGTTGAAAACGGCACTGTTACTGCACAGATACTCTTTGGAACTGGCCGCGGACGATTAGCAGATTGGTAACTTCGCGGCGGGAGAAGGATTGACGTTTTGGGCAATCGTTATCAAGGGACCGTCAAGGAGGACCGGTCCCGTGAAGAGTCTCAGATTAATTGGCGACGGAGCCGATGGTGATGGTGGTGATCATGCGCACGAAACGCTCGGGACGCTTGTCAGAGGGAACGACAAGTTTCAGGGGAGCTTCATTGGCTTCGAGTGGTTTTCCCTCCACCTTGTCGGCGAGTAGAACTCCGGTCGTGGCTCCCGTGGCTTCGTCGAGTTCGGCGATGGAAAAGAGAGCCTGGTATCCGTCGCTGGCCGTGATGAGGACGTACTGCAAGAGTTCCTTGCGATGGGGAATTTTGGCGGGGTTGATCACGCCTGCTTTTTCGAGCAGCACCTTCAACGGAACGCCTTCATATTGAACCTTGTCCTTGGAGTGTCCGCGAGTCGCCATGACGGTTGCACGGGGAAGCTTCGCCCAATCGTCCGCGGTGATCGTGATGGGAGCGGCGATTTTACCGTCGATCTTGAGAATGGGTTTGGGCGCCTGAGCGGTGGCAAATAGAGAGAGCAGGAAAATGGAGAGAAAAATGATACGGACATGTCGCATGGAGATTTCCTTCCAAGAGCTATAGATAAAAGCGCACTATGAATATCATTTTAGTACCAAAACGTAGTCAGTATAATGCGATCCGTGATTTATGGAAGGTACATCCAAAGAATGCGGATTGCTCCTGCTATTGATGACTCGCCGCAGAGCAAATCCAGTTACGGGCCTGCGAGTGTGAGCTGTGTCGCGGAGGGTACGCCGCGGTGATTTCTGGAACTCCGAGAGTCGCATTTTCGCGAGTAAACTACTCATTGAGGCATACTGTGTGTCATGAGAACGCGGGAGATTGCGAGTTTACGAAGGTACGTCCTGCTTGCGGTGTTGACTGGAGTTGCTTCGCTGCCGCTCTATGCGCAAGGCAATTATGAAATACAGGTTTATGGCTCCGATACGATTCCCGCAGGACGCACCATGGTCGAGTTCCACAGCAACTTCACGCTTGAAGGCTTCAAGCATGTGAACGATGGTGTCCTGCCGGATGAACATCAGCTTCACGAGACGGTTGAAATCACCCAGGGGTGGAACGATTGGTTTGAAACCGGCTTCTATATTTTTACGAGTCTCGGTCCGAATCAAGGCTACAAATGGGTTGGTGATCACATCCGCCCGCGCGTCCGGGTCCCGGAGAAATGGCATTGGCCCGTTGGAGTGAGTCTCTCAACTGAGATTGGCTACCAGCGGCCGATCTTCTCCGCCGATACCTGGACGTGGGAGATTCGTCCCATCGTCGACAAACAACTGGGCCCTTGGTATCTGGCGTTCAATCCTGCGCTGGAACGGTCCTTTCATGGGCCAAGCGTGCATGAAGGAGTCGGCTTCTCTCCGAACTTCAAGGCCGCCTATTCATTCACTAGAAAGCTCAGTGGTGGCCTTGAGTATTATGGATCGCTGGGTTCGATCACGGGGTTTGATCCTTTGTATATGCAGCAACAGCAGATTGTGCCCGCCATCGACTATGATTTCGGCCCTAACTGGGAATTCAATATGGGGGTGGGAGTTGGCGTCACTCGCAGTACGGATCACCTGCTGCTCAAGATGATATTGGGACGGCGCTTCCGCTTCATCACGCCACGTCCTGCGCGCATCGGGCGGACTCCAGCTCAAGAAGGACAGTAATGGTGAGGTCCATGAGGAGTCACGCGAAGTTGGTTGCTGTTCTGTGGTTGTGCCTGATGTCCGCCATGTGGTGCCAGAAGACTGCCCCATCCAGCGAGGCTGGCGTATCCGTTCCTTTGGGTCTGGCGGCCATTCCGTGGCCGGGAGACAATCCCTACTCATCTGCGCGAGTGGAGTTGGGGAAGATGTTATTTTTTGATAGTCGGCTCTCCGGGAATGCGATCTCCTGCGCCTCTTGTCACGAACCGTCTCACGCGTTCTCAGGCGGCGTGGCGCTTTCGACAGGTGCAAGTGGAAGACTGGAGGACCGGCACACTCCAACCATCATCAACCGGGCCTGGGGGAAATCGCAGCTATGGGATGGGCGGCTACCCACCCTTGAAGCGCAGGTGCAGAACGCAGTCACCAATCTAAAAGAGATGGGCACGACGACGGAACAAATGACCCAGGGGCTCCGCAGCTTCCCGGGCTACGGCCCGCTCTTTGCCGCTGCTTTTGGGGACAGCACGATTACTTTTGAGCGCGTTGCGCAGGCAATTGCCACGTTCGAGCGCTCGATCGTATCGGGCAACTCTGCTTATGACCGCTACCTGGCTGGCGACAAAACGGCGCTCACGAAGCGGCAGCGAGCGGGGTTGGATTTCTTCAACCACAAGGGTCAATGCGCTGAGTGCCACTCCGGACGGAACCTCACCACTGAAAAATTCGTCAATACGGGGATCGGGACCGACCGGGTGGCTCCCGACCCAGGACGTGAAGTGGTCACGAATAAACACGGCGACTATGGCAAGTTCAAAGTACCCACGTTGCGGGACATTGCCCGGAGAGGGCCATACATGCATGACGGCCGGTTCAAGACGCTGGCCGAAGTGCTGGACTTTTATGCAAAGGGCGGAGTTCCCAATCCGCAACTCGACACTCGCCTTACGCCGTTCTACATGGATGAGCAAAGCAGACAGGAGCTGCTGAGTTTTCTGGACTCGCTCAATGGAGAAGGATGGCAAACCATCTCTCCTCCTTCGATCTATCCTCAATAAGCCAAAGGTCAATAAGTGCACCGGTGCATGGACCGGGTGCCTGGCGTCCCATAATCACCAGCGAACTTTCATTCACGACTCCTGCCGGCGATTGCCGGTAGAGATAGAGTGCAACTCATTTGCCGCGCGCACATCCATCAGATGGACGGAGAGGTCGGGTAGCTTCGGCGTGCGGTGCTCTGACTTCGTCGATTGAACCTGGAGGGAATCATGGTGAATGAATGTAGTCATCTCAAAGAGATCAAAATTACCAGCACAGATGAACACGTATGCGAGGCTTGCGTGAAGATGGGCGACACCTGGGTGCATTTGCGCATGTGCATGGAGTGCGGGAATGTGGGCTGCTGCGACTCGTCAAAGAATAAGCACGCGACAAAGCACTTCCACCACACGAAGCATCCGCTGATGCGTTCCATTGAACCCGGAGAGGCATGGGTTTGGTGCTACGTGGATGAAGTTGAGCCGGGCGAAGTGGTGGAAGACGCTTTCGTTTCCCGGCGGCTATAACGAACCCCGACTAGAGTTTTTTCGATGCTGCTGATTGCAATTCCAGAGCCCGCTGGAAATGTTGGTGCACCTGCGGACTGGATGGTGCATCGCATTGTTCTGCACCTCTCCAAGTTAAGCAATGCGAATCCTTCCGCCTTGGTTCGTGCTGGGTGCAACCATCGAAGGTGCCGAATGCCAATCAGAGAGATCAGCGTTCAACGGTTTAGCGTAATTTCTTCTCGAAGTATGGAGGAGGTTGTCGGGGCAATCCGTGCCGCTCTCGGACATCCCGAGATGTCAGGGTTTTCAAAGCAGATGGCTGGCGCAAAGACATTTGCCGAGTTGGAGTCAGTTGTGCAGGCCGCGGTGGGTCCGTCAGGTTTTCTGGAGTTTGTGCACTTCGACCTTGGCGAGGTTTTGCGCAAGCGCAGCGGAACCAGGTTTCCGCAAAATGTGCGCATCGTTCTCGGCAATCCGGTGGTTATGAGTTCGATGGCTGAGCACGTTCCAGACGCGGGTTCGTACGCGCCAGTGACGATCCTGATCGATCAACGGAAAGACGGAGTTCATCTTTCTTACGACAGGATGGCCAGTTACCTTGCCCCTTATGGAAGTCGCGAGGCTTTGGAGGTTGCTCGGAACCTGGATTCCAAGGTGGAAGGACTTTTAAAGACCGTCGCCGCCAGCGAGTCCAATGAGTTCAAGTCCCGCATTGCGTAGTTTTGCCGGGGACTCGTCGAGCACACCGTAAGGCAAGCAGCCCAGTTCGTTTGAAGCCTGCGGGATGTGGGCTGCATCTAACCACGCTCGCAACGCCTATTTCTGCGGAGAAGCTATGTCCACTTGGCCTTTGCCCAGCCTACCGGATCCCCACACTCAAGCCTTTCCGATCTTGAGCACGGCGCAGATCGCGCGGATTCGAGCGGGTAGCAAGCTGCGTGAAGTAAGACCGGGAGAGATTTTGTTTGAGCCGGGTGATAGCGGGATATCCATGTTCGTCGTGCTCTCCGGCGAGTTGGAAATTCTTCAGTCGGACTACAACGGCGAGCGCACGATCGCTACGCATAGGCCAGGTGGATTTACGGGCGAGATGGCGATGATCTCCGGGCGGCGCGCGCTGGCTCGCGGCCGGGTTTTGGAGGGCGGAGAGTTTCTGGAGATCAGTGCGGAGGGATTGCGCTCACTGGTGGCGAGCGATGCTGAGTTAAGCGAAATCTTTATGCGGGCGTTCATCCTGCGGCGGCTCGCACTGATCAGCCATGGATATGGAAATCTTGTGCTGATGGGTTCGCGGCATTGTGCGAATACGCTGCGGTTGCGCGAGTTTCTTGGGCGCAACGCGCATCCTTACACGTATATCGATCTTGACACGGACAAGGGATCGCAGGAATTGCTTGACCGGTTCGCGGTGAAGACCGACGAGGTTCCGGTTGTGATTTGCGGTGCCGGGAATGTGATGCGCAATCCTACGCCGCAGAAGTTGGCGGAGTGTTTGGGGCTGAACGCCAGCATTGACCAGTCGCTGGTGCGCGATCTGATTATTGTCGGCGCGGGGCCTTCAGGGCTGGCGGCCGCTGTTTATGCGGCTTCCGAGGGGCTGGATGCTTTGCTGATTGAATCCGACTCACCGGGCGGACAGGCGGGGTCAAGCTCAAAGATCGAAAACTATCTTGGCTTTCCGACTGGAGTTTCCGGACAGGAATTGGCTTCACGGGCCATCACGCAGGCGCAGAAGTTTGGCGCGAAGATGATGGTGGCGCACAAGGTGGTGGAGTTGCGATGCGAGCGGCGTCCGTACCAGGTTGTTCTGGATAACGGCAACAATTTGGCGGCGCGCGCGATTGTGATCTCCACGGGAGCGCAGTACACGCGGCCTCCTATCGATAATCTGAAAGACTTCGAGGGACGGGGAGTGTACTACGGCGCGACGTACATTGAGTCGCAGCTTTGCGGTGGCGAGGATGTGATTGTGATTGGTGGCGGCAACTCTGCCGGGCAAGCTGCGGTTTATCTTTCGCAGAGTGCGCGCAAGGTACATCTGCTGGTGCGTTCGGGAGGACTGTCAAACTCGATGTCGCGGTATCTGATTCAGCGGATCACGGATAATCCGGGAATTGAGATGCACGTTAGAACTGAGATGATCGGCCTGCAGGGCGAGAGGGATTTGGAACGCGTTTGCTGGGTCGACCGTTCGACTGGCGAGAGTTCCACGCACGAGATTCGACATGTATTCATCATGGCAGGAGCTTCTCCGAGGACCGATTGGTTGAAGGGATGCGTGGCCATGGATGACAAGGGTTTCATTCTTACGGGGCGCGACCTGGACGGCCAGAGCGAGTTGATTCCACCTGCTGCGTGGACGCTGAAGCGTCCGCCACAGATGCTGGAGACGAGCCTGCCGGGAGTCTTCGCAGTTGGCGATGTGCGGGCGGGAAACGTTAAGCGCGTCGCTTCAGCCGTGGGCGAAGGAGCGATTGCGATTCATCTTGTCCACCGGGCGTTGGCCGAACCCTAACCTGTATGGAATGGAGTGAAAGCGATTGATGGATCACCTGGGATCAGAGACGGCGTTGCTTTATCTTGAGGACTTGCACGTTGGCCAGCGCTTCCGGTCAGGCACGTTTCATATGGATGAAGCGCGGATCAAAGCGTTTGCTTCGGAGTTCGATCCGCAGCCGTTTCATCTCGACGAGTCTGCAGCGCAGGCCAGCGTTTTTCGAGGCCTGGCTGCGAGTGGGTGGCACACTGCGGCGGTTGCAATGCGGTTGCTGGTGACCGGGGGCCTGCCGTTTGCAACGGGCATTGTGGGATTGGGCTGCGACATTGCGTGGCCACAACCTACGCGGCCAGGTGACAGGCTGCAACTCGAAAGCGAGATCCTGACGATTGTGCCATCGGCTTCGAATCCGAACAGGGGCGTGGTGACGGTGAGAAGCACGATGTGTAACCAGCACGGCGAAGCAGTCTATGTGCTCACTGCGAAGCTTCTGGCGTCGAGGCGTGGAGCGGAAGCAGCAGCCTGAATCGTGGAGCGGCATTTCTGCTTAGTGTGAGCAAAGGCAACTCGCGGACTGTCGGCGGGTATTGCATCCCACGTTCTCCGATCCCCACATTCGCCAAAGGATGGCGGATTTGGGCCACCAGTTGGCGTGATGAAAACTCCTTGCGATGAAGCTGTAATCCGGTCGGCGGGCGTGGGGCTTCGGTGCGGCGTGGAATCGAAGACCTGGATACTGGCTGCGACGATTCTCGGCTCCAGCATGGCTTTCATCGATAGCACGGTGGTGAACGTTGCGCTGCCATCGATTCAGAGCAGCTTCCATGCGACGGTGGTGGATGTGCAGTGGGTGGTCGAGTCGTACGGACTCTTTTTGGGTGCGCTGATTCTGGTGGGTGGATCGCTGGGCGACCGATTTGGCCGACGGTTGATGTTTGTGGCAGGCGTGGTGATTTTCGCGGTGGCTTCAGCAGGTTGCGGACTGGCCTCGAACATTCATCAACTGATCCTTACGAGGAGCGTGCAAGGTGTGGGCGCGGCGCTGCTGGTGCCGGGCAGCCTGGCAATCATCAGCACATCGTTTGACGAGAAGAGCCGCGGGCAGGCAATTGGCACGTGGTCTGGGTTTACGGCGATCACGGCCGCGGTGGGCCCGGTACTTGGCGGGTGGCTGGTTGAACATGCGTCGTGGCGATGGGCGTTTCTCATCAACGTTCCGTTGGCCGCAGCGGTGATCGGGATCTCGTTGTGGCGGATTCCAGAAAGCCGTAGCGCTACGGCCACGCGCATCGATTGGGTTGGCGCGCTCGTCGCCAGCTTCGGGCTGGGCGGGTTGGTTTATGGATTCATTGAGTCAGTCACTCTTGGGTGGAGACATCCGCGTGTGATCGGGAGCTTGATTGTCGGCTTTGGCTGCCTGATGGCTTTCATGTTTGTGGAGGCAGCAGTTCACTCGCCGATGGTGCCGCTCGCGCTTTTCAGATCTCGCAGTTTCAGCGGCGCGAACCTGCTTACGCTGTTTCTCTATTCGGCGATTGGTATTTTCTTCTTCCTGTTTCCATTGAACCTGATCCAAGTGCAGGGATATTCCTCGACGGCGGCGGGCGCTGCATCACTTCCCTTGATCCTGCTGATGTTTTTGCTTTCGCGCTGGTCGGGCGGACTGGTGGCGCGATATGGGCGGAGAAGTCCGTTGATCATCGGGCCGCTGATTGCAGCGGCGGGATTCACTCTGTTTGCGGTGCCTGCGGTGGGAGGCAGCTATTGGAAAGCGTTCTTTCCGGCGATCGTTATCCTGGGATTTGGGATGGCGGTCACGGTGGCTCCGCTTACTACGGTCGTGATGAATTCAGTGAGCCAGGAAAGAGTGGGCACGGCTTCCGGGATCAACAACGCGGTTGCCCGGGTGGCAGGGGTGCTGGCGATTGCGGTTCTCGGAATTGTGATGGTGAAGGCTTTTGGTTCGCGGCTCGATAGCAGCCTTTCCCGACTCAGTTTGCCGCCTGGGGTTGCGCAAGAGATTCGAGCAGAGGAGATCAAACTTGCTGG